>Ga0194130_10000829_pt1 | contig 54421 bp, 44 predicted proteins | sample TA2KigsurfametaG_FD_160084 | JGI IMG/M metagenome (GOLD analysis project Ga0194130, IMG submission 160084) | Freshwater microbial communities from Lake Tanganyika, Tanzania - TA2015050 Kigoma 12 surface | ecosystem: Environmental > Aquatic > Freshwater > Lake | place: Tanzania: Lake Tanganyika...
CCACCAGCATCACCTGCTCGATCAGGGGGCTCTCCACCAGGGCTTCCTCCAGCGGGCCCGGCTCGATGTTCTCCCCGCTGCTCAACACGATCGTGTCCTTCGCGCGGCCGGTGAGCACCAGGGAGCCGTCCGCCAGCAGCCGTCCCAGATCCCCCGTGTCAAACCAGCTCTCGCTGTCCAGCACCTTCGCCGTGGCCTCCGGCTTGCCGTGATACCCCGCCATCACCTGCGGTCCCCGGGCCAGCACCAGCCCCGGCTCGCCGATCGCCACCGGCTGGCGATTCTCCGGCCGCACCACCCGCAGGGCCGTGCCCGGCAAGGGCTGGCCGGCGCTGCCGCGCCGGTTGCGCCAGGGCCTTCGGCAGGTCAGCACCGGACTGGTCTCCGTCAAGCCGTATCCCACCAGCAGCTCGATGCCGATGGCCTCAAAAAAGCCGTCCACATGGATCGCCAGGGCGCCACCGCCACTGATGGCGGTGCGCAGCTCGCCCCCCACCAGCTGGTCGCGCACCTTCGGCCAGAGAAGGGCCGAGGCCAGGCTGTGGAGCGGCGCCCGCAGCAGCGCCTCCAGCCCCGCCGCCAGGCGACGGCTGGCCGGTTCCGGCGCGAGGGTGAGGTCGCGGGCGGTGCGGCGGGCCCGTTGATAGGCGCGGCTGTTGGCCAGGGCGCGGGTCAACAGCGTCCGCCGGGCCTCGGGCATGGCGGCCAGGGCATCCTCGAAGCCCGACAGCAGCGCCTCCCACAGCCGCGGCACGCTGATCATGTACTGCGGGCGCACGGCGCGCAGATCGGCCTTCAGGTGCCGCAGGCTGGTGTACGTCTGCTGGCAGCCGCAGGAGAGCAGGAAGTATTCCGCCGTGCGCTCATAGGCATGCCAGATGGGCAGCACGCTGAGCACCCGATCCCCGGGGGAGGGCGCCACCGCCACGCCGAGATGGCGGATCTGGTGGAGGAGGTTGGCGTGGGTGAGGGGCACGCCCTTCGGTTGGCCGGTGGTGCCCGAGGTGTAGAGCAAGGTGGCCAGGCGCCCCTCGCCTCCGGTCGGGACGGGGGGCGTCGGAGCGGTCGCCCCCCGCTGCCGCAGGTCCTCCCAGGACAGGCTCGTCCCGCCATCCGCCCGGGCCGCCGCCTCCCCCTCCAGGCAGAGCACGAAGCGCAGGCGCGCCAGCTGGTCCGGACGGGGCTCCAGCTTGCGGAACAGGGCGGCCGATTCCACCACCAGACCGGCGGCGCCGCAGTCATCGAGGATGTAGCGCAACTCCTCCACGGGAGCTCCGCCGCCGCGCACGGCATCCGCCGCGCCAGCGCGCATCAACCCCTGGTCGCTGATCAGCCAGCGGGGGCTGTTCTCCGCGAACAGGGCCACCACGTCGCCGGGAGCCACCCCCAGGGCGGCGAAGGCCGCCGCCGCCCGCGCGATCTCTTCTCCCAAGGCGCGATAGCTGAGGCGAATCGGCGGGCTGGCGTGGGTGTCCTCCAAGGCGATGGCCTCCCCGTGGCGCTCCGCCAGCACGGGCCAGAGCCGCTCCAGGCCGTCCACCCCCCGCCAGGGGTCCCGCCGGGCCAGGGCGGCGCCATCCTCGGGGGAGCCGGTCCACTGAATTTCGGCGCGTGGGGCGCCCGCGGGGGCGTGGCTGGCGGGGGCGATCGGCATCGGTGGCCTGAAGAGCCCGCTCATGGTTACAGGCCCGACAGGGTTTCGGTCGGCTCCGGTGGCCGCAGCGACAGGTTGAACTCCTGGCGGAAGGCCGCCAGCAGGGGACGCCGCAGGGCCTCCGCCTCCAGACCCGGCCGCCAGTCGCTCAGGCGACCCACCCGCCGCCCGGCCAATCCGCAGGGCACGATCGCCGCGAACCCCTCCAGGTCGCAGCAGACATTCAGGGCCAGACCGTGCTGGCTGATCCAGCGCTTGGCCCCCACCCCGAGGGCGGCCACCTTCGCCCCCTCCAGCCACACGCCGGTGAGCCCCTCGATCCGCTCGCCCCGCAGATCCAGCCCCGCGAGAACGGCGATCACCACCGCCTCCAACGACCGCAGGTAGCGGTGCAGATCCGCACCGTGGCGGCGCAGGTTCAACACCGGATAGAGGACGAGCTGGCCGGGGCGATGGTGGGTCACCTCTCCACCGCGATCGATGCGATGGAGGGGAAGGGGCGGCCGGCGGGGATCAAAGCGCAGATGGGCCTCGCTGGCGCCGCGGCCCAGAGTGTAACAGGGCTCGTGCTCCAGCAGCAGCACCGCCTCCGGGCCGTCGGGATCCCGCAGCAGCCGATCGCGCAGCGTCCGCTGCCAGACCCAGGCCCTGGGGAAGGACACCGGCCGCCGGGCTTCAAAAAGAATTGCGCTGTCGTTGAGCGTCATGGCTGCCTCTCTCTACTGTGGCCAGAGACCCCCACGGGCCGAGCCCCAACCGGTTGAACGAACGCCATGAAACTTTTGATCCACGGTCGCAACCTGGAGATCACCGATGCGATTCGCGACTACACCGAGACCAAGCTCAGCCGAGCGATCAGCCATTTCGAGGACCTGGTGAAGGAGGCCGACGTCCACCTGTCCGTGGCCCGCAACCCCCGTGTCCCGCAGCAGACGGCGGAGGTGACCATGTTTGCCAACGGCGTCGTGATCCGCGCCCAGGAGCGCAGCGAAAACCTCTACGCCAGCATCGACATGGTGGCCAGCAAGCTGGCCCGTCAGCTCAATCGCCACAAGGATCGGTTGCAGGAGCGGGAGCAGGGTCCGGTCCATCGCTCCGCCGCGGCCGAGGAGGCCGGCGCCGCCCATCTCCCCAAACCCGGCCAACCCCTCACCGACGGGATGGAGCCCAACCTCCCCCATCGCGGCGTGCGGCGCAAGTATTACGCCATGGCGCCGATGACCCTGGAGGAGGCCCTGCACCAGCTGGAGCTCATCGATCACGACTTCTACGTCTTCCGCGATGCCGGCACCCAGCAGATCCAGGTGGTCTATCGCCGCAACCACGGGGGTTTCGGCCTGATTCAAGCGAAGGACGCGTGAGCGAGGAGATCCCCGATCTGGCCCCCTTCATCGACCATGCCCTCCTGGATCCCCACCATGGGCTGGAGGGCCTGAGGCGGTGCTGCGATGAGGCGAGCCATTTCGGCTTCGCCGCCGTCTGCGTCGCCTCCCGCTGGGTGGCCGCCGCCCGGGAACGGCTGCCCCTGCGCCAGAAGGTGCGGATCGTCTCGGTGATCGGCTTTCCCTTCGGCGCCGTGCCTCCCGCCGTCAAACGCGCGGAGGCCGAGGCCGCCGTGGAGGCGGGCGCCGATGAGCTGGACGTGGTGCCCGATTTCGGCGCCCTCGCCGACGGCGACAGCCGCGCCCTGCTGGCCGACCTGGCGCCGATTGTGGAGCTGGGCGCGCCGGTGAAGGTGATCCTGGAGCAGTCCCGGCTGGACGCCGCCGCCCTCCAGCTGCTTGTGGAGGTGAGCCTGGATGCTGGCGCCCGGTTTTTGAAGACCGGCAGCGGCTTCGCTGCCCCGGTCACCCCCGCCCAGGTGCGGCAGTTGCGGGAGTTGAGCCGCGGCCAGGCCGCCGTCAAGGCCGCCGGGGGCATCCACGACCTGGAGACCGCCCTCGCCCTGGTGGAGGCGGGCGCGGGCCGGCTCGGCACCAGCCGCAGCGTTGCCCTGATGGCCGCCCTGGCCGACCGCGCCCGCTGAGAGCCCCCATGGTCCGCGAGCGGTTGGTGGAGGGCCTCGCGCTGCGCTGCTCCGCGCTGGGGGAGAGCGATCGTCTGCTCACGCTGCTCAGCGAGGAGGACGGCCTGATCCGCGTGGCCGTCCCCGGCGCCCGCAAACCCCGCAGCCGTCTGGCGGCGGCCCTCCCCATGGCCCACGTGCGGTTGCAGGTCGGGGGGCGCGACCTGCCGCGGGTGCGGCAACTCACCCTGCTGCGCAGCTTCAGCGGCCTCGGGCAGCGGCTGGAGACCCTGGCGGCCGCCCAGGCCCTGGCGGAGCTGTGCCTGGGGCTGGTGCCCACCGGTGCTCCGGCGCCGGGGTGGCCCGCCGTTGCGCTCGCCCATCTCGGGCGGCTGGAGGAGGTGGTGGTGGAGGCCAGCGAGCGGGTGGAGGCCCTGGCCATCGCCGTGCAGGGCACCGCCCACCTGCTTGCCCTCGGGGGCTATGCCCTCCCCCTGGGCCAGTGCGCCCGCACGGGCGAGCCGCTGACCCCTCCCCTCGGCGACACCCTCTGGCGCTGCAGTCTGCTGCCGGAAGCGGGCCTGGTGCGCGGTGCGGCGGCGGGGGCGGCCGTGGTGCTCACCGCCTCGGAATTGGCGTTGTTGCAGCGGCTGCCGCGGCCCGGCCTGCCCCGCGGCCGCAGCGGTGTCTTGCTGGGACCCGAGCGGGTGTGGCTTCGTTTGCTGAACGTCATGGAGTTCTGGTGTGACGAACATCTGGGTCGACGCCCACGAGCCTTCAGACTGCTGCGAGCCAGTGCGGAAGCGATGCCCCAACCCCATTCCGCCACCCGCTCCGTGACGGAGCGATGAAGGATCCGGTTGTCCACCAGAGGGTTGATCCACCCGACGAGCCCCGGACCCTCCCCGCCAGCGAGACGGGCCTGGCGGCGGTGCTGGCGCGGGGGGATTTCCGTCGCCTGTGGATCGGCCAGATCTTCTCCCAGCTGGCGGACAAGTTCTACATCGTGTTGATGGTCTTCCTGATCGCCCAATACTGGGTGCCCGGTGATCTGGGGGGAGACACGCCCCTGGCGGAGGCGGCGGCGGCGATCCGGATCAATCTGGAGAGCCGCGCGCAGGTGATCACGCTGCTGGCGACGGGGATCTACGTGGCCAACACGATTCCCGCCGTGCTGATGGGCACCGTGGCCGGCGTCTGGGCCGATCGCTGGCCCAAGCGATCGGTGATGGTCGCCTCCAACGGCCTGCGGGCGTTGCTCGTGCTCTTCGCTCCCCTGGCCCTGGTGCCTGGCCCGCAGTGGCTGGGGTTGAGCTGGGGCTACTGGGCGCTGGTGCTGATGACCTTCACCGAATCGGTGCTCACACAGTTCTTCGCCCCCGCCGAACAGGCCGCCATCCCCCTCCTCGTTCCCCCGCATCAACTGCTGGCGGCCAATTCCGTGTACCAAGCCACCAGCATGGCGGCCACCATCGTTGGCTTTGCCTTGGGGGACCCCATCCTGCGGCTGCTGCGCAACGCGTTGGCCGCCGTGGGCGTGCCGAACGGGGAATTTTTGCTGCTGCCCCTGTGCTACGGATTGGCCGCGTTCGCGCTTCTGGGCATCCGGGTGGAGGAGCCGCCGCGCCAGGCGCGCCGGGTGTCCATCTGGCAGGAGATCGGTGAAGGCCTGGAGGTGCTGAGGGAACGGGCCACCGTCCGCACCGCCATGCTGCAGCTGGTGTTGCTCTACAGCCTGCTGGCGGCTCTTTACGTGCTCGCCATCAGCCTGGCGGCGGCCATTCAGTCGCTCGGCCCCACGGGGTTCGGCACCCTCCTTGCCATGAGCGGCATCGGCCTGGCGCTGGGGGCTCTCGCCATGGCCCAGCTCGGGGAACGCTTCAGTCGCCGCCTTCTGGCCACCGCCGGATTGGGAACCATCGCCTTCAGCCTGGTGCTGCTCGGCCAGCTGCGCGGCAGTCTCGTGCTCACCCTGGTCCTCTGCGTGCTGCTGGGGCTGGGGGCCGCGCTGCTGGCCATTCCCGCTCAGACCACGATCCAGGTGGACACCCCGGAAGACCAACGGGGCAAGGTGTTCGGCCTGCAGAACAACCTGATCAACATCGCCCTCAGCCTTCCCCTCGCCCTGGCGGGCACCGTTGTGAGCCGCTATGGCCTGCTTCCGGTGCTTTGGGGGCTGGCGGCCATCGCGCTGGTGGCGGCCCTGAGCGAGCAACCGTGGCGGCCATCCTGAGCGCTGGCTGCTACCTTTCGAGGAGGTTGATCGCAAGCGGTGATCCACATCGCCTGGTTGGGAAAAAAATCACCTTTCTGCGGCAACGTCACTTACAGCCTGACCACCACGGAATCCTTGCGTCAGCGTGGGCATCAGGTCAGCTTCATCCATTTCGACACCCCCACCGGACCCACCCTGAACCGCGCGGAGCCCGCCGCCGCTCAGGCGCGCGGCGGTGAGCCCTCCCGCGGCGAGGCCTTCGCCCCCTGGCCCCGCTTCCCCCGTGCCGTGGAGGCCGGCTCCGGCGCGGCGCCGGATTCTCCGGAGGTGGCCCTTCCCTACCTGGTGAAATCGCAGGTGTACACCATCCCCTCCCCCGGCGCCCTGCGGGAGTTGCGGGAGTCGCTGGAGCGCCTGCGGCCCGATGTGGTGCATGCCAGCCTCACCCTCTCCCCCCTCGACTTTCGCCTCCCCGATCTCTGCCAGCAGCTCGGCCTGCCGCTGGTGGCGACCTTTCATCCGCCCTTCGACGCCAACCTTCGCAACATCACGGCCGGCACCCAGCAGCTCACCTACCAGGTTTATGCCCCCTCACTGGCCCGCTACGACCGGGTGATCGTCTTTTCCGCCCTGCAAGCGGACCTGCTGGAGCGACTGGGCGTGCCCCGCGATCGGCTGGCCATCATCCCGAACGGTGTCGACACGGACACCTGGGCCCCGGCGTGCCCCGCCAGCCAGCTTCCGCTCAATGAGCTGCGCCAGCGTTTCGGCGGTCGCCGCGTCTTCCTCTACATGGGGCGCCTCTCCACGGAAAAGAACGTCGAAGCGCTGTTGAAGGCCTGGCGCCTGGTGCGGCCGGCGGGCTGCCTGCTTCTGATCGTGGGCGATGGCCCCCTGCGCGGGGCCCTGCAACACAATGAGGCGGACGTGCTCTGGTGGGGCTACGAGGGCGATCTGCGGCGCCGGGTGGCCCTGCTGCAGGTGGCGGAGGTGTTCCTGCTGCCCTCTCTGGTGGAGGGGTTGTCGCTGGCCTTGCTGGAGGCGATGGCCTGCGGCAAGGCCTGCGTGGCCACCGATGCGGGGGCGGACGGGGAAGCCCTGGACGGGGGGGCCGGGATTGTGATCAGCACTCAGGGGGTCACCACCCAACTGCGCACTCTGCTGCCGGTGTTGCGCGACCACCCGCTCCTCACCGCCGAACTCGGCCGTCGCGCCCGGGCCCGCGTCCTGGATCGCTACACCCTCAGCCGCAACATCGATGCCATCGAAAAGCTTTACAGCGATCTGACGCGTCGCCCCGTGGCGGCGGCCTGAAGGCTCAGTAGCGCTCTGGAACCGGGCGGCGCCATTCCAGGGGCACCCCCGCCGTCCCCAGGTCCGCCGCCCGCGCCTCCAAGCGCCGCCGATCCAGGCGCCAGAGCCTGTAGAGGCCGGCCCGATCGAGTTCCACGGGCTGGAGATCGCGCCAGTGGGGCGCCTGCGCGGTCCGCTGATCGATCACCACCAGTACGGTGGGTTGCTCTGCGGGCGGGCTGGGCCGCTGACCGCGCCGCCGCTCATGGCGCAGACGGTCGCTGAGGTTGCGCAGGCCCGCCGGCTGGATGCCCTCGTAGATCACCACCCGGCGGCTGTAGTAGTGCAGGGAGGGCTTGAGGATGCCCACCATCGCCAGGGGCTCGCCGGGCTTGGCCTGCCGCGCGATGCTCGCGGCCATGGCGCGCACCGGCGCACCGCGCAACCGATCCCCCAAAGCCCAGCTGGGCAGCAGAGCCAAGGGAACGAACAGCACCAGGGGCAGCTGCAGGGCCAGCAGCCGGGCCGCGGGCTTGCGGTGGGAGACGACCCAGCCGAGCAGGGCGGCGGCAAGCCAGCAGAGGCCGGCCAGGGGCAGACGACCGCCACGCACCAATTCCGCCGGCAGCGTGGGCAGCTCCGGATCCTGGATCAGTCCCACCAGCCAGGGGCCCGTGAAGAACACGGCGGCGATCAGGAGGGTGAGCAGCAGGGTGGCGCGCCACGCCCAGCGGCCAGCGCGCCCGCTCACCCCGCCAGCTGGCGTGGCGGGGGAGGCGGCCAGGGCGATGAGCACCGCCGCGGCCGGCACCGCCGGCAGCCAGTAGCTGGGGAGTTTCGTGGAGGCCGCCGTGAAGAACGCCAGCACCGCCAGCAGCCAGCAGGCGCAGAACCGGCCCAGCGACTGGGGCGGGTCCGCGGGTCGAATCGGTGATCCTCCTCCCCGACGCGGGGGACCCAGCGCGCGGACCAGGCCCAGAAGGAGAAGGGGGGAAAAGGGCAGGCTGGCGATCAGCAGCACCGGGCCGAAGAACCACCAGGGCTGCAGATGGTGGTTCACCACGGAGGTGAAGCGCTGCAGATTGTGGTAGCCGAAGAAGCTGTCCCAGAACGGCCGCCCCTCCGCCGCCAGGGCCAGCCCGTACCAGGGAGCGGTGACCAGGGCCGTGACCAGCAGGCCCCGCCCGGGGCGCAAACGTCGCGCCAGCTCAGCCAGGCCGCCCTGCGAGGCGCCGAAGAGCACGAGGGTGAGCGCCACCAACACCACCGCCACCGGCCCCTTCGTCAGCACCGCCAGCCCGAGCACCACCCAAGCCGGCCACCAGGCCCCCTGGTTGGCGGCGTAGCGGCGCCAGAGCAGCAGGAGGCTGAGGGCCAACAGGGCGCTGAAGAGGGCATCGCTCACCGGCGTGCGGCCCCACAGCAGCACCAGCGGGGACAGAGCGAACGCCAGGGCCGCCTCCAGGGGCTGGGCCACGGCGGTGGTCCTCAGCCCGGCGCGCTCGGCGTCCTCCGCGTTGGCGTCCGCGTCGGCCAGGACCCCGGGGCCCGCGGTCTGGGGCCAGCGCAGCAGGGTGTCCGCCAGGCCGAGCATCACCGCCGCCGTGGCCAGGGCGGAGGGCAGGGCCGCCGCCCAACTGCCGAGAGGATTCCACCGGGCCTGACCGGGGAGGGCGTACAACGCCCCCATCAGCCAATACACCAGGGGCGGCTTGTCGTAGCGCGGCAGTCCATTCACCCGCGGGATCAGCCAGTCGCCGCCCTCCGCCATGGCGCGGGCGGCGGCGGCAAACAGCGGCGGGGTCTCATCCACCAGTCCCGTGCCGCCCAATTTCCAAACGAACAGCAGCAGGCCGAAGGCCAGAGTGAGCGCCAGCACAAGGGCCTGTCGCCGACGCCCGCGTTGGGCCAGGCGGGGTGGCCGGGGGGAAGTCCCACGGGGCGAAGGGAGGGTCGTGGGCATGCCCGGGGTGCGCGGTTGCCATGGCCAGGGCGCATGGTGGCATGGAGGCGATAGGGTGCCGAGAGATCCGGCGCCCCGCGAGCCACGCCATGCCGTTGCGGCCTGATCCTCCCGTCCTGCCGGACCCCGCGTCCCAGGGAGCGGACAAGCGTCTTTGGCTGGGCCTGGCCGCGGGCTTCGCCATCATCTTTCTTCTCGCCCTGCTCGTTCAGTGGCTTGTGCCGGCCACGCTCCGCCCCTCCCCTGCTCCAGGCGGGCCGAGGGCGCCGGGGGCGGCCAACAAGGGCGCCCTGAACAGCAACGCCCCCTTGATGACACGGCCCCAGCTGTTGGAAAACCAGCAGGCGATGCCTGAATTGATCGACTTCGACGCGCGGACGCCTGCGGCCAATCCCAGCGGCGGCGGCGCCCCCATCGGCGTCCCCGGTCCACCCTCCAGCCTGGGCACCGGAGCGCTTGGCCAGTGAGCGCGGGATCGCTCGCCTCGCCGTGAACGATCGAGGCGCGCCACCGTCGCGGTCGTCGGGGGGGCTTGCCCTGCCGCGCTTGCTTCTCTCGTTGACTCTCGTCGGGGCGCTGGTGGGGGCTTTTTGCTGGCCCCTGACCCTGGTGGACCGGCTGCAGGACCAGCTCGTGGGCCGCTTGCCGGCCTTTTCCGCCACCCCCTGGAGCCTGCCCACCCTCCTGCTGGCCCTGACGCCGCTGGTGGCCATGCCCCTGATCCTTGGGCTGCAGGCCGGGATCTGGCCGGAGGGGGCCAGCTCGGGCATTCCCCAGACCCTGGTCAGCCTCAAGGACCCGGAGGAGGCCAGGTTGCTCCTGGCGCCTGCGGCCACCCGCCAGCGGCTCGTGCTGTGGTCTCTCGCCTCCCTGGCGCTGCTTCCCCTTGGTCGGGAGGGGCCGGTGGTGCATTTGAGCGCGGCCCTGGCCCAGGGCCTCCGCCGCCGCTGGCCCGGACTTCTGCACCCCCTGGATCGTCGCGCCTTCATCGCCCTGTGCGGGGGCGCCGGCATGGCGTCCGCCTTCGACACCCCCTTGGTGGGAGTGGTCTTCATGCTGGAAGAGCTCAGCCGTCGCATCGACGGCGTGGTGATTCCCGCAGCCATGGTGGTCTGCGCTGTCGCCGGCGAAATGAACCACTGGGGCGGACAGCCGGAATTTGCCCTGGCCGTGCTCCGCGAGAGCGCTGGGGAGCTGGATCAGCTGGTGCTGGCCCTGCCGATCGGCCTGGCCGGGGGGCTGGTGGGGGTGGGGTTCAGCACCTTGATCCTGCGCCTCTCCGCCCTCCTCGGTCCCCTGGCCAAACGGCGCCCGCTCCTCCTTGGCCTGGCCCTGGGGGGCCTCCTCAGCGGGCTATGCCTGCTCACGGGAGGAGTGAGCGGCGGCGACGGGGAGGTGGTGATGACCCGCCTTGTGGGCCAGCCCCAGCTCGGAGCGGGCGGTTGGCCGGGCTTCGCGGCGCGTGTTGTCGGTCCGTCCCTCTGTTTGGGGGCTGGGGTGCCGGGGGGGCTGATCGATCCGGCCCTGGCCCTGGGAGCCCTGGTGGGCCGGGCGATCGGCCAGCCGTTCCACTCCCCGCTGTTGGGGATCGCCTTGGGGCTGGCGGCCGCCCTGGCTGGCGCCACCCAGCTGCCCTTGGTGAGCGTGATGTTCAGCCTGCGGCTGCTGGGGGATCAGCAATGGCTGCCGGGGGTGGTGCTGGCCGGGGCCCTGGGCGCTGGTCTGAGTCGGCTCCTCGGTGGCCGCGCCATCTATCACGTTCTGGCGGAACGATTGATGGAGCAACGCGCGGTGGATCGCGCCGCAGCGGCTGGAGGCGAACCAGGGCGTTGAGGACGGGGGACGGACCCCTGCCTGCTCAAGGAGTGCCGAAGGCGGGTTCAGGCGATCGCGGGCAACCGCGGACAGGCCTCCACGAGGGTGCGGGTGATCGCGGCCTTCGGGTGGCTCAGGAGCGCGGAGCCTGAGCCCTCTTCGACGATGCGCCCTCCCTCCAGCACGATCACGCGGTGGCAGAAGCCGCTCGCCACCGCGAGGTCATGGGTGACGAACACCAGCCCCAGCCCGAGCCGCCCCCGCAGATCCCGCAACAGGGCCAACACCTCGGCCTGCACCTCCGCGTCAAGCATGCTCACGCTCTCGTCGCACAGCAGCACGCGGGGTTGAAGGATCAGGGCGCGGGCGATGGCCACCCGCTGCTGCTGGCCGCCGGAAAGCTGCCGCGGGCGCCGATTCTCAAAGGCCTCCGGAGGCTCCAGACCCACCGCCGCCAGCTGTTCCCGCGCCCGCTGTCGGGCCTCGCCCCGGCCGGCCAGCCGATGGATCAGCAGGGGATCGGCCACGGCCTCCCCCACAGACATCTGGGGATTCAGGCAGGCCAGGGGATCCTGGAACACCATCTGCAGGCGTTGGCGGGCCTGGCGCAGGGCCCTGCCGCGCAGGTGGCGCAGATCCTGACCCAACAGCCGCACGGAGCCGCCCCGCACGGGTGCCAGACCCATCAAGGCGCGGCAGAGGGTGCTTTTGCCACAGCCCGACGCGCCCACCACGCCGATGGTTTCCCCTTCATGGAGCGTGAGGCTCACCCCGTCCACAGCCTTCAGCCAGCGAGGGTTCCAGGGGGGCGAGGGCAGGGGATGCCAGCTCCGCAACGCCGAAATCTCCAGCAGCGCCGGCGTTGCGGCGGGGGCCACGCTGGAGCGTCCTTCCCGCTCCCGCGCTGCTTGCACCAGCCGCCGACCCACCGCCGAGGCCGGCGCGGTGAGCACCTGGCGGCTGGGGCCCTCCTCCACCAGCCGGCCCGCAGCGAGGACGGCGACGCGCTCGCACCAGCGGCCTGCCATGGCCAGGTCGTGGGTGATCAGCAGCAGGGCGCTGCCGGCCTCCTCGCAGAGCCCGCAGAGTTCAGCCATCACCTGGCTCGTCACCGCCACATCCAGGCTGGTGGTGGGTTCATCGGCCATCACCAGCGGCGGGCTGAGGGCCATGGCCAGGGCGATGGCCACCCGTTGGCGCATGCCGCCGCTGAATTCATGGGGGTAGCTGCCGTAGCGGGCGGGCGCGATTCCCACCCGCTCCAGCAGCTCCTCCGCTCGCGCCCGCAACGCGCGCCGGTTCGCCGGTCGATGGGCGGCGAGGGTGTCGCGCACGTGCTCGCCCACCGTGAGCAGGGGGTTCAGGCGGGTCATCGGGTCCTGGAACACCAGCCCCGCGGCCTCCCCCCGCAGGTGGCGCAGGGCTCCCCGCTCCAGTCGGCGCGGATCGCGACCCGCCAGCTCCAGGGTGCCCTCACAGACGCTCCCCGGCGGCAGCAGCCCCAGCACGGCGCGGGCCACGGTGCTTTTGCCGCAGCCTGAGGGTCCCACCAGGGCCAGACGATCGCCCCGTCTGAGGGTCAGATCCAGGCCGTCGAGGGTGGGGCTGGAGGCGCCGGGATACCGCACCAGCAGCTGGCGCAGGACCAGCACCGGATCGGTGTCCGCGCCATGGCGCGGGCTGAGGGGAGGGGCGGGCGCCATGGCGGCGAGGAAAGTTGCCCCAGCTTGGCGTCCCCCCGGGTTGGCTTCCTGGCTAACATGTGGTCATCGTGAGGAGGTCAATGCTCAGGACCATCCCCGACCGGGTCGCTCCAAACGACGGGGGCGCCGCGTTGGATGGTGATGGGCCGGTCGATTCCTTCACGCTTCCCGGAACTTCCCTCCCCGCCCGCCGTCGGCTGATTCGCGAGCCCGCCGACTATGGCGTGCCTCTCCCGGAGTGGTTGAAGGAGTGCGTGCGGCACGTCCCTCCGGGCACGGGCGACAGCTGTCCCACCGACACCGAGGCCTTGCTCGCCTCGGCTTTCGACTTCGCCTTCCAGCTCCACGAGGGGCAATTCCGGGCCACAGGGGAGCCCTACATCGTGCATCCGATCGCTGTGGCCGATCTGCTGCGCGACATCGGGGCCAGCGCGGCGGTGATCGCCGCCGGCTTTCTCCACGACGTGGTGGAGGACACGGAGGTGACGCCCCGGGAGTTGGAGGAGCATTTCGGCGCGGAGGTGCGCGCGCTCGTGGAGGGGGTGACCAAGCTGGGGGGAATCCACTTCACCAACCACACCGAAGCCCAGGCGGAAAATCTGCGGCGGATGTTCCTGGCCATGGCCAGCGACATTCGCGTGGTGTTGGTGAAACTGGCGGATCGGTTGCACAACATGCGCACTCTCGGCGCTCTCAAGCCGGAGAAACAGCAGCGCATTGCCCGCGAAACCCGCGAGATCTACGCTCCCCTGGCCAATCGTCTGGGCATCGGACGGTTCAAGTGGGAGCTGGAAGACCTGGCCTTCAAGGTGTTGGAGCCCGAGGCTTTTCGGGAGATCCAGCAAGCGGTGGCCACCAAGCGCAGTGAGCGGGAAGAGCGTTTGGGCGTCACCACGAGCCTGTTGCGGGAGCGCTTGGTGGCCGCCGGATTGGACCCCTGCCAGGTGAGCGGACGCCCGAAGCACCTCTACGGGATCTGGAGCAAGATGCAACGTCAACAGAAGGCGTTTCACGAGCTCTACGACATCGCCGCCCTGCGCATTCTCTGCCCCTCGGTGGATAGCTGCTACCGCGCCTTGGCGGTGGTGCATGACACGTTTCGACCCATTCCCGGGCGGTTCAAGGATTACATCGGCCTTCCCAAGCCGAACGGCTACCAATCCCTGCACACCGCCGTGATCGGCCGCCATCGACCGATCGAGGTGCAGATCCGCACCATCGAGATGCATCAGGTCGCTGAATTCGGCATTGCGGCCCACTGGAAATACAAGGAGGGCGGCTCGCCCGCCACGGGGGACACGGAGCGTTTCAACTGGCTGCGGCAGCTGGTGGATTGGCAGAAGGACGGCGGCTCCGAAGACAGCAGCGACTATCTGGCCTCGATCAAGGAGGACCTGTTCGATGAGGAGGTCTTCGTCTTCACTCCCAAAGGGGACGTGGTGGGGCTGCGCAAGGGGTCAACCGCTGTCGATTTTGCTTATCGCATCCACTCAGAAGTTGGCAATCATTGCCAGGGGGTGAGGATCAACGATCGGCTCTGCCCGCTCGCCACGCAACTGCGCAATGGCGATTTCGTGCAGGTGATCACGGCCAAGTCCGCCCATCCCAGCCTGGATTGGTTGAATTTCGTCGTCACGCCCACCGCGCGCAACAGAATTCGCTCCTGGTACAAGCGCTGCCACCGGGAGGACAACATCCAGCGCGGTACCGAACTGTTGGAGCGGGAGTTGGGGCGGGAGGGCTTCGATGCCCTGCTGCGCGGGGAGGCGATGGTGCGCGTCGCTCGCCGCTGCAATCTGTTGAGCACGGAGGATTTGTTGGCCTCCCTCGGTTTCGGCGGGGTGACCCTGCAACAGGTGGTGAACCGGCTGCGGGAGGAGATTCGCCTGGCGGCGGCCGCAGCCACCCCTCAGCCGACCAATGAGGAGGTGGCCGCCAGCGTGGTCGCCGCCCACACCACCGGACCCTCCGCGCAGCACTCGGGCAGCCCGATCCTGGGGCTGGAGGGCTTGGAATACCGGATGGGGGGGTGTTGCAGTCCGCTGCCGGGCGCGGCGATCGTCGGCACGGTGGCTCTGGGCAATCACGGCATCACGATCCACCGTCAGGACTGCGGGAATCTGGCCCACGTGCCGGCGGAGCGTCGTCTGCCGGTGCGCTGGAATCCCGCCATGGCGGAGGAGCATCGGCGCCGCTACCCGGTGCAGCTGCGCATTGAGGTGCTCGATCGGGTCGGTGTTCTGAAGGACATCCTCACCCGTCTGTCCGACCATCGCATCAACGTCAGCGATGCCCGGGTGCGCACCACCGCCGGCAAACCCGCCCGCATCGACCTTCGTGTGGAGCTCGGCGACGATGACCAGCTGCGGGACACGGTGGATCAGATCCGCTCCATGGCGGACGTGCTGGACATCGCTCGCACGGGCAACGGCTGACGGATCCGTCCCCGTCTCGCCTCCCCCTGCCAGTCTGGAACCCCCGCCTGGCACCAGCATTGGAAAGCAATCCTCTGACCTCGGTGATGCTCCCCCTCGCCCTGGCCTTCATCATGCTGGGCATGGGTTTGGGGTTGTTGCCGGACGACTTCCGCCGCATGGGCCGCCAGCCCAAAGTCGTTGCGGTGGGCGTGATCTGCCAGATGGTCGTCCTGCCCCTGATCGGGGTGTTGATCGTCGCGGTGGTGCCCATGCCTCCGGTCATCGCCATGGGTCTGCTAGTGGTCGCCCTCTGCCCGGGCGGGCCCTCCTCGAATCTGATCACCTATCTGGCCAAGGTTGACGTGGCGCTCTCGGTGAGCCTCACGGCCCTCAGCAGCCTGCTGACCGTGGTCACGATTCCTGTGCTGGCCAATCTGGCCCTGCGCTGGCTGCTGGGCACCGAGGCGGAGATCCGCCTGCCGATCGGCACCACCATGGCGCAAATCCTGCTGATCACCCTGGTGCCCATCGCCACAGGGATGGGTCTGCGGCGGCGTTGGCCCGCCACCGCTTTGCGGTTGGAGCGCCAGGTGAGTCGGCTGGCGGCGGGCCTGCTGGCCTTGATCATCCTGCTGTTGCTGGTGCGGGAGGGCGACAAGCTGCCCGCGTTTCTCTGGAAGGCCGGCTTGGGGGTGGTGTTGCTCAATGGTCTGGGCACGCTGGCCGGTTTCCTGGCGGGACGGGGTTCGGGGCTGCCTCTCTCGCAGCGGCTCACTCTCGCCATTGAGGTGGGCATCCAGAACTGCACCCTGGCGCTCGCCATCACGGCGGGCCTGCTGCGCAGCCCGGAGATGGCGGTGCCGGCCGCGCTCTACGGGCTCTGGATGAATGTCGCCGGTCTGGCGATGGTGCGGATCGGCCGCCAGCTCACGGCGCGTTCCCAACCGACCGCCACATAATCTGGGATCCCTTCCTGTGAACACCCGCGGATGCGCTTGAACGCTCTCAGCGCCGCAGCTTGCCGGAGTTTTCATCCCGATTGGTTTCTCCCGAGCCTGACCCCCACACCGATTCCGGGCGATGTCCGCAACCGGCGGGGCTGCCGGCTCAGCCCTCTGGTCCCGGTGCTGGCCGCGCTCGCCATCGCGCAGCCCCTGCTGCCGCTGGCACCCGCCAAGGCTCTGGAGGAGGTGGTTGTGCAGCTCCCGTTGGTGGACACGGGACTGACCATCAAGGTGAACGAGTTGCGCAGCCTGGAGGCGCTCCGCGCTGGCAACAGCGATTTGGCCGAACTGGATCGGGCCAGCGATGGAGCCATTGGCCGGCAGGTTTGGGAGGTGCTCAACCAACCGGTTCCCCTCCGTCTCACCCGCATCGTGGATGGCTCGGTGGGGTCGCCCTTGCTGGATCAAGCCATTCTCGTGCTCTCCACCATCGGCAAGGTGGAGGGTCGCCCGCCGGATCTCACCGGGGCAACGCTGCGGGAGGCCCTGGACAAGGCCTCGGCGACGGGTGATCTCACCCTTTTGAACCTGATCAAGGCCATCCCCGGCCAACGCCTCACCCTGAATCTGACCCGAGCCAAGGACATCGCCAACCGAATGCTGGAGCAGCGCGATGAGGCTGTGGAGCTGCTGGCGCGTCTGCCGCAGGTGGTGCCTCCGTCAACGCCGCTGAGCCCGGGTGGTGCGGTGATCACGCGCACGGTGCGGATTGCCGTGGCCCATCGCAAGCAACCTCTGGAGCTGGTGGTGATGGAACCCCAAGCGACGGGCAATGGACATCTGGTGCTGATCTCCCATGGCCTCTGGGACGATCCGAAGAGCTTTGCGGGGTGGGGCCGTCTGCTGGCCAGTCGCGGATACACCGTCATCCTGCCTCGCCATCCTGGAAGCGACAGCACCCAGCAGGAAGCTGTGTTGGCCGGTGAGGCGCCCCCACCCACGGCGGATGAGCTTGCCTTGCGCCCCTTGGATGTCAAAGCGGCGATCGACCAGGTGAACGGACTGGGCTTGACCACCAAGGTGGACAACCAGCGCGTTGTCGTGTTGGGTCACTCCTGGGGTGGCACAACGGTGCTGCAACTGGCGGGAGCACGGCCGACCGAGGCCAACTTGCGCAGGAGCTGCAACGACGTCCGCTCCCCTGATCGCAACCTGAGCTGGACGCTGCAATGCAGCTGGGTCAGCGGCGTGAACCGGGCGTCGATCCACGATTCGCGGGTGATCGCGGTGGCTGCGGTGAGTCCACCAGCCTCCCTTCTGTTTCCGCGGGGATCCGGAGCGGATCTCAATGCGCGCGTGCTGCTGGTGAGCGGCAGTCGCGATTGGGTGGTGCCGCCGGATCCGGAGGCCATTGATCCCGTTCGCACCGCCGCGCGAGCGGGCCATCAACTGGTGCTGGTCAACGGCGGCGATCATTTCAATCTCAGACCGGAGGCGCAGGCGGATGGAGGTGTGCTCGGAGCGATGCTGTTGAAGTGGGCAGATGCCGCCTTCTCAGCCGGCGAGGGAGCCCGACCCCGGGAAGGCGCGGCTCCCCTGCTCACGGGTGGGGGCTGGGGACATGCTGACTTCCCGATGGTGGACGCCACGCGGGCGGTCCAGAACCCGTAAGGCTCAAGCGAGGGGCGAAACTGGCGGCGCCGCGCTCCACGGGCGGCGCCGTGCTTCTCAACCGCGAGGGAGGCGGCAGCGCCGACGCAGTTTGCGGCTGAACGTCCAGGCCATGGCGGCGCCGCTCACCGCCAGGGGGCCTGGCACGGGCTCTCCTGCGAGCGGTGGCGTGCTCAGCGGGGAGAGCCGCGCCAGGGAGGCCTGTTCAAAGTCGTAGGCGTAGCCGAGGAGCTTCTCTTCCTCATAGGCTTTGGCCAGGAAGGACAGGCCCAGAGGATTTTTGTTGTTCAAGGTTTGATATCCCGCCGGCACAATGATCGTGGGATAGCCCGCCCTGGCACCAATGGCGGCGCCGCTGGCGCCACTGAAAAGAATGGCATCCAAACTGTTGGCCGCCATGAAGGCGTCGATGCCAAGGGTGCGGGAGTTGAGAATGTCAGCGGCTCGATCGGCCTGATAGCGGATGGTGTCAGCGCTTCCAGGGGTGAGATCGATCAAGCGAGAGGTGTCAATTCTCACCTTGCCGTATTTGAAGGGGCCGGCTGGATCGGGATTGGCGGCATTATAATCGATAATGAAGGTATTGACATCATCGATATCTTGAATGTTGGCGGCAGGTCCCAGGCTGGCCAGATAGGCATTCAGATCGCGTTTGAATTCATAGGGCAACACCGTGCTGCTGTTGGTGGGTGGTGTGAAGGGAATCTTCAGAACGGTGGCGCCTTCCGCGCGCAACACATCCAGAGCCTGGTTGAAGATGGCCAACTGTTCAGAACCGCTGGCCGTGGAGCCATTGGGCTCGGCGTAGTAGCCAAGTCTGGCGCCTTGCAGAGCATCAAGCCTCAAATAGGGCGTGTAATCGCTTTTCGCTTTGCCAACGCTCTCGGCGGTTTGCGGGTCTTTGGGATCCTCTCCTGTCAGGGCGCCGAGCAGGATGGCGGCATCGGTGACGGACCGAGCCATCGGGCCGGCGGTGTCCTGGCTGGCGGCGATGGGGATGATGCCATCGCGGCTCCAGAGGCCAACGGTAGGTTTGATGCCCACCAAGGAATTCTGATTGGCGGGGCTGAGGATGGATCCGGAGGTTTCCGTGCCGATGGCGATGGTGGCGAAGTTCGCCGCCATCGCTGCCCCTGACCCCGCGCTGGACCCTCCCGGAGAAAGCAGGGGGCGCCCATCCCCGCCCGGCAGCGCCACCGGGTTGTAGGGATTGAACGTGTAGCCATTGAGCGAGCTGTACCCCGCTGGCATGCCAGAGGTGAGATAGTTCGCGAATTCAGTCAGGGATGTTTTGCCGAGAATGATCGCACCGGCATCCAGCAACTTCAGAGCGATGGTGGCGTTGTCGGGCGGCAGGGAGCCCGCCAGGCCGAGGAAACCCGCTGTCGTGGGCAGAAAGCTGGTGTCGATGTTGTCTTTCAACAGAACAGGAATGCCGTGCAGCGCAGACCGTGGTCCTGTGGTGCCGCGCTCCAGGTCGAGGGCGGCCGCCTGGGCGACGGCATTGGGATTGAGGGAGATGATGGTGTTGAGATTCAAGCCCCCCGGCCCGTCATAGGCGGCGATCCGGTTGAGATAGAGCTGCACGAGCTGCGCCGAGGTCAACACTCCGGCGTCAAACGCGGCGTTGATGCTCGGAATCGTGGCCTGCTCCAGGGAAAACGGCGCGGCCTGGGGCCAGCGGCGCCACCAGAGAGCAGCCCAGACCGAGGACCAGCGCGGCCAGGCGCGCTTTGTGCTCCGCCAGGGGCTTCCAGGTCCGCGCCCGCTCTCGGCCTGGAAGGGCTGCTTGCCCCTGCCCGCGGCTTGGGCGGAAGGCCGACGCCTCCGCCGTGGAGAGGCGCCCCTGCCACACCTGCGGTGATGGCGTTGCAGTCTTGGCTGGCCCTGGACAGAGGGTGTCGCTGTAGCTGTAGCTATCGCTATAGCTGTGGTTGTTGTTTGACATTGTGTATTGGCGTAAATACTTTTATTTTATGACGAGAAATCCCTCGTGTAGGCAGTATCTTATTTGACATTTTGAGGCCTTATCAGCTGCCGCACACCATCGCTTTCCGCGAGCCCCCTCGTCCCCTGGCTCGGACGACCCTCTCACGGCTGGCCAGCGGGATGACACACGCGCCATCGTGAGAAGAAACCGCATGGAACCCTTGGCGCCTGCCGCCGACATCAAGCCGATGGTGCTGAGCGGAGGAGATGCGTTTCGGGACGTCCAACAAGCCCCGGCCAAATCCGCTCCGTGAGCCACGAAGGCTTGTCAAACCATCACGATGTCAATGAAGAAAGTCTTAAGCGATCGACGGTTACCCATGGGCATGGCTACCATAACTATATCTATTGGGATGGTGATGGCAACAACCGTGGAAATCTTGCTCACGGGGGCAGTCCTCCCCGAGCGTGAACGGGTGGCAGGCGCTGGACAAAGACGAAAGCCTGGCACTCATCACCGACATCGACGCCCCGGGGATCTCGGGTTGAAGGTCGCCTCCGCGGTTTGCCGTCTCAGTTGCTTGGGGCTGGCCATCCTTGCGGCGGCTGTCCCGTCTCACGCAACTGCGGTGAATCTCGACTTCAGCTTCTCTCCCGCTTTGTCGCAAAATGAGCCCATTCCCCAATCCTACGGAGACATCCCAGGTCAGATTGACCTTGTTTATTCCTCTGTAAGCGCTCCTGGTTCATCCACACCGTGCTTTGATCCACAATTGCGATTCTGGGACGTAGAATATAGTAATCTCCTGGATGTCGCCTATGCCTGTAATGGTGGTACAGGCCAGATCAAGCTGTTGCCCCTTCCCGGGTATCAAGTCACTCTCCAGGGGTTTGACCTCGGGGCTTGGCCTCGTGTTGATCGGTCATCACAGGTGACGGTTTTCGCCGCCGATCTCTCGACCGTTGTTGTCCTGGATCCGCCGCCGCTGACGATTTCTGGGACGCTGGCCAAGCAGTATTCGTTTGCGGGCCCCCAGTTCACGCGTCTGGATGGCTTCGCCATTCAATACGGACCCGATGGTTTCAACGTAGGCATCGATAACTTGAGGTTTGTCGTTTCCCCTGTGCCGGCGCCCCTGCCTCTCTTGGGGGTGGCGGGACTGTTTGCTGGCAGCCGCAACCTCCGCAGACGTGTCAAAGCGGTCCAGAGCATCAAGGCCGGCGGGACCTGAGGGCCCCCCTTGCTGTCAGGAAGACGTCCAGCCTCCCATGCTCATCGCGGGCTTGGCGGGCGAGCTGGCGGCTGCCATTGCGGCGAGCAAGGCTCCCAGCCCTCCCGCCGCAGATGGAGCCAGAGGGCCAGAGCGTCATCCCGGCAAAGCTCCTGCCGATGTTTGAGCAGCGGGGAGGACTGATCGTCAATCCATTCTCCGCTGGTGACCTCCAAGGACTGGCGCCAGCGGTCCCACCGGGCGGGCTGGAAGTGCAACACCCTGGGCCCCGCACGGAGCCAGGCCTCTCTGGGGGAGGGGGGGCGGCCTTCGCCAGCAGGCGTCATGGTCGGTCGGCCTTGCCCGTTCAGGCCACCTCCGGTGCCCAGCCGCGTTGCCGCAGAAGGTCTTCCGTCCAGCTCGGACACCGGTGGGTGATGTGTTCCCCGTGGGCAATCAGTCCCTGGCGCAGCTGGCAGGTCAGCAGCGGCACGCAGTTGGGACCGGCATGGTGGCGAAACCAGTGGCAGGTGAGGCAGACCTTGTGACTGCGGCTGGTCCGCAGCACCGTCTGGTCGAGATAGGGCCACTCCTCGATCGGTTCGAGGGGGCTGGCTCCAGGAGCGGCTGCACGGGAGGAGGGGGCGGCCATGGACGTTGAGTGGTCGTACGGCTGTACTAGCACGCTGGAGATGGTTTGGCGCGCCCGCGTGCCGGGAGGCGGAGCGGCGGCCTCAGGGCCGGCCGCCATCCGTCGAGTCAAGGCCCGCTCCTCAGGCCAGGGCCGGCACCGCCTCGCTGAGAGGGGCTGTCGCGTCGGCGGTTTGGAAGCGCAGGCGCTCGTTCCGCACGTCCACCGCGATCGCCAGGCCGGGGGCGAAGGTGCCCGCCAAGATCGCCTTGGCGATGGGCGTTTCCAGCTCCCGCTGGATGGCGCGCTTCAGCGGACGGGCCCCGTACACGGGGTCGTAACCGACGCCGGCCAACCAGTCGAGGGCTTCGCCATCGAGCCGCAGCCCCAGCTTCTTCTCCTCCAGCCGCTTCGCCAACCGCTTCACCTGCAGCTCCACGATCTCGCGCAGCTCCTCCGCCTTCAGGCTGTGGAAGATGATCGATTCATCCAGACGGTTGAGAAATTCCGGGCGGAAGTGGGCCCGCAGAGCTTCGTTCACCCGCTTCTCCATCTCCGCGTGGCGGGCGGGATCGCCGGCCAGATCGAGGATGGATGCGCTGCCGATGTTGCTCGTCAGGATCAACACCGTGTTGGTGAAATCCACCGTGCGGCCCTGGCCGTCGGTCACGCGACCATCATCCAGGATCTGCAGCATCACGTTGAACACATCGGGGTGAGCTTTCTCCACCTCGTCAAAGAGGATCACCGCATAGGGCCGACGCCGCACCGCTTCGGTGAGCTGGCCTCCCTCCTCGTAGCCGACATAGCCCGGAGGCGCCCCGATCAGACGGCTGACGGCGTGTTTCTCCATGTATTCGCTCATGTCGATGCGCACCATCGCCTCCTCGGAATCAAAGAGCTGCGCCGCCAGCGCCTTGCTGAGCTCCGTTTTGCCCACACCCGTGGGGCCGAGGAACAGGAAGCTGGCGATGGGGCGGTTGGGATCGCTCAGGCCTGCCCGGGAGCGCTGGATGGCATCCGCCACGGCGGTGACGGCCTGCTGCTGGCCAATGACGCGTTGATGCAATTCCTCCTCCAGGTGCAGCAGTTTTTCCATTTCGCTCTGCACGAGCTTGCTCACCGGAATGCCGGTCCACTTGGCGATCACCTCGGCGATGTCATCCTCGGTGACCTCTTCCCGCAGCAGGGTCTTGCCGCCCTGACCGCTGTTGAGCTCCGCCTCTTTGGCCGCCAGCTTGCGGTTGAGCTCGCCCAGGGTGCCGTATTCCAGCTCAGCGGCCTTGTTGAGGTCGTAACTCCGCTTGGCCTGCTCGATCTGCAGCTGCACCTGTTCGATCTCCTCCTTGATGGCGCCCAACTCATCGATGGCGCCCCTCTCCTTCTGCCATTGGGCGTTGAGAGCGCTTTGCTGTTCGCCCAGTTCAGCGAGCTCCTTCTCCAGGCGTTCCAGCCGGTCCCTGCTGGCCACATCCGATTCGCGACCCAGGGAGAGCTTTTCCATCTCCAGCTGCAGGATGCGTCGATCCAGCTCGTCGATCTCCTCGGGTTTCGAGGTGATCTCCATCTTCAGCCGCGCGGCGGCTTCATCCATCAGGTCGATGGCCTTGTCCGGCAGGAAGCGATCGGCGATGTAGCGGCTGGAGAGCACAGCGGAGGCGACGATCGCGTTGTCAGCGATGCGCACGCCATGGTGCACTTCATAGCGCTCCTTCAACCCCCGCAGGATGGAGATGGTGTCCTCCACAGTGGGCTGATCGACAAAGACCTGCTGGAAGCGCCGCTCCAGGGCAGGGTCCTTTTCGATGTGTTGACGGTGTTCGTCGAGGGTGGTGGCGCCGATGCAGCGCAGTTCACCGCGAGCCAGCATCGGCTTGAGGAGGTTGCTGGCATCCATGGCGCCACCGGTGGCGCCCGCGCCCACCACGGTGTGGATCTCGTCGATGAACAGCACGATCTGCCCCTCGGAGGCGGTCACCTCCTTCAGGACGGCCTTGAGACGCTCCTCAAATTCGCCGCGATACTTGGCACCCGCGATCAAGGCGCCCATGTCGAGGGCGATCAGCTGGCGGTTCTGCAGCGCCTGAGGCACGTCGCCGTTGACGATCCGTTGGGCCAGCCCCTCCACGATGGCTGTCTTGCCCACCCCGGGCTCGCCGATCAGCACCGGGTTGTTCTTGGTGCGGCGGCTGAGAATCTGAATGGTGCGGCGGATCTCCTCATCCCGGCCGATCACGGGATCCAATTTCCCATCCCGGGCGGCGGCGGTGAGATCGCGCCCGTATTTCTCCAAGGATTCGTAGGTGCCCTCAGGATTTTGATCCGTCACCTTCTGGTTGCCGCGCACGTCGACGACAGCTTGCTTCAGCGTGTCGGCGGTGCCGCCGCACTGGCTGAGGAGTTGCCGGCCGCAGCGATCATCGCTGGCCAAAGCCAGCAACAGATGCTCAATCGAGATGTAGCTGTCCCCGAAACCAGCCTTCAGAGAATCAGCCTGATCCAACACATTGTTGAGGCTCTTGCCGAGATAGATGTTGTCCGGCGCGGCGCTCAAGCTCGGCTGGCTGGCGATGAACGCCTCGATCTTCGGGCTCAGGCTGCCAAGATCCACACCCGCCTTGTCCAGGATCCGGCTGGCCAGGCCCTCCTGGGCGAGCAGGGCAGCGAAAAGATGTTCGCTTTCCATCTGCTGTTGCCGTTTTTGCTGCGCCAATTGCTGAGCGGCAACGACAGCGGCCCAGGCCTTCTCCGTGAACAGTTCGGCGGTGGGATGCATGGTGTGAAGCCTCCTGGATCTCAAACGCGAAGATGGTTCATCTGTGAGCCTATGCAGCTGTCGCGAACAGATCGAGCGTGAGGACCGAACACAACCGTCACCGCGCTCGTTCGGAGGTGGGGAGAACCGAAAGGGAAGCGCAGGCCATCCGCCTTCGCAGACGCCGGCTCCAGGCCACCAGGCTCGCTACCCCAACGATCGGCAGGGGAGCGGGCACTTTCACCGATGCAATGAAGCTGGCGTTGAGAGCGACAGGTACGTGACCGCTGATCTCACCAAAGGTCGCGTTGCTGATGTTGTCAATGTCACCATAAGAGGTGCCTAAGGATGTGGCATAGCTGACGATGGTGGCAATCTGGTCGCCGATGAAGCCAGGACTTCCGGAGTCCGAACGGGCGACGGTGGCCTCTTTGGTGCCCGTGCCAAGATTGCAGTAGATGGGATTGCCCGCAAGGGAAGGATTGATAAACGTGCTCAGTCTGCAAGATACGTCATTAGCCGCCAATCCGCTGTCAAAATCGCTGATCCATGTGTTCAAGCCATCAGCGAACAATGGATCGGATAGAAATTCTCCGTTGAAATTTGGATCTTTCCATTGAAAGTCATACCGATTGCTCCCCTGACGCAAACGGCCGATCACCCCATTGGCGCCAACAGATCCTCCGGAATTGGAGGTTAATCCATAACCAGATAAATCAAATGTCGAGGATCTCGGATTTTGGAGGTAAAGTTCATAAGATCTGGCGAAAGAGGGTGCTGGTCCGGAAAGCCTGAGCACCGCCAGGTCGTTATCCTCAATCGGCTTGCCTGAGTAGCCGGGAGCGATAAAGAAATTTGAAATACTGACGCCTGTAGCCGCAGAGCTGCTGTGAACAATCGTATCTGGCTGGTAGGGCGGCGACATGCTGCCATCGTAGAAGAAAGCCGTCGCAGATGTGGCATTGAGGTTGCCAAGGCCGTCGCTGACGCAATGAGCGGCGGTTAAAATCGAACGACGATCATTGAGTAAAGAGCCAGTGCAGATAAAGGTATTGGAGGCACCTTTTGAAATCAGAAGGCTGGCCACGCCTGAAAACCTGGGCATGGTGGGCAGGTAGATCGCATTGCCGCCTGACGCCACGGGAGCATTCGAGGTGGTTCCCACCAGGAGGCTGTTCACCGTCCAGGGAATTCCATGGGTGACACCAGAGATCAACCGATCGCTCGGCTCGGCCACCGTGGCCCCCACAACATCTTGCGCCTTGACCTGGCTGGTCAACGCGGAGACGGAGACGGTCAACCCAAGAAAGCTGGCCACCCAAAACAATGGCTTCGCGGAGCCAGGGCAGACAGAAGAGAAAGATGAGACAGAGGAGTCGGAGGAGTCAGAGGAGTCGGGGAGGCTAGAAAAGCCACAAATGTTGTTCATCATCTTTGATTTCTTTGAATCCCCTCTTTCTATGGTATCTTCTCTGAGCGTGGTTTCTTTTGTTTGCAATCTGTGATTTGCACCCCGATATTCAGGCCATTCCCGTCTCACCGCGATCTCCTTTGGCTTCTGCCTGCCCCTCCAGGCTTGCTGGCGTCGCCTGGACGGCGGTGCAAGATGACCTTGGACGCTCCTTCACCTTGTTGAGTGTCGTGATCGTGGCGGCGCCCTCCGCTGCCTTTCCCCGAGGTGGCGGAGGCTTTGGTGGATTCCGGGCGGGCGGGATGGGCATGGGCGGCTATCACTTCGCTGATTGTGGTTCCGGGCAGCTCGTATCCATTACGCCTCCGTGGAAGCCGTGGGCCTCTATGGCGTGAGTTTTTCCTATGCCCTCGGCAATGACATCAACCTCAATGGGGCGGCCAACTGTCAAGCGGGCCTGCTCAACGGACAGCGGCCCGCCACCGCCCCTCAAGCGCAGCTGCTGAACGCGGTCTGCCAGGTGGCCTGCGGGACAGGGACCTGATCCGCTCCACAACCCCATCCGCGAACGGGTTCCCCCCAACGGGAGAAAGGTTCGCCAAAGTGTCGCTTCGCCTCTTCTCTCCCCCTGTGCTCTCGCCGTTTCCGGCGCCCCTGCGCTGGGGGTCCGCCCTCTTGATCACAGCCCTGGGCAGTCGCTATCTGGTCTGGCGCCTGACCAGCACACTCAACGTCCATTCCCCACTCTCGACGGCGTTGAGCGTGCTCCTGCTGGCGGCGGAGCTTCTGCTCCTGAGCCATGGTTTTCTCCAGGTGTGGCTCAGTTGCCTCGGCGGGAGCGACGGCAGCGCAGCGATCGCCGCCGCGACGGCGCGCTTGGAGGTTGATCGGAGGCGCGCTCCCCAACGTCTGCTCTCGGTGGCTGTGCTGGTGCCCAGCCGCGGCGAACCGGCGGCGGTGATCGAGCGCTGCTTGCGGGGCTGCCTGGCGATCGACTACCCCCGTCATCAGGTGTGGTTGTTGGACGACAGTGACCGCGAGGAGCTGCGCCGGCTCTGTACCCACCTGGGGTGCGGCTATCTGGCCCGCACGGAGAACCGCCATGCCAAGGCGGGCAACCTCAACCACGGCTTGGCTCGGGTCCACGCCGACCTGATCGCGGTCTTCGACGCCGATGTCGTTCCACTCAGCGATTTCCTGCGTCGCACGGTGGGCCTCTTCGCCGATCCTTCCGTGGGCTTTGTGCAGACGCCCCAGACCTACATGAACGCCGATCCGCTGATGCGCAACTTGCGGCTGGAGCGCTGGCTGCTGGCCGATGAGGAATCCTTTTACCGCTGGATCGAACCCACGCGCCAACGCCTCGGTGCCGTGGTTTGCGCGGGCACCTCCTTTGTCATGCGTCGTCAGGCCCTGCTGGCGGTGGGGGGATTCGAGACCGGCACCACCTCAGAGGACCTGGCCACGGGCTTGCGCCTTGTGGCCGCGGGTCTGCGGGGGGTGTACGTGCCGGAAAAACTGAGTGCGGGTCTGGCGCCGCTGACGATTGGAGCCATGGTGACCCAGCGCTGTCGCTGGGCCAGCGGCACCCTGCAGATCCTGCGCACGGGGGCCAACCCGCTCACCATCGCCGGCTTGAACCCCTTGCAGCGCCTGGCGTATCTGGAGGGCATCGCCCACTGGCTGCTGGTGTTTCCCCTCCTGGTATTGGCGGTGGCCCCTCTCACGCTCGGCCTGGAGGACCTGGCGCCCTTGCGGGTGCGCCCAGAGGCGCTGCTGACGGTCGCTCTCCCCTTTCAGCTCAGCCAGCTCCTGCTGATCCGTTGGCTCAGTGGGCAATCCCGCAGCGCCCTGATGCCGGAGCTCTACCGCTGGGTGTTGGCCTGGCCCCTGGCGGTCACCGTGGTCGGCACGTGTCTGGGGCGCCCCCAGCCCTTTCGCGTCACCCCGAAGGCTCCGGCCGCTCGCCCGGGGGAGGCCCCCAACGCTCGCCTCCTGGCGCCGCTCTTGGCCCTGCTCGCCGTGCAGGGCGTCGCCTTGGTCCGATTGATTCTGCTTCTGCTGAACGATTGGTCGGGGAGGCTCCCCCTGACGGATGGACGGGGAACGCTGGTGGTGCTGGGCCTCACTTGGTCGCTGCTCAACGGGCTATTGCTCCTGGCGGCGAGCCGAGCCTGTTGGGATCGTCCCCGAGAGGATGGGGTGCCTTGGTTGGCGCCTGCCTTGGGGGGCTGGGGGCTCACTGCGGCGGGGGTGAGGCCGTTGGTGGTGAGCGCGATCAGTGAGCGGGGCTGTGAGGTGCGGCTGAGTCTGGAGTCCTGCTCGGACGGGGGGGGGGCGGGAAGCTGGGCGGAGCCGGCCAGGGTGTGTTTGGATCATCCGCTGCTCTGCCAGGACCTTTGGCCCGTGCGGTGCGAATGTAGGGCGCCACTCGGGCGAAGGCCAGGCGGGAGCTGGGCCTTGGGGCGCAGAGCTGAGGTGAGGGAAACCGGCGTGTGGCTGGGATTGCGTTGGGACGCTCTCACTCCCGATCAGGTGGACCGCCTGCAGACCTACCTGTATCGACGGCCAGGGCTTTGGCCGACCCTGCCAGCCCCCTGGGATCCCCTGGCACTGGCGGTGATGGGGCGTCGCTTGCTGCAAAGGATCCCGCCGGAGAGCTGGTTTTCGCGCAGCGTCATGCCCATCCGCTGATCGGCAGAGCCGACGGTTAATGAAGACCGAGAGAGCGCCGCATGCCACCGATTTCAGGGGGTGAGCCAGAAGCGAGAGCATGATTCCGTAGCCAACAGCGCGGAGCCACTGGTTGCCCCTCCACTCTGCTCCTTGCGTTCGACGGCTGGGATGTAAAGAGCACATAGAAAGTAAGGGGTTTTCTGGGTTGCATTACTGCTCAAGGTCAGCAGCAACTTCTTCATCTTGTTGGGCACAAGTTTAAAGCTTGCTGGCGCGAGCTGCACACCTTCTGTCAGCACTTCCCCGGCTTGGGTTGGATCGCTGCTTGGTCCCTTGACCCGGACTGTGATGTTCACAGGTTCGGAGCGCGAATGAGAAACTTGGAACTTGATGCGTGCGGTTTGATTTCGCAACTTGAATTCCTTCCGCCCGTGTTGGAAATGTCGCAGAAGCTTGGGCTGGAACCAGAAGCATTGATATCGGCTGATGTACCAGCGAGGCCGGTCGCGGGTGCGCAGAGCAGAGAGAAAAGCGTTGCAAAGACGACTTTGTTTTTCATGGGAAGAAGTTTCGAGAGGACGTTGCCCGTGAGGGCTCACTTGTCATAGAGGCAATCCATCGGTGGGGTCAAGGAAAAAGGACGTGCCCCTGCCTTTTTGGGCCAGTGAGATCGTTAATGGCATTTGTCTCACATACTCTCGTTTTGTCTCTGTGAACGGCAATGCCTAAACGTCGAATCCATCCGCCTGAGTTCAAGGCCCAAGTTGTGCTGGATGCCCTCGGTAGCAAAAAGACATTGTCTGAACTTGCTGCTAGCCATGAACTGCATCCAGTCCAGGTATGCCAATGGAAACAACATGCCTTGAAGCATTTGCCAGATCTGTTTCGACATCCAGATCGTGAGGATCAAGATCGCTCCGCTGATTCCTTAAGCAAGCGGTTGGCCAGATTGGAGCCAGCCAATTCAGAATTGATGAATGAGATTCAATGGCTCAAAAAAAATTCTACAATTACGATCAGCTGACCTTGCGCTCACTCCTGGAGCCAGATCATCCATGTATCTCGTTACGACAACAATGTAAATTGATCGGTGTCAACAGATCAAGTTATTATTATCGACCCGCTGCTATCTATTGCAAATCACCTCAGCTTGCCCACCTGATCGATCGGTTCTGTGCACTGGATCCACGAATCAGTTGTCGTCATCTCTTGTCGCAACTAAATGCCCATGGCTTTGCTCTGTGTAAAACAACTCTTCATCGTCTCCTCTGCCGGTTGGGATTTGCGCCTTTTGAGCGAAAATTAACCAGGTTGTTGGAAGCCCGACTTCTGCAAATGCCGCCCCTTCCCGTGCAAGGGGAGGGATTTGAACAACATGGTGAGCAGTGGATTCTTGATTTTGCGTACTGGCCCTCCTCCCAAGGGGATTTTTTTGCTTCTCTGCTGGTGGACGCTGGCTCGCGCAATTGTTTGGCCTGGGGTCTTTCCGATCGTCTCTCGCCAGATCTGGTGACCCGGGTGTTGTGGGGGGCCATGGAGACCCACCCCTTGCCCCTCCTGCTTCGCTGTGAAACGGTTCTGCCCTATGTCAGTTCGCGTTGCTTGCGAGACCTGTTGCGGGCCGGCATCAGTGTTGTGGGACCCTTGTGGTTGGGATCACTGCAGGGTTCCGGTCGGTCCACTGTGTTGTCTCCCATTTGGACAGGATTGAAGCAAGCTGCTGAATTTCTGCGTTCCGCACACGGCCCACGCAGTGAGGCCTCGATTCTTGATCAGGTGATCCGGGAGGGAAATGAACGGATGGCCAGAGATCGTGATTCGGATGAGGGAAGTTCTTCCCTCGGCTTGGAGCCCGTCAGGCTGCCAGCTGCCAGGACCCTTTGGGCGGGGTTTAACGATGCTCGTCCGATCCTGCCGGAGGTTGAGGACCAATCAAAAAGTTTTTTGACTCACACCATCCCCTTCCCCACCCGCCGAAGGACGGATCCGAACCAGCGGCAATCCATGGGTTGAGGCCAGAACCGGCGTCTCTTGGCCCTGGTGCCGCCCTTGCGGCGATGGCTTTTGCTTGACTGGTGACCGTGACTGGACGGAGCTCCCTTGACGTGTCTGTTGATCGCGGGGGACCTGCCGGTGATTGCCGGAGACGAGCAGGCCCTCCAGACCTTGAATCGGGACCCTGTTGAGGCGGGCCCTCCAGCCCCCTTGGCGCCGCGCTTGGCTCACGTTCGCTCCGCTTTCGCCTGTGCGCTGCACATGCACCAACCGACGATCCCCGCCGGTCGTCAAGGGGAACTGATCTCCCATTTGCAGTACATGTTTGAGCATCCCGATGAAGGAGACAACCACAACGCCAATGCTTTTGCCCATTGTTATCAGCGCCTGAGCACAATCCTGCCTCAATTGATCCAAGAGGGTTGTGATCCGCGGATCATGTTGGATTATTCCGGCAACTTGTTGTGGGGATTTCAACAGATGGGACGAGAAGATATTTTGACATCCTTGCGCAGCCTCACCTGTGATCCACCGTTTCATCGCCATGTGGAATGGTTGGGAACCTTCTGGAGTCATGCGGTTGCTCCTTCGACGCCGATTCCAGATCTGAAGTTGCAGATCTTGGCCTGGCAGCATCACTTTGCCTCCTTGTTTGGCCGGGAGGCCTTGCGCCGTGTGCGTGGATTCTCTCTTCCAGAGATGCATCTGCCCAACCACCCGGACACTCTCTATGCAACCGTCAAAGCGCTGCGGGAGTGTGGCTATCGCTGGCTCATGGTGCAGGAGGACAGCGTGGAGACCTTGGAGGGTCAACGCCTGGCTCCAGAACAACGCTGGATTCCTAATCAACTCGTAGCCCGCAATTCAGATGGGGAGACGGCGACGATCTTGGCGTTGATCAAAACCCAAGGGTCTGACACAAAGCTGGTGGGGCAAATGCAACCTTATTATGAAGCTCTTGGCCTGGAAAGACAAATCGTTGCTGGGCAGGGGATTCCATCCTTGGTTTCGCAAATCGCTGATGGGGAGAATGGTGGGGTGATGATGAATGAATTTCCCCCTGCGTTTTGCCAGGCGCATCACCGTTGTGCCGCTGCGGGCCCTCTGGCAGAGACCGTGGCGATGAATGGCAGTGAATACCTTGATCTTCTGGCTGACCGTGGACTTCGCGATGAAGATTACCCTCGGATTCAAGCGGTTCATCAACATCGACTCTGGAGCATGGTCGGTCCGTCCCCCACGCGCGAGAGCGTTGCGGCGGCCATCGTCCGCCTTGGCGACTCCGATCCCCAGCTGAAGATGGTCGGCGCCTCGTGGACCAACAACCTCAGCTGGGTGGAGGGCTATGACAATGTGCTGGAGCCAATGCAGGCGTTCAGCGCCCGTTTTCATCAACGCTTCGACCCGTTGGTGGAGCGCACACCTGCTGTCACCCGCAGTCGGCCTTACCAGGAGGCCCTGCTGGCGTTGCTGCTGCTGGAAACGAGTTGTTTTCGCTATTGGGGGCAAGGTCGTTGGACGGACTATGCCAAGCACATTCATCGCTGCGGCACAGCCGCGCTAGAGGCTCTGTCCGAGGCCTCGATCGAGGAATTCGAGGGCAATTCCGAGGGGTGAACATCAGCGGATGACGTGACGAGTGGTGTAGCGCTCTGCCTCGCTCTAGGCTTGATTCAACATCACACACCGGCCCGATCCTGGCGCTAAGGACAGAGCGCCACGTTCTGCGCGTCGCGCAACACGCGCCCGATGGTGGCATTGGGTGCCGAGGCGCCGTTGGAAATGGCGCTGAAGTAGCGCGGTCCTGTCTCTGTGAGCAGCAGGCCACTGATGGAACGCACACCGGTGAGCGTGCCCGTCTTCGCGTAGACGCGGCCGGCCAGCGGCGTCCCCACGTAGAGGTTCTTGAGGGTGCCGCGGCGACCAGCGATGGCCATGGAGGACACATAGGCGCGCCCGTAGGGATGTTGATCCATGCGCATCAACAGGGCGGTGAGGAAGCGGCTGGTGAGGCGATTGGCGCGATCGAGGCCACTGCCATCGGCCACCCGCACCCCCTCCATCGGCAGACCCTGCTGGCTCAACCAGACGGTTTGACGCCGCACCGCTTCGGGCAGCTCCCAGGTGCCAGCCCCGGAGCGGAGCAACACCTCGGCGGTGAAGTTGTGGCTGTCGGTGTTGGCCAAGCTCAGGAGACCCTGCATGGTGGTGGAGGGCTCCTCATGGACCAACACCGCATCGGTGGGGAGGGGTTGGTCGGCGGACACCACCTGCATCTGAATGTCGCCGCCCTGCTGGTTGGCGGTGCGTCGCATCAGCGCCTGGAGCCGGGAGACCGGGTTGCTGACAGCGTCATCGATGGCGTTGCTCGTGACCGCCAGCCGGGTGATCGGCGCCCCGTACCACTGGGCGCGATCGGCGTAATGCCATCCCTGAGGCCACCAGCTCTGTTGGGGCACCTCCGCCACCTGCAGACGCACCACTCCGCCAGCCTGGCCGGTGGAGCCACCGGAACGGAGGGCGAGCTGGGTGAAGCGCTGCAGCTGCGGCAAGGCCAGATCCGGGTCCCCCTCACCGGTCAGGCGCAGGGTGCCGTCCGCCAGGCGCCAGAGCTGGGTGTTCAGCCGGAAGTCCGGCCCCAGCCGATCGAGGGCAAAGGCCGTGCTCACCAGCTTCTGGTTCGAGGCAGGCACCCGCGGGCGGGTGCCGTTCACATCCGCCAGCAACCGTCCGGAGGCATCGGCGATGCTGACGCTCCACACCTCCCGCTCGCCCGCCAGTTGGGCGGCCAAGCGCTGCTGGAGGGCCGGGCAGCTGGGCTCGCTGCCCAGGCTGGGCACCCCCAGGGCGGGCGTGAGGGGCGGCAGGGGCAACACCGGCACCGTCCGTCGTCCACCCTGCAGACCAGGCAGGGCGGGAGACGAGGCCAGGGCCGCGCCACCGGCGACGATCGGAGAGAGCAGCGCGAGGCTGAGTCCAGCCGCCAGGGAGCGACGGTTCAAGCGCGGTGCCAGGGGGTGGGGAGGGGTTGTGCGGTCCAGGAAGGAGGAAGGCATCTCAGGATTGGCCCCCGACGACGAGGTTGGTGACATTGCCGCTGAAGCGGTAGTTGGACCCCTCCAGTTCCACTGGCGCGCCGATCTTCAGGGTCTGGTTGCCCAGCACCACCCCGCCGCCGCCCCGGCGGCCCTGGCCTTCCAGAATGAAGCGGGCGTCGAAAGTGCCGAAGGTCCTCTGGTTGGGATCGGGGGTGGAGATCAGTTTGCCCTCGGGGGTGAGGATCGTGAGACGGCGCTGGAGGGCCTCCAGCCGGGCGATCCTCACCTTGCCGTGGGGAGCGTTGCGGATGACGATCGACACCTCCCCTTCCGCCGCGATGGCGCGGAACAAGGCGGCGCTGTCCGCAGCGGGTTCGCCCCGCACATCCACCGACACCTTGACTGGCACCACACCACCGGTGGCCTTATCGACGGCGTTGGAGAGCTTGGGACTCCAGATCACCCCCGCCGCAGCCAACAGCACGGCCGCCCCTGCGGCGAGGTCCACCAAGCTCCAACGGCCGGACGGTGGGTTCGTGGAGTGGGGTTCGCTGGCCATGGGCACGTGTCGGTCGGCGAAGTTTAAGGGGGGTCCCGGCGCAAGACCAGCCTCATCCGCCACGGGTTCCGCCCGCCGCTTCCGCATCGTGCCGCACCTCGCCTTGCCACACCTCGCCGTGCAGCCGTGTCCTCGTCCCCGGAGGACTCGCGATCAGCGCTGGAGGTTGTCGATCAGATCCCCGAGAGACCGCAGTTGCCGCCCCAAGCCGCCGTCTTCCCCGCTGAGGGCGGCGTCTTGCTCCTCCGCGGAGGGTTTCTGGGGGAAGCGGGCGGCCAGGCGGAAGCCATCGGGATCGAGGCGATAAAGCTCCCAGTCGCCGGGATGCGCGCGACTGAGGGCGGCGTTGGCGAAGGGTTGAAGGGCGTAGGCCGCCTGCCACTGGGCCAGGAAGCCCTTGCGCCGTGCCCGCGCCACACTGCCGATGCCCACCGCCGCATCCTCCAGGGTGGGGTTGAGCAGCACGATGGGCCCCGGATGGGCCTCGCAGACCGCCTCCACCAGGTCGTAGTCGGAGGGGCCGGGCCCCACCAGCAGGAGCCGCTCGCTGGTGGGGCCCTCCGTCGGGGGCCGGCGCCGCTGGTCGCCGAGGCTGGTGATCATGGGCGCCAACTCCCCCCCGTCACGCCGGGCCAGGGCGGTGGCGCCCGCGTCAGGGAACACCACCCTGAGGGCGGGTGAGCACTCCCGCAGCCCCGCAGCCAGCCGCAGGGCCAGCGGCAGCAGCTTCAGCCCCTCAAAGCGCAGGTCTGCGGTCCAGCGCTGGCGGCCATCGCTGGAGAAGGCGGAATCCAGCGCTTGCAGGACTTGCGCCTCGGCCTGGCGCAGATCGGACGGGAGCATGGAGTCGGTCAAGATGGCGCGAACCCTAACGAGGGAGCGCGGCGTCCACCTCGGCGATGGCCTCCGCGAGCGCGGCCGGCACCCCCGCCAGATCCTCCTCCCGCAGCCAGGGTCCCACGCTCAGCCGCAGGCCGGCGCTGGCCTCCTCCGGCGAGAAGCCCATGGCGAGCAGCACCCGGCTGGCGCCGGTGGTCGCCGTGGCTCCCGCGCCGCTCCCCAGGGCGCTGCAGGCGGAGCCGCTGCCGCAGGCCACCCCGCGCCGGGCCAGGGCCCGCACCAGGGCGCGGCCAGGGAGGGGGCGTCCCCCCCGGCCGCGCGCCAGCAGGCTCAGATGATGGGGCAGCCGGCGCTGGTGGTCCTCCGGGTCCGGCCCGAGAAGCTCCAGTCCGGGGCGCCCGCGCAGGTCGCGCCAGAGGGCATCGCGCACCCGCGCCACGGGATCGCGGCCGCCGTGGGCCCGCAGGCGCTGCTGGCAGAGGCGGAGGGCCGCGCTGAAGCCGGCGATCAGCGGCACGGGTTCGGTGCCGCCGCGCCGCCCCGCCTCCTGGGCGCCGCCGATGAGCGGTTCCAGCGCCAGCCCGCGACGGACGAGCAGCAGACCGATCCCCCTCGGACCCTGCAGCTTGTGGGCGGCGCCGCTGAGGAGATCGACCGGCAGCGCGCTCCAGTCGATCGGTTGATGGCCGAGCACCTGCACCGCGTCCACGTGCAGGCGGAGGCCACGCTCCCGGCAGAGGTCCCCCAGGGTGGCCAGCGGTTGCAGGCTGCCCACTTCGCTCTGCCCCCAGATCACCGACACCAGCCGGGTGGGGGGGGCGAGCAGGGGCTCGAGGGCGTCGAGGCGCAGCAGACCCTGGCGATCCACCGGCAGTCGCGCCACGGTCCAGCCGCGTTGGACGAGCACGGCCGCCGCCGCTTCCGTGGCGGGATGTTCCACGGCGCTGATCACCAGGCGTCCGGGGGGGAGGGTGGCGGCGCTGCCGAGCAGGGCGGTCTGAATCGCCTCGGTGCCACCGGAGCACCAGACCACCTCCTCCGGAGCGGCCCCCAGATCCTCCGCCACCCCCCAGCGGCCGCGCTCCAACGCCTCCGCCGCCGCCAGGCCCTGGCCATGGAGGCTGGAGGGGTTGCCCCAGCTCTCGCGCCAGGCCCGTTCCATGGCCTCCCACACCTCCGGGGCCAGGGGGGTGGTGGCACAGGCGTCGAGGTAGAGCGGTGGCGGGGCGGGGAGATCAGGCCCCAAGGCGGGTGCCATCGGGCCGGCGGCCGAGGAGGCGGCTTTCCAGCGAATCGTTGGCCAGTTGCACGAGGTCATCGAGGGACCGCCCCTCCAAGAGGGCGGCCACCCTGGCGCGGGCCTCGGCGCTGGGACAGGCGTCGGGGCGCTGGCAGCCCTGGGTGCAGGCGGTGGCGCAATCGATCGGCTCCGCCGTCGCGCTGGAGGACGGGGCTGGGGCGGCCTCGACGGCGGTGGCCGGCTGGGCGCCGCCGCCGGTGGACTCGGGAGCCAGCCAGCCCTCCACCGCTTGGTCCAGGGGGCCCGCCAGCCGACCGTGAACCACCGGCTCCGCCGGGCCTGTCATGAACACATGGCCGCTCGTCTCATCCCAAGCGATCCACAGCGGACCTCCAGGGAGGTCGAGACGGGCCTGGCGGTCGCTGAGCCCGAGCAGGTGGCAGGCCACGAGGGTGGCGCAGGCGCCGGTGCCGCAGGCCAGGGTCACCCCGGCCCCCCGCTCCCACACCCGCAGGCGCAGATGGCCTGGCGCGAGCACCTGCACGAGATGCACGTTGGTCCGGGCCGGGAAGGCCGGATGCGCCTCCAGCTCCGCGCCGATGGCCTCCAGGTCGAGGGCGGCCAGCTCGGCCACAGGCACCACGACGTGGGGGTTGCCCATGCCCGCCGCCGCGACAGCCCAGCGCTGACCCCCGGCCTCCAGCTCCCCCTGAGGCAGGCCCGCCGGACCGGTGGGAAGGGTGGTGGGCACGGTTTCGGGAATGAGAAAAGGGGCACCCATGTCCACCCGCACCTGGCCGTCCTCCTCCAGCTCGGGGCGCATGGTGCCCGCCGCGGTTTCCACCGCCCAACGGCGCCCGGGCCCCTCCCCATCGCGATCGGCGAGGAAACGGGCCAGGCAGCGGATGCCATTGCCGCACATCTCCGCCTCCGAACCATCGGCGTTGAAGATGCGCATGCGCAGGTCGCCGCCGCTTTCCGGCGGGAGCGCGAGGATCACCCCGTCGCCGCCCAAGCCGAAACGGCGGTCGCAGAGGCGTCGCACCAGGTCGGGTTCGGCCGCGCCCGCCCCACCGGGGGAGCCGGCGCGCAGGTCGAAGAGGAGAAAGTCGTTGCCCAGACCCTGATACTTGCTGACATCCATGGCGCTTTGAGCCCCGCGCAATCTCCGTCGATCCTATGCAGAGCTTCTTTGAGAACCGCGGCACGAAGTTGGACACCACCCTGCCCAGCGTGCGCCACATCCAGGAATTGATCCGCACCCGCACGGTGGTGAGCCTCAGTCTGATGAGCGGCCAGGAGGTGGAGGGGGTGATCAAGTGGCAGGACATGCACTTCCTCGCCCTGCGGCAAAGCGCCAACCAGCCCCTGGTGATGGTCAACCGGGAAGCGATCACGCTTCTGCGGGCGCTGATCTGAGGTCCCCCCCGGTCAGGGGGGGTGTGGCACCATCGTGGAGCCGGGCGCTCCCTGCCCCACCGCTCTTTTCACCGTGTCCGATCCCTCCCGCTACAAGCCCCAGGAGATCGAAAGTCACTGGCAGGCGATCTGGCGCGAACGGCGGCTCGACCGCACGCCCGAGGTCGCGGAGAGCGGGGACGCCTTCTACGCCCTCTCGATGTTCCCCTATCCCTCGGGGACCCTGCACATGGGCCATGTCCGCAACTACGTCATCACCGACGTGGTGGCCCGCCACCAACGGATGCGGGGTCGGCGGGTGCTGCACCCGATGGGTTGGGATGCCTTCGGGCTGCCGGCGGAGAACGCGGCCATCGAGCGGGGCGTCGATCCCGCTGAGTGGACCCGGCGCAACATCGCCCAGATGCGGACCCAGCTCGAACGGCTCGGACTCTCCATCGATTGGTCCCGCGAGGTGACCACCTGCCAGCCGGAGTACTACCGCTGGACCCAGTGGTTGTTCCTGCGGTTCTGGGAGGCGGGGCTGGCCTACCGGAAGGAGGCCACGGTGAACTGGGATCCGGTGGATGAGACGGTGCTCGCCAACGAACAGGTGGACGGGGAGGGCCGCTCGTGGCGCTCCGGGGCGCTGGTGGAGAAGCGCAAGCTGCGTCAATGGTTTCTGCGGATCACGGCCTATGCCGATCCGCTGCTGGCCGATCTGGACCAGCTGACCCTCTGGCCTGAGCGGGTGCGCACGATGCAGGCGAACTGGATCGGCCGCTCCACGGGTGCCGAGCTTGATTTTCCCGTGGTGGATGGGGAGGGGAGGGAGACCGGCGCCACGATCCGCGTCTTCACCACGCGGCCGGACACGCTGTTTGGCGTCACCTACCTCGTCCTGGCGCCGGAGCACCCCCTGGTGCCCTCCCTCACCAGCGCCGACCAGGCGGTGGCGGTGCTGGCCTTCCAGGATCTGGTGGCGGGCGAGAGCGAGCGGGAGCGCACCGACGAGGAGCGACCCAAGCGGGGCGTCCCGATCGGCGCCCGGGTGCGCAACCCCGCCAGCGGCGAGCTGATCCCCCTCTGGATCGCCGATTACGTGCTGGCGGACTACGGCAGCGGCGCGGTGATGGGCGTGCCGGGCCATGACCATCGCGATTTTCTCTTCGCCCGCCAGCACGACCTCCCGATCCGCCAGGTGATCGTGCCCGAGGGGGCTGATCCGGCGGCCTTCGCCGGCGCCGCCTGGACCGAGCCGGGGGTGATGATCCATTCCGGCCCGTTTGATGGTCTTCCCTCCGGGGAGGCGAAGGCGACGATCGTGGCCGCGGCCGTGGAGGGGGGCTGGGGAGCTCCCCGCGTGCAATATCGCCTGCGGGACTGGTTGATCTCCCGCCAGCGCTACTGGGGCTGTCCGATTCCCATGGTGCGCTGCCCCGACTGCGGCGATGTGCCGGTGCCTGTCGAGCAGCTGCCGGTGGTGCTTCCCACCGACCTGACCCTCGATGGACGGGGGGGCTCTCCCCTCAGCCAGCGGGAGGCGTGGTGGACGGTGGCCTGCCCGAACTGCGGCGGACCGGCGCGCCGGGAAACCGACACGATGGACACCTTCATGTGTTCCAGCTGGTACTACCTGCGTTATGCGGATCCACACAACAGTGAGCTTCCGTTCGGCAAGGACGCGGTCGATCGTTGGCTGCCCGTGGATCTATATGTGGGCGGCATCGAGCATGCCATTCTCCATCTACTCTATTCTCGCTTTTTCACCAAGGTGCTGCGGGATCAGGGGTTATTGAGTTTTGGTGAACCCTTCACGCGCCTCTTGACGCAGGGGATGGTCCAGGGCCTGACTTATCGCAATCCCACCACCGGCAAATATGTTGCTCCCGCGGATGTCAATGATGTGAACGATCCGCGCGATCCGATCAGCGGAGAGGTGTTGCAGGTGAGTTTTGACAAGATGTCCAAGTCCAAGCACAACGGTGTCGACCCCTCCGCTGTCATCGACCGCTACGGCGCCGATACGGCGCGCCTGTTCATCCTCTTCAAGGCGCCCCCGGAGAAGGATCTGGAATGGGAGGACGCGGATGTGGAGGGTCAGTTTCGCTTTCTGCAGCGCCTCTGGCGGCTGGTGGACGGGGCCCGCGAGCAGGGGATCCGCCCGCCTGCCGCTGGCTTCACGCCCCCGGAGGATCTGAGCCCGGCGGAGCGGGATCTGCGCCGGGCGGCGCACACCGCCATTCAGGACATCAGCGGGGATCTGGAGGGTGAGTTGCAGCTCAACACGGCGGTGTCCGAGTTGATGAAGCTGAGCAATGCCATGACGGCGCTTCTGCCACAGGCGCGTCCGGAGGTGGCCGGGGAAGCCGTGGCGATTTTGGTGTTGCTGCTGGCTCCCTTTGCCCCCCATCTGGCGGAAGAGCTCTGGCATCGCCTGACGGGCGCGGCCGACAGCGTGCATGAGCGGTCCTGGCCCCAGCTTGACGCGTCCGCCTTGAGTCGGGACACGATTCCGTTGGTGATTCAGGTGAAGGGGAAGGTGCGGGGCAATCTGGAGGTGCCCGCCGATGCCGATGCTGCCACCTTGGAGCGGTTGGCCCTGGAGAGCGACGTGGCCGCTCGCTGGCTGGAGGGCCAACCACCCCGCCGGGTGATTGTGGTGCCCGGCAAGCTGGTCAACCTGGTGCCCTGAGGCTCAGGTGCGGTGAGGCTCAGGTGCCCTCAGGCTCAGGGGCGCTGAAAGCGCAGAGAGTCCGGCTGGCCCCAATCGCCACTGGCGCTGTACCCGCGACCGTTGAAGCAGAGATGGCGCAGAATCCAGAACAAGGATTCGGGACTCTCCAGACCGAGGGTCGTCCGCAAGCTCTCCAGGTCGTGGCTGGCCCCATCGGCGAGGGTGGCCTCCAGGCGCTGCTGCACGGTGAGGATTTGGGCCGCCGCTGTTTTCCCCGCCTCCACGCCGGGTTGGTGGTAAGCATTCACATTGATGAACTCCCCGTACAGACCCACCGCCCTCTCGAACAAGGCGATCAGGGCGCCCAGGGAGCGAGCATCGAAACGCTGCAGGGTGATGGTCAGGGATTGCCGGCCGCCCTCGCAGAGGGCGGAGCGGGTGCCCTGGAGGAAGCCCGCCAGGAAGTCCGCCGGATCCTCTCCGTCCACGGAGGTGATGTCGGCGGGCTCATCCAGCGCTTCGATGAACACCACGAAAAAGTTGTCCAGCCCATCCCGCAACTGCTGCACGTAGGCGTGCTGATCGGTGGAGCCCTTGTTGCCGTAGACAGCCAGGCCCTGGTGCACCACCTGACCCTCGCGATCCAGGCGCTTGCCCAGGGATTCCATCACCAGCTGCTGGAGATAGCGGCTGAAGACCTCCAGCCGGTCCCGGTAGGGAAGCACGACCATGTCCCGTCGGCCCTTGCCGTCGCCGGCCACATACCAGCTGGCGGCCAGCAGGGCTGCGGGATTATCGCGCAGGGAGGCGACGCGGGTGCGGGCATCCATGGCGGCGGCTCCCTCCAGGAACCCCCGCATGTCGGCTCCGACGAGCACGGCGGGGAGGAGGCCCACGGCGCTGGTGATGCTCGTGCGGCCTCCCACCCAGTCGGGCATGTCAAAGCGCGCGAGCCAGCCCTCCTGGCTGGCCTGCTGATCGAGGTGGCTGCCGGCCATGGTGACGGCGACCGCCTGGCGGGCCCAGTCGCCGCCCGTGGCCTCCAGACGGGCCCGGGCCTGCTCCATGCCCAGACGCGGTTCGGGGGTGCCGCCGGATTTGCTCACGACGATCACCAATGTTGTCAGCAGCCGGGATCCAAGGGCGGCCAAGGTGGCGCTCATGCCCTGGGGATCGACGTTGTCGAAGAAGTGGAAGGGCAACCCCTCCCCGTGGCGCTGAAGCGCCCGGATGATCAGCAGAGGGCCGAGGCCAGAGCCACCGATGCCGATCCACAGCACGTCGGTGAAGGGCGCGCCGCCCGGGGCGGTGAGAACACCTCCGCGCACCTCCCTGCCGAAAGTGTCGAGACGCTCGATCTCGCCGCGGATCAGCTCCCGGGTTTCCGGGTTGGGGGCGCGGTCGGGGTCCCGCAGCCAGTAGTGACCGACCTGGCGATGCTCATCCAGGTTGGCGACCGCTCCAGCCTCCAGCTCCGCCATGGCCTGGAAGGCGGCGGCGGCACGAGGTTCAAGGGTCTCCAGATCCGCCGCGGAGAGGGCCATGCGACTGGCATCCAGCCAGAGGCCCAGGGCGGGGTCGTACCACAACAAGTCTTGGAAGCGCCGCCAGAGGCTGGCGGGATCCGATCCGTTGAGCGGAGGAAGGGCGGTCGACCGCGAAAGCGTGGACATGGCCGCTGCTGCACCGCGCAGGCTCTGCCACCGTACTGAACTGCCTGAAGGAGTCGCTTGCTGTTGGGCCACCGCCAGGACCGAACGGGGAAGGGGTGGACAGGGCGAGGAAAGCGGGAATAATTAAGTCATCAATCTTTATCGTGCCCCTTCCATGGGCCTCCGCCTCCTGCCGCGGCCCTCCCCGCCTCAACGGTTCCGCCGTTGGCCAGCCTTCGGCCTGGCTGCCCTGGTCCTCGCGGCCGGGGGCTGGGCCTGGAGCGAGCGGCGATCAGCGACCTTCCAGCGGCAGGCGTCCACGCCCGACTGGATTCGCGACCAGGCCCAGGAGATGGTCCGCCACTCCTCGCCCCTGGAGGGGCAGCGGCCCGATCCGATCGATTTCACCGAGGAGGAGCTGCGGGAGCTGAACCGCCGTTTCGGCGTGCATGGCCCCCAGCCCGCCTTGGCTCAGCTCTTCACCGAGGGTCTCGACCAGCTGCAACCCCTGCGCAATCACACCTTGTCGCGGGTGGAGGAGCTCAGGCCCTTGATCTTGCGCCACAGCACGCGCCAGCGCATCAATCCCATGCTGGTGGCGGCGGTGCTCTTCGATGAGATGCACCATGCCAAGCCCGGCGAAGACAGCGCCCTGGCTGTGCGGAGTGGCCTGTTCCAGACGCAAGGTCCCGCGCAGCTGAGCGTGGGCGAGATGGTGAAGCAGGGGCTCTTGCCGACGAACGCCACACCGGAGCAGATCCTGGAGGCGCGTCTCCAACTCCTCGACCCCGACCACAACGTGGAATTGCTGGTGGGCAAGTTCGCGCGGCTCGCCTACAAACTGGGGCTTCCCCGCCACCGGACGCTCATGGCCAGCGGTCACCCGCGGGACGCCAAGGCGCTGGCCACCCTGGCCTATCTGCACAACGGCAAACTGGACTATCCCGCCCGCATCCTGCGCTACATGCAGGATCCAGCCCTGCACGCCCTGATCTACGGCACCCGGCAGAGCGTCACCAGTCCCCTGATCTGAAGCGAGCGAGGGGCGTCAGCAGACCACACCCAGGGCGTTGAGCCGGTCCCGCAGTTCACCCCAGTCGAAGCTGCGCGGGTCAGCCCGCTCCCCGGCCAGATCAACATGGCGGTGAGTGGTGATCGCCTCGGCGGGGATGGAAAAGCGGCGCATCCAGTCCGCCAGCACCACGGCCATGGCGTCGTACTGAGCGGCGGTGTAGCCGCTGTGGGCGCCCTCGGCATGTTCCCCGTCGATGGGGGTTTCCAGGCTGAGATGGAGAGCAAAGTTGTTCACCGAGCCGCCCACCTTGGGATTGGTTATCGCCCACTGCCCCTGGAAGGTGGAATTGCCAGCGCCGAAGGCGCGCTTGGACGGATCCAGGGCCTCCACGATCTCTCCCCTGCCACCGATCAGCATGTGGTAACTGACCTGGTCATCATCGCGGGGATGGGGGGTGAGGAAGGTGTTGACGGCGGAACTCAATCCGTACACCGTCTCATGGAGGACCACCAGCCTGGGGGTGGGATCGAGAGGATTGCCGAAGGCATCCCGGGTCAGGCGCTCGCCATAGTTGGTGGGATGGATGCGCAGCCGCTGGGTGCGGCTGGGCAGCTCCGCCAGAAGCGCGCGGAGACGGGCCTCCAGGGCGGGATCGGCGGCGGCGCAGCTCCGGCCCAGCGGCGACCGCCACACGACGCGGGCGGGGGGGGGCGGCGCCGGGCGCGGCGGACGCTGTGGCGGTGCGGGCCTGGGTTGCCGCACCTCCTCCAGGATGTCGAGCAGGGAGGGGGCGCCGTTGGCCTGTGGGCTGCCACCCGCGCCTCGCACCAGCCAGAGCGCCATGCCACTGACCACCAGGCTGGCGCCCGCCACGCCCATCAGGAGACCCTTGGCCTGGCTGCGCAGCGTCAAGGCACCAGCTCCAGCCACTGGCGACGCCGCTCCAGAGCGGCGGGGCTGGCCTGGGGAAGGGGTAGGAGTCGCCAGCGCTCGATGGCCGGGGGGTCGGGGATCAGCGTTGTCTCCCGCACCAGGCCCTGACGGGCGAACAACACCTGGAACGGCAGTCCGGAGGGGTCAGCTCCAGCGCGGCCGAGCAGGGCGTCCACCTCCGCCGGGCGCCGCACCCGTTGCCGGTTGAGGGCCAGCAGCTCGTCCCCCACCTCCAGGCCGGCGTTTTCGGCCGCGCCTCGGCGGGCCACGCCCTTCAGGCGCACCCCCGCCTCGGAGGAGGGGTCCAGCTGCCAGCCTGCGGCTGGACGGGAGGCATAGTCCGCCCGCAGCTCCAAACCGACATCCGCGAGATAACTCTTCATGTCGGGATCTTCGGTACGGCGCAGCCATTGCGGCAAAAGGGTGGACAGATCCTCGGCCTGTTCCGTGAAGATGGCGAGCAGGTCGTCTTCTCGATAGCCGGCTTCCCAACGTCCGAAACGCCGCCAGAGCTCGCGCGCCACCAAGCTCAGGGCGGAGCCGCGGCGCCGCAGGTGAAGATCCAAAACCAGCGCCAGCACCGCGCCCTTGAGGTAGTAGCTCACCTGGCTGCCGGAGGAGTAGGCGTCCTGGCGATAGAGCTTCACCCAGGCCTCCAGGCTGCTGTCCCGCAGGCTCTGGACCGCGCGGCCCGGGCAGAGCAGGTAGCGGCTCAGGTCTTCCGAGAGAGCCGCGAGGGTGTCCGCTTCTCCGCACAGGCCGCAGCTGCCGGGCAGCAGGAGGTCGTAGTAGCTGGTGACCCCCTCCGCGAACCAGAGGGTGGGCACGGGAACCGGGAGCCCGTAGTCCACCGGTGTCAGCTCGACGGGGCGGAGGCGCCGCACATTCCATTGATGGAGATATTCGTGGGCCACCAGGCCGAGAAGCTTGCGTCGTCCTTCGGGGCTGGCCAGGCGTCCGCGACTGAACTGCAGGACCGCCGCGTGATTGTGCTCCAGGCCGCCGTAGCCCTCCTCCAGGAGATGGAGCACGAAGAGAAAGGGATCGCCCGGAGGACGCTCCTCCCCCAGCAGGCGGCAACAGGCCAGGCAGACCCGCTCCACATCCGTCAGCCAGGCGGGGTCCTCCGCCGGAGGGTCGCCGCCCCAGCTCACCCAGCGGTGGTCCACCCCCGCCACCTGGAAGTCATGAACCGGATGGGGTCCCGCCTCCACCGGGCTGTCGATGAGGGCGTCGAATGTCTCCGCCCGCCATCGGTCCTCTCCGACGCGCGGCAGGGGCAGGAAGGCCTCCCAGCCGGGCGGCAGTCGCAGCTCCAGCTCGTGGGGCCGCCAGCGCTCCCCCTCGATCTCCAGCGCCACCCCGGCCAGGGCGAGGAAGGCGTGGTCGCTGTTGAGATGACAGGTGCGCACCGTGAGATCGCTGGCCTGGATGGCGTAGCGCACCTCCAGGGGGTCCAGGCTGGAGAGCCGCAGGAGCCAGGTGGCGGGAGCCAGCCGTTGACTGTCGCGTTGGCGTGCTCCCTGCCACACCTCCAACCCTTCCAGGGTGCGCACGTAGTCGCGAATCAAGTAGGAGCCCGGGGTCCAACCGGGCAGACGCAGCTCGAGGCGATGGTGGCGCGGTTGGAAGCGCAGTCGGACCCGAATCAGATGCTGGTGGGGCGCCCGCAGGTCGAGGCTGAGAAGGGGAGGCAACCGCGCGCTCAGCAAACGACGGTGAGCTCCGCCCCGGGGAGATGGGAGGAGGCGTCCCGCAGAGCGAGGCGGGCCCCGTAGGCCCGGGTGATCCGCCCCAGCAGAGGGGAGAGGTCCTGGCGGCGGCTGAGGCGCGAGAGGTCGCCCACCAGGGCCAGGGAACCATCGCTCTCCCGCTGCCAGCCCAGCCGCTGGCCCTCCCTCAAGGTGATGGCGACGGCCACCGGCACCGTTTCCCCGGCGAAACCGATCACCAGGCCATCCCGCTCGGGGTGAAGCTCAAGCCCTTCCAACGCGGACACCAGGAGATCGACGTCACGCAACACGGTGGGCAGGGTCGTGAGATGGGACATGGGGCCGAGACAGGAGGGGAGGGAAACCGGAGGAGGCGTGCGGGGGTGGGGGAACGGCGTGCGGGAAGCTGGCGAAGGCGGCGCCCCACCCAAGCCCATGAACTGCCCGAACCCTAGCGATGTCGCGGAGAATCTCCAGTGGCCATGGCCACAGACCTGGCCTTCCCATCGCTTTCCGCTGCGCTTGGGGGTGATGGCCTCGGGGGAGGGGAGCAACTTTGAGGCTCTGGTGGCGGCCACCCGCGACGGTCCGCTGCGCGCCGAGGTGGTGCGGCTGGTGGTGAACAACGCCGCCTGCGGCGCCAGCGCCCGGGCGGAGCGGCTGGGGATTCCCTGCCAATGCCTGGATCATCGCGCCTTCCCCAGCCGCGAGGATCTCGACGGGGCCCTGATCGCGGCGTTCCAGGCGGCGGCGGTGGATCTGGTGGTGATGGCCGGCTGGATGCGCATCGTCACCCCCCGCCTGATCGAGGCGTTCCCCGATCGCCTGCTCAACATCCACCCCTCGCTGCTGCCGAGTTTTCGGGGGCTGGACGCCGTCGGCCAGGCCTTGGCGGCGGGGGTGTGCCTCACCGGCTGCACCGTCCACCTGGTGCGCCCGGAGGTGGACAGCGGACCGATCCTGGCCCAGGCCGCGGTGCCGGTGAAATGCGGGGATGACGCGTCCACGCTGGCGGCGCGGATCCATCGGCAGGAACACCGCATCCTGCCGCTGGCGGTGGCGCTGGCGGCCCAGCGGCTGGAGAGCGGGGATCAGGGATAGAAGGGCAGCAGGGGCAGGCCCGTTTCCGGGGGCAGGCCGCTCATCAGGTTGAGGCATTGCACGCCCTGCCCCGCCTGACCCTTGATCAGGTTGTCGATGGCCGCCATCACGATCAGCTGCCCCGTCCGCCGATCCACCTGCACGGACAGGAGGCAGCGATTGGTGCCCCGCACCCACTTGGTCGCGGGGTAGGTGCCCACCGGCAAGACCTCCACGCAGGGGCTCTGGCGATAGACCGCCCGCACGAGGGTGCCGCAATCGTCCGCCGTCAGGCCTGGATCCCGCAGCCGCGCGTAGACCGTGGCCAGAAGGCCGCGCACCATCGGAATCAGGTGCGGGGTGAACTGCACCAGGAGGGGATGGCCGCAGACCTGGGCGCACTGCTGCTCGATCTCGCTGGTGTGGCGGTGGCCGATCACGCCGTAGGGGGCGACGGATTCGCCGGCCTCCGCCAGCAGGAGATGCTCCTTGGCGGCCCGGCCGCCGCCGGAGGTTCCGGTTTTGGCGTCGATGACAATGCCGTTGAGCTCGATCAGCCCCTGGCTGAGGAAGGGCAGCAGAGAGAGCAAGCTGGCGGTGGGGAAGCAGCCCGGCGCTGCCACCAGCCGCGCCTTGGCGATGCGCGGCGCCTCCCACTCCACCAGCCCGTAGACCGCTTCGGCGCAGAGCGCACTGTCATCGCGGGGATGGGCGCGGGCCTCGGCCCCGTAGACCTCGCGCCAACGGTTGAGGGAGCGGTAGCGATAGTCGGCGGAGAGATCGACCACCTTCACGCCCCGCTCCAACAGGGCGGGCACCAATTGGGACGCCAGACCATTGGGCAGGCTGAGCACGGCGAGATCGGCGGCGGCGGCGATGGCCTCGGCGTCGCAGGCCTGCACCACCGGATCGCCCGGCAGGGGAAGAAAGGGCACCAGATCGCTCCAGCGTTTGCCGCTGCTGCGCTCCCCCCCGAGAAAGGTCACCTCCAGGAGCGGATGATCACGAAGCAGCCGCAACGTTTGCAGGCCGCCATAGCCACTGGCGCCGATGACCGCGACCCGCCCCCCTGCCGTCATCTTTTGGCTTGCAAACGCACCATCCTACCGGCTGCCGCCAATCATCTGCCCGGTCCCCTCAGGCTCTATAAAGAAAGTCAGCCAAGCTCCCTTCTTCCGCAGTCCGTTGACCCTCACACCGGAGCGCCCCACCACCGACGCCGAGTCCGCCCTTCGCTTTGACAGCATCGCCGACGGTCTGGCGGCCATCCGCAACGGCGAATCGATCGTGGTGGTGGATGACGAAAATCGTGAAAACGAAGGGGATCTGATCTGCGCCGCTCAATTCGCCACGCCGCAGCAGATCAATTTCATGGCCACGGAAGCGCGGGGCCTGATCTGTCTGGCGATGGACGGCGAGCGGCTGGACGCCCTCGACCTGCCGCTGATGGTCGACCACAACACCGACTCCAATCAGACGGCCTTCACGGTGAGCGTCGACGCGGGACCGGAGCACGGTGTGGGCACGGGCATCTCGGCGGAGGATCGGGCGCGCACGATTCAGGTGGCCATCCACCCCCGGAGCCGTCCGGCGGACCTGCGGCGGCCCGGCCACGTGTTCCCCCTGCGGGCTCGCTCCGGCGGCGTGCTCAAGCGGGCGGGGCACACGGAGGCGGCGGTGGATCTGGCGCGCCTGGCGGGGCTCTTCCCCGCCGGGGTGATCTGCGAGATCCAGAACGCCGACGGCTCGATGGCCCGGCTGCCCGAGCTGCTGGTCTACGCCCGTCGCCATGGCCTGCGGCTGATCTCCATCGCCGATCTGATCCGCTATCGGCTGGACACGGAGCGATTCGTGCGCCGTCAGGCGGAGGCCCTGTTGCCGAGCGCCTTCGGGGATTTTCGGGCGATCGGCTATCGCAATGAGCTCGATGGCAGCGAACATGTGGCCCTGGTCAAAGGGTCGCCGGAGAAGGCCAACGCCCCGGTGCTCGTGCGGGTGCACAGCGAGTGCCTCACCGGCGACGCCTTCGGCTCCCTGCGCTGCGACTGCCGCCCGCAACTGGAGGCCGCCCTGCGCATGATCGAGGCGGCGGGCGAAGGCGTGGTGGTGTATCTGCGGCAGGAGGGGCGGGGGATCGGGCTGGTGAACAAGCTGCGGGCCTACAGCCTGCAGGATGGCGGCCTGGACACGGTGGAGGCCAACGAGCGGCTGGGGTTTCCCGCCGACTTGCGCAACTACGGCGTCGGCGCCCAGATCCTCAGCGACCTCGGCGTCCGCCAGCTGCGGTTGATCACCAACAATCCGCGCAAGATCGCCGGGCTCGATGGCTATGGCCTGGGGGTGGTCGATCGGGTGCCCCTGGTCATTGACGCCGGCGCCCACAACGCCGCCTATCTCTCGGCCAAGCGGCTGAAGCTGGGCCATCTCATGGAACCCCTTCCCCGGGGGATGGCGGAGCCAGAAGCGTTCTCCAGTCCGGGTCCCACCGCCGTGGTGGCCTGGCAGGGCGAGGGGGAGAATCCGCAACGGGACCACAGCCTGCTGCAGCGGTTGCAGGTCTGGGCGGAGGAGCGGGCTTTGCGCTGGACCGTGGAGGATCGTCCGCGGCTGCTTGCCCTGCTGGAGGGGCCCACCCTGGCGGTGCTGCTGACGGCCCAACCGGGACAGGAGCTGCGTCCCGCCGATCTCGCCGCCGTGCTCACCCTTCTGGCGGCGGGGCCCGAAACGCGGGCCGTGGCGCTGCTCCTCGCGCCGGACAGCACCCGTGGCAGCCATCCCTCCGCCCTGCTGGAGCCTGAACGGCGTCCCCTGGCCGATCTCCACGCGGCGGGCACCCTGGCCTGTCCGCGGCTGGCGATGGAGCCTGGAGCCTTCATCCGCTGGCAGCGTTGACGATCGGCCCGACGGCCGCCCGCCTGTAGAACAGCTTCAACCCCTCCGATCCCATGACCCTTTCCTCAGCCCTTCAACTCCATGCCGCGCGTCTGGGCGTGTTGGGCGGCAGTGGCCTCTATGGCATGGAGGGCTTGGAGGACGTCCAGGAGGTGGCGATGTCCACGCCTTACGGGGACCCATCCGACAGCCTGCGGGTGGGGCGCATCGGCGCGCTGGAGGTGGTGTTTCTGGCCCGCCATGGACGGAATCACACCTTCACGCCGAGTGAGGTGCCCTACAAGGCCAACCTCTGGGCGCTGCGCTCCCTGGGCGTGCGCTGGATCCTGTCCGTGTCCGCCGTGGGATCCCTCCAGGAGGAGGTGCGCCCCCTCGACATGCTCGTGCCGGATCAGTTCATCGATCGCACCCATCAGCGCCCGTTGAGTTTCTTTGGCGAGGGGCTGGTGGCCCATGTCACCGCCGCCGATCCCTTCTGCCCCTCCTTGAGCGCGATCCTGGCCGATGTGGCCGACAGCCTGATGCCGGAAGGGAGGGCGCTGCACCGGGGGGGGACCTACCTCTGCATGGAGGGTCCGGCCTTTTCCACCCGCGCCGAGTCCGAGCTCTACCGCTCCTGGGGCTGCCAGGTGATCGGCATGACCAATCACACCGAGGCCCGATTGGCGCGGGAGGCGGAAATGGCCTACGCCACCCTGGCCATGGTGACGGATTACGACTGCTGGCATCAGGAGCATGACGCCGTGTCGGTGGAGATGGTGATCGCGAACCTGCGGGCCAACGCCGAGCTGGCCCAGCGGATCGTGCGTTTGGCGGCGGAGCGGGTGGGGGCGCAGCGGCCGAGCAGCACGGCGCACCGCGCCCTGCGCCACGCCCTGATGACGCCTCCCGAGCACGTGCCCGCCGCCACCCGCGCCCGCACGGAACTCTTCACCGCCCCCTACTGGGGAACGGCCGCGACCGCCGCCAGCGAGTCTCTCTGAAGCGCCCCTCAGCCGCCCGGCACCGGAGGGCCCCTCGGCCGCCCGGCACCGGAGCGGCCTTCAGCCGCCCGGCGCCTGAAGCTTGAGGTTGAGAGCCTCCAAGGTGGCGCGCAGCGAGGGACCGTGGCGTTCGAGGGCGGCGGCGGCGGCGGCGGCCTCCAGCCCGCTGGCGGCCATGAGCAGGGCACATTTCACCGACCCGCCGCTCTCCGCCAGCAGGGCCCGCCCTCGTGACCGCTCCACCGCCGCCAGGTCGGCCAGGATCCGCAGGGCCCGATCCTCCAGCTTGGTGTTGCTGACGGACACGTCCACCATGCGGTTGCCGAACACCTTGCCCAGACGCACCATCACCCCCGTGGAGAGGATGTTGAGCGCCATCTTCGTGGCGGTGCCAGCCTTCAAGCGCGTGGATCCCGTGAGGAGCTCCGGTCCGGTGACCAGGCGGATGTCGATGGCGCCCGGCATGGGGGCCTGATCGGCGGGAACGCAGGCCAGCGCGATCGTCAGAGCGCCCAACGCCTGGCCATGGCGCAAGGCCCCCAGCACGTAAGGGGTGGTGCCCCCGGCGGCGATGCCCACCAGGGCGTCCGCGGCGCTGAATCCCCGCTCCCGCAGGTCGGCGACGCCCCGCTCCTCCCGATCTTCCATCCCTTCGGAACTGCGCAGCAGAGCGGGGGCTCCGCCCGCCAGCACCCCCTGCACCAGCTCGGGCGGCGAACAGAAGGTGGGCGGGCATTCCGCCGCGTCGAGGACGCCCAGGCGGCCGGAGGTTCCGGCGCCGAGATAGAAGAGGCGCCCTCCCTGGCGCAGGCGGCCGGCGATCGCCTCAATGGCCTCCGCCAGTTGGGGGGCGGCCCGTTGCACGGCCCGCTGGGGCTCCAGATCCTCTTGGCAGAAGAGGTCCACCAGGGCATCGGTGGGGAGTTGGTCGAGGGCTTGACTGGCGGGATGGGCCATCTCCGTCAGCAGATGCCCGCGGTTGAGCTCGCTCACAGCAGACCCTCCAGGCGACGGCGGAAGGCCTCCAGCTCTGGATCCGAGCCGCTGGAGTCGTCCTCCCCTCGCTCCGAGCGGGCGGCGGTGGCCGCTTCCTTCCAATGGTCCACGTCGAGATTGCGTGGCGGCGGGGCGATCAGCAGACGGTCCTCCTCGCTCTGGGGCAGGAACCCCGCCGGCACGAACCGCGCCTCGTAGCCCGCCTGAGCGCAAAAGAGTTCCACCTCCTCCCGGTCGATGCGCTCCACGGTGGGCATGGGAAAGTCCTGGGCCTCCAGCAGACCCGCATAGCGCTCCGCGTCGTCGGCGTCCTCAAAGAGCAACACCACCGTGCGACCGGCCAGCTCGATGGAGTGGATGCCTTCCTCGTCGCTGCCGGCATCAAAAAGGAGCACGTGCACGGGCATGGCTTTGGCTTCAGGGTGGCCCACGACGGGAGAATGGAGGCTGGGTCAGTGTCTCACCCGGGGGCCGCGAGCTCCCCCAGGCGTCGATAGAGGGCTTCCTCGGCCTCGCTCAAGGCTGCGGGCACCATGATGCGCAGCTCGATGATCTGATCGCCCCGCTGGTCGCCAAGGGGCAGGCCGCGCCCCCGCAGCCGCAGGAGGCGACCGCTGGAGGATCCGGGGGGAACGCGCAAGCGCACGGGACCTTGCAGGGTGGGCACGAGCTTCTGGCAGCCCAGGGCGGCTTCCCAGGGGGTGAGCTCCAGGGTGAAGAGCACCCGCAGGCCATCCACCCGCAGGCCCTCGGACGTGCGCACGCGCAGGTGGAGGAAGTGATCGCCGCCGCCGGGGGCCAGGCCCGGCAGGCGCAGACGCCAGCCATCCCCGGCCAGCGGAGGCGTCCACACCTCCACCAGAGTGCCGTCGTGCAGCTCGATCTCCACGCGTTCGCCGGCCACCGCCTGCTCCGGGGTGAGCTCCACCAGGGTCTCTTCCGTGATGGCGGCGGGCACGGGCGGTGGCGGCGGGGGGGAGTGGGTGACCGGTCCCGTTGCCGGGGCGGGGTCCTCGGCGGCGGTGCCGTAGAGCTCATCGAGATAGGCCTCGAAATCGGGAAAACCGCGGGCGAAGGGATCCGCCTCCGCGCCAGCGGCCTCGCTCCAGGGCTCCTCTCCGGCTTCCCAGGCCTGGCGACGACGTGGATCGGACAGCACCGCGTAGGCCTCGTTGACCCGTTTGAAGCGCTCCTCCGCCACGGGATCGTTGCCGTTGAGATCGGGATGCCAGCGACGGGCCTGCTCCCGGAAGGCCCGCTTGAGCCGTGCCGCGTCCGCCCCGGGCTCCAGGCCCAGCACTTGCCAGTAGTCCACGCTGTTTGGGCGACTCATGGGCCAGGGGTCACAACGGTCCCCAGGGATCGTCGTCCTCCCGCCGCCAGCGCGAGGCCCGCTCCCGATCGCGGTCGGGGTCTCTCAAGCGGTCGCGATCCAGGTCGCGGTCGCGATTGAGGTCCCGGGAGCGGTCGCGATCCCGGGAACGGTCGCGATCCCAGGCGCGGTCGCGGGGTGGCGGACTTTCGCGGAACCCTCCCCCCCCCGGGGCGTAGGGCGGTTCCGGGAACGTGCGGTCGGACCGGCCCCCGCGTCCCTCCCAGCTGTCCCAGTCGTCGTCGTCAGAGAAGAGCTCATCCTTGAGGGAGCCGAGAGTGTTCTTCAGCCCCTGCAGGGGACCGCCCTCGTTGCGCTGCTCGCTGAGCAGACGGCGGTTGAGGCCGAAGAGCGCCTCCTGCAACTGGCTCACGGCCAGCTCCAGCTCGGCGTCGTCCGCCTGGCTGTCGGCCAGCAGATCCTGCAGTTGCCGCACGGCCAGCTCAACGCCGCGCTGTTGCCGTTCCGCTCCATAGGGACCCAGCTCCAGGGCGGCGTCCCGCAGGCGGCGCTCCGCCTGGGAAACCAGGGTGAGGGCGCGATTGCGCCGATCGATCACGGCCCGCTTGCGGCGATCCTCCGCCGCCTTGCGCTCCGCCTCCTCCAGCAGGGCCTGAATCTCCTCCTCGCTGAGGTTGGAGCCCCCCTGGATGGAGACGCTCTGCTGACGGCCGGTGGTGCGGTCGGAGGCGGACACCTGCAGAAGTCCGTTGGCGTCGATGTCAAAGGAGACCTGCACCTGGGGCACCCCGCGGGGGGCGGGGGGAATGCCAGCGAGGCGGAAGCGTCCGAGGGATTTGTTGTCCTCCGCCATCTGCCTTTCGCCCTGCAACACATGAATGTCCACCGAATTCTGATTGGCTTCCGAGGTGCTGAACACGTCGCTGCGTCGCACGGGAATCGGCGTGTTGCGGGGAATGAGCACCTTCATCAGGCCACCAATCGTTTCCAATCCCAACGAGAGGGGGGTGACATCGTTGAGCATGAGGTCACGCAATTCACCCGTCAGGATTCCGGCCTGCACGGCGGCACCGATGGCCACCACTTCGTCGGGATTCACCGATTGACAGGGGTCGCGGGGGATGAGGGTGCGCACCATTTCTTGCACCATCGGCATGCGGGTCGCCCCGCCCACCAGCACCACATCATCGATGGACTCCGCATTGAGATTGGCATCGCGCAGGGCGCGCTGCACCGGACGCAGGAGGCGATCGAGCAGTTCCGGGCAGAGAGCCTCGAAGGTGGCGCGCTCGAGGGTGGTCTCGATGTGGAGGGGGCCTTCGGGGCCGGTGGCGATGAACGGGAGGGAGATCGGGGCGCTGCGCACGCCGGAGAGCTCCTGCTTGGCCTTTTCCGCCGCCTCGCTGAGGCGTTGCAGAGCCTGGCGGTCGCGGCGGAGATCGAGCCCGTGCTCCTTGAGGAAGGCCTCCGCCACCCAGTCCACGATGCGTTGGTCCCAGTCGTTGCCCCCGAGCTGGGTGTCGCCGCTGGTGGCTTTGACGTCAAACACGCCGTTGGCGATGCGTAGAAGGGACACGTCAAAGGTGCCGCCGCCGAGATCGAAGACCAGCACGCGTTTGACCGTGGTGCGATCGAATCCGTAGGCCAGGGCGGCGGCGGTGGGCTCGTTGAGGATGCGCTCCACGGTGATGCCCGCCAGTCGGCCCGCGTCGCGGGTGGCCTGGCGCTGGGCGTCGTTGAAGTAGGCGGGGACGGTGATCACCGCCGCTTCGACCGGTTCGCCCA
>Ga0194130_10000833_pt1 | contig 54366 bp, 46 predicted proteins | sample TA2KigsurfametaG_FD_160084 | JGI IMG/M metagenome (GOLD analysis project Ga0194130, IMG submission 160084) | Freshwater microbial communities from Lake Tanganyika, Tanzania - TA2015050 Kigoma 12 surface | ecosystem: Environmental > Aquatic > Freshwater > Lake | place: Tanzania: Lake Tanganyika...
CCCTCCGGGCTCCTTCCGCAGCCCCGGAATCGTGTTTGTTTTCTCTCGACATCGAACATCTCCTTTCGAACATTTTCTCTATGAAATGTCCCAGGGAGCTGTCCATCAAAATCGCGGAGCGGGAGAGGTCGAACTGGCTTGAAAGAATCGCCTCCACTGCCAATGCTCCATCGGCCACGAGAAATATGCTGTGGCCATCGCGCTCAAGCAGCTTGATCGCTACCACCTGATTGACGCGGTTGTCTTCAGCGAGCAGAATTTTAAGGTTGCGTAAGGTTGGCGTAGCTGCGGGCGGTTGATTGATAGCCTCAACTGGATTTGTGGCGGGCAACAAAATCGCAAATTGGAACTGACTCCCCAGCCCAAGTTCGCTGGAGACTTCAATGCGGCCGCCCATCAATTCGATCACACGTTTTGAAATTGCAAGGCCCAGGCCGGTACCGCCGAAGCGCCGCGTCGTGGATCCGTCGGCCTGGCGAAACGCCTCGAAGATTACTTCCTGCTTCGATGGCGAAATACCGATTCCGGTATCCTGCACCTCAAACCGAACCAGTCCAGCATCCTGAGCGACAACGCGCAGTTCAACCCGACCGGAGTCAGTGAACTTGATGGCATTGCCAACCAAATTCAAAAGCACCTGCTTCAGACGATTTCCATCGCCAAGAACCCACTGCGGAAGCTCTTCATCAATCTGAATCTGCAGTTGAATTCCTTTGGCGAGAGCACTTGGCGCAAGGAGGGACTGAATCGCCGTCACATGCCCGGAGAGATGAAAGGGATGTGGGTCGATTGCCATGATGCCGCTCTCCACTTTGGAGAGATCGAGAATTTCGTTCAATAGAGAAAGCAAGCTTTCGGCAGAACTTTTGGCTAACTCAACCAGATGGTTTTGTTCGGAATTCAGTTCCGTTGCCGAAGCAAGTTGCAAAGTTCCCAGGACCCCATTCATCGGAGTGCGAATTTCATGGCTCATGTTGGCAAGGAACTCGGTCTTCAGACGACTGGCCTCGCGTGTTTCCGCCAAGAGCCTTTCGATCTCAGCAGTACGCGAATCCACCGCAGCCGAAAGTTTGGTTCGCTCCGCAATCAAACTGTTATGACGGTAGCGCCAGATTGCAGTGAGCACAGCGATCGCAATGGCAAACTGAATCAGACGACCGGCCCAGCTCTGCCATAACGTAGATTGCACTTCAACTGGCAAATCGACAAGCACGTCGCTCCAATCCCCCTGATCGATGCGCATCCGCGCCTGCAAGCGTGCCGAACCACCGGCAATACCAACAAAACTCATTTCAGGCGAGGAACGTGTTGTCCAGGAGGAGTCATTTTGCAAAAGGCGAAACTGATACTCAAGCCTGCTTGTAGAAGCAAAAATCAATGGGCTAAACTTCACTTCGAGCGAGTTCGGCATCGCTGATACGGAAATCGAAGCGTCACTGTCGATTGGTTTGCCGTTCACCAGCAAAGAACCAATGCGAGGTTCAAATCGGGGGCTCTCCATCGGATTCGGGAGCATGGCATGAGTCAAACCGCGCGTGGTTCCGATCCAAACAGAACCGTCGGAATCTGCGAAGAAGGCGTCCGGATTGCAATCATTCCAAATCAATCCGTCGCGATCTGAAAGATGAACCTGGCGTCCTTTTGAGGAAACCAAGACTCCATTGTCTGTTCCACGCCACTCAAGACCAGCGCGATCCAAAGCCGCGAAGTAGTTCATATTTGCGGCAACGCCATCCTTGGCCCACTTGTGCTGAAATTCTGGCTGCCCATTCACCAGGCGAATGCGAGTTTCACCTGCGCTCTCGAAATACCCAACAAAGACTTCGTCTTTCGAGAGTTCTCGGGCCAACCAGATGCTGTTGTTGAGCAAGCCAATCTTTTTTCTGAATGCGAGACCACCGCTGTGGCTCCTTGACGAGAATTCCGGCATCTCCAGCGGCCCAAATGCGGCCACTAGAATCTTCTGAAATTGTGTAGATCGACTCCGGCTCTTCCTGTTTTGCTGACTCGACGGGATTCCATCGTAGCGGTTGATCGACGCTGGCCTCAAAGAGCCCCATTGAAGTTCCAAGCCAGAGGCGCCGCTTGGAATCAATCAGAATCCCGTGCAGGTATTTGACACCAGCGTTCGCCGGGAAGCCTACAATCTGCAGTGAGCGATCTCGCGTGTCAATCCGAATCAGACCTTTTGTTTGCGAAGCAGCCCAAATGATTTGTGGATTCTCCTGGGCAAAAGACATCACGCGTCCGATTGACTGATTCGACTTTCCGAGTGGGGATTCCCAACGGCGCGCACCCTGCGGCATGAAGTTAACTCCACCGTCTGTACCTGCCCAGAGCGTTTTCTGGCCATCCCGCAATAATGTCCAAACCGCGTTGCTATTCAGACCTTCCTCTTGAGTCCATCCCTCCCACTTTCGGTAGCCTTGCCAACGGGCCAATCCTTCCCCGAGAAAACCGAGCCAAAGATTGCCCTCATGATCTTTAAGAACCTCTGAGACGACCTCACTGCTCAAGCCATTTCGTTTTTCCGCAATCAGAGAGACTGCACCGGAGGTTGCGCCGCGCCATAAGCCATCGCTTGAAGGGAAGAAGATCTCTCCATTAGGCTGTGGAAAAAGCAGCGCCAGATGGGCAGACTTGGGGGAGTTGAAATTGCTTCAAATCGCTGCGCACCACTTCTCCTGCGCATCAGCGACTGGTTCGAGTGCAGCCAGGCATTGCCCGAAGTATCGAATCCGAACCCATTCCATTTATCTGAACTCAAGCCCAGATCTTCTCGATGGAACTCATAGTTTCCATCGGCGCGCAAACTGCAAAGACCGTCGCCACAACCGAACCAGGCTCGACCCTCACCATCCGTGCCAATTTGGCAGACAGTTTTCGGTTTCAGTCCTGCCGGGAAGGCGTGCAACTTGAATTGATAAGCACTGTCCTTCCCCGATTTATGTCCGATATGAATGCCTCCTCGCGAGGCGACAAACACAACTCCACTGGAGTTGACGGCAATCCCCATGCCAGCAGAGTCCGAGGCTTGGTCGAAAACGAGTTCGCTGAAAAAGCGCCCTGCCTGATACCTTGAAACGCCACGATGGCTGTGAACCCAGAACGTGCCGTCGGCGCTCTGGCTCATGCTCACGATGTATGCGCTGGGCAAACCCTCAGCAACGCCAAAGCGCAGAAATTGGGCACCATCGTAGCGATAAAGCCCATTCTGAGTACCGGCCCAAAGAAAGTGATCCTTCGTCTGGTTGAGGGCGGTGATAACGAAATTGCCCAAGCCATTATCCTGACGACAGTTTTGAAATCGATACTGCTGCGCCTCGAGACAGCCGACGAGCAACATTACCAGCAATCCAAGCTGGTTCAGTCGAGAATCTCGCATCAATCCAGTCAGTTTACTGCAAGAGGGTTCGCAAACCGTCTGTTTTGCAAATTATTCAGCGCCCACGGGAGCTGCAAAAAGAATTGGCAGAGTCGGCGAGGTGGAACCCGCTTCAGGCTCCAAAGTCACAGCGATTGCGGCAATACTCGCCGGGTCGATTGCGCCGCGCTGGAAGTGGACGCCTTGCCCGTCCTGGGCACGGAACAAACCGGCTGGGATGGGAGCTCCACCGCCCTTAGGCACAAACCACATTTCGAAAATTTTGCCTGCCGGCATGGCGGGCAAGTTTCCTGCAAACAGCAATACTCCGCGATCCCGATTTAAGAAGACCTGTCCTTTGGGAGGCGCAGGCTGGTTATCTCCGAACTTCACGGTGATCGTGGAGGGTTGACGCAGAAAATCATAAAGATCTCGCGCCTGCGCGACCAGTGCTTCACTAGCGACCAGTCTCGATTGCAATTGGGCAATCTGCGCTTCACGATTTCCAACATCCTCTCGCATATTGAAGGTGATGACGAGCAGCGCTGCACAGGTGGCGGCGAGGCCACCGATCCAGGCCCAACCGAAACCCCGTTCCGGTGCACCAGCAGCCAACATCAAGCGTCGCCGCAACTTCGAGGATGGCTTGGACTCGGGTGCGACATAAGCAAGTGAGCTGGTCAGCACAGTAGCGTGGCGCAGCCCTTCGATGGCTTCTGCGTCGCCAGCCTCCAGGCGGGCGCGGACTTCGGCCATCTGCTCCGGCTCAAGCAGCCCGAGAGCAAACAACTCATACAGCAAATCCTGATCTTGAGGGTCGAGGTTGTTAGGCGACATGGAAGCTCTCCCTCAGGGTGGTTAGGGCAGTACGGACCCAAGTCTTTACAGTGCCGAGCGGCTGGCCAAGCTTCTCGGCCATTTCAGACTGGGAGAGCCCTTCAAAGTAGGCAAGTTCAAGCACTTGCCGCTGGTTCTCGTTCAGCTTCGAGAAGGCTGCACGGATCCTGTGGGCTTGTTCTTGTTCGAGCATTCTGTCTTCTGTTTGAACGAACAAAGTAACGCGTTCGGATGAAACCAGTTCGAAAGTATTTGCTTGTTGCTGTCCTGCGGTGGATCGAAGGTAGTCAATCGCTCGATTTCTCGCAATCGTTAGTAGCCAGGGTGCAATGCGCCCGCGATCCGCATCGAAACCCTCAGCCCGATTCCATGCTCGCAGAAAAGCCTCCTGCGACAACTCCTCGGCCACGGCTGCATTTCGCACAATGCGCAGGATCACGGAATATACGACCCGTCCGTATCGATCGTATAGGTCGGACATGGCGTCCGGGTCGCGGCGGCGCAGGCGCTCGATTAGCTCCGAGTCGCTACCCGTGAGTACAGCCGCGAACATTATCAGGATGTGCCAGATCAAGCGCGCTCCACCTTTACCGTGCGGTATAAGCCCTGTTCATCAATATAACTCCGAACCGCTTCAGGCAAGCCATCTGGATTGAAGCCAGCCGCTAGCATTGCGCGAATCTCTGAGGAGCTCTCGCGGAATGCCAAAGTGTCGAGTGCATGCACGCGGGCACCCTTTGGGATTGAGTATTCGAAGCCGGGACGGGCCGCCACAATGAATTCTGTCATTGCGAACACCTCCTCAACCCGATACCAGGTAAGAACTTCAGCAAACGCATCCGCACCAATGAGAAAGGAGAATAGAGTTGAGCCACCGTATTCAATACGTAGCTGCTCCAGGGTTTGGATGGTGTAACTTTTGCCTTCTCTGTTTTCAATCCCGCAAGCGGCAAGTTGTGGATGAGGCTGGCAAGCCAACTCGACCATACGAAGCCGTTGAGCAAAACTCGCTCCCGTGACCGACTGCTTGTGCGGAGGAAGCCGATTTGGGATCAACAACATGCGATCCAGGTGAAAAGCTTCGCTGGCGGCTAGCGCGACGCCCAGATGAGCATTGTGTATGGGATCAAAAGTGCCCCCATAAAGACCGAGACGCATGGGTCAGGCCAACCGCCAGCTCACCAGCTTTAGTTCTGTCATCTGCTCAACAGCATAACGGGGACCTTCTTTGCCAAGGCCACTTTCCTTTGTCCCGCCATAGGGCATCTGGTCAACGCGGAAGTTCGAAACATCGTTAATCATCACGCCGCCAGCTTTGATGTTGCGCGCACAGCGCCAGGCCGAACGCAAATCGTAAGTGAAAACCCCAGCTTGCAAACCGAAGCGGGAGTCGTTCACCAAAGCGATCGCCTCATCCAGATTCGATACGGCATTGATTCCCACGACGGGTCCAAACACTTCGTCTTTGTGTAGCTTGCTGGTGAGCGGAACTTGAGCCATTACCGTGGGTTGCAAAGTTGCCAGATTGCGGCCACCGCCGCTCAACAAAGTCGCGCCCTCACGCACGGCTTCTCCAATCCAGGACTGTACTCGAATTGCTTCCTGCTCACTGATCAGGCAGGAAACATCACAATCTTCTTCCAGCGGATGCGCAATCTTGAGCTTTCGTGTGAGATCCACAAATCGTTCGGTGAAGGCAGCATGCACTCCGGAGGCGACATAAATGCGCTGCACACTGATGCATGTCTGCCCTGAATTCGAATAGGCTCCCGGCACACAAGCCGCGGCAGCTGCGTCGAGGTCTACGTCGTCCAGAACAATGACAGCGCTGTTATTGCCTAGCTCAAGACTGATTTTCTTCATGCCAGCTCGGGCTGAGATGCCCATCCCAATTTCGGCACTGCCCGTGAAAGAAATCATGCGAATCGGCGGGGCTTCCACCAGAGCTTGCCCGAGCTCGGATCCGGATCCGATAAGCACTTGCAGAGCATCCGCTGGCAAGCCACAGCTGATCAAAATACTTGCGGCATGCATTGCAGACAGTGGCGTTGCAGATGCCGGTTTGAGCAAAGTCGCGTTGCCGGCGGCGATCGATGGCCCGACTTTATGCATGGCCAAATTGAGAGGGAAATTGAAGGGTGTGATTGCGGCGATGATGCCGAGTGGCTGACGCATGGTTTGTGCGACGCGGCCCCTGCCTGCCGCCGATGCATCCATCGGAATCTCTTCACCTGCAAGACGGTGCGCCTCCTCGCCGCTACAAAAGAGCGTTGCGGCAGCACGATCCACTTCAGCCCGCGCCTCGCGAATCGGCTTCCCACTTTCGAGCGTGATCGTGCGCGCAAGCTCGTTTCTTTGTTCGGTGAACTTTGCGCTGGCTCGAAATAAAATCGATGCCCTTTGATCGCGACTCATCTCCGCCATCTCGAGCGAAGCCTTACCGGCACTCTTCAGGATTGCGGGTAGTTCGGCCAGCGGAGTTTCAGGCACTTCCGCGACTACGACTCCGTCAAAAGCCAGTTGAACTTTTCGCACGCTCATAAACCTCCGACTGTATCGCGTATCGTTCATCGAGGCGGATCATGACCCGGGGACGGGTCTTGTGTTTCTCGATCGCCAGCTCTTCGATTGTGACTACCCAACGGGTATCACCATCGAGGCGAATCACCTGGGGTCGTGGCCACCGGACCCAAGCCAGAAATGTCTGGGCAGTTGGCGTAGCCGAGGCGAGCCTCAATGCTTTACCCGCCTCCACGCTCGGCACCTGATCATGCAAAAGCTGGCCGCCCTCGGGATCAAAGTAATCAACCAAATTCACATCGAGAATCTTGTGAAAGTTGCTCCCTCGCACCAGCCCGAGAAACTTTAAAGGGTGAAATGAGGGAAACACATCTAGTTGTCGGGGTGCCTCGCCAACGTAAACTCGCGACGCCATTTCCGCGATTGCCTGCTCTTTGAATGTCCAGCGCGCACCAAACCAGGCCAACATCACCAACAGCATTAAGGAAGCAGTGATTGCGCCGGAGGCTTTCCGTGCTCCAATCTCACCGTTGACGAGATTAGAGAGGAATGGAATGACAAAGCTCAAGGCAAGGATGCCGTACAGAATCGGATCGAAAAACGACTCGATCCCTAAGGCGTAAGGTTGATCTGAAAACGGAAGTAGCAGGCGTGAGCCCCGATAGGTCAACAAGTCCACCAGATCGTGCGCGATCACGCCCATCAATGCCAGGAGAAAAGCGCCCCGGATTGCGATTTCCCGGCGCAACACATACTTCACGCCAACCAACACGGCGGCGGCCAGGACGGGCGCGAAAAAGAGCGCATGGGTAAAGTGTCGGTGCCAATCGAGGATGCCAACATCCCCTGGCAGAAAAATCAAACCATCTAGATCTGGGGCACTAGCCGCAAAGAACATCACCCAAGCCCAATTGGGAGTTAACCGCTTTGCACCGGCCTGTCCGATAGCGAATCCAATGGCTGTGTGAGTAACGGGATCCATAACTCAGCTTGCAGCCGGAACAAGAATGGTTAAAGCCGAAGGAACGATTTCAAGCTTGGCAGGCAATTGCCCGCACTCTTCACCATCCAATTGAAGGTAAATGGGCTGGCCGTTGGCTGCCCTCAGCTCAAGCTTGTCGACATGGTGAACATGAACTCCACTCATCCCGCGATGATGATTGGTGAGAACGCCTGCCAGGTACTTCAAGTATCGGATGGCGAATCGGCCTTCAAAAAACACCGTTTCAAACTTTGGCACTTCGAGTCGGATGGACTTGGCGATTTCAAGGTCTCCGCCATAATTGCGAACCCGGCTGGCCAAGGCGAAGCTCACCTTTGCCTCGCCGTACTCAGTCTTTGCGTACAACTCTGGCAACACGCGAAGGGAAGACGAAAACCCAGCCACCCAATAAGCGACCTTGCCTAGCTTGCGCTTCAACTTTGAATCCACTTCACGAACAATCTGGGCATCAAACCCAGCACCTGCCATAACCGTAAAATATCGAGGGGAAGCCGCGTTCGGCTGGCATAGGCCTAGCGCGATTCGTTGCGGGAACCAGTTCACAGTTTTCCGGGCAGCGGCCAATAAATCAGTCCCGATGCCGAGTTCCACCGCGAGGCAATTCGCCGTCCCGCCAGGCAATACTCCCAAAGCAGTCTGCGAACCAGCCAAAGCGTTCACTACCTCGTTGATGGTGCCATCTCCGCCAGCCACAAAAACCGTGGTTGCACCCTTTCGAACACACTCTCTGGCAAGTTCTCGTGCACTGTCTGGCCCGGTCGTGGGCAAGGGCTGCACCGAAACATGATTCGCTCTCAATGTTTCAAGAACTTTTGGAATCAATTCCGGATTTCGCTGCAATTTTCCAGCGACCGGATTGTAGATTAAGTAGTGAGTCAAAGAAGAGACCGCTAAACTTATAGCTTAGCGTCCTCATGGCTCCAGCCGCGTCACCCATCTTGAATCGCGCTCTTGAATTGCGCGCGCAAATCGAACACCACGAGCACCAGTATTACGTGCTCGATGCCCCTGAAATCACGGATTCGCAGTACGATGCCCTGATCCGCGAACTCCGGGACCTTGAGCGCGAACATCCTCAGCTACAAGACCCAAATTCTCCAACCCAACGCGTCGGAGGTAAGCCAAGGGAAGGATTCGTCAAGCTACCCCACTCTTCGCCCATGTTGAGTCTGGACAATGCACTCAATGAAGGAGAATTGAGGGATTTTGATCGCCGGGTTCGCGAACTACTTGGCGAAGAGTCGTACCGTTATGTCGCTGAGCTCAAATTAGACGGGCTATCGCTCGCCGTCCACTATGAAGCTGGAAGCCTGAATCGAGCCATCACGCGAGGCGACGGAGCGATCGGCGAAGAGGTCACCGAGAATGCGCGGACGATTCGCAGCCTGCCACTAAGAGCCGATGAATCGAAGACATTTGAAGCTCGCGGGGAGACGATCATGACCCGCAAGGCCTTCGAAAGGTTGAACGAACAGCGCGAGCAGGAATCATTGCCGCTTTATGCCAATCCGCGAAACTCGGCAGCCGGTTCGCTGCGCGTACTCGATCCAGCGATTACTGCGGCGCGCCAATTGGAATTCATGGCCTACTTTTACCTGGTGGATGGCCAGCCCGCGCTACCTTCCCACTGGGAAGCATTGGAACATCTGGCCAGCATCGGCTTCAAAGTCAATCCAATGCGCCGCCTCTGCGAAAACGTAGAGGAATTGATTGCCTTCTGTGCTGAGTTCGAACAGCGGCGCGATACCTTACCGTTTGAAATCGATGGCGTTGTCGCCAAAGTCGACTCTATCGCGCAGCAGCAAGAATTGGGCTACACGGCAAAGGCTCCGCGTTGGGCAATTGCGTACAAATATGCGGCGCGAGAAGCCGAAACAATTCTTGAGAGCATCGACGTGCAAGTGGGTCGCACGGGCGCGATCACACCCGTGGCCAATTTGAGGGAAGTGGAAGTTGGCGGCGTAAAGGTTCGCCGGGCCACTTTGCACAACGAAGAAGAGATCGCCCGGCTGCAATTAAAGCCTGGCGACAAGGTGCGCATCGTGCGCTCCGGAGATGTGATTCCCAAGGTCGTTACGGTTGTTGAACATGCCGCTGAAGGCGTTCCATTTCAAATGCCCACACACTGTCCGGTTTGTGGGAGTGTCCTCGTAAAGCTGGAAGGTGAAGTGGCGGTACGTTGCCTGAATGTAAACTGCCCTGCGCGACTGAAACAGACCATCGAGCACTTCGCGTCCCGCGGCGTGATGGACATCGACGGCATGGGAGAAGCCTTGGTTGAACAACTGGTCAATCAGAATCTGGTTCGGAATGTCGCTGATCTGTATGATTTGAACCAAGCCCAACTCGAAGCGCTCGAACGGATGGGCAAGAAGAGCGCCGAGAAAATCATCCAGAACATCGAAGCTTCCAAGAAGCGTCCTCTAGCGCGGGTTTTGAGTGGCCTCGGAATCAGCTTTGTGGGAGAACGCACAGCGCAAATTCTCGCCGATACGTTTGGAGATCTCGACAAGATCGCCAGCCTCCCCGAAGATCAATTGCAAGCCGCAGAGGAAGTGGGCCCGAAGGTTGCGGCCGCAATCCGGCTCTACTTCAATGACCCTCGCAATTTGGAACTCCTCGAGCGCCTTCGCAAAGCTGGGGTCACATTTACGCAAGAAATCCGCGGCAAAATTCTTGGCCCTCTCGCCGGCCTGACATTTGTTCTAACCGGCAGCTTCCCGACCCTCAAGCGAGATGAAGCCAAGGAGATGCTTGAGGCCGCTGGCGCCAAAGTGGCGGGCAGCGTCTCCAAGAAAACGAACGTTGTTGTTGCCGGCGAAGACGCTGGCTCAAAACTGAACAAAGCAAAGGAACTCAACATCGAGGTGATCGATGAAGCGGAAATGCTTCGCCGCCTCGGCAATTCGTAACGCATGAAAGCCTTCTTCGCCAAACTTGCAGCCCTTGGTCCGTTGGGCGTTTTCCTCCTGGCCTTACTTGATTCCACCGGCATCCCACTACCTGGTGGCGTGGACACCTTACTTGTGGTGGTCGCCAACCAGGCACCGAACACAGGCTATCTCTGCGCCGGACTTGCCACCCTTGGTTCTTTGATCGGTTCGATGATTCTCTTTTCGATCGCGCGCCGCGGTGGCCAGAAGTATCTCGACAGAGTGGCCGGGGGCCCTAGAGGTTTGAGGTTCCGCGACTGGTTCTCCCGCTACGGGCTTGTAACTGTATTTGTGCCCTGCATCTCAGTCATCCCAATGCCCATGAAGGCATTTGTCGCTTGCGCTGGTGTGCTGGGCATCAAGCCAAGTCACTTCGCGATTACAATCCTTCTGGCCCGGATCCCGAGATACTTCTTCCTCGCCTGGCTTGGCCAGCAAATGGGCGAAAACGCCTTCCAGTGGATCAAGCAACACACGTTGCATTTCGCTCTGGGCCTGGGAGGCTTGGCGTTGCTGCTTTACTTGCTGGCCGTCTTTGCAAACCAGAATCGTCAGCAAGCTATTGCGCCAAGGTAAAGCGCACTTCGATCGGTGCTTCCACTTCGACAGGCTGCTGATTGAGAAGAGTGGGACTAAAGAGCCACTGCCCCACCGCGTCGAGCGCCGCCTTCACCAACAGCGGATGCCCGCCGATGACTCTCAATTGAGCGATACGACCTTCCTTCGTGATGATCCCGTGGAGTTGTACCACGCCTTGAATTCTGGCCCGGCGTGCAAGCTCTGGATACACCGGGTTTACGCGGTGCAGTATCTTCGAAGCAAGTACATCACCACCCACCTGGAGTCGCGCTGGGGGTTCAGCTGCCGGCTTGGGCTTGGGAGGTGCCGGCGGAGGTGGTGGAGCCGGGATCGCATTCGGAACAAACGGCACCCCTGTTACACCGCCCAGTGAACTCGCATCGCTTGCGATATTGGGCAAGCCTTCCACCATCGCTTCCGCTTGCGACGCATTCTGCAAAGAACTCGCAGTCGGAGGAACATACTGAAATCTGCGTCGCTCCACGGGCGCACTCGTCATCCGTTCGACGCTCGTCGCATGCACTTGCACCACATTGCGAAAACGTGGCACGGGAATCGAAACCAGCATCTCCGGGGGCTCAGGCATTGTGATGGGTGCCCAAAGGCTGATCAGCGCGACACTACACACCACGGTGCATTGGACCGCAAGCGAACCTGAAAAACTCAAAGCCCCTTGCTGGCGGCGATTCTCAATCAAAGCCGATTCGAACATAGTATTGAACCTCCTGCCCGATCAGACACCCTGCATCGAATCGAAGTTCCCATAAAATAGGGGAGTCATGAAATCGATCAGCCGCCGCGCCCTGCTGGGCTCCCCCTTCCTGTTTGCGATTCACTCGAGCGCCAAGACTATCGAAGTGAAAGTGAAAGAAATTCGGGCCAGCTACGAGGACTTCAAGTACCGCACCCCGATCAAGTTCGGCGGCAACATCGTCGACCGCGTCACGATGCTGAACGTCAACACGATCATCGAAGACGGCTTGGGCAAATCGCAGCGCGGATCAAGCGCGATGTCGATGGGCAACGTCTGGAGCTTCCCCTCGAAAGTGCTCAACTACGACGAAACTCTGAGTGCAATGCGGCGCCTGGCGAGCGACATCGAGAGAATCACTAACGAGTCGCAAGTTACCGGTCACCCTGTCGATATCAACGTTGCACTCGAAGATCACTATCTCAAGGCAGCCGACAAAATCGTCCTCAAGGAACCGATCCCCAAGCTGTGCACGCTGGTGGTTGCCAGCCCTTTCGACGCGGCAATTCATGATGCCTACGGCCGCCTGCTCAATCGCAGCACCTACCAGACCTATGGGCCCGATTGCATGCGCAAGGATCTGAGCCACTACATTGGGCCAGAGTTTAAGGGTGAGTACTTGAGTAAGTACGTCCTGCCGAAGCCGAAGCCAGTGATGCCGCTTTACCACCTGGTAGGCGCTGTTGACCCGATTCTCGAAAGTGACATTACCAAGAAGATTGGAGACGGCTTGCCGGAGACGTTGCCAGAGTGGATCCGCTACAACGGCCTGCGCAATATCAAGATCAAACTGAATGGCGAGGATTCGAAGTGGGATATCGATCGAGTCCTGCGGGTGGAATCGTGTTGCCTCGCAGCGATGCCGACCATCAACCGCAAGGATTGGGTTTATTCCCTCGACTTCAACGAGAAGTGCCCAAGCGTCGGCTATCTGATGGAAGTACTCAACACAGTCAAGTCGCGCAGCCCCGAGGCCCACCGCCGCATCCAGTACATCGAGCAGCCCACCAAGCGGGACCTCAAAGCCGACCGGGCGAACGTCATGCACGAAGCCGCCAAGCTGAAGCCCGTTGTGATCGACGAGTCGCTGACAGAAAAAGAAAGCCTGATGCTGGCGCGCGAAATGGGTTATTCCGGTGCCGCCCTAAAGGCCTGCAAAGGCCAGTCGCAAGCACTCCTCATGGCGGCCGTAGCGCAGAAGTACAAGATGTTCCTTTGCGTGCAGGATCTCACCTGCCCCGGCTCGAGCCTGATCCATTCCGCCGGGCTTGCCGCCCACATCCCCGGCGTGGCCGCCATCGAGGCGAACGCCAGGCAGTATGTTCCAATTGCGAACAAAGGGTGGGAAAAGAAGTACCCCGGCATGTTCCAAATTAAGGACGGCTTCGTGAAAACAGCCGAATTGAGCGGCAAAGGGCTATCCAACGATTTGGCATAGGGATTGCTCTATCTCTTTTCAGGAGACAGAGCTTCCTCATGAACACCGCATTTCACGCCAACGACCTGGACATCGACCTGAGCCGCTTCGATCAGCCGATTCCAACCGAAAACACGCCCAAGCAGAATCGCACACAGTATAGTGAACTGCCGGATGGCAAGTATGAAGTCCGCATCGAAGACGCCGAACTCTACAAATCGCCCAATTCTGGGAATCCGGTCCTGAAATACACCATGCGCGTGCTCGGGCCCAACTACGTTCATCAATTGATGTGGAAGCGGCGAGGAATCACCGAAAAGACCAGAGATTGGGTGCTGGATGAGCTCAGACTTTGCGGGCTTGAACTGGAGAAGTTCTCAGACCTCAAGTATCATCTCCACGACCTGATCGGCGTAGAGCTCGAAGTCACTCGCAAGACGAAAGGTGAAGACACCACCATCTTCTTCAATGGCCCGGTCGGCAATGCCAACCAACAGGAAGAAGACGACGACTTGCCTTTCTAGTAACTCATTACTTTCCCGCCGCGGCGGCCGTCGCTCCAGCCGAGCCGCCAGCCGGTTTTTTCTTCGAGCATCACCGCATGCACATCTCCCTGGCTGCGATAGCGATTGCTGAGAATCTGGCCATAGCCCTTGAGCTTCTCGGCGACTTCGAAGGCAATCGCGCCCGGCTCAGCCTCAATGCGGTCTGGTAGGTATTGATGGTGGATCCGCGGGTACTCGATGGCGTCGCGCAGGCTCATCTTGAAGTCAATGATGTTGGTGATGACTTCCACCAGCGTATTCGGGATCGTTGCTCCGCCGGGGCTGCCAAGCGCAAACCAGGGCTTACGTTCTTTTGTGAGCACCACGGTAGGCGTCATCGTACTTGCTGGCCGTTGTCCCGCTGGCAACACACGCTTCCCCTGATTCGAAAACGCGCCATAAATATTGCCCATCAAGACACCCGTACCCTTCACAACCACCTGGCTTCCATAAAATCCGCTCAAGGTGTAGGTGTTCGTGATGATGTTGCCCTCCGGGTCGATGATGCTGAAGTGAGTGGTATCTGCACTCTCACCAACAAGCGCCTCCACGTCGGCGGGCAACTTGCCCAGATCGGCTGAAGGCGTCGCCTTTTGAGGAGAAATTCCCGCAGCGAGTTCCTTGGCATACTCTTTGCTGGTCAGCTTGGCCACCGGAATCTCCCGGTAGCCCGGGTCTCCGGCGTAGAGCAATCGATCCCTAAAGGCCCGCTTCATTGCTTCCACATGAATATGCCGATGAGCCGCACTGCCTTCCATGCCAATCGGCATCGGGAAGTTCTCGATCATGTTCAGCATCTCGATGATCACCATGCCGCCGCTGGAACTCGGGGCGCTGGTCAGGATCGGATAGCCGCGATAGGTGGTCTCGAGCGGCTGGCGGGCAATGGCCTTGTAGTCCTTAAGATCGTCAATCGTGATGAGCCCCTGGTTTGCCTGGATGTCGGCGACCATGCGCCGGGCCGTCTCACCCTCGTAAAACTCGCGGCCACCCAACTTCTGCATCCGGGCAATGGTTGCCGCCAGATCTGGCTGGCGCACCAATTCGCCCTGCTTCAAGGGCTGATCCGACCCATGCAGGAAGATCTTTGCCGAATCGGCGAACGGCTTCATCACCGGCACCTGCAGCTTCAGAATCAGCTCCATGCGCTGCGAAGCTGCGAATCCCTCTTTGGCGAGTCGACGCGAAGGCTCAAGCACGGTCTTCCAGGGCAGCTTGCCGAACATCTTGTGTGCCAGGGCCATCCCGTCCGGGGTTCCTGGAACCGGCATACTCTTGTAACCCGTCGCCGCCTCGCGGGGATTGGCAAAAACACCCTGCTTGGAAGCCATCGGAGCGCGGGCACCATAATCGATCAGTGAAGCTCGCCCGTCCGCCATCCGCACCAATAGATATCCGCCCCCGCCCAGATTGCCGGCTTCCGGGTGTACCACCGCCAACGCAAACGCAACCGCAACCGCAGCGTCGACCGCATTTCCGCCCTTCTTGAGCACTTCGATGCCAGCAGCGGTGGCGAACTCGTTGCAAGTCGTGACAATTGCCTTGGGCGATCTCTCCGGTTGCGACACCATCGCACGATCGGCTTCCAATCGGAGTCCCGATTGAGAGACCTCCTGAGCCACCAGCACCGACGAGAGCAAGATACTAAGCGGGATCTTGATTTTCATTAACGATCATCGTCGCATGAGCCGGGGCCGGATTCATAGCGCGCGAAATCATCCGCACCAATTTTCGGTAGGGAATTTCTTCTTTCTTGGCAAACGGCAGCCACTCGCTATCGCGAGAACTCGAGAAATACCACCGCGCCAGCAATGCGATGTGCTCTTCCCGCTCCTTCAGCGTCGGCCGCGCGACAGGCAACCCTTCCACGATCTGGCGAAGCCGCCGATCCATCGATTCTCCCGCTTGCATCTGCATGTCCAGAAGCACGGGCGCCGCCCAAAGCCCGTCGAGCATGAAATACAGCGCCACGCCGGTCCCAGCTTTGACGGCGCTCACCCCATTGGCATGACGAATATCAGTTGTGATTTCACTGGCGACCCGCAGCAAGGCCTCAACCCTCTCAAATCGCTTGTGCTGCCGAGCGGCTTCTTCAAATTCAAGGTTCTCGCTGGCCCGGTCGCGAGCATGGCCGATCGCATCCTGCAGCGTGACTCCATGACTTTCAAGAAAGCTCGTCAGCCGGGAGACCTCGGTCGCATATTCGGTCACTCCCACAATTGCCTGGCATGGACGCAAACACTGGTTCATTTCTCCGTAAATGCAGCCAGGGTGATCCGGGTGTGGGGCGAGTTCTTCTTCGCATCGCCGGATTTGAAAGAAGTCGAGCGTTTCGCTTTGCCACCTTTCCGCCTCGGCACGATTCCGAAACGGTCCGAAAAACAGACTTTCTCTGCCACTCAGCCGGGATGTCACCAAAGTGCGCGGGAAAGGATTATTTAGCAGGACCTTGAGGTAGGGCGACGCGGGTAGGCGCACCACTTTTTTGTAGCTTTCACCAAAGTGCAGTCGGGCCAGCGAATAAAAAGTGAGTGCCTGTTCCAGACGTGTGGGTGTGTACCAAATCTCGATCCGCTCTGCGAGCGCACTGAGATCGAGTAGCCGGCTTCCAGGCCTGGGAGCCAGCAGCCGCATCAGGCGCCGCTTTGGCATCGTCGTACGAGCCAGATAGGGTGCGCCTTGCTTCAGGTGGATGAGGAACACGGCTGGTTCGCTGGAGACGGGCGGTATTTCTCCCCGCCAGTCCAGTGCCAGATGTGGTTCCGCAATCAAACTACCAGTTTAACTAGCGCAGCGTGACATCCATGCGCGCAGTTGCAAACCGGCCGCGAACATTGAAAAAGGAGAAATTCGAAAATGAGTTCCCATTGATCAACTTACCGACAGGGGAATCCTTACGGCTAAAGATCGTCACCGATGCAGCGCCGAAATTGATCGTCGGAATTTGGGTTGCCATCTTCATTCGGCCCCGATTGTTTTCGAACCACCAGTTGGCGAGAAACGGAACTCCACCAGGGGGAGGCTCCGCAACAGCGCCGTTGAAGTGAAAGGCAGGCCCCTCGGAGGGCGAAACGTCGATAAACAGATTTCCAGAATTTACTTCATAGGCCAGATCTTCATCCAGCTTTACCGGCAATCCGACGCGCTCCAGGCGCTGGGCCAGGCGACGATTGTCGGTGACATAAACAACAGTGTAGTTGTTGATATCGCCTGTCCCGTCAGGAGAAACAATGTTGACTCCAATTTGAGACAGCCGTGCCGCCTCGGGCCTGCCGTTATCCACGGTGACGCTCTTGCATTCTGCGGCGCGAGTCACCAGCAAAGCAGAGCTTCCATAGTTGGCCAGCTAAAACGTGCTCGGCACAAAAGGCGCGGCCTGCGCCGGCGGAATAAAGCCCGCTCCAATAAATTCCGTACAGTCACTAAACTGCACTTCGCTACTGGGCTGTCCCAGCATCACGGCGGCCCCAAGGGCGCAGGTCAAAAATAACTTGTTCAATAAAAAATCCTCCTCAATTGCTAATGCGCAAGAGAGGGAGATTTTTTTCAAAAACTTGCAGAATCTATTCGCTGGCTCAACTGTTGGTTCAGCCCGTCCCGCTTCCGGGTTTCCGCTGCGATCTGGTCGCGGAGGCTAACTACTCGGCCATCGAGGTTGGCAAGGTCGCTCGCGTACTTTTGCACCCTTTCCTGCTGCCCAGAGACAGAGTTCAAGCTCGACAGGTTCCTGCGTACCCTTTCCTGGTCAGCCGTCGCCTCGGTCACTTGCTGATTCAGCGTCTTGATCGTGTTGTTCGATTCCGCGATCTGGCGCCGCAGTCCCGCAATCGCGTTCAACACCTGCTTGGCTTCAGCACTCAGCCGGTTTGAAGCTACCCACAAAGCAATCTGCTCCTCACTCGTGTTCGAGAGATGTTGCTGTTGAGAAATGGTCCGTTCCTCCTTCACGACGAAACTCTGCTCAGCTTCGCCCGTCAACTTGACTTCGAATCGGTAATGAGTTGCCGTCTGTTCACTTGGCTTTAAGCTCGTCAGCTTGTTGTCGTATCGGATCGCGTGCTCAATCATGAGATTCTTGAGCTTCCTATCCACATTGGAAATTTTGTATGTCTTCGTCACTTCGACACTTAAGTTTGAAGTGGTCATGCCGCCAGTCGCCTTCACGGTGCGTAGCACGATCGGCGCCTCATTGGCGTCCTCAATCACGCGAGTGCCAAGATCACTGGCGTAACTTAACAATCGCTTGTCGCCAGGCTTGAAGGTATTCATGAGCGCTTCGCCAGCGTATACACCGCTATCGGAGACACTGAGTGGGCCGCCATCAAGTGTCTTCCCTGTCGTGTTCGTTAACTCAGCAGAGTTCAAAGGGTTCGGATTGCTTGAGTCCTCGGTATAAATCAACAACTTGCGTGCAGCGATTTCTTGTTGCACGAACGGCAGCATGGCCGATTCGTTCCGCTTCACGGTCACAGGTTGACCAAATCGGTACTCAAACAATTCGCCTGCTTCGCGGGTCGCAGTATTCACAGAAACGCTAGATTCCATAGTCGCCATCGCTGGACTCTCAGCATAGCCAGCCATTGGGGCCATCTTAAATCGATCCGCCTCAAATTCTCGGCGGCCAGGTGGGGGAGCTGACAGGGAACCAGCATAGAGTCCGCCTCCCGTTCCGGCACCGACTCCGCCTGCCTTTCCGCTACCGACTCCAGAACCGTAGACCTTCGGCGCAAGACTTCTTTCTTCAGCCAACTCTGCCACCTCGCGCTGCACGAACCGCGGCTCATACAGCTTCGAGATGAAGCTCACCGGCCGTCCTGAGATCACACTCAAATCCACCCGAGTCCAATCTTCACTGGTCGTGTTGTCAATAATCGCCCATCCCTCAAGCAGCGGCTTCTTCGCCGCCCCGGCATCCAGTACCAGCCGGTAGCTCGATTTCCACACCGGCATCGGGATCGTGTACGCCACGCTCAACTTCCGCGCCGCATCTTTCGACGAATCTACATACACGCTCTTCTGCTCCCGGCTCCGGCTCGCATTCAAACTCCGCAAATACTCGCTCAACTGCAACTGAAGCTCCGGATCGCTCAGCCGCATGGAACTCACCGCCCCAAGGTCATGGCTCACAATATCGCCACCCGCCGTCAACACGCTAATCATCTCGGTCGAAGTTTGCGCACGCTCTCTACCTGCCATTAACCGCGCTCCCACGATCTGCCCAGCCACAGTTCCCTGCCCCAGCTTCAGTTCGATCCTGGCCCCCTTCAACTGATCCAGAAAATCGGTCAGCGGCGACCGCTCGCCCAACTTGAAAGGGAACTCAGCCAGCTTTGCGTTCAGCGGCAGACTTGAGTCATAGCGAACTCCCGACACCGAATTGCCAGTCTTATCCTGAACCGTCAAGGACTTCAGGACGTCGTTCATCTCGTCCGCCTTAAAGTCGAGCCGTGCCGATTCCCCGGCCGGAATTTCGCCGCTGCGCTCGAAGTATCCGATTCCATGCTTGTAAAGAATTACCTTCTTTACCGGCAGCTCGGCACCCTCCAACATCGAGGCCACACAAAGTAGTCCAACAAATTGACGCATAATACTCTCGTGACGATTTTGACACCACGCGAGTTGCATCTGTTTCCACTAAATGCGATGTTACGTCTCAGTACTGCCGCCGGCTGGAACCAATTGGAAGCCGATTGGTCCCGAATTATCGCCTTGAGTCCTGGCCTTTGCTTCGGCCTTGAGGTCGATGGCGAACTGGCGGCTACCGCCACGGCCTTTCTGCGGGAACCCGAAGTCGCCTGGATCGGTATGGTGCTCACCCTTCCAGAACACCGCGGCAAGGGCCTCGCGCGTCAACTGGTGGGCCACCTGCTCGACCTGCTTTCCGCACAGGGAATCCGACAGATCGGCCTCGACGCTACAAACATGGGTGCCCCTCTGTACAGATCCCTTGGCTTCCGTCAGTTGTGCCCCATTCAACGTTGGGCCCGCGCGGGCTCAAAGATGATGCCCTTCCGGGGCGACGGATGGAAGCGCCAGGACACGCCGCTGCTGGAATCTCTCGCTAGTGAAGCCACCATGCTTTCCGTAAGTTCGGCGAAGCTCTTTCTTCGCCCGGGGCGCACAGCCACTTATCTTGGCCCCTTTACCGCCTCCCGGGAATCCGCTGCTGTCGAACTTCTTGATCGAGTCCCACGGCAAGGCTCGCTTCTCTGGGATCTTTTTCCCCATCATCCCTATGCCCAAAGCCTTGCAACCCGCCACGGGTTTATAGTTTCCAGGATGCTGGTGCGCATGACCTTGGGCCCACCCATGGCCCCTCCCGGCTACGAAACTCTCGGCATTGCGGGCTTCGAGTTCGGGTGAGCTTCGATACCCTGTATGGATGCAAGGCTTCTCGTCTGAAGAGGACCTCGAAGAATTTCTTTCGCGTCCAAACCCACAAGATGTTAGCGCCACCCTGCGAAACCCTGGCGATTTTATCTTGCTCGGTGCGGGCGGCAAGATGGGCCCAACTTTGGCCCTACGACTGAAACGCGCGATTGATGTCGCAGGCTCGACCCAGCGCGTCTTTGCCGTTTCGCGATTCTCCGATCAACGTAGCCGCGCCATCCTCGAAGCAGTGGGCATATCCATACTCTCCGCAGAACTCCTGAATTCCGAACAACTCAGCGGCCTCCCTGATGCCGCAAATGTCATCTACCTCGCGGGTCGCAAGTTCGGCTCAACAGACAATGCCGCCCTCACTTGGGCGATGAATGTCTTGCTGCCGGCGCGAGTCGTCGAGCGCTTTCGCTCATCTCGAATCGCGGCCCTTTCCAGCGGCAACATTTATCCGTTGATGCCCGTCGATTCAAGGGGTGCCGATGAGCTCACACCGCCCGGCCCGGTTGGCGAATACGCGCAATCCATCCTGGGCCGCGAGCGAATGTTCGAATACGGCGCAAGCTCTCTCGGCACAAAGGTGATCAATTTGCGCCTCAACTACGCACTCGAACCCCGCTACGGAATTCTCACAGACATCGGGCTGAAGGTTTGGCACAACGAACCCGTGGATCTCACCATGCCAGCCGTGAATTTCATTTGGCAGGGCGACGCAAATTCCTATGTACTCCAATCGCTTGCGCTGGCCTCGAGCCCCGCAAGTGTCTTAAATATCGCCGGGCCTGATATCGTTTCGGTTCGCGAAATCGCAAATAGGTTCGCAGAGCGATTCAAGCGGCCCGTGCAGTTTACCGGCGTCGAGGCGAAGACCGCATTGCTCAACAACGGCAGTAAAGCCCACGACTTGTTTGGGCCTCCTCAGATCCACTGGCACCAGTCCCTCGATTGGACAGCAAACTGGATCGCCTCCGGCCGGCGCAACCTCAACAAGCCCACCCACTTTGAAGCCTGGGATGGAAAATTCTAATGACTCTCCGCCAACGCCTGCTCGAAGGACACGTCATCCCCGCGCACCCGCTCGCCCTCGACCGAAACCGCAAGCTGGACGAATCGCGACAGCGCGGCCTCACGCAATACTACGCGCGTTCCGGCGCGGGCGGCATTGCTGTCGCCGTTCACACTACCCAATTCGCCATTCGCGAGCATGCTTTGCTCGAGCCTGTGCTTCGTATGGCCATCGAGGAGTGGCGCCCCACAGGCGGCATCGCCATCGCTGGGGTCTGCGGTAAAACACAACAAGCGATTCTCGACGCAACCCTCGCTCAAGCACTTGGCTACGACGCAGGGCTATTGAGTCTTGCGGCGTTTCGCGATGACACCGAAGAGGCCATACTTGAGCACGCTCGCACGATTGCGAAGTTGATTCCCGTTGTCGGCTTCTACCTGCAACCCGCCGTGGGAGGCCGCATCCTCTCTCACAACTTCTGGTCTCGCTTTGTGGAGATCGAAAATGTCGTGGCAATCAAGATCGCGCCCTTCCACCGCTACCAGACCATCGACGTCATGCGCGCTGTCGCATCCTCGGGACGGGCCGGCGAGATCGCCCTCTACACAGGCAACGATGACAACATCATCAATGACCTGCTCACAACTTATGACTTCAACGGCACACCGGTCCGCATGGTGGGTGGCCTGCTGGGGCAGTGGGCCGTCTGGACGCGACGGGCCGTAGAAATCCTCGAGCAGATCAAGCAACTCAAGTCGAAGGTCCCCAGCGAAATGCTCACTTTGAATGCGCAGCTCACTGACGCTAATGCCGCAATCTTCGATGTCGCTAATCATTTCCACGGCTGCATCGCTGGAATCCACGAAGTGCTACGCCGACAAGGCTTGCTCGACGGCATCTGGTGCCTCGATCCGAATGAATCTCTCGGGCCCGGTCAACTCGCTGAGATGGATCGGGTTCTCGCTGCCTATCCCCAGCTACAGGACTAGCGCTAGCCCTTCATAGCTCAACAGCTGGCCTGCAACCAGCGGCGCATCCGCGGCCTGTCGTAGTTGCGCCACGCCCTCAACAGCCAGGATCTGGCCCGCCTCAACGGCAAACTTCAACTCTCCCGCCTCGGCTGCACAAGACAAAGCCTGACAACGCTGAGGCGACAACCAGCAAGAGCCTTTCGGCGCAGGCCCCGTCAAGGCCTCGTGCATTTTCTCAGCCAGAGCTGCAGGCATCAGCGTGCTCGAATCAAGGACGAGATCGTAATTCCGCCAGTCTTCGCAATCGATTCCGTAGTACTGCTTGAATCGCTCATTCTCAATCGTCTGGCGCTGATTGTTGGCACTGTAGGCGGCCTCAGGTGTCGAATACGTCTCATCACTGCGCTGGGCCCGAAACACGCGATCACCTGCGATCGCGGTATCCACCACAAGATGGATCTTGTAGGAGTTCGGAATAAAGTGCCAGGCAAGCCGCGAGTCCACGATTAGCGGCTCATCAGAGTTCCCGAGTGCAATCAAATGATCGTCGATCAGCTTATCGATCGAAGCATCGGTCTTGGCGATCTCATTCAACTGGATCACGGACAAGCCGCGCTCTTCGGCCATGCGCCGGAGAATCGTACCGGCGGAAACAACTCGCCATTGCGTGCGCGCTGACAACTCGCGGCAAACGCTGGTTTTGCCACTGCCGATCAGGCCAGAGACACAGAGGATGGTGGGTTTAGGGGCGGAAGCCATGAAAAAGGTCTAAGTACGCAGTCTAGCCAAAAGCCAGGCCCCAATGACAGAAAAAAGCGCATCCGGGCTCCAGGCGGCCAGTGCAGGCGGCAATTGCCCCACATTTCCGACCTGCTCGAATACCGTCGAGACGGTCCAATAGGCGATGGCAATGCCGAGGCTCACACCCACACCCGCCATCGCGCCGCGATTCCCAGTCATGAATGCAAACGGCACGCTCAGCAACGCCATGATGAACGCGAATAGCGGCACAGCAAACTTCTTGTGATACTGCACCTGCAGCCTCGTCGTATCGAGCCCCGATTGCTGCAAGGTCTGGATGTAATCCCACAACTGGTGGAAGTTCATCTGCTTGTCCTGGATCAACTCTTGCAGGAAGTAGTCAGGCGTTTCAGTCAACTCAGAGAACGTAGCCGTGGAATCCAGAAACGGTTTGTAGTCGGCCACATGGACGCCCTGATAGTCACGCTGGTATCCGGATTGAAATACCCATCGCTTCAAACTTGGTTCCCATCGCGCCCGCTCGGCGGCGATCATCCGCTTCATCTGAAACGAATCGCAATCGAGCTCATACACCCGCGGCCCAACCATCACCTTCGTCATCGGGTCGAGGAATTTGTAATAGAAAACCCGGCAACCCTCGCCAAAGATAAACTTGCGATCCGGGCGCACATAGGTCTGCGGTGGATTCCCTTTGATCTCGCTCCGCAAGGCATCCTGCTTGCGGTTCGCCTCTGGCACGTAGTAATAATCAAACGCAAACAAGCTGGCGCTCAGAAACAGACTCGCCACCAGAATCGAAAGCGAAAGCCGGTGCATACTGACGCCACAAGCTTTGAACGCCGTCACTTCATTGGACTTGCTCAGAATGCCAAACGTAACCAACACACCCACCAGCACGCTCACCGGCGCGGTCTGATAGATCAACTGTGGCGAAAGGAACAACAGATAAGTTGTCGTCTTCGCCGACTCAATGTTGTTGCGGATGATGTCTCCCAGGAGTTCAAAAAACGTGAACACCTCGGTCATCATCACAAAGCTCACCAGCAACAGAACGAAGTAAAAGATAAACGTCCGCAGAACATACAGGTCCATGATCATGCTCATCAGGCTCACGCCCGGCACACGCACCACCTTGTAGAACCCGCTCTCAAACGCCTGTGCCGCAGAGCGGTGCAGCATCTGCTGTTTCCCACCGCGCCATTTCAACCACAACCGATCAATCCGGTTTTGAATGGCGCCAACCACGTCATGGTCTCCAGGCCGCTCAAGCCTCGCAAGCAGAATCGTAGAAAGCAGCACGAAAATCAAGTTCGGCCCCCAGGCAGCGAGTTCCACGGGCAGTCCGCCACGCCGCGCCATCTGCTGCAGGCTGATCATCGTCATGTAGTAGAGAAAGGCGAGCAGCACGGTCACAACAAACGCTGCGCTCTTGCCGCCTTTACGCCTGGATACACCCAGTGGCACGCCTACCAGGGCGAGCAACAAACAGGCAAATGGCAGCGCAATCCTCTGATGCAATTCAAGCCTGGCATCCATAGTCTCTTTGCGCGGCTTGCCCTGGATAAATCGCCACAACGGCACCGTATCCATCTCAAGAAAATTGTTCGAGCGGCGGTATTCGTTTGGCTCCTTGGCCTGCAAACCCATATCGCTTTTCGGCGAAAACGATGTGGCATCCTGCGAAGGGTTCTTACCGATCTCGTAGCTACTGCCATTCTTCATGGCCAACTGGATGCGGTTGTTCTTGATGTCAGAAACTGCAAGCGCTTCTTCTCCCAGCAGGATTCTCGGTTCGTCACCGCGCTCGCGCGCACCCGTATTTCGCTGGTCACCGGCACGCAAATCCGCCATAAAGATCTTGCGCCATTTCACTGTCGGCCCGGCGATCACGTCTCCAACATAAAGCACCGTATTGGGGAAGCCCTCTTCAAACACCCTTGGACGGATTTCAGCAGTCACCTGAGCCGCCAGCGCTTTGTTCATGAGCTTGGTGGATTGACGCAAGCTCCACGGCGTCAGCCAGGTCGTCGAAGCCGCGGTCAGCAGAAACCCGATCAAACCAAACGACAGCACCGGACCCACAACACGCCGCGCCGGCGAACCTGTCGCCCTCAGTGCAGTGATCTCGTTGTCGCCCGACATCCGGCTCAACCCGATCAGGACGCCCACCAACACGCCTACAGGAATGGTGAACGGCGAAGTTGGCGGAACAATCAGGAAGAACAGGTAGACGGCCGTCTGCCAATCCGTGGAATTGCGCAGCACGAGCTCAAATAGCTTGCCGCTTCCCAGTCGCTGCAGAAACAGTACAAAGGTAAACAGCAGAACGCCCAGTAGAGCGCTTGAGGCAACTTCCCGAAAGATGGCTCGGAAGAGAATCCTCACGCGGTCATCGGAGGCGGCGGCACTACAGGCAGTTTCGGCAATTCCATCTGCGGCCGCTCCAGTTCCAGATCTTCAAACAGAATGCTCGGTGCCACGGTGGTGCAACCGAACACATAATTGCCGCCTCCCACGATCGAGAAAGGTGCGCCATTTGCCATGTAGTCGAACTGCGCTTCGTCGTCTCCCACCGCAAGAATATCCTTCAGCGCGCGCACGTTCAAACCGCGGAACCGCAGGCCACGTACCAGTTCTTCGCGGCCATCCGGATACACACGATACACCTGCAACGGCATCGGTGCGGGACGTGAGCTCAAACCCGCCATCATGCTCCGCAACTCGTCGAAGGCAGCAGTCGAAGGAAAGTCCAGCTTGCGCACCAACAAACCATATGGCTTGTTGCGCTGTTGAATCATCTCAATCAGCTTCTTCTTCATCCCGGCCGCGGGCATCGATTCTTCAGACTTCACAAACAGATTGCTCGAGAAAGAAACATAGCCGCCAAAAGAACCAGGCAGTCGCGCATGTCCATTCGAAGTCTTGGTTTCCCGCGTGGGCACTCGCGTCGAAAGGTAGTTCTTAAACGTCCCCTTCTCTACCAGCACCACGGGAGTGGGCGTCACGCCTTCGAGATCCACTGGGTAATGCCCCATCAGCGGCCGGCCTTTGTATTCTTTTTGCGTCGGGTCGTCGACAACAGTGAAGCCCGAGGGCAACACTCTCGAGTTCAAGCGCCCTTCAAACTCGCCCGTCGGAATATTCATCTGACGTCCCGGTTCAGCCACAGGCTTGCGGAACAAGCTCGCCTGGCTGCCGATCAGATCCGAGAACAATTGAGCGGAAGCCTCTGCCTCAAACAGCACAGGACCGGAATAGCTATCGCCTACCGGTGCCTTTGAGAGCGCCTTGAGGGTCTCGGCGCACTTGCGGATCTCAGCTTCCATTGCGGCTTCACCAGGAAGCTTCGAGACATCTGAGGCGAAGAACATCGCATGGTCTCGCACCCGCATTCCATCGGGAGCCTGTCCATTGGCGCGAACCCGAACAAAGGCAAGCAACTCGGTGTATCGAAGTTCTGAGCCTTCTGTATTCGCGAAGTAATAGACATCCCGCGAAGACTCAAAATCAACAGAGGAAGTATAAATTTCCGGGTAAACGGCAAACACCTTCGACAGCCGCGTGATGCGGCTCTTCCAGGCATCCTCATCAACACTCCAGGCCGGAACGGGCGCGATCAGCTTCACAGGGGGAGCATCAGAGAAATCGGGTAATTCCTCAGCTTGTGTGATGTTGCGCAAAGCCGCGCGCTTGCGGCCGATGGCTTCGAGCGCCGTTTTATACGCCCGGTCAATCGCCAGCCAGTAAACTTGCCGCATCGCGGTCGGATTATTGTCCAGCGGAAATTGATCCGGATCAAATCGCGTCCCCATGAAGACTTCCGAAAACATGTAGTTCGAGTTGTCGAATTTCTTCTCGCCAATCCTCATTCCCACTCTTGGTACGCGGAAAGCGCTGGTGTTAGAACTGAACAATGCGCCGAGACTTGCCGTCGCACGAAACGACTGTGCATCATCGAGAGCGCACTCCAGATAGTAAATCGGCTGTCCGCCCACAACGCCTAGCGGCTTGGCTCGAGCCATCTCATCCTGCATGGCCTTCAGAATCGGATCCTGTCCAGCAGCAACCGGCGAGCGCTGCGCCATTGCAGCGCCGGGAATCAGAAATGCAAAATCACGACGGCGCATTACTTCAAACCTCCAGCCGAAATCGTCGGCCCGGGTGGTCGCTCAAGATACGGCGGGCGTTCTTGCGACCGCTCACGCAATGAAATCTCGATCTCGCTGACAAGTAAGGCGGGCGAAGCCGCCGACACCGGCACCTGCCCAGACTCTGCTCCGCAATACCCATTAAAAACCGTCGTTTCGTTGGAGGTTAATGCAATCTTCGAGAAACTCGTCAGCGGCGTCCCTACAATGTCTGAGCCCCTCACCAACTGATCAGGACGTCCATCCGCGAATACTTTGTAAACCATCACCGGCGCGACGCTAAACGCCTGCAACCCGCGGCGGCTTGTGATCGTAAAGCCGCTGGTCACTTCTTCGAAGTACAACCCATAGGGCTTGTTCTGCTTCTTTACTTCTTCGATCAATGCTTTGCGCAACTCCGCATTCGTCACGCTCTTCGAACTCTCGACAACCAGGTTCGACTGCCTGGCTACCACTTCAGCCCCCGCCTGCTTTCGCCCATGTCCGTTCGAAACCGGAAAGCCATTAATGGGAGAACGCGACAGCAGGAAGTTTTCAAGCACGCCAGCCTTCACCACGCTCACAGGCCTTGCTTCGACGCCCTCATCGTCGAAACCATACCAACCATACAAATCCGTGTTCGCAAGCCGATGCAGCGTCGGATCCATCTTGACGCTCAGGAAGTCAGGCAGAATTTTCTGCCCCACCATCTTGGTGAACGTCTGGCCTTCGCTCTCGTCCTTCTGGCGATGACCCTCGATCCGATGCCCGAAGATTTCATGAAAGAACACGCCAGCCGCCTTGCCTGACAAAATCGCTGGCCCTGTGTAAGGCTCAGCCAGCGGCGACTTCAATAGCGCAGCCAACTTCTGGTAGACCTTCTCGACGGCCGCTTGTACCGTTTTTTCGTCGGGCAGTCGGCTCATGTCTTCGGCTTCAAAGGTCTCACTCGCCGTCAGGTTCATCCCGTCGCCGGCCTTGCCTCTCGCGCTGATCAGAATCCTGGCGTAGAGCCGTCCGTGATGCAGCTTGGTGCCTTCCGTATTCACCAGCGTTTTGACTTCGCGCTGTCCCACCACGATTACATTGCTGGAAAGCACCTCGGGCTTGTTCGCGAAATAGGCGCTCCATTTGCGCGCTCGCTCTTCCCAAATCCGCTTGTCAAACTTGAGCGGTGCTACAGTTTCAAACTTCACCACCGGTGGCGCCGAAGAAAAGTCTCCAGACTTGTCGTCGCCTTCGAGCTTCACCTGCTGGTTTGTCTTGATGTTGATCAGCCGTTGGGCAGCCGACCGGAAAACACGGTCCGTTTCAAGCCACAGCCGGCGCCGTATCGCATTCGGTTCATCCTCTAGTGGCATCGAAATCGCCGCACTGAATTGCGGACGATCTCCCCGAATCTGCCGGTAGTTATCGAGTTTGGGTTCACCCACACGGACAGAAACTTCCAAACTTCGGCTCTTGCCGGTGGTGGAGCTCTGCAGGGTTCCCAGCGTCGCAGTCACAGCACTCGCTTCTTGCTCGATCATCTGATAGGCAAGAAAATAGGGGGCCGGGTCGGCCTTCTTCAATGCAGAATAATTCCGGTTTAGTTCTTCGTCCAGAATCTGTATCGATTTGGGTTGAGCCGCAAGGGAAAAAGCAACCAGGGGGAGGACCATCAAAATCCGAGGAAACACACCCTGAGCATAACTCATCGCCTGATATCTTGAGTGTGATGAAACGCGTACTGATGCCGGTTGACTTTTCCCCACGTGATGCCGCCGCAGCTCACTATGTGAAGCAGCTCCATGCGAAGACACCCTTTGAAACCATTCTTCTCCACGTAGTTCCGCCACCGGATTACGAAGCTGCGGTTCTTGAAGCGGGCGGCCCGATCCTTCAGGAGCTGATGGATACCCGCCGCAAGTTGGCGCAAGACCGCCTCAACTCCACCTGCAATGCCGAACTGGCAGGCATGAACGTCGCGCGCGTCCTGCTCGAAGGATTTCCAAACGAACGCATCATCGAATACGCCAGTGAAAGGGAAGTCGACCTCATCGTCCTCCCCACCCACGGCTACGGTCCTTTCCGCAGATTCCTGCTCGGCAGCGTCACCGCCAAGGTGCTCCACGACGCCGAATGCGCCGTGCTCACCGGCGCCCATATGGAAGATCCCAAGCTCGAACAGATCCACTTCAACAAAATTGCCGCGGCAATTGACCTCAGCGATGGCTCGGCAAAAGTGATTTCAGAAGCGAAAGCCCTCGCCGATCGGCTCGGCGCAAAACTCGTCATCCTGCACGCGATGAGCGGCCTCAACGCCCACGTTGGCTTCAACCTTGAGAAAGCTCACGAACTCCATTTTGAATCCGCCGTCAAAGAACGAGTCGCAGAACTCACCAAGGGTTTGGATGTTGAGACGTTGATTGAAACGGGCGACCCCGGCAAGACAATCGCCTCCCTTGTGAAGTCCACTCATACCGATCTTGTGGTGATCGCCCGTTCCACCTCGCACGGGCTCGCGGTGATGCGTTCTTATTCTTATTCCATCGTGCGCGAGAGCGGCGTCCCCGTTCTCAGCGTTTAACGGCTCGAAACCAACAGCACGCCAGACAGCACCAGCGCTGTCCCGCCCAACTGTGTCCAGGTCACTGCCTCGCCCAGGGTGAGGTACCCCAGCCAGATGGTAAACACAGGCCCGATCGAGGCGACAATTGAAGTCCGGTTCGCCCCGATCCGCTTGATCGCCTCCGAGGTGAAGTAAATCGGCAGGATCGTCGAGAACACAGCCAGCACCCCTGCGATCCAGTAGATCTTCGCCGGCTGCACCAGATCACGCACAGGGTGCGTCAACAGAAAGTGCGCCGTGATGCAACCCGAAGCGACGCTCACTACAATGCCCGTCAGACGCACCGTCCCAATGCGGCCAATCACCCGCCCCGAACCAACCAGGTAAATCGCATAGGTAATCGAAGAAAAGAACACCAGCCCCGCACCCTTCCACACCGCTCCCGGCTGGTCGCTCAACCGCAGGTCGTTGTAGAACACCATTCCAATCCCTAACCAGGACAACACCAGCGCCCCATACTCGTGCTTCTGAATCGAACGCTTAAAAAACAACGCGTTCAGCACCAGCACAATCCCCGGGTACGTGAACAAGATCAAACGCTCCAGCGCCGCAGTGACATATTGCAATCCCCAAAAATCAAAAAAGCTCGCAATGTAGTAGCCGTTCATGCCAAGCCACACCAGCACTACCCAATCCCGCGTCGACAGTGCAGCATTTTCGCGGTTCCCCTGCCATGCCATCAACAAAAATGCAGGCACGGAGAATAAAACGCGCAAAGCCAGAATTGTTGTGGAATCAATCGGTGCGGTTTGATAGGCGATCTTGATCAGGATGGCCTTTGCCGCAAACCCCAGAGCACCCAGGGCAGCGAATAAGGAACCAAGCCAGATACCCCTAGGCGTTACCATAGTCTACATATGAGTTTGCCACTTCCGCAGATGCCTCTCACCGTTGAAGGCGCCGCGCTGCTCCATCAGATGTTCCGCATTACCTGGTGTTCCTGGCGCGATCTCAACGAATCGACGCGCCGCGAAATTCTCGAGGAATTCTCAACCACCCTCGAAGGCATGGGCAACTCGACAGGTTTATTCAGCATGTACGGCCACAAGGCAGATTTCATGCTCGTCCACTTCCGCAAGGATTTTGAAGCACTCTCTGAAACGGAATGGCATATCCGCAAACTCCGCATCTGGAAGTATTGCGAACCCACAACCTCTTACGTCAGCGTCGTCGAGCTCGGCCTTTATGAGAGCACCGGTAAAGTCTATTCGGGCCTTCTCAATGATGGCGTTGCCCCTCACAGCGAACCCTGGAAGGAAGCCATCAACGCTACCCTGGATCGGCAGCGGACCGCCATGGCCTCGCGCCTGCACCCTGAAATTCCACCCGTAAAATATTGCTGCTTTTATCCGATGGATCGGCGCCGCGGCGAAGACAAGAACTGGTACACACTTCCCCTCGAAGAGCGTGCCGCGCTCATGCACGAGCACGGCATGGTCGGCCGTCGCTACGCCGGCGAAGTCAAACAAATCATCTCCGGTTCAATCGGCTTCGACGATTGGGAATGGGGCGTCGATCTCTTTTCAGAAGATGCTTTGGTCTTCAAAAAACTGATTTACGAGATGCGCTTTGACCCCGTCAGCGCCATCTACGCCCAGTTCGGCCCATTTTATTTAGGAATTCGTTGCAACCAGGAACGCCTCTCATCACTCCTACATGTATGCGGCGTCGTGCGTTCTTAGCCACCACTGCGGCCTGGGCCACAGCCCAAGCGCAGGACTGGCGTCACTCAGAAGCGTTCCGGAAACTCTACAATCTCGATTTCGACGGCGCGATTCCTCTTCTTGAAAAGGACATCGCGAACCAACCTGGCGAACCGGACCATTACAACAACCTGGCCTACGCAATTCTGTATCGCGCGCTATTCGCTGGCGACGCACTCGATGGCGGCGTCGCATTGAGCGTCGCTGATTATTTGCACCGCCCCAAGGTTGCCTTTTCTAAAACCGATCGCGATCGCTTTCACAAAGTGCTTCAACAGGCCGAAGCTGCCGCGCACACTCGGGGAGAATGCGCCGACGCTCTTTATGCGCTCGGAGTCAGCCAGACCCACCGCGCCAATTTCGCTCTGCTCATTGACAAGGAATGGCGCGCCGCACTCTCAACCGGCGGTGAAGCCCGCAAGCTCCATACCAGAGCACTCGAGCTGGACAAGAACTTCGTGGACGCAATGCTCGTGCCGAGCTTTCATGAGTACATCATCGGCAGCCTGCCCATCTATTTGCGGGCTCTCGGCTTTCTGGTCGGTTTCACTGGCGAAAAAGAAAAGGGAATCAACGGCCTGAGAACCGTAGCGCAGTATGGCCAGAGAGCCAAACTCGAAGCTCAGGTTCTGCTCACTCTCGTAGAGAGCCGCGAAGAACATCCGGAACGTGCTGTAGAAATCATGCGCTCATTGGTAAAGGAGTTTCCCACCAACCACCTCTACCGCAAAGAGACCAGCAGTCTTCTGCTGGCAGCCAAGCGCAAAGAGGAAGCCCGCCGCGAGTTTGCCGAGTTAAGCCACGAAAGATACCGCTTCCTTAAGCCAGCAAGGCTCGAAGCCTACCGTAAAGAGTTCGAGGCGAAACTGAGGGCGTGAAGTACGTTCTCTGTTTCCTGGTTTTACTCGTATCCTGCTCGACGGGCCCCGGCTCAACTCCCATGGAGCAGGACGGCCTGAAGATCCTCGATCAACCACTCTCAGCTGAAATTGTCTATTCGATGGACAACCTTTCTGCGCCAAACGAATTGTTGGTTCCCATCTTCGACGAATACCGTCGCACACCCCTGATCCTGCACATTGTCTGGCGCACTACAGATCCACCTCAACCCACTCATCTCGCGCAATTCCCGGGCAAAAAGACAAAGCAGTTCTGGGACCCCAAACATCTCACACCATCCACAGATTCCAAACTCCGCGTCCGCAACAACCTGATCCCAATGGACCGCCTCGCCCTACGCATGGCTCTGGCCAGGGCTGCCGCCTTCCCAAATTAGAACGGCCAGGTAGGCCAAACATACGCCGCCAAGCGGCTTCTCTCAACAAAACCAAGCGACTGATACAACCTCGCCGCACCTGAATTCGAAGACGTCACAGTCAGCGTCGCGTATTCACAAGAACACTCGCAGAACTTCGACAGCGCCGCCAGCATTAGAAATCGCCCAAGGCCCGCCTTCCGCGCCCCGGGCTCGACACAGAGTTGCGAGACATGCCCAACTTTGCCTTCTTTGAAATCCGACATGGTCGCCAGCACAGCTCCCACCAGTCGCCCATCCCTCTTGTCGCTCACCAGAAACGAAGCCTCACCACTGAAGCCACCGCATGCCGGGTATCGGATCATGTTCGAAAGATAAACGCGCGCTTTTCCAGGCATCCGGTACTGATCGTTGATCTCAGCATCCAAATGCCCTCGATAAGACCGATACAACAACTGCGCCACTTCTTCCTCAAGCCGCCAGTTCCAACCCTCAATCCGATATCCCTCCGGGGCCCGGAACTCCTCCGGCCAACGGGTCTGCTTTAAGTCCAGTTCAAGGAATTGTCGTTCGTAACGATCCGCACGCGGATGCGAGTAGGCATATCGCAACATCATCGGCTGGCTTTCGAGCCTTCGCGCCAGCGGATAGCGCCGTACGGCTTCCACGGTTGATGCCATCAATAACCGTTCCGCCTCCGGTGACGCATGGGCATCGCAGACATACGCATCCCCAATCAGTGCCTTATGCTCTTCCACCACAAAGTAGGAATATCCAACGGCTCGGCCCTGGTCGACCAACGCAACACCGCCAAGGCTATGCGTTGCGACCAACTGCCTCACCAGCCGCGCCGTGGCCGTGAAATCCCAGCGGTACCATTCCAGGTACCGCTCGGTTTCCTCGTTCAACAGCCCCTCGATCTGGTCGAGATCTACTTCCTCGAGCGCAACTGGTTCAGGCAGCTTCACGCGCTTAGTAGCTGTTTGATCCCTGCAATCGCCTGCCGCGTCCGATGATTGTTTTCGATAAAGGCAAAGCGCACATGCCCCTCGCCCAACTCGCCGAATCCAATGCCGGGAGCCACTGCTACCAGTGCTTTCTCCAGCAACAACTTCGAGAACTCAAGCGAACCCATCGCCCGGAACTTCTCTGGAATCGGCGCCCAAAGGAACATACTGCCCCTAGGCTTCTCCACCGGCCAGCCGGCTTTGTTTAACCCTTGCACCAGCAGATCACGCCGCTTCTGATACAGGTTGCAGATCTTGTGCGTTTCCTCTTCACATTCGCGCAGCGCGATGATCGAGGCGATCTGCACAGGCTGAAAATTCCCATAGTCAAGATAGCTCTTGATGCGGCCAAGAGCGGCCACCATCTTCGGATTTCCCAGCACAAACCCAACGCGCCAGCCCGCCATGTTGTAGCTCTTCGTCATCGAGAAAATCTCAACCGCATGCTCTTTCGCCCCGGGAATCTGCAGGATCGAAGGCGGCGTCCATCCATCAAAACCCAAATCGGCATAAGCGAAATCATGAATCACCATCGACCCATGCTTGGCCGCCATATCCAGCACCGGCTTGAAGAAATCGAGTTCCACCGTGTGCGTTGTCGGATTGTGAGGAAAGCTCACCAGCACAGCCTTCGGCTTCTGAATCGCCGTCTTGTAGACATACTCAAGACGGTTCAAGAACTCGTCCGGGCTGTTCAACGGCAGAATGCAAGGCGTTCCCTCGGCCATAATCACGCCATATTGATGAATTGGGTAGCAGGGGTTCGGCAGCGCCACAACATCCCCGGGCCCAATGACGGCGAACATCAGATGCGCCAGCCCTTCTTTGGCACCGATCGTGGCGATCGCTTCCTTGTCGGGATTTAGATCCACTCCCCACTTGCGCTTGTAGCGTTCCGTAATCGCCAGCCGCAATTGAGGAATTCCCTTGGAAACGCTGTAACGGTGATTGCGCGGATTCCGGGCCGCCTCCACCAGCTTGTTTACAATGACGCGGGGCGTGGGCCCGTCAGGGTTGCCCATGCCGAAGTCCACCACATCTTGCTGTGCTGCCCTCAGCTTTGCCTTCATTTCATTGACGACGGCAAATACATAAGGGGGCAACTTGGCGATGCGGTAAAACTCTTCGTTCGATAAAGACATTCTTTCTATTGTAGAATCGACCGTGCCGCGCGTTGCTACGATATCAGTGTTTATGGAATTTCGTTCCCTGGTCTCGCTCGCTCTGGTTTTCGCGATTGTCATCCCGGTCCCGGCTCAACAAAAGCAACAACCCCCAGCAAAACTTACCCTTGAAATGATCATGCAGGGCCCGCGCTTCTCCGGCTACACGCCCTCCAGCCTGCGATGGTCCGGCGATAGTCAGCGAGTCTACTTCCAGTGGAAGCGCTACACAGATCCCATCGCAGCCCCCTTTGACACCTACGTCGTCAATCGCGACGGCACCAACCTCGCCAAGCTCACCGAGCAGGAATTGCGCCTCGCGCCGCCCGTCTCCTGCAACTATGACGATTCCTTCAAGCGCTGCGTCTACACCCAAGCGGGCGACCTCTGGCTCTACGATTTCTCTACCGACAAAGCCAAACGCCTCACCGCCACAAGCGACATCGAGATCCAGCCAAGGTTTCTGCCTGGAGGCAAAGCGATTGCCTACCAACGATCAAACAATCTCTTTGTTCACTCTCTCGAAGACGGCTCCATCGAGCAGCTCACCGACATCCGCACTGGCAGGCCCTCGCCCGAAGAAGAAGAACCGACGAAAGACCCGAAGAAAGAACTCACTTCGCAGGAATTCCTCAAGCAGGAAGAAAAAGAACTTCTCGCCATTGTGAAGCAGCGCGCTGCTCTACGCGAAGAAAACCGCGCCCGCCGCCTGCGCGAAAATCCACGCAAACCCTTCTACCTGCAACCGCGCACCATCCCGACCAACCTACGCCTCACTGGGGATCGCAACTTCATCATCGCCGTCATGGCCGATCAGCCGGAAGGCTCCAAAAACACGATTGTCCCCAACTACATCACTGAAGCCGCCTACACAGAAGATCTCCCGGCTCGTAACAACGTCGGCGATGTACAAGGCCGTTCGCGGCTCATGGTGATCAACACAAAAACCGGCGAAACCAAGCCCGTCGATTTACCTCTCGGCGAAAAGCCAAAACCAGTTTCGGTGTTCAATCTTGTTCTCAGTGACGACAACAACAAGGTAGCCTTCCTGCTCCGATCCAGCGATAACAAAGATCTCTGGCGCATGGCGCTCGACCCAGCAACCGGCAAAGCACGCATTCTGACGCACGATCACGACGACGCCTGGATCGGCGGCCCCGGCATCTTCCGCCTCGGCTTCCTCGGCGACAACGTTTATTACCAAAGCGAAGTCACCGGCTTCTCGCACCTCTACTTGCAGCCTTTTGCTGCTGGCGAAGCGAAAGCTCTCACCTCTGGCAATTACGAAGTCACCAACGTCGAACTCTCCCGCGACAAGAAACTGTTCTACCTCACTACCAGCGAAGGCAGCCCCTACGAGCGTCATCTCTACGCTTTCGATCATGCCGCGGGCACCAAGGCCAAGGTCACCACCGCACCGGGCGAACACAACGTCACGCTGTCGCCAGACGAAAACTGGCTCGCCGACATCTACAGCTTCACGACGAAGCCCGACGAAGTCTACATCGGCGAACGTAAGTCTGGCGCGAAGTTGCTCCAGGTCACTACCTCGCCTTCGCCCGAATTCCTCGCCCGCAAGTGGACCGAACCCACGCTCGTCGAAATCCCCGCACGCGACGGCAAGAAGATCCCTGGAAATCTCCTCAAGCCCGCCAACGCCCGCAAGGGCGGCCCAGCCGTCGTATTTGTTCACGGAGCCGGCTACTTACAAAACGTGCACAAGTGGTGGACAAACTACTTCCGCGAATACATGTTCCATCACATTCTCACCGCCGCCGGCTACACGGTTCTCGATATCGATTACCGCGCCAGTTCCGGTTACGGCCGCGACTGGCGCACCGGCATCTACCGCTTCATGGGCGGCAAGGATCTCGAAGACCACCTCGACGCCGCCAAATGGCTCGCCACCGCTCATAGCGTCAACCCGAAAAAGATCGGCATCTACGGCGGCAGCTATGGCGGCTTCATCACGCTAATGGCGCTCTTCACCAGCCCCGACACCTTCGCCGCTGGTGCCGCCCTGCGCCCGGTCACTGATTGGGCTCATTACAATCACGGCTACACATCCAACATCCTCAACGAGCCGCAGAAAGACCCTGAAGCTTACCGCAAGTCGAGCCCGATTTATCACGCCCAAGGCCTCAAAAGCGCTTTGTTGATCTGCCACGGCATGGTCGATATCAACGTCCACTATCAGGACAGTGTCCGCCTCGCCCAACGCCTTATTGAATTGGGCAAAGACAATTGGGAGCTAGCCAGCTACCCAGTCGAAGACCACGGCTTTGTCGAACCCGCCAGTTGGACCGACGAATACCGGCGCATATTCAAGCTCTTTGAGAAGAACCTCAAATAGCTCTCTCCAATGAATGGTTTGGCCATTTGCTTGCTCACGATAATGGCAAGGCGGACAAACCATCGTGCGCAAAAGAATCAAACTGGCGCTTTGGATACTGGCGATCGCTGTTACTTCGGTAACGATTCTGGTTGAGTTTCCCAGCGCATTCGTGATTGAAGAGATCAAAAATGCCTCTGGCCCCAAAGCGCTGATTCTTTACCATCCCAGTCGAGATACCCGCTTCAGCGACGATCTTTCGCTGGCGCTGGCGGAAGGGTTGCATCAGGGCGGGGTTCAAGTTGATCGCGCCACTATGTCGCCCGGCACCCCGAACGCATTTCATGCCTACAGACGAGTTGCCGTAGTCTCAAACCCTTATTATTGGACTCTCGATTTACCCACTCTCTGGTACTTGCGGCGGGCGCACCTCAAATCGAATGTTCTGATCGGCTTGATTGGTGGCTCCGGAGCCACCGATCGGGCCAAGGAAATTCTGGAGCAATCTTTACGCGATACCGGCGGCACCCTCATCGCTGTTCGCTCCTTCTGGCTGTTGCGCCCGAACGACAAGTCTCGCCTCTCTGAACCAAATCTCGGTGTTGCACTCGATCTCGCCAGACAGTTCGGCCGCGACACTGCAGCGCGACTCTCTCACACCGCCAAGATCGAATCCACGGCTGGGTTAAATCCCGCACCCATGAGTTCATTCCCCCAACACTTATGCACTCACCCAGATCAGAACGCTCCAGATATCTCCTCGCGGCATCCGCGCTTGCCTTGGCCGGATGCGCATCTTACTTCGCATTCTCCTGGCTTCGCTTTGGCCATCCGCGCCTGCTCCGCGACAATCCACTGCTCGACATCTTCATGCCGCAAAGCGATGTGGCTACCAATCACTCCACGCACATCGAGGCCACCGCTGACGATTGCTGGAACTCAATTCAAATGGCGGACCTCGAAGCCTCACCGCTCAACCGCGCCATCTTTCGAACCCGCGAATGGTTGCTGGGCGCGAGTCCATCTCAACCCATCGAGCCAACCCCACTGTTCACCCGCATGTCCAACATGGGCTGGGGCACACTTGCGATCATCCCGGGGCGCACCATCGTCATGGGAGCCGCCACCCGCCCATGGGACCCCAACCCGGTCTTCGAGCCCATCGACCCCGATCGGTTCCTCGCCTTCGACAAACCTGGCTACGTGAAAATCGCGTTCAGCATCGCGGCGCATCCACTCTCCGCCGAAACCTCGATCGTGGTCACTGAAACCCGCGCCGTCGCCACGTGCCCAGATTCGAAACGGCGCTTTCGTAACTATTGGGCCGTTTTCTCACCCGGCATGGCCATCATTCGGCGCCAGCTCCTGGCCCAGGTGAAACTTCGGGCTCAAGCCCAGCCTCATCAAGACGCAACCGCCCTTTCTCCACATACAGCGTCTGCGACGGGAACGCAAACTCCGAGTCGTGCTTCCTGACGATCATCATCACCCCGAGCAACAGCTCTTCCTGAATCCGCAGAAACTCAGCATAGTCGTTCGTAAGCACATAAGCGAACAGCTCAATATCGAGCGAGTAGGTGCCAAACTTGAGAAACTGCGCGCGTTGGCCTTCCACGGCAACACGCGCATCTTTTGCCAGCAACAACCTCAACTCCTCAAGCAACGCTGTCATCTCCGAAGGCTCCATCCCATACTTCACGCCGATCACATGCTTAAAAAGAATCTGGTCGCGCAATCCAAGATTCTCAATCGTCATCGTCGCCAACTGCCCATTCGGGATGAACATCACACTGCGTTGCACCGTCCGGAAACGCGTCGCCCGCAGTCCGATATCTTCCACCGTCGCGATGGTCTGATCAAACTTGCAACTGTCCCCCACACGAATGCTCTCTTCGCTCAGCAGCGTCAATCCCCCAAACACGTTCTCCAGCGTCTTCTGCGCCGCAAACGCAATCGCAATACCGCCGATCCCAAGTCCTGCCAGCGCCGCCGTGATGTCGTAGCCAAAGCCGCGCAACCCAATCAACACCGCCCCCAACAAAACCAGCAACTGCAGCAACCGCCTGCCCAACTGCAATAGCGATTGCGTCGATGTCAGTTGGTTTCGCTCCAAATACTCGCGGATCCTTCGATCCACAAATCCAATCAAGCTGAAAATAACCCAGACAATCACCAGCAACCACAGCACGCGCAGAACTCGCGCGTACCAGACTCGATAAAGCAATGGCAGCCCCAAAAGCTGGGCCGCGATCGAGTGCAGAATCAGCGTCACAAACAGCACAGCCGGCAGGTTTGGCCTTGGCGACACCTCCCAACGCGCCGGCAAAAACCGGGTACCAACCCAAATCAGCCCAAGTGCGATTCCGAACGCCAACGGAATCGCAGCCGCAATCGACGCCAGCACCCAAATCGGCATCGACCAGAAATGCATGTCGATCGTCCACCTCGGCAATCGCTTCTCCAACTCCGGAAAACCGAATTCAGAAAACAAATGCGGCACCATCTGCACCATTTCGTGGCTCAACAGCCACACCTGCTGGCCCCCTTCGCTCACCCGCACCATCAGGATCGGGCTCGATTGATCGCCTCCAATCACCGCGCCAATGCTTTCCCGGTCCGCCGCCAAGCCTTCCTCAGAACTGCCCTCGGGCTTGGAACTGATGCTGTCGAAGTTCCCAACAAAATCCCGGTCGAGCACAAACTGCAGTTGCCGCGCCAGCTCAACTCTATCCTTTTCAGGAACTTCCGCAGGAAATTGCAGATATCTCGCCGCCTTTGAGAAGTTCCCCTCATGGGCACTTTTCAAGTAGCCAAGAAAGCTCGATTTCGGCGTCGTCCGCCCCAGCCGGTCCGGCCCGGACTGCCCCCAAACCATCCCGGTCAGCACAACAAGTACACCAAAAACGCGCGGCATCACTTCTCACAATACCTCCACGTTGAGACATCCGGGTGGGTCAAACTGTGTCCCAAGGCCACACAAACACCTTGCCTGATCTCCGCAAATGCTTTAGAATCAATGCAGTACTTCGGAAGAATACTTGCTTCCAAACATGCCATAGATACTATGCCTCGCCGTAGCGCAATCCTCCCCCTCGGCCTCCTGCTGCTTGCCAGCTTGATGCCGGGAGTGTCGTGCGCCGCAACCCTCGAACAACTTTCGGAAGAACGTTTGATCAACGATTCCACCGAGATTCTTCGCGGCACGGTCGCCTACTGCAATCAAACCTATCGCCCTCCGGTCATCTGGACCGTTTGCGAAGTCAACGTCACCGAAGCGTTCAAGGGCTCACCGGGCGCCAAAGTCCAGGTGGCCATTCCGGGGGGCACTGCCGCTGGCTTCCGCCAATCCTTTGAAGGATCCCCTACCCTAACCCGCAACACCGAATACGTTTTCTTCCTCTGGCAGGGTAAGAGCGGGCTCAAGCAGATCATGGGCCTTAGCCAGGGCTTGATGAACATTGCCAAAGATGACAAGGGCAACCTCATCATCGTCCGCAACAAGTCCAACGAACAGATGGTGAACGCATCTGGCCAACCTGTGGAAGACACGGGCCTGTCCATGCCCCTGGCCACTCTGCGCAAGCGCACCGCACGGGGGACGCGTCAATGAGATTCACCCGTCTCGCCGCCCTGGTCGTAATGCTCGCTGCATCCGCCGCAGCCAGCTATCACTTCGTCCGCTACTCCTCTCGGTTCGGCTTTCAGACCCCCATCTACGAGCGCTTCGACCTCAACGCCCTCGTCAATCGCACCGTCCCCTTCTTCATCGTTTCCGACGGTCAGCAGCAGTTAGCCCCGGGTGACAACTCGAATGCCTTGATGAGCCAGGTCCTCATGGCGGCCCGCACCTGGTCGAACGTCGCCACCAGCGAATTGCGCCTCACCTTCGGCGGCTATGCCGCCGCGGCAACCGGCCCCCAATCCACACCCGGCATCGATGTGATCTTTTCCGAAGATGTCCCTCCCGGAGTGATCTCCTACGCCGGCCCCACCGTCAAAGCCGATACAGACCTCAACTCCCAGGCCCCCTTCACCCCGATCCTCCGCTCTCTGGTCGTCTTCCGTAAGGATCTTCGCAACATCGACGGCGTCGCTTATCCCAGCTTTTCAGAAGCATTCTTCCTGAACGCGGTCCACGAATTCGGCCACGCTTTGGGCCTCCAGCACACCTTCACTTCTTCGGCCATGTCAACGCAGTTGACCCGCGCCACCACCCGGTCCAAGCCCCTCGCCGCCGACGACATCGCCGCGATCTCGATCCTCTACCCCTCGAAGAATTTCGAAAACCTCTTTGGCTCCGTCTCGGGACGGATCACTCAAAACGGCACCGGCGTCAACATGGCGAGCGTAGTGGCCTTGTCGCTCAACGGCACCGCCGTCAGCACGCTTTCCAATCCCGACGGCACTTACCGCATCCAGGGTGTTCCTCCCGGCCCCTATCAGATCTACGTCCACCCCATCCCGCCGCCGATTCGCGGCCAGGCCACCCCGGGCGACATCATCCTCCCGCGAGACCCCGAGAACAATACCATCCCGGCCAACAATCGCTTCGATCTTCAATTCTTCCCTGGCACTCGTGATCCCCAGGCAGCGCAAACCATCAACGTCTTGGCAGCACAGCCCTTGAGTGACATCAACTTCTCGGTGAATAGCCGCACCTCGGCGCCAACCCTCTTCTACCCCACCACCTACAGCTACTTCACCAACCCTGTCACAAATACAGGCAATTACGTCCGCCCCGCCTTCATCACCCCTCAGGTCCTGAACCCCGGCTTCATCGCCAGCGGCTTCGGCTTCGTCACCACCGATTCGAAACCAATCCCGGGTCTGCGCTCCACGATCCTTGGCGGCTCCCCGGCCATCAACAACGTTCGCGGCTTCTCAAACCAGTTCATCATTTTCGATCTCTTCCTCTCGGGCTTCCTCAGCGAAGGCGAACGCCACATGGTTCTCGACAATGGCACAGAATCCTACATCCTCCCCTCAGCCATCCAGGTAGCAACCCGCCGCGCGCCAGAAGTCACCAACGTCAACTGGATTGCCCCAGCCGCCGACGGTACACGCCTCGCGCAAATCACCGGCAGCAGCATCACCTCCAGAACTCGCGTACTCATCGACGGCGAAGAAGCTCCCGCGCGCTCCATCGATGAATCTGCCGGCACAATCGTAGTCGGTGCCCCTCCCGCGCCCACGGGTCACGTCGCAAGAATCGTCCTGCTCGGCTCTGACGGCCAGAGCTCTTTGTTCCTCCGTCCAGACGCCCCCGCACAGTTGCGTTACACCGATTCGGAAGCAAACTCGTTCACCCTTTCGCCCTCGACCCTCATTGCTGGGTCCGAGACTGTGATTGAAGTCAACGCGCCCGGCGCCCGCTTCCAGAATGGCCGTGTCACCCTTGGCTTCGGCTCAAGCGATGTTCAAGTCAGAACGCTTTCGGTTCTCTCCCCCAGCCGTCTGCTGGCAAGTGTTGTGGTGAGCCCGCAGGCTCCCTCCGAAAGCCTGATCGCCACTCTCCAGTCGGGCCTCAACCACATTCAAATCCGCAATGCGCTCTCGGTCCAACAGACCACCGCCGCATTCTCCAAACCCATTCTTCAACCCGATTCTCGTTGGACCACCGAGTCCGGCTCTCCGATGGTGATGCCCGGCTCCAACGCCGTGGTCGCCATTCCTGGATTGACCTCCGGCACACGCGTCACCGCGACCCTCAATGATCTCCCGGCGTCGGTTCTCACCTCGGGCAACGGCAGGCTAACGCTCAGCGTTCCCGCCAATCTCTCCTCGGGTTGGGTTCACTTGAAATTGACCGCAGACGGGGAAACATTCAATTCGCTTTTGGTGCTGGTTTCTGCTGCCAATCCCACCATCCAGCGCATCGAAGGCTCCGATCAGTTCGTGATCGACAGCAATCGGCCCATGTTCTCCGGCGATACCATCGCAGTCACCTTCACCGACCCCTCACAACTGATCGACTCCTCACCGCGCGCCAACGAAGTCACCTTCTCACTTGGCGAAACGTCCCTCTACACCCTTCGCGTAGACCGCCTCTCTGCGAATCTCTTCCAGGCGATCATCGTGCTTCCACGTGCTCTCCCCGAAGGCAACCAGCCATTTACGGTAGCGGTCAACAGCCGCCAATCCTCCCCGCTCACCCTGCCAGTCCGCAGCCGCTAGCCGCTTGCCGTCAGGCCCGGTTTCGGCGAACAATGGTAGTCCATGCTGCTCCCGGTTCTCCTGCTCACACTCGCGCAATACACTCGCGATGGCAATCCACAGGACATCATCACCAAACCCCAACCCGGCTATCTTCTAATGGGCGGCGGCAAGGACGTGGAAAAAGCCTTTGAGTGGCTGATCGCCAAATCGAACGGCGGAGACTTCCTCGTCCTCCGCGCCTCTGGCACACCCGCCTACAACCCCTTCGTTCAAAAGCTCGGCAAGGTCAATTCCGTTGCCACGCTGATTCTCAAGCAACGAGAACAATCCTCCGATCCGGACATCGTCGACAAAGTCCTCAAGGCCGAAGCGATCTTCCTCGGCGGCGGCGACCAGTGGAATTACATCCGCCTCTGGAAGGACACTCCACTCTCAAAGGCGCTGCAACAACGCATCGACGCCGGTGTCCCCATCGGCGGCACCAGCGCTGGGCTCGCCGTTCTTGGCGAACACTACTTCTCCGCCGAGCACGACACCATCACCAGTGATCAAGCCCTCGCCGATGCCTTCCACGAAAAGGCCACCCTCGGCACCGGCTTCCTCCGCATCAAGCCGCTGCGCGGCATCATCACCGACAGTCACTTCACTCCCCGCAAGCGCATCGGCCGCCTCGCTTCCTGGCTCAGCCGCCTCAAGAAGACGAAAGGCATCGGCATCGACGAAGCCACAGCCTTGCTAGTCGAACCAAACGGCACCTCCCGCGTCGTCGGCCGCAACCTCGTCTGGTTCCTTAAGCCCACCCGCAAGCCAGCCTCCACCAAGCCCGTCACCCTCAATGGCATCGAAGTCCAAACCATCGCCCCCGGCCAGACCTTCAACCTCCGCTCCTGGACCTCCACCGACGCCAAACGCTCCACTCTCAACATCGAGAACGGAGCAATCCAGATTCCCTAAGACTGCTCGGTCATCTCAACATACGCTCGGTCCGCATCACACTGGCCGCCCTCGGCAAGAGAACTCTGATAGACTCCGGCACACCCCCCAGCATCGGGAATGCAAACAATGAAACACCTTCTGCTGTTGGCGCTCGCCGCCGCCTCACTCCTCGCCCAATCCACCGGCCAGATCAACGGCGCTGTGTATGACTCCTCCGGTGCCGCCGTCGCAGGCGCTTCCGTCAGAGGCGTCAACCACCTGACAGGCCTGGTCTTCACTGCCACCTCCGACGACAACGGCCGCTTCATCCTGCCTCGCCTCCCCATTGGCGACTACCAGGTCGAAGTCACCCGCGACGGCTTCCGCCCCTTCAAGTCCCCTTCGTTCCGCCTCGACGCCGAGGCCACACGCCAGGTCGAAGCGAAGCTCGAACTCGGCCAACTCAGCGAAGCGATCACCGTCGGCGGCTCTGTCTCGGTGGTCGAAACCGTAGGCGCAACCATCAAGGAGACCGTCGACGAGCGCCGCATCACCGAGCTCCCGCTCAACGGCCGCAACGCCCTGCAACTCGTGCGCCTCGTCCCGGGCGCAGTCTCCTCAGGCGGCAACAATGGCCTCGGCCAGAACGAAGGCATCTCCGTCAACGGCGCGCGCGGCACCGCCAACAACTACTTACTCGACGGCGGCGATAACAACGACCCCCAACTCAACACCGCCTCGCTCATTCCCAATCCCGACGCCCTCGAAGAGTTCAGCATCCAAACCAATAACTTCTCCGCCGAGTTCGGGCGCAACTCCGGCGCCATCATCAACGCCACAACCAAATCCCGCACCAACGAATTCCACGGCTCGGCCTATGAGTTCCTCCGCAACGACGCCCTCGACTCGCGCGCCTTCTTCGGCCTGCAAAAAGGCAAGCTCCGCCGCAACCAATTCGGCGGCTCCATCGGCGGACCCATCGTCAAAAACCGCACGTTCTTCTTCGCCTCCTACGAAGGCCTCCGCGAGCGCCAGGCCGCCACCTTCTCCGGTCTGGTGACCGCCACGCCCGCCCAGCGCGCCGGCGACTTCTCCGCCCTCGCCCGTAGACCCACCGACCCCAACGCCAACAACGCGCCCTTTCCCAATGCCACCATTCCCGCCTCGCGGATCGATCCCGCCGCCCTCGCTTTCCTTGACAAGCTCCAGGTCCCGCTGCCCAACTCCTCAGGAAACCGCTACGTCTGGAACCGTCCCGCCAACGAAAACGCCGACCAGATCATCGCTCGCGTCGATCACGTTCTCAAGCCATCGCAGCGCATCTCCGGCCGCGTCTTCCAAAGCGCCAGCGCGGCCAACAACACCGCCGGCCTCCCCGTCCTCCGCGCCCAGAATGCCTTCGACAACTGGAACATCCAAGGCCAGCACACCTGGACGCTTTCGCCGTCACTCCTCGCCGTGGGCCAGTTCACCGGCAACCAGACCAAAATCGCCCGCTCCCGGTCGGCTCGGGCGAGGGCGTCTCTTACAAGGACCTCGGCATCAACGTCGGCCGCGGCGCGCCGGAATCGAGCGGCCTCACTCTCGTCCCCCATTACCGCGGCCAGGGCACCGGCTACTGGAACCTCAACCAGGACAACCTCGTCACCATCGACCGGCGAACCTACCAGGGAACTTACAACCTCTCCTGGATCCGTGGCCGCCACCAGCTAAAATTCGGCGGCGAAATCCGCTACAGTTACTCCGACCGCGTCACCGGCAACGGCATCGACCCCCAATTCAACTTCGACGGCCGCTTCGCCAACGAACCATTCGCCGACTTCCTCCTCGGCCGTCCCTTCAACTTCATGCAAGGCTCCCTACGCATCAACCAAAACGCGAACTGTTCCCCCTCACTCTTCGTCCAGGACGACATCAAACTAACGAGCAACCTGAACTTCAGCCTCGGCCTGCGCTGGGAACCCTACCTCCCCTTCTACGCCAAGAACGACGAACTCACCGTTTTCCGGCCCGGCCAGAAATCCACCGTCTACCCCACCGGACCCACCGGTCTGCTCTATGTCGGCGACGCCGGCGTCCAGCGCGGCGGCACGCGAACCGATTGGAACAACCTCGCCCCGCGCGCCGGCCTGGCCTGGCGTCCCGGTGGCTCCACCAAAACCAGTGTCCGCCTGGGCTACGGCATCTTCTTTGACTCTCCGCGATTCCACCAGCTCAGCCACTTCGTCAACTCACCACCCTTTTCATTCCAAACCACCATCAACCAGCCCTTCAGCCTGTCAGATCCCTACCGAGGCCAACAGAATCCCTTCCCCTACGCACCGCCCGCCACCCAGGCCGAACGCGCCGCCTACCGCTTCCTGCTGCCGGTCACTGTCGGCCTTTCCATCGATCCGAACCTCGCCACCGCTTACCTGCAGCAGTGGAACGTCAACGTCCAGCGGGAATTGGCCTCCGAATTCACCGTCACCGCCGCCTACATCGGATCCAAGGGCACGAAGCTCCCGATGAGAGTCGAAGAGAACCCGGCACGATTCGGCCCCGGCGCCACCACAGCCAACATCAACGCCCGTCGCATCTACGCCCCGGCCTTCCAAAGCATCACCAATTACCAGAGCATCATCAACTCCAGTTACAACTCGCTCCAACTCACTCTCAACAAGCGCTTCTCCAAGGGCTACACCATCCTCGCCAGCTACACCTACGGTCGCTCCCTCGATATGTCTTCTCTTGAAGTCGACGGCTTCAACGGCCAGAACCCCTTCGACATCGGCGCCGACAAAGCGCTCTCGGACTTCGATGTCCGCCAGCGCTTCGTCGCCAGCTTCCTCTGGGACCTTCCCGGCCCCAAGACCGGCATCGCCAAGTGGATCCTCGGCGGCTGGCAAACCAACGGCATCTTCACTTCTCAAACGGGCACTCCCGTCAACGTGGTCTCCGGCAGTGATCGTGCTCTAACTGGCACCGGCACGCAACGCGCCAACCTGGTTGGCAATCCTTACCTGGCCTCGGGCCGCTCCCGCGACGAACAGATGGCTGCGTATTTCGACGCCGCCGCCTTCGCCATCCCGGCCTTAGGAACCTTTGGAAACTTCGGACGAAATGTCCTAATCGGCCCCGGCAGCTACAATCTTGACTTCGCGCTTTTCAAGGGTTTCAGATTCACTGAGCGCCAAGAACTCCAATACCGTTGGGAGATGTTCAATGCCTTCAACCACGCCAACCTGGGCAACCCGCGCTCCAACATCGGAGCCGTCCGCCCCGGCCAGATCGACACCACCTCCGGCCCCCGCATCATGCAAATGGGCCTCCGCTTCGTCTTCTGACCGGCAGGAGCAAAGGGTTGACGAGAAATCCCCCGCCGACTCTCTCGGAGCGCCCCGCAACAATCAGCGAATTCGCTATGCCCAAGCCCCAATCAACACAAGGCTAGGCCAAATTCGCTACCCCCCGCGATGCACCCCTACTGCACCCTTGGCGTTCAAACTGACTCGACGCCTCGAAGTCGCATCAGCACAGATCGAATGGTCGCTAAATCAACTAGGAAAAACGAGAAAGTAGTGTACGCGGAATTAAGGGCAAGGCAAGATGTACTTCGCCGCCTTCAGACTCTTTCTACTTCTCTTCGTCCGCACTTCGGATTTTGGAGTGTGCAGAGCACGCGGGGAAGGTCAAGCATCAAGCAGTCAGCCAGTATGCGCACTCCCGATAATTCGGAGTTGTGCCTCAGCAAATCCAGATAAACTTTACGGTCGCGCTGCGAGTAAAACACCTTCTGCCGGTTGGTTCCGCATTGCGTCACGTGGTGCGCAACGCCGGGATAAATGATGCGAGCTTGTCTTGCATTTCATTGTCACAGTGCGGCTTTCGGTAGATTCCTCCACGGATTTTGCATTGGGACGGGTCAGTCTGTCCCCATTTCAGTCTGGCCCCATTTCAGTCTGTCCCCATTTCCTACATTTCGTAGGCATTAGCATTGCCACCGGGTTGTGCGGTCGCATTCGATTCCACCAGATTCCCCCGGTGCTCGCTTCTGGTATCCAGCCGGGGCCTTCCCGCCCAGCGGTAAAAGCAGTCGACAAGCAGTACATGCGGGAATGTCAAGGCAGGAAGAGCAACGAATACGGTTTGGAGGAGACGCGGCTCAAGCGCTACACTTTCCACATTTTGCCAGTAGAAACCTAAAATCAACAGCGTTCCAAACATGGGTGCTGCAGCGGCGACCAACGCCCTCTTGGCATTCTGCTGGAGGACTGGAAGGGACACTTCACCCGCCGCCAGACTACGAAGGATGTGCCGAGCACTGTGCATGAAGCAAAAGAACACCGTGAAGGCAAATAAGGGCGGGGCAACACAGCAAAGCGCTGCTGCCGCTATCATTTCTATCGCTGCGCGCCGCTGATGCCTCACGTACCATACGGCCCCAAAAGCAAACGCAACCAACCAAGGCAAGACCATGAAATTGAGTACATTCACAAAGCCCGTCGCAGTGGCTTCCGCAACGAGTGAAGTGAACAGAAATTTCACTTCACCGCTATGGAACAGAGTGGGAAAGACGATGGGCACGCCGCCATAGAGAATCCGCAACCAAAGCGGACAATTGGGTTGCGGATCCCCAGAGAAATGCAACGTGGAGACAACCAAGAACAGCGCTAGCAAGAATGGCGACCAAAACGGCCACAAAAGCAAGACGAAGCCCACGGGAAGAAGGTAGGCTGCAGTGAACAACAGCCACCTACTGGGGCGGTGAATCCCAAAGAGCTGGCCGCCATAAAGAGTATCGAGGGCACCGTGGGGAATACCCAGAAAGACAATACACAGGATCAGAACGAGTAGGCTAGTCTGTCCCTGGGGAAGGCCAAAACTCATATGATACGTGCAAGCTGCCGCAGCGATGGAGATGAAGGAAAAACTCTGCAATCGCAACAAATTCATGACGCGAGTAATTCCCGCCAAGCGACTCCAGGCCTTCGACAAAGGTCTAACAGCGCCCTTATAAAAGGACTGGGCGGGAGAGCACTGATGACCTGCAAAATATCGGCGGGCGTGGCGCAATCTCCCAAAAAACGCAGCACCGACGGAGTAGGCGCGGAGCCGAATAGCTGAGTGAACAGATTTGGGCCGAGATTTGGTTCGTCTTTCAAGACGCGCAAGAACAAGTGATCGAGAAAAGCAATTGCATAACCATCTTTGCGGTGCGCGACGGGGTAGCCTTTCTCTACAAGAGATACTGCGCATTGGGTGGCCCAGCACTGTATGCGCTGGAAAGCATAGCCCGTGCAAGGGCGTGCCCCGCCATGGGCCACCCCTGCCCTAACGAAGGACGAGCCAACGGCATGGCCGGGAGAAAGTGATTGCGGTAATGGGGTCTGGCCCATAGGCAAAACACCGGACTCGTTGCGCAAACAGCGGTATTCGCCTCCCTGGGTAATATCTTTAATTGCCAGCGTCAGGAAGTCTTGGAGCTGAGATGGCTGCAGAAGAGTGGGCGAAAACTCAGTCACCTCCACTAGGGCGCGGTTAGCGGTAAATGGCAGAACATAGGTGAACACAATTCGACCGAGCGGACTTTGCTCAAAATCCATAAGAGTCACTTGTCCGGCTGCAAACAACTCAGCATCGACTTCGATTTCGGCCCCGATAAAGGTCTGCCACAGTATTGCGCCGCCAACTTGCGGGGCCTTTACCGGGCGGGTATCCACGACATTGTTGGCTGTAAAGATCGTTTCCGGCGTTTCAATCTCCCACCTATCACCCGCCCGCTGAACGGAGCCTAACACCGGGCAGCCGCTCTGAATCGTTAATTGTGGGTTCTTCCCGATGGTGGTCAATGAGTGCCGATAAAAATCATCGCCCGGTACCGCGCAATAGGCATAATCCGAGCAGTTGACGATGATCTCTTGGTGTTCAGTGGCGACACGGAACTTCGACCATTGATACCGCGCTAAATGGGATGCTTGGGAGGAAGGTAAATTCCAGAAGCACCAAGTCCGGTCATTGGAGTAGTTGGAACGGCTGTCGAGGACTAGCGTTCGTGGTGAGGAGTTGCCAAGTTCGCTTATCCGACTAGCCAAACTTAAGCCAGCACAGCCGCCACCGATGATGACAAGGTCATAATCGTTGCTCATGGGGTCCTTTCCATGCTTAAACGGAGGAGCCGGTCGTAAACCACACGCCGGCTCTCAACAAATCGCCTGTTAGACGGCAGTTGGCTTGGGTGATAATCCGACCACATCTGACTGAGCGTGTTCCGCTTCTGATTCTGATTTACGTACAGCAATCATGTAGATCAATATGCCGAAGCCTGCTTTGGAGACGATGTCAGCGATCGTGTAGCCAACCTGCACGGCGGTTGTCGCCTCGCCGCCCGCGAAGCCGAGCATCGGCAGCGTGAACACAATCGGGTAGAACAACCACGACACAACCGTCACGTAGCGAGCGGAGCTGACCAGCCCGCGTGCGGATTCCGGCTGAGAATCAATGGAATTCTTCAAGCCGAAGAAGAGGTCATACACGATTACCAGGAAGGGAATCATAGACAAAGACCACCAAAGCCAACGGGTGCCACTATCGGTCGAGATTTCTCCCGGGTAGCCCATGATGACCATCAAGGCCGCAAGTGTACCGAGTTTGGTGGCCTTGGCGACTGTTTCTGATCGGGACAACTTCATGACCAAAATCAGCTCAATCAAGAGCAGCGGTACGGTAAGGAGCCAGTCAACGTAACGGTAAGCATCATTGAACAATACACCACTGGGCGTGACCTGACCACTTTTGACTATGAACGATTCGGTCCAGGACGCCGCGATGCGGATGTAATGATACATCGCGATGAACGTTACCAAGCCGGAAATTGAAATTGCCGTGCGGTAGACTGGAGCAACCTGGCTGCGATTCAAAAACAAAAATGCAGTAGCTGCTCCCATCACCGCAATAGTGAACGAAAAGGCGTTGTACACCAAGTCGTATTGAGAGAGAGAGACGGATTGTAACATACAACCTCCTAAGGACTTTGCAGTAGCATAGATGGTCTCTGGTAAACCCAGATGCAATTTTTTCTAGACTTCGTCAAAATTTCGGGATGGGGATGTGGACAGCCTGGGGATGTGTGGCATGTGTGAACACTCCGGCACATGGGTAACAAAAGTTTCTAAGCACATGGGTTACACATTCTCAGATTTGTCTTCCCCTTCCTTTTTAGCAGTTGGCCGCCTCGGAGGGAGCCCGAAGGGCGACTGCAGAGGCGGCCAACTGCTCGTTTCCTTCGTCGCGGCCTGCCGGTAGCCCTTGCGTTCATCGAGCAGCCCGAGCCAGACGGGACCGAACCAGATTCTCTGCATTCCATCGTCGACTGCTTCTATTCCAACCACCTCATGCGCCAGTGCCTCTCCGAGCCTGCACCGCGCCTGTTTCCAACGAAACTTGCCGCTTTCATCGGCCTTGCGCATCTCAAAGCCACTGGGATGCTCAAGCTCCAATAGCCTCTCTGGAAATGGCTTCAACGATGCCGTGTAGTGGTCGGCCGGACAATCTCCGCTCAATGCCTCGTGGGGGCGCTCGAAGTTGTAAACCCTCTTGAACTCGTCAAAGCGCTTCTGTTGTTTCTGTCTATCCTCAGCCGCCGGGTTGGCCGTTTCTTGCTTCATCGTGCGATGCATCCGCTCGTGGCGGCCATTCTGTTGGGGCTCTCCTGGTTCAAGGCGCTCAGGCAGGATACCGAGCCGGATCCACCATACACTCAGCTTGCTTAGACCACCGAATCCGGTGGAAGCGAATGGCGTTCCATTGTCGCTTCGCATCCGGGCGGGTATGCCATACTCCCGAAACACCTTGCTTAACTTGGCCATCACAAATGGCGTGGTGGTTCTCTCCATCGCATGGCAGCACAACAGAAATCTCGACGCAGCGTCGCTCACCGTGAGCGGATCGCATCGAGTGCCATCCCCGCAACAAAACCACCCTTTGAAGTCAATCGACCAGATGTCGTTTGGCTCCTTGGCCTGCGCCAAAGGCTGCTGCGATGGCGTGGCTCTGCGGCGCCTCTTCTTCTTCGTTGTCAGCCCATTGCGATCCAGAATCAGCGCCACGGTGCTCTCAGCCGGCCAGGCAAGCTCCGGTTGGTGCCTTTCCAGGAATCGCTTCAGCTTCTTCGGCCCCCACGTTGGATGCGTTTGGCGCAAATTCACGATCCATTGCTCCAACTCTCCCGGCGTCCGCCCAGCTTGTACCAGTGGCCTCCTTGAGCGATCCGCCAAGTCTTCAATGCCACCCTGTTCATAGCGCTCGAGCCACTTGTATACTGTCTTGCGGCTCACTCCAAACCGCTTCGCAAGATCGGAGATGCTCTCTTCGCTCTCCTTCCAGCGCTCGATCAATCGAAATCGTTCTTCCATTGCTACGGTCTCTTTCCAGGGCATCGCTCTTGAAGCTTGCCCTAAAAGTGTTCCCGATGTGGTTAGCACGTTTTGTCACCTATGTGGTCGGAGCGTACCCGGGAAGAAGGGGACAAAGAAGGGGACAGCCTGCCACGTCACACCCTGTTTTTCAAAAAACCGCACGCCTCAGCAAACCGCCATACGCTGATCATACTCCACCGCTTCTTCTTAATTGATCTCTCCTTCCTTGAAAGATCCTTTGATTTCCGCTGGTACGATTTGGGGGCGTCTGGTCAGGTGAACAACATCGGGTCAGTCAGGCTACCCTCCGCCGAGGGTATAGAACGTCGGCACCTTGCTTGAAATACGCTAATAGCGTACTATTTAGAATGTGTCGTCAGCGCCGATCACCGTGGTTGAGACGCCCGCATTTCTTCGAGACGCGAGTTCCGCCATGACAGATACCGAGAAGGCAGAGCTGATCTGGTTCCTGGCTTCAAACCCCCGACACGGGCGACATCATGGCAGGTACTGGTGGGTGTCGAAAGTTGCGATGGCGCGCAGCCGGGCGCGGAAAACGCGGCGGGGTTCGAGTGATTTACTATTTTCACGATGACCAATTGCCGCTATTCTTGCTGACTGTTTTTGCGAAGAATGAGCAGGCCAACTTGACGAAGGCCGAGCAGAACGAGATGCGAGCCTTGCTACCAAGGCTGGTGGACGGCTACAGACGGAGGAGCTTGTGAGCAAAGAGAAAACACCGAAAACGAAGGTTCGCGCAGCAAACAAACTATTGGCAAGTTTGCGCGAAGCCGTGGACTGGGTGGAGGGCAAGCAAGTTGCGGTTCGGCTAACCACGGTCGAAGTGCCCCGCATTGACATTCGAGAAACCCGCAAGAAACTGGGCCTCAGCCAGGCCCAATTTGCGGCGAAGTTCGGCTTTCAAGCGGCAACTCTGCGCAACTGGGAGCAAGGGCGAACCCAACCCGACGGCCCCGCCCGCGTGCTCCTCGCCGTGATCGCCAAGCACCCCGAGGCAGTCGAGGATTCGTTGCTCAAAGCAAGTTAGCTTACAGCACCCTCTTCGCGCAGCCAATCGGCTCCACGGCCTCAACCCTCATCCTCACACCCCGATTCCACCGATGAGAACTTGATCGTTCACAGGTTAATTATTTTTAACAAGGACATCTAACCCGTTGATTCCACTGGAAGCGCCACCGGCGCTCCCCCAGTCTCTTCTACCCCGCTTGGTAGGCTGGCTGCCGTGGAAAACTACATTCCGAACTTGAACCCGGACGCGCCGTCGTCCACCCTCGAGGCTGCCGAAAACCAGCCCCAAAGAACAAAGACAATGACCGAAGCCGCCCTCGCCGCCAACCGTGCCAATGCCCTCAAGTCCACCGGGCCCCGCACCGAAAAAGGCAAACTCAAGGCTGCCTCCAACTCCCTCAAACACGGCCTCTATTCCCTGAAAAAATTCGATAGCTTCGTCGCCGATCATGACGACGCCCTCGCCGTCACCACCAACTTCATCGAACAATTCAACCCCGTCACCCCCACAGAGGTCGCCCTCGTCCACCAGCTCATCCACATGCAGCTCCGCTTCCTCCAGATGGAATTCCTCTACGGCGAAGCCATGCGCTTCCGCGTCGA
>Ga0194130_10000836_pt1 | contig 54340 bp, 50 predicted proteins | sample TA2KigsurfametaG_FD_160084 | JGI IMG/M metagenome (GOLD analysis project Ga0194130, IMG submission 160084) | Freshwater microbial communities from Lake Tanganyika, Tanzania - TA2015050 Kigoma 12 surface | ecosystem: Environmental > Aquatic > Freshwater > Lake | place: Tanzania: Lake Tanganyika...
TCGGCGCGCATCAACCAAAGGGGATGATATGTACCTTTCTCCCATACAGAAATATAATCATCATAAAAGCGGCTACCCGGATTACCACTTTGTCCTCCGGGATATACGCCCCAGGCCTCGGTCTTCTCCGACAAGTGTACGATCATTCGCCAGCTGGGGCCATGGCTATGTTTGATCGCATTGACTATGTTGCCATAGCCTCCCACCTTCATCCCTTTGTGGGCAAAGGCAGGTAATGCGTCTTTTAAGAGATGATAGACCGATGGATTCATATGCTTTGACCATTCCAACTTACCCGCTGCCTTCTCTGCATCGAGAACCTGACAGGCTCTTTTAAAGGCAAGGGTTATTTGATCAGACAAGGACTCGATAACGGGGGTACGAACATCATCTGCAAATGATAAGGCCGAATCTCTGACCAGTAATTCCAGGGTGCTTTGCTCCGTGGGCCAAGGGGCCATCGGATCTGTTCGCGTCAACTCATCTTTCCAAATAGCCGATTGAACCGAATCCCAAAAACATTGAAAGACTGTTTGGCCAATGCTATTGGGAGTGGCCAGCAAGTCCCAGTTGGTAAAGGCGTCGAGATAAACTTTTTCGTTGCCTGTCAGTTGATCGATACGAATATTTTTAAGCAAGACAGGTCTGAGATCTTCTGCCGATGTGTTGAAATAATCTTGGTGCAAAGCCATCATGTCTTGCGGTGTAATCTGGTTCATGCCAGCCAATTGCTTATCGATACGAACACCTCTGGCCGTTATATAGGACCCGGGAATAAAATAAGGATAGGTACTGTCAGCCGCTCGCTGGTTAGCGCTTTGCAAGAATCCTCTTTCGGGATTGAGACTATGTGGATTTTCTTCTTGTGGAATAAATCCCTGCCATGCATAACTGCTGTCCCACCCCGGCATTACATAAAGCCCCTGACCAGGCCAGCGAGCCGGAAACCGGCCTTGTTGCCAAATGGCTATATCGCCGGTTTTGGAGGCGAACACAAAATTTTGACCGGGACACTGAAAGGTCCGAATAGCCTCTACATAATCGGCATAATTACGAGCCCGGTTCAACTTGTAAAAGGTCATGCCCTCGTTGCTGGGGTCATGGGCGGCCCAGCGAACAGCAAGATTCATCTGCTTGGTATATCCATTGGAGAATTGTTGATCGAACATGACCGGTCCAAAAACGGTGTAGGCCACCGTATCATACACGGTTGTGCTATCCTTTACCTTGATCTCCTCTATACGAAACCGGGTGGGCTCCCACTTACCGTTATAGAAATATTCTTTTCGACTCTCGTCCTTGAAACGGATCTCGTAATAATCCTTTACATCGCGCTGCGAGTTCGTAACACCCCAGGCAATGCTGTCGTTAAACCCGATAACCACCATGGGAGATCCCGGCAAGGAAACACCATAGACATTACTAGTGGGCGTGGTCAATTGCATCTCGTACCAGATAGAGGGCAGGGAGAGTTCCAGATGCGGATCATTGGCCAATATAGGGGCCCCGCTTTTGGTTTTGATACCCGCTACCACCCAGTTGTTACTTCCATTATCCGGATCGGGCTGATAATGAGAATGCGCTTCTACTGTATCTCGATGACTAAAATAAAGCGAGTCGGCCGAGGTAGGTGCTACCGGCACGATACCAGGTCGGGCAAATGCGGTGGCTGAGGGTACGATGGGAAGCAATGAGTCGGGCACTTGCGGATACAATTGCTTTAATTGATCAGGTAAAAAGATTGACTTTGCGTTGGTGCCCGCCAGATCGTTTTCAGTACCAGAAGACAGCATCTTGGCCATCATTTTTAATAAAAGGGCAGTACGCAGGTTACTCCATCGCTCAGGAGTCGCTTGCATCAACTTATACTCAATTGGAAGTTCGGCTTCGGTCAGTTGATCGATATAGGCATTGACTCCCGATGTGTAGGCATCGAACAAAGATCGAGACAATGGATCTTTTTCAATTTCGCGTAAAGCATTTTCAGCGGCAAAGACCATCCCCAGACGGCGCTGTTCCTTATCGAAATTGATTGCCTTGGGACCCGCCAATTCACTGGCACGACCCGCGGCCGCGCGGGTTTGTAAGTCTATTTGAAAAAGACGAAACTTAGCATGCAAATATCCTTGTACGAAATAAAGATCCTCGTCGTACTGTGCGAATACATGGGGTACCAAGCGCTCATCAAAATAAACAGAGGTGGCTCCCTTTAGCGAGGGAAACTGAAGGCTCGCTGACGGAACCGCATCAAAAGGTTCCGCATTTTGCCAGAAACCGATGTGAGGACTAAAGAATTTTCCAAGGGCGGGAACCTTTCCAAATGGTTTATTTAATACGACCACTAATGCGGTCGTTACCGTTGCGCTACGCAAGAAGGGGACAAGACGCATGGCCGATCATTTAGATACCAAAGATAGGAATGTTATCAATCGGCTTTTTTTCCGCTAAGCATGGGAACAAAAGAAAAACTATCATATACCTCTTCGGCAAAGCCTCCCTCTGTTAACCGGACTATTTTCTTCATCTGCTGCACCTCGCCCTCTCCTACCGGCACCACCATCCAACCGCCCGGACGAAGTTGCTCCAATAATTTATCCGGAACCGAGGGAGCGGCCGCCGTAATGAGGATCCTATCGAATGGCGCATAGGTAGGCAAACCGGCAAAACCATCACCATAAAAAAACTTGATACCCGGCTGCTCCTGTAACCACGTAAATCCACGATTGCCATCAAAGAGTGTCTTTTGTCTTTCGATCGTGTACACCTGAGCGCCTAATCGCGCCAACACAACGGCTTGGTAGGCACTACCTGTCCCTACCTCGAGCACCTTAAGAAAACGTCCGGCCCCCAATAGCTGTGTTTGGTAAGCGACCGTATAGGGATGAGAGATGGTCTGTCCTTGCCCGATCGGAAAAGCCCGATCCTCGTATGCGATCTCATCAAATGCGGAGTCCAAGAAAAAATGGCGCGGCACGGCTCCAAGGGCAGTTAATACCGCTTCATCATTGATCCCTTTTGTCCGAAGGGAATCGACCAGTTTTTTTCTAAGCCCCTGGTGACGGTAGGTATCGATGGTGGGCCTCATAGATTCAAATCGGCAACAATGCCTTTTATCCGATCGTTTAATAAAGAGGCAACCTTGTCGTAATCGCCAGCCTTGGAAAGTGACGCGTGGACGCTTACGTAAAACTTGATCTTGGGCTCAGTGCCGCTCGGACGCGCCGATATGATAGTCTTATCACTTAATACGAATTGGAGCACATTGGAACGCGGCAGATCAATAACGGAGGAGGTACCGGAGGGCAAATTTTGCTGTATCCCCGATGCAAAATCAAGAACCGAAATCACCGACACGCCGTTGATACTAACAGGAGGGTTTTGACGAAAACGCTCCATCATGTCGGCGATCTGCTGCTGACCGTCCATCCCCTTTTTGGTAATGGAAAGTAAGTATTCTTGGTAGCAACCATATTGAACGTACAGATCGATCATCTTTTGATAAAGCGAGCGGCCCTTTTGCTTCTCGTAAGCGGCCATTTCGCAGAGTAAGGCCACGGCGCTTACGCCATCTTTATCGCGCACCTGGTCTCCGATCATAAGACCAAAACTCTCTTCGCCGCCAATCACATACTTTTCATTGGACTCTTTTTGTCTGATCAAATCGGCGATCCATTTGAATCCGGTAAGCACCCGGTAATAATTGACCCCATATTGTTTTGCAATGGCATCGATCATAGGTGTGGTCACTATAGTGGTAACGACCATATCATTGGGCGAATCAATTCCTTTTTCCCTGCGGGCCTCCAACAGGTAATTGAAGGCCAGCACCGCAGTCTGGTTACCATTCATCAATACCCATTCGCCCTGATCATTTTTTACACCGATCGCCAACCGGTCGGCATCGGGGTCAGTACCGCACAAAATATCGGCATCCATCTGTTGGGCCAGTCGAAGCCCATAGTGCATAGCCTCGCTCTCTTCAGGATTCGGATAGGCCACGGTCGGAAAATTTCCGTCGGGTATCGCTTGCTCTTGTACTATCTGTATGTCTTCAAAACCGAAGCGACGCAGTACCGCCGGTACCAGGGTAATGCCGGTACCGTGTATGGGTGTATAGACGATCTTAAGGTCTTTTTGGGAACGGATCACTTCAGGATAAATACTTAATCCGGCTACCATCTCAATGTAGGCTTCGTCCATCTCTTTTCCGAGCGTGTTGATCAGTGCATCACCCCCAGACCAACGAACTTCCTCGATCGACTGAATTTTTTCTACCTCGGCGATCACATTCTTGTCGTGTGGAGAGACCAATTGTGAGCCGTCATCCCAGTAGGCCTTATATCCATTATATTCTTTCGGGTTATGCGAGGCCGTGCACACCACCCCGCCCTTACAGCCCAGCTTGCGAATAGCAAAAGAGAGCTCTGGTGTTGGGCGCAACGATTCAAATAGAAAGACCCTGATTCCATTGGCGGCAAAAACATGGGCCGTCGTCTCTGCAAAAAACCGACTATTATTTCGACTATCATGCGCAATGGCAACCGAAACCCCTTCGGGAAAACAAGCCTTTAAATAATTAGAGAACCCCTGTGTGGCCATCCCTACGGTGTACTTGTTCATACGATTGGTGCCCACCCCCATCACGCCGCGTAGACCACCGGTACCAAATTCCAGATCGCGATAAAAGGCATCGGCCAAGGCGGCCGGATCTTGTGTTTGCAGCCGCTTGATCTCCTCTTTGGAGGCCTCATCGATGGAGCCCCTTAGCCACGACATTACTCTTTTTGCAATAGCCTCATTCATCTGATATATTTTTCGAGCAGTAAAGTTATCACATTTTGTGCGCTCGTTGGTTGGCGGCTTACCTGTAGCTTTGCCATCAATGCAACGATATTTATTGATAGGTTTTTTTTTATTGCTACAAGAAGTTGCCGCTGTTGCACAAGACAGCGCCCAGCTACATAAAACCTATGCCAACAGAAAAACGTTTGTCGCGGCCGCCAATGTTGCCGGGTACGGCGGCACCATGGTGGCCCTGTACCGTTCCTGGTATTTGAACTATCCTCGCTCTTCCTTTCACACCTTTAACGATCTGCCAGAGTGGAATCAAATGGATAAGGCAGGGCATTTATACAGTGCCTATATTCAAAGCAGTGCCAGCACCGAGCTCTGGAAATGGGCCAGCATGAACAAAAAAACCCGTGTGTGGGTCGGAGGGTTAAGCGGGGCGGTTTATCAAACCGCCATCGAGATCTTAGATGGATATAGTGCCGAGTGGGGCTGGAGCTGGTCCGACTTTGGCACCAACCTGCTCGGCAGCGGAGTATATATTGCTCAGGAGCTTGGTTGGGAAGAGCAACGGATTCACCTAAAATTCTCTTTTCACCGAAAAAACTACTCCGACCCCCAATTGAATTTGCGAAGCGATCAACTTTTTGGCAACGGTTGGAGTGAGCGGATGTTAAAAGACTATAACGGGCAAACGTATTGGGCCAGTGTTCGGCTAGCTCCTTTCTTAAAGGACCGGAGTCTCCCTCGGTGGTTGGCCATATCGGTAGGCTATGGATCCGAGGGACTTTTTGGCGGAAAAGAAAACCGGGCCAGCGATGCCAACGGGGTAATTACATTTGACAGAATGAATATTGCCCGTAACCGGCAATGGTACCTCTCTCCCGATATTGACTGGAGCCAGATCAAGACTAACAAAAAGGGATTAAAAGTACTGTTCACCTTTTTGAACGCTTTTAAGTTTCCGGCCCCCACGCTTTCGTTCACAAAGGGAAAATGGAAGGTTCATCCCGTCTATTTCTGAATGTATTTATCATAATTTCGTATCCTAATTTATACCCATGGGATGGTTAGAACCACTTGTTTTTGCCCTACTTAGTCTTATAGCCCTTGTGTTGTTCAGCAAAAAGGTGTCTGCCATACGGCGTAATATCTTACTAGGAAGAAAAGAAAAGATCGATGATCAGCCTGCAAAACGATTCAAGAACATGTTATTGCTGGCATTTGGTCAAAAAAAGATGTTCAACAATCCCTTGGTAGCGATCCTCCACGGATTTGTCTATGTTGGATTCGTCATCATCAATATAGAGATCATCGAGATCATAATCGATGGTCTTAGCGGCGAGCACCGTATTTTATACCCGCTCATTCCCTCGCTGTATCCTTACTTGATAAACTGCTTCGAAATATTGGCTTTATTGGTATTAGTAGCCTGTGTAATCTTCTTGATCCGACGAAACGTACTTTACATTAAGCGATTCAAGAGCAAGGAGCTGGATGGATGGCCTCGTACCGACGCTAATCTGATCTTAGTGACCGAGATCGTGCTAATGGGTCTTTTTCTGTTGATGAATGCCAGTGATACCCTTTTGCAACAACGGGCCGTGGGTCACTACGCTGACCATCCCACGGGAAATTTTTTGATCTCTTCTTGGCTGCACGGAATACTGGGCTCTTTTTCCGATCAATCGCTCCTGATCACAGAGCGAACCAGCTGGTGGCTTCATATAGTCGGGATCCTTGCTTTTCTAAATTATCTACCCTATTCAAAACACTTGCATATTGTGTTGGCCTTTCCCAATACATATTACTCCAAATTACAACCCGCCGGAAAGATGGACAATATGCCCTCTATACAACAAGAGGTCCTATATGCCATGCAGCCCGAGCTGGCCCCCACCGATGCCGCCCCCGCCCCACTTCGCTTCGGAGCCCGCGATGTGATGGACCTTAGCTGGAAAAATTTGATGGATGCCTACAGTTGTACGGAATGCGGAAGATGTTCGGCCGCTTGTCCGGCTCGTCAAACCGGCAAACTGCTTTCGCCCCGAAAGATCATGATGGACACAAGGGATCGTCTCGAAGAAGTTGGTTGTCAACTGGACAAAAAGAGCGATTGGAATGGAGATGAAAAATCTTTACTGCACACCTATATTAGCACAGAAGAATTAATGGCCTGCACCACCTGTAACGCCTGTGTGGAGGCTTGTCCGGTCAGCATCAACCCACTGGATATTATCTTACAGCTGCGCAGAAACCTGGTGATGGAAGAAAGCCGCACACCAGCCGAGTGGGCGGCCTTATTCAGCAATGTTGAAAATAATTTTGCCCCTTGGAAATTCAGTCCCGATGATCGCGACGAATGGACCCGTTCAGTTTGAGGTCTCCGTTACTTTTTCTTCAATTTGGTGCAAGGTGTCTTTATGCCGCACTATCTTATAGAGTTGTAGAAAGGCCGTAAAGACAAAAACACCACCAATGATCCAATTGAGCATTTGTTGATTGTTCTCAATACGTTGTGCCACATATTGTCCTCCGAAAATAAAGATGCAGTTTCCCAAGAAGGTACCGAATCCAATACCCGCTATGTACAGATAATACTGCTTCGATTCGGGCAATAATACTTTTCGAGAAAATAAAACAGCGCTCCAACCAAACCAGAAGGGAATTTGCACAGGATTGAGTGCGCTCATTACAAAACCCAACACTAGCTTTGGAAGCGCCACCTCCAATACGGGATTGGGGGCCGGTTTTGTTTGCATGGCTGTGTAAAAGCTAGAGCAGGCCAAGGCCACTACAACCAAGACCGTTAGCCAATCCAGTAGTTTAAGCAAAAGCCTTTGCTTACGCACCCAGTCCATTGCAACCAACGAAAGTCGAACATAGATCATCTCGGCTAATAATGACCCCAGGGAGAATAACATGGCCGATTGTATGCCCTGCCCGATAGCGATCTGCATGGCCGCAATATTGAGCGTACCCAACGGAAGCGATCCTAGAAAACTTACCAGTAGCCCCACAAAGAAAACACGTGCCATGTTCATACTATAAAATTAAAAGCAGATCAGTCAATTTTCTCCAAATGGGCAAAATGACGGCGAGCCTCTTTCAGATACGACCAGCCTCTCTTGAAAGACCAATACCGATGACCTTGTCGATGATTGTAGGCACTGATCGTAAATAAAACCCTCCAATGCCTTAAAAGGACACGATAAGCTTGCCACACCGTTAATCCTGCATCGTATATATGATTGGGCTCCGCCCCACATCCATTGAATTCTAAAATAGAGAATGAATGCCCCTCTTTAAGCGCCTGCAACGAGGCGCACTTAATATCGTAGCGACCATAGTAAAACGAAGTCTGGTGGCTCAGCGAATCAAAAAAAGCCAGCAGGGTATCATCGACTTGATGCATCAGATCGATAAATCGAGCCCCGCGATTATGATTGCCGGCATAGGACAAATAAAAGATGTCTTCATTCGGCACTACCCAATCCAAACGATCATGGTGGCGATGCTTCATCTCCTCTTTGCGCAAAGAAGCCCTGGGGTGTTGCGCTATCAGTTCCAATAAGGTAGCACGACCATTTCCCTTGACCTGTAAAAGCTCCTTTTCGATACATCCCGAGATAGTACCCCTTTTAGCGCCAGGGTGTCGATAATAAAAGACACTAAGCTCTACCGGAAGCTCCACTAATTCCTGAGCCATGTAGGTGACCGGCATACGCTGGTGATAGAGCCCCCAGTCTTGCCAATTATCAATTTTGCGAAATAAGATACCCTTCATCCCAACATCGGGCTTAACGATAAAGGGAGGAGTAAATCCTGCCTCTTGCATACTACGTTGGACGGTCTCGGCCGGCGAGAAAGGCTCTATATAAAATGTCTTAGGATAATACGTATTGGGCAGTTGATCGTACATTTCTCTTTTACCTTCTCCCTCGAATCCTCCAAAGGTGATGGTCGGGTTAGAAGAAGAAAAAAACCAAACAGAACGACTTCTGATACAATACCAACACCAGACAGGCAGGAGTGGAAAGTAAAGAACAAAAAAGTTCCATTGCTCCCAACGGGTCAATAAGTGGTAAAATTTTCTCATGCAGGCGTTAGCAAAAGTACGTGCAAATCTGCCATGCCCAATTTGAACCATGCCCTATAAAGCCGTAATTTTATCCCCTAAATCACCGAACATGCATGTACCTACGGTCGCAGAGCTAGTTGCCCAGGGAAAAACTCCCGAGATCTTATTTTGGGTGGGTTGTGCCGGCAGCTTCGACCAGCGAGCGCAACGCGTAACCAAGGCCTTTGCACAGATCCTCGATCAGGTACAGATCAACTATGCCATTTTAGGAAAAGAAGAATGTTGTACAGGCGATCCGGCACGCAGAGCGGGTAATGAATTCTTGTTTCAGATGATGGCCTATCAGAATATCCAAGTGCTGAATGGATATGGCATCAAAAAGATCGTTACAACCTGCCCGCATTGCTTCAATACGCTCAAGAATGAATACCCTGAACTGGGAGGAGACTACGAAGTAATACACCACACTACCCTTTTGCAACAACTGATCAACGAAGGACGCATCAAACTGCAGGGCGGCGGTTCCTTTACCGGTAAAAAGATCGTTTATCACGATAGCTGCTACCTGGGAAGAGCCAATGGCATCTATGAGGCGCCTCGCGAAATTCTAGAATGGCTCGATGCCGATCTGGTAGAGATGAAACGCTGTCGAACTAATGGTCTTTGCTGTGGTGCCGGCGGAGCACAAATGTTCAAAGAAGAAGAAAAAGGAGACACTCGTATCAATACCGAGAGAAGCCAAGAAGCACTGGCTACCGGCGCTACTATCATTGCGGCAGCCTGTCCCTTTTGTAATACGATGTTAAGCGATGGCGTAAAATTAGCCGAAAAAGAAGACCAAGTCTCCGTGCTGGATGTAGCAGAGCTGATCGCCACCCAACTCGGCAAATGAGTACATTTTCGAAGAAAATGATCCACCATGAATTTAGCGTACACACACTTACTACCTGCTGACTTTGCCGATACGTCTCGTGTTTGGATCTATCAATCTACCAGACTTTTCTCCATTGCGGAAGCCCTGGCAATCGAACAGCGTATCGATCGATTTACCACACAATGGCAATCCCATGGTCAAACCGTGAAAGGAAAAGGATTTTTATTCTTTGGCCAGTTCATTATCTTACTGGCCGACGAATCCAAGTCCCAAGTGAGTGGTTGTAGTACGGACAGCTCGGTAGCCCTTATCAAAGAAATAGAAAAAGAATATTCGACCCCGCTACTGGACCGAACCCAGTTGGCCTTTGTGGTCAATAACAAGATCGAGCGCTTACCCCTTTCACAAATAGATTATGCCATTGCGAACGGATTCATAAAATCCGATACCCTTTACTTCAACAACACGGTAGCGACCAAGACCGCGCTGGAAGAAAGCTGGATCATACCCGTCTCGAAAAGTTGGCTTTCCAAAAAACTAACGCCCTCCTAAAGCTTTCTTTCCGCTGAGCAGATACGCGATGGTAAGCCGATAATTTTGAGTACGCGTAAGGGTAAAACTCTCCAGCGAAAAATTAGGCCCGTATGTAAAGCTCTTCCGTTGTTGATTGATCAGGGGGTCAATCAGGGTAGCGGTTATCAATAATTTCTTACTAAAAAGTTTGCGTTGCACAGACGCTTGTATGGCCGCTGTCCAATTGGCAAATCCTTGCGGGCTGGCAAAACGATTTACATTTAGATTACCATTGGTGTTCCATTTATCGCTTGCAGTAAAGGTATACCCGGTAGAGGCGGAAAAAGAGGCCCCATTTCTGAATTTGCGAACACTAATATCATAGGGGCTGTAGCGTTGTAAGGTCAGATTGGCATTTGCCGTAAGCTTTAACCGAGAAGAGATCGTGATCCCATTCCACGTGCTGATCTCCATTTCTTTTCTACCACTGATATTTTCCCAGGTAACTTGGGTCTTGCCCCCTTCTAACAAGGTGCGTACAGGACTAAAAATGGCTGAGATATTGTTATACCCGATACTCAGGTTCACAAAATAGGTACGACGAGTCCGGCTCAGGATCGCATCGAATTGATCAGCCATCGAAGCCTCCAAAAATGGATTGCCAAAACGCACGTTATAGGGATCGGAGAAATCGATGGTCGGATTCAATTGCCCCATACCAGGCCGGTTGATCGTGCGGCGATACGACAAGGTCAAGGATAGCTCATCTTTCCAGCGCTTATTAAAATTGGCAAACGGCAACCAGGACACATAGCGATTGCGCACCTTTTTACTCTCGGTCAACAGGTCAAAATAAATTAAGGTAGGCTCCAAAGATACTCCTACGGTAAAGCTGACTTCTTTACCGACCAGTTGTCGCAAAGATCCTCTCCAATTACCAACCTCTTGGTAAAACCAAAGATCATTGCTGAGGCCGGGTATCGGTAGCATGATCTGTTCGGGCCTTTTCTTATAGCTCGCCGTATTGAGTACATGATGGGCCCCATGCTGGTAAAAACTGCCCACCGACAAAAAGGTTTTTTTATTGGTCAGCATCTTATCATAAGACAGGCGCAGACTATACGTATTAATAGATTGATCAATGAATTGTTGTTGCAACGAATCGACACCGGTAAATTGGGCGTTGGGGTAATAATACCGCTGATAGAAGGTCCTGTCATTTTCAGTAATAGATGTAGAGAAGTTGAAAACCAACTTGAGTGTTTCACCCGGTTTGGGCTTGTATTGATAGCTAAGGGTGGCCGAGGGAGTACTACCCTCGTTGGTTCCCGTAACGGTTCGGTCGCTGAGTCGACTGACCAACTGAAAACGATTGAGGTTTGTAAAGCGAGTCGTGGCCTCATTATCCGCTCGCTGGGCATTGTGCTGTAGCGTTAGCGAAAAACCAGATCGACGATTTAGGTCATAATCGAGCGACAAGCGAGCCAGTGGACGCTTCGAGCGATTGCTGTTCTGGTTACCGATCGAGAGATAATTACTGCTATCAGTATAATTGTTCTGTCGAAAGGATGAACCCTCTCCAGTAAATTGATTGTCGCTGTAGCCTGCCGTAACAGTTAACGCCAATTTGTTTTTTCGATACGAGAAATTGGCGTTGACGTTTCGCTCTCCACGGGTACCCAAGGCCATTGAAAGTCGACCCGATTTTCCAACCCTTCCCTTCTTGGTAACAATATTGATTACGCCCCCTTGCTCGTTGGCATATTGTGGCGGGGGCTGGGTCATCACCTCAATTTTTTCAATTGCGCTACCCGGCATCGATTCCAATAAGTCTTGTAATTGCTGCAAATTGAGCTCTACCGGCTTGTCATCAATCAAAATGCGAGGCTCCTTACCCCGTAGCGAGATCTTTCCATCCGGGTCTCGGGTCACCAACGGAACTTGGGTAAGCAACTCTGCAGCAGATGAGCCCGCCGCGGCGGCCGATGCCGATACATTCATGGTCAGATTTCCATCCCGGGATTCTAAAAAGGGCTTTTCAGCAAAAACAACCACTTCTTGCAAATTGCTTGAAGTGCTGTTTTTCAATACAATATCACTGATATTAGAATTTAATTTTTCGGTTCGAAACCAAAGGCTATCCATACAAAAAGTCCGATACCCTGTGTAACTGATGCAAAGAATATGATACCCTGGCGCCACAGAATGAATCTGAAAATCTCCCTCTTTATCGGTTATAGCCGTATAGGAAACTGCACTGTCTTTTAAAGACCTTAGGGATACAGAGGCGGACTGCAATGGCTTTCCCTGTTCGGACCGCACCTGCCCCTCCAGCATACCCAGCGGAGCTTTATGCTGACCTAATACATTAAATTTCAATGCATATAAAAAGAAAACTATCAAGAAAACCCGGATCAAATCAGGTAATTTATTTCAAATATACGCTTTGCAATGACCAACCTGTTAAACCCATGTGACATCCTGTCAGAATCGATCAGATAGTGGTATATTTGTCCTCCCAAATTTGATTGGCTTGATGGAGTCACTGCTCATTGATAAAACACATGACGAAACCCGGCAAGGTGAGGCTTTCGGCCCCTCCCTTACCGATGCAAGGACGTACACAAAAAGCTTCTATATCGAAAGCTATGGCTGTCAGATGAATTTTGCCGATAGCGAAGTCGTGGCTTCGATCTTGAATAAAGAGGGTTTTGGGGCTACACGAAATATCGAAGAGGCCGATCTGATCTTTGTGAACACCTGTTCCATCCGGGAAAAGGCTGAACAGACCGTCAGAAAAAGGCTAACTGAGTTCAAAAAACTGAAAAAGCGAAATAGAAAGTTACTGATCGGAGTACTGGGGTGTATGGCCGAGCGCCTCAAATCAAAATTCCTCGAAGAAGAAAAGTTGGTTGATATCGTGGTGGGGCCCGATGCCTACCGCTCGCTGCCGGCCTTGGTCAATGAAGCGGCCGGGGGACAAAAAGCCGTTAACGTATTACTGAGTCGCGAAGAGACCTATGCCGATATTGCGCCGGTTCGTTTGGACAGCAATGGCATCAGCGCCTATGTGAGCATTATGCGAGGCTGTAATAATATGTGCTCTTTTTGCGTGGTCCCCTTTACCAGGGGAAGAGAGCGAAGCCGTGACGATCAAAGCATACTCGATGAATGTATTTCACTTTTTGAAGAAGGATATCGAGAGGTAACGTTATTGGGACAAAACGTGGACTCCTATTACTTTGTGCCCAATAGCACAAATGGCCAGGAGCCCAAGCCTGTGACCTTTGCCATGCTGCTTGAGAAAGTAGCGCAAATCTCCCCGTTGCTGCGGATCCGTTTTTCTACCTCCCATCCAAAAGACATAACAGACGAAGTACTGTATACCATGCAGCGGTACGAAAATATCTGCAAGTACATTCATCTTCCGCTCCAGAGTGGTTCTACCCGTATCCTTCAACTCATGAACCGCACCTACACCAAAGAGTGGTACATGGCTAAAGTCGATCGCATCAAGACCCTACTGCCTGGTTGCGGACTTAGTGCCGATATCATTGCCGGATTCTGTACCGAAACAGAAGAGGATCACCAAGACACCCTTAAGGTAATGGACTACAGTGGTTTCGATTACAGCTATATGTTTTTCTATAGTGAGCGACCCGGCACCTTGGCTGCGCGACGGTACCAAGACGATGTACCCGATGCGATCAAGCGGAGAAGATTACAAGAGATCGTCGAGAAACAAAATCAGCTTTCGTTAGCAAGTAATCAGCGAGATCTGGGGAAGACCTTTACCGTACTGATCGAGGGGGACAGCAAAAAAAACGAGCGAGAATGGAAAGGAAGAAATAGTGAAAATAAAATGATCGTGTTTCCCAAATCTAATGACCCGCAGCAGAAAAAAGGAACCTATGTGCAGGTTAAGGTGATAGAATGCTCGCAGGCTACCTTTCGCGGTGAAATAGTCCATTAATCAATCTCATGGAAATTCAAAGTATTAAAAATCGCTTTTCGATCATCGGCAATTCCCCTGCCCTCAACTATGCGTTACAGGTAGCCTCTCAAGTGGCGGCCACTGACCTGACCGTTTTGATCAATGGAGAAAGCGGTGTGGGCAAGGAAGTATTCTCGCAGATCATTCACACCCTCTCTGCCCGCAAACACAATCCCTTTATCGCTGTCAACTGTGGAGCCATACCCGAGGGAACCATCGATTCAGAACTATTTGGTCACGAAAAGGGATCCTTTACCGGAGCAGTAGACGCTCGTAAAGGGTATTTTGAAACTGTAAACGGTGGTACGATCTTTTTGGATGAGATCGGAGAATTACCATTGGGCACGCAAGCGCGTTTGCTGCGCGTACTGGAGACCGGCGAATATATACGAGTAGGTTCTTCGAAGGTTCAAAAGACAGATGTTCGGGTAGTCGCAGCCACAAACCGCGATCTGCTACAACAAGTTCAAAACGGAAAATTCAGAGAGGACCTATATTATCGACTGAGTACCGTTCCTATTCGGGTCCCCTCGTTGCAAGACAGAGCTGAGGACATCCATTTACTGTTCAGAAAATTTGCAGCCGACTTTGCTAATAAGTATAAGGTACCCTCCGTACAGCTTAATGAGGAAGCCATACAACTGCTGATCAATTATCCCTGGCCTGGCAATGTGCGGGAACTGAAAAATATCGCCGAGCAGATCTCTGTTCTCTCCCCGGATAAGACCATCACGGCCGAGGCGCTCAGTAAATTTTTACAACCGTATCCCAAAAACAGGTTACCTGTATTACAAGCTGCTCCTGCTAGCGGAGGCACTGAATTCGCCAACGAAAGAGAGATCTTGTACAAGCTATTCTTTGACATGAAAAAGGATGTTACGGAACTAAAAAGAATGTTCGTTGATCTATTGCAAAATCCAGAATTGGCTGCACATCATCCTCAATTTGTAAACCAACTTCAAGAATGGAGAGGGCCTGCCACGACAGAGCTTTTACCGGGCACATCAAACCCTGTACCTGCTTCGATGACTACCGCTGTATCGCCTGTACCCGTTATCCATACTGGCTATACGCGCGCCAACCCGGGAATTCAAGAGCATGAAGAGGTTGAAGAAAGTTTAAACATAATCGATAAAGAAAAAGAGCTGATCATCAAAGCCCTCAAAAAACACAAGAGCAAACGAAAAGATGCGGCATTAGACTTGGGCATTAGCGAACGAACCCTTTATCGCAAGCTTAAAGAATACGATATAGAGGAATGAAACTAAAACTTATCATATTACTATCGATCGTTCTGTTGGCAGGACTATCTACCCTATCCCTGACCAGCTGTGGCGTGTATCGATTTACCGATGCCTCGGTACCCGATAGCATCAAAACCATCAAGGTCAATTTTATCGAGAACAAAGCTTCGTATGTCAACCCACAGTTGAGCCCCCGGCTGACCGATAAATTGCGTCAAAAAATTATTGCGCAAACCCGGCTTACACAAACCAATCGTGACAACGCGGATTGGGAAATAACCGCTACCATTACACAATATAACTTTAGCACCTCGGCCATTTCAGGTCAACAAGCTTCGAATAACCGCCTGACCGTTGGTGTTCAAATTGTATTGTTCGACCGAACAGCAAACGATACCAGACGCTACGAAGTCAGCAGAAGTTTTGAGTTTAAGGGGACACTCAGTTTTCAGGCCGCCGAAGCCAGCTTGGGAGACGAAATGACCCGGACACTGACAGACGACATTTTCAATAAACTATTTTCGAACTGGTAAGGACCGCCATGAATAAACGCATCGATCTACTCACCCAAACACTGCTAGGAAAACCTCGCTTAGGAGAGGTAAGCCTGCAAGAACTAAAGAAATTGGTTTTAACCTACCCCTGGATGACTGCCGCCAGGTTGCTGGTCGTAAAAAAAATGCAAGAAGAAAGAGATCCCCAATGGAAAACAGAATGGGCTCGATCGGCCGGTTATTTTTCGGATATGCAGTGGGCATCGTTCTTGCTATCACCACCGATCGCGGTCGCTACGAATCCTACCCCTTCACCACGGGCGGCTACCCAGCCCGTCGCACCCAGCGAGAAAGAACTATTATTTGAGCCCTATTACACTGTCGACTATTTCGCCTCGCAGGGAATTCAATTTAAACCCGATGAAAATCCCAATGATAAGTTTGGTCAACAGCTAAAGAGCTTTACGGACTGGATAAAAGTAATGAAGCGTCTTCCACTGGCCGATCTTGGAAAATCGATCGATCCTAAGGAAGAAAGAAAAGTTGAACAAATGGCCGGTAACTCGCTGACCAACGAAGAAGTATATACCGAGGCCATGGCAGCCGTATGGGTCAAGCAAGGAAATCTTGCCAAGGCCAGGGAGATCTACCAGAAATTAAGTTTGCTCGAGCCCTCTAAAAGTGCTTATTTTGCATCCAAAATCAGTGCTTTACAATAAGTAAATCCTTCTCTTTATGACAGCTCTATTCGTAATCTTATTAGTGATATCGGCCGTAGTGCTTGGCTTTTTTGTGCTCGTACAAAACCCTAAAGGCGGCGGTCTTACTGGCTCTATCGGTGGTTTCAGTAATCAATTTATGGGAGTAAAGCAGACCACAGATGTACTAGAAAAAGGCACATGGGTATTTGGTGGGTTTGTTGCCTTGCTTTGTCTGCTATCTATCTTATTTATTCCTTATAATACCCCTGTCAAAGCCCCTAATCCGGCACCAGCCAGCTCTACCAATACCGCCCCCGCTACTGGTGGCGCTAATACAGCACCCGCTACTACCCTACCCGCTCCAGCCACCCCTGGTCGATAAAATAATTTCTACTAATGACTTGTGAAACCCCGCGATGCCGTGGGGTTTTTTATTAACTTGATATAGCAATGCTAATATTTCGTATACTACGCTGGCTGGTCTTAGTGGTACTCCTATTGGCTGCTTGGATTGCCTATCAACTCTGGGGGCCAGCTGTTACCTTGTCTGAAAAGAAATATCTATACATTGCCGAGCCTATCTCATGCGAACAACTAACGACCCAACTGAAGCAGGAAGGCTTCTTAGCATCGGGATATTGGTTCTCGCTGGTCAGCGATCAACTGCAGGTGGAAAAGATAAAAGCCGGCCGCTATGAGATCAAGCCCAACATGAGTGTAATGGATTTGGTCCGGTTGTTTCGGAACGGAAGACAATCGCTCGTTAAACTGAGTATCGTTAAGGAAAGGACCCTGCAGCAGTTAGCGGGAAAAATAGGCAATCGCACCGATACCCGCATCGATTCATTGGACTGCTTGCTTTATTTAACAAATAATGATTCTTTGCGCCAATATGGTGTCGATACCAATACCCTGCTATCGATCGTGATGCCCTTTACCTATGAGATCGGTTGGGCGGAGACCCCCGGACAGATCTTGGATAAGATGCATGATCGATACCAACAGTTCTGGGATAGCACCCATACTAAAAAAGCAGCAGCCAAAGGACTTACGCCGCTGCAAGTCTCGATCCTCGCCTCAATTGTAGAAGAAGAATCCAACCGCCAAGACGACCGCTACAATATTGCCAGCACCTACATAAATCGTCTGCGTATCGGCATGAAATTACAAGCGGACCCCACCGTTAAATATGCGACGCGAAACTTTGGGCTTAGCAGGATACTCTATGGTCATTTAGCGTTGAACTCGCCCTACAACACCTATCGAATTAATGGGCTTCCCCCGGGCCCCATCTGTACCCCTTCGATCAAATCGATAGAGGCCGTGCTAGATGCCCCCGATACAGATTACCTGTATTTTGTAGCTAGCTACCAATTTGATGGGTCCACTCTGTTTAGCAGTACGTATGCCCAGCACCAAGCCTTTGTAAAACTCTTTCATGCGGAGCAACAAAGAAGATTACAAAATTCAGCCCCCCGGTAGCCAATCAAAATGAAAAAAAGTTTACTGGAACATATTGAACAATTTCCGCCGTTTGCCTGGGCGTTATCGAAAAGTAAGACCACATCGCTCCCTGGCTTTGGCGGAGTACCCCTGTTTGATGTAGTTCGCTTTTTTATCAAGCAGGTAAAGACCATTGGCATGACGGAGAGAGCGTCTGCCATTGCGTTTAATTTTGTAATGGCCATTCCTCCCGCCATTATCTTCTTGTTTACGTTGATCCCCTACTTGCCCATCTCAAGTGCCTTTCAGGTAGAACTGTACAGCTTGATAAAAGATGTGATACCTGGAGAAAAAGACAATGCCGTACTGATTGGCTTTTTACAAGACTTTATCAATAACCCTCGCAACGGCTTGTTATCTCTCGGTTTTTTACTATCGATGTACTTTTCATCAAATGCCATGATGGGTATTATGCGATCATTTGACAAGAACTATGTTGGCTTTACCAAGCGAAAAGGGTTTAACAGGAGGCTGGTGGCCTTAAAAATTACCGGTTTGCTATACACGATCGTATTTGCCTCCCTGACCGTACTGATTGCTCGAGATGTCTTCTTAAAATGGCTTGGACTAAATACTGAATGGGTCATTAGTCTGATCGCAAACCTGCGTTGGTTCGTGATCGTATTGCTTTTTTTCTTTTGTATTTCTTTTATTTATCGCCACGCCCCCTCCGTTCAAAAAAAATGGAGGCTGATCAATCCGGGTTCTATTTTGGCCACCTTACTCATGTTACTAATGACCCTCCTACTTTCGTGGTGGGTATCTCGTTTTGCACACTATAATCAACTCTACGGCTCGATCGGAACGGTGCTGATCATCATGGTGCTGATCTTTATCAATTCGCTGATCTTACTGATCGGCTTCGAGCTGAACGTAAGTATTCACTCCCTTCACTCACAAGCCCGAGAAAAAGCAGAAATGGAATCGGACGACTAGCCTACAGTGCAGGCAATCCCCAATCCGATCGTACTTGCTCAGCAGCCGTGTTGAAGCCCTCAGACCTATCGTAGTGTCCAGCGCGTTCTTTTTGACGATAAGCCTCGTAAACAGTTACTGCACAAGCCACGCTAATATTGAGAGATTGAATAATGCCTGCTTGCGGGATCAAGAAATCTCCATCACCCCATTTTCTGATCTCTTCGCTGACTCCGCTGTGCTCATTACCAAAAACCAATGCCACTGAACCAGTCAGATCTAGATCATAGAGCGATACTGCACTACCCGAAAGATGGGTAGTGAGAATTTTATCGTACTGTTTTCGTAATCGTTCAAAGCAAGTGGCAAGATCTTCGTATTGATGAACCGTTAACCATTTGGCAGCACTGGATGAACTGCGAGCACCCCATTTTTTATGACGCGGAATACGGGTATTCAAAATATGTATCTCTTGAATGCCGACTGCATCGCAGGTACGCATTACGGCCGAAATGTTATGCGGGTCGAAGACATTTTCCAACACAACGGTCAGATCGAATTGTCTCTTACGCAGCACACGACTAAGTTTTTCGATACGTTCCGGGGTCATAGGCTCAGTTCAGTTAAGGTATAAAGCTGATCTTTTTGAGTAAGGGCTATAAAGTGGGCATTCCCTCCGGGGCTAAGTTGCCCGAGTTGCTGATCCAACCCGAGTGCACGAGCCGGATAAAGACTGCACATTCGAAGCGCCTCATCGATATCGATCTTACAAAAACGGATCAAGTTATTGAAAGCACGCAGCATGGTCAAAGAAGACCCACTCAAGGTACCCTTTGTCTCATACCGATCAGCAACGAGTTGATGAAGATAAGGACCCTGATCGGTCTCGGTGACGGCATCGGTGATAACAAATAACCGGTCTCCCATTATCTTTTTAGCGATCTCAATAACGGGCCAATCCACATGATAACCATCGGGAATAATGCTGGCCATCACCGTATCTGAAGCCAGTATGGCTCCCACCACCCCGGGTGAGCGGTGTTGCATGGGAGACATGGCATTGAATAAATGAGTAGCCAGCGAAATATTTTCTTGAAAGGAAGCGGTAGCTTGTTCAAAACTGGCATTACTATGCCCAATGGATAGCTTGATCCCTCGAGAGGCGATCAATGCCATCACTTCTCGGTCGCAAATGTCAGGAGCCAGGGTAATTAATTTTATGACATCGCCTCCCTCTTCCAAAAGATCCGTTACTTCTTTTACGTCTGGTACATGAAGCAGAGACTCGGCATGCGCACCCCTTTTTTCGGGTGCTAACCAAGGTCCCTCCAAATGAAGCCCCAAACAACCCTGCCCGCCCTCCTGCCAATACTCCCTTACAGCCCTGATGGCCTCACTTACCACTTGACGGGAATTGGTAGCAATGGTGGGGAGAAAAAAAGAAGCACCCCCTTCCTGGCAATAACGATAGAGGGCCTCAATACTAGATGTATCAGGAAAAACAGAAAACAAGCGACCAAAGGCTCCATAAATCTGAATATCAATAAAAGAAGGAACCAACATGTCGAATTGCGCGGGTTCCGTAGTGGGCAAAATAGCCTCCACGCGCCCCTCACTTATAAAAAGCTCCGCATCGTGGACCCATGTATGACCCGTAAAGATTTGCTTGGCGATCAGCCGTTGAGAACTCCTCACGGGCCCAAAATACCACATATTTTTTTGGGTAGTGAATCGGCTGCCAAACGGACTTAGAAGGTTCGCAGTACCGTTATTTTCCGCATAGCACTGTGCATAACCCTGAAAAAAAGAAGGAGATCACATTAGCAAAATTCTAATTATCAATAAATTACAAATATTTTACCAATTGATTTTTAATGTTAAAAACTTTATAATCATTTTTAAAATGAAACGAACCTTTAAAAAATAAAGTTGTTTAGCTTTATGATATTTGCCGTTTAACAATATTTTTTAACTAAAACCGACTAGTTATGGACATTTTCTTGAACATTACCCAGATCAAACCGGACGATTACAGGGCCTTTACGTTCTTCATTGGCTGTATGGCCATGATGGCTGCTTCTGTATTCTTCTTCTTTGAGCTGGGCAACACCGAAAAAGCATGGAAAACCTCCTTGCTGGTTTCCGGTATCATCACTTTTATTGCAGCCGTGCACTATTATTACATGCGCGACTACACCATCGCCATGCAAGTGGCAGGCAAATCGGGGAAAGAGTTGTCACCAACTTTTTTCCGCTATGTAGACTGGTTGCTGACCGTACCCCTAATGTGTGTTGAGTTTTATCTTATTACCAAAAAAGCAGGCGCGAAAATTGCTCTGCTTTGGAAACTCATCTTGGCATCAGTGGTTATGCTGGTCACAGGCTATTGGGGTGAGGTGTCTGCCTCCGCTGAAAATACCAATGCCACCATCTGGGGAACCATCAGTGCCTTAGCTTACTTCTACATTTTGTATGAAGTAATGTGGGGTGAGGTGAAAACACTCGCTGCCAGTGCTGGTCCTGCCGTTGCCAAAGCCAACAACTTGTTAGGATGGTTCGTACTGGTCGGATGGGTAATCTATCCAATCGGATACCTCGCTGGTACCGCATCTGGTCAGTGGTATGCTAGTTTCGCCAACCTTGGCCTTGACATGGACATCATCTATAACATAGGGGATGCTGTTAACAAGATCGGCTTTGGACTGGTTATCTACAGTCTCAGTCGCTCTTCTTCTAACTAATTTTTATTCTCGTTAGAGAGGGGGCTGTTTTATCCAAGGACAGCCCCCTTTTTTTCTATGCTCCCCATCCTTAAACAACAGAGCTGGCTTACCCTGACCGGATTGATCATGGGGCTAATTTTTTGGCTTAGTCCCATTCCACAGTCCTGGCAATGGATCTTTTTCTTACTTGTTATCATTAGCGTGGGCTTACCACATGGTGCCCTCGACTTTTTAGTGGCAGGTAAGGGAAGAAACAATGCCAAGTTGGGTCGCTTTCTTTTATTCTACCTCTCACAATCAGTAGCCTTTCTATTACTATGGTTTTGGCCACTTGCCGCAGTAAGCGTTTTTATAGTTTTGTCGGCTTACCATTTTGGCGAAACCGACCTTCAATTATTTAACCCCGCCCCGCTGCGTAAACATATTGCCATAATCTGCTATGGTATGGCCACGTTACTAGCCCTGCTTTTTTCTCACTTTACAGAACTTACCGCTCTTATTCCGGAGATCGCCCAATTCGTACAGCAATTCAAGATCTTGCAGTGGCTACAAGAATACTATCTGCCTATCTATGCTGGGTTAATGGGAGGCGCTTTGCTGCTACTAGCATCAGAAAAAAATATCGATAGAATCAAATTGGCGTCCCTGCTGCTGCTTTGCATACCGCAACTACTTATATTTTACATGCCTTTCTTGGCCGGATTTACATACTACTTCGGCATTTGGCACTCTCTATTGTCAATTGTAACGATTCAAAATAATACGAATACGACAGGATGGGCCAATATCAGAAAACTAATTAATCCGCAAACCATTTTGTTCGCGTTGCTGGCCTTGGCACTGATGGGACTCCTCTATTGGGGAATCAGCTCTTTTTTCAATTACGACAACCAACTACTCATTTTCTTTATCGGCTTATCGATCTTGGCCATCCCCCACATGCAATTGATGCATGAATTACTCAGCAGGCGATTCTCATAAAAAAAGTCGGCCCCTTAGTGGAACCGACTTTCGGATCAAACTTCACAAAACACTACATCTTTCTTTTAAAAATAAAGCGGGTAATAAAAATTCCCACACCATCCGATTTACCGGCATCGCTCTCTACCGCCGAGGTCACATAGGCCAGCTCCCAACCCTGCTTTACCAGATTGTTGATCTTTGAGGTTAGCACCGCATCGTTAGAGGCAATATTTTGAAAATTAATCCCCGTCAAACTATAGAAATTGAGCAATTTGGTCTCGTTCAGCTCATCGACCTTGACATCGCGGCGCTTTACACTGCCCTGCTGCGAATCGTTACCGCTGTCGCGCTCGGTAGTCAAATCCTCGGCATTTACTTGCCCCGTATTCTCAATTACCCGAGAGCGGCCAATCCCCATGGGCACGATCGATTCGACCGAGGTCACAATCTTGTACTCGTACTGAGCATGAACAATGGTCCCCAGCAGCATTACACTCATAAAAACAAGTAGGATCTTTTTCATATTGTATGGTTTTGTATTGTAAAAGTAAGAAGGGATATTCCTAAAACGCATGACCGTAGCGCCCAAAGGAAAATATTAACAATTCTGTAGTATCTAAAATATTCGGAGATTTGCGCTATGTCATTAGAGGAGCTGAACAAAGCGATACAGTTACTGAGTCAAGATGAGGTAGTTTGTATACCCACAGAGACCGTTTATGGAATGGCCGCTAATCTATATAGCGAAAAAGCGATCGAAAAGATCTATACCCTCAAAGGAAGACCCCGCACCAATCCATTGATCGTCCATATTGGCCGTAAAGAGGACCTGAAGGACATTTGTAAAAATATTCCGCTCCCGCTACAAAAGCTGATCGATAGGTTCTGGCCAGGCCCCCTTACCGTTTTAGTGGAAAAAGCTGATCGAATTCCTCTTTCAATTACAGCTGGTGGAGACCGCGTGGGCGTGCGTATGCCTAATCATCCCCTAACCCTTTCACTCTTACAACAGCTCGATTTTCCACTCGTCGCCCCCAGCGCGAATCCCTACAATGCGATTAGCCCCACCACCGCAAAGCATGTCAAGGACTATTTTGGTACGTCAATTCCCTTGATATTAGACGGAGGTCCCTGCCAACAAGGTTTGGAATCGACAGTAGTGGGCATGGAGGATGATACGGTAGTCATTTATCGACTGGGGATGATCACCGCAGAACAGATCGAAACATTGGTAGGTAAGGTGACGATCAAAGAGGAAAGCGGATCAATACAAGTAGCGCCAGGCATGTCTATTAAGCACTATGCTCCCAAGACGCCCACCCTACTTTGCGATACCCTCGACTCATTCCAGCATGATTCCCTCAACAAAGCCTTTATCTTATTTTCTACAAAAGAGCCCGCCCTGCCGCAAGCACATCAATATTTACTTAGTGAAAAGGGCGACCTTAACGAGGCTGCTGCCCGCTTGTATGATCTATTGCATGCGCTGGATAAGAAATCGTATGCGCAGATCGTATGTAAAAAATTACCCGATGAGGGTATTGGACGTGCCATTAACGACCGCTTAAAACGAGCCAGTAGTGGGCTTGTTTCGTAACAACTGCGCAGTTACCAATGCTGCCACCAACTGCACACTGCCCATTATTATAAAAAGTAATTCGAAAGAGAAATAATACACCAGTACACCTCCCAACGCAAAGGCCAGACCGGAGACAATTTGAGATTGCCCTGAAGATAACCCCCAGGCATAGGTTTCGTGTTCGCGGTGCAAACTGGCTGCATATAGTGAATCCCACAGCGGCGTACCAATAGCCTCTGCAATACCCAATCCAACTTGTATAAAAAATAGTTGTAGCGGGTTAGATACAAACAAATAACCAAATGTCAGTAGGGCATTAAGGGTGTATCCGGCTACCATCATTTGCACCTTGAATCCCCTTTTATTGAAAACCTTACCCACCACAATGTAACAAAATCCTGTGCAGACCAAATAGGCCGACCAGGCCCAGGTAAGATCTAAAATATCACCACCCACTCTTTCAGAAAAAATAGCATAAAGAGGGCCTAGCATACCTTCTCCAAAATACCAGATATTGGCGCCCCATAGAAGGGTCTTGGTCGTATTACTAAGCTTCATTTGGAAGACAAACGTTAATTGATATAGACCGGGAAAAGCTAAAAAGGTTTAATGGAAGCTGAAAAGGGACTTGACCTTAAGGAGTTAGTTTAGTAGCTCTTCGAGCAAAAATTAACCAATGATTAGAGTTCCCCGACTGCCTTCTCCAGTCTTCTTCCACATAAAGATGATAGGTATTTCTCTTTCCTTGTAAGCTTACATCGATTGTGGCCTTAAAACGAACAGTGGCCAATTTATTATGCTTAATATCCACCACTACACTATCCTCCTGAAAACGGTGATACACCAGGTAGCCCGTTTCCATATTTCGAAACTGCTCTTCCTGGGTTTCGATCCAGCCATTACTATGCTGATACTGTAGTTCTTTGGAGGTGGTCAACGAAAGTGCTCGCCTATCTTTTCTAACAAGTGCCGCGTGATAATTGAACATGCTGATCATAACGGCACGAGTCATTTTTCCTTTTCGATCACGCGGCCATTGAGCCCCTACTTCTTTTAAAAGTCGGGTGTTTACGCTATCGCCTTGCCCCAGTAACGACATTGGAGCCACCAACACTAAAAACAAAAACTGGTACATCAAAAAGTATCTCATTAGTAGCAAATTAAAAAAAGCCCTGACTTTTGTCAGGGCCTGATCAGTTGGTCGGGACGACTAGATTCGAACTAGCGACCCCTTGCACCCCATGCAACAATTGAATTTCTCTAAAATTTAGCTGCCTGATAAAAGCACAAATACAATCTTTTACTTTTTTGCCTGCGATTTATAGTATTCGATTTCCTTTTTAAGCTGCACGTTTTTATCTGTGTAGTTCTTAATGTTGTTTTTTGTCCCCTCCCTATGTTTTGGCTCAAGTCTTTTCATTGATTCCTTTAGCTCGCTAATGCGCGTTTTATTTTGCAAAATTTGATCTTTACGTCGATCAACCTGAGCTTTAATTTCTTCTTTAGTCATTGTGTTGGTTTAAATTGTTCGTCAAATTGAATTGAAGCATACGAATTTAGATAATTAATATATTATAACCAAACAATTTACAGACCGTTACTAGTATGCTAAAAGGAAGGGTATAATTGATGAATTTATTAACTTCTCTGACAAAACTGTACCCGATAATTAAATCGTCTTTCTTTCATCAGAAAACCTTAAATAGATAGATTTTTAGACACAAAAAAAGCACCGATTTCTCGATGCTCTTTGTTAGTCGGGACGACTAGATTCGAACTAGCGACCCCTTGCACCCCATGCAAGTGCGCTACCGGGCTGCGCTACGTCCCGAACAAGCGAAGAATTCTTCGCGGGGAGGTAAAGGTAGGGCAAATTTGACAATTTCTTGGTACGGTCGGCATGCCTTATCTTCGTCCCTTAATGAAGCTCCTCATTAAGCAAGCCAGGATCGTCGATCCGGCCTCCTCTTTCAACGGTCAAATGGCTGACCTGTTGATCGAAAACGGAATTATAACGACCATCTCCCCCAACATCAACGTAAAAGCCGACCAAGTTATTGACCAACCTGGACTGCATGTCTCACCGGGCTGGGTAGATTGTTTTGCCCATTTTGCCGATCCGGGTTTTGAACAAAAAGAAACCCTCGAGACAGGCGCCGCTGCGGCCAGTATCGGTGGCTTTACCGATGTGATGATCATTCCAAACACAGCTCCTACCCTTCACAATAAAGCCTCTGTCGAGTACATCTTACATAAATCACGCAGTTTACCCGTTACGATCCATCCTATGGGAGCGGTTACCAGAAACACCGAGGGAAAAGAGCTGGCAGAGATGTACGATATGAAAAGTAATGGGGCGGTAGCTTTCACAGATGGGATCCATTGTATTCAATCGTCCGGACTGCTCATCAAGGCCCTGCAATACATCAAGGCCTTTGAAGGGGTGCTCATACAGTTGCCCGATGACAAAAGCATCAACCCGCAAGGATTGATCAATGAGGGGATCTTATCGACCCAACTGGGCCTTCCGGGAAAGCCTGCTATTGGCGAAGAGCTGATGGTAAGTCGTGATATTGCACTCAACAGCTATGCCGAATCAAAACTTCACCTGACAGCCATCTCCACCAGTGGCTCGGTCCAAAAAATTAACGAGGCCAAAAAAACAAGCCAGCATATCAGCTGCTCTGCTACACCCTATCATCTTTTCTTTTGCGAAGAAGACCTGTCTACGTACAATACAAACCTAAAGGTGAATCCCCCACTAAGAACAAAAGCGGATCAACAAGCTTTGCAGCAGGCCGTGCTCAATGGCGTAATCGATTGTTTGGCTACCCATCACCTGCCCCACGAAAAAGACAGCAAGGTGATCGAATTTGAATATGCCCAACACGGTATGATCGGACTAGAGACCGCTTATGGAGCACTGCGTACCAGTGTGCAAGCAATTTCCGTAGATAGAACGGTCCAATTGCTCTCCCTAAATCCACGTAAGATCTTTGGGCTGCCTGTTGCCACCATTCAAGAGGGACAATGTGCTTGTCTGACCTTTTTTGATCCTGCCGCCCACTGGACGGTTACCGAAGAAAGTCTTCGCTCGCGTGCTTCGAATTCACCTTTTTTAGGAAAGACACTGCAAGGAAAAGTGATCGGCATATTCAATAAAAATATTCTAACGCTTGGCTGTTAAAAAAATTCACCCTGCCTTAATAGGATCGATCATTGCTGTATTGATGGTCGCTACCCTGCTGGCTGGCTATAATCAATCTTTATTATCGGCAGAGACGGCTCAACTACTAGCCTATGGGCTGTACACGCTGGGTGTAGGCGCTACATTGCTTTTGCATGGTGGTCCATCCAACGGATTTGGAACTAACTTTTCCGCGGGCTTTCGCTGTTTTATTGTCATTACGCTGATCATGGTCGTTTTCACCTATGTGTTCAATGCCCTGCATCCCGAAACGGCCCAGCAGGCAGCCGAACTGTACAGCGTGTCACTACAAAATGCAAAGAACAGGACGCCCGATGAAATAGAAAAAGAAGTTAAATTGTTTCGAGATGGATTTGCCACGATGGTCGTTTCCCGTTCAATTTTCGGATATTTGGTATTCGGAGCGGTTGTAACCGCAGTGGGTTCGGTTTTACAAATGCTAAGAAAATCCTGATGCACCTTTCGATCGTCATACCCCTGTTGAATGAAGCGGAGTCTTTACCCGAGCTAAGTCGATGGATAGCGGAGGTAATGCAACGCCATCAACTGAGTTACGAGATCCTTTTTATTGATGATGGCAGCACCGATGACTCGTGGCAGGTAATAGAGAAATTACAACTTGAAAATACATGTATCAGCGGTATCAAATTTCAGCGTAACTACGGCAAATCGGCCGCCTTACAAGTGGGCTTTACCCATGCCCGTGGCGAAGTGATCATTACCATGGATGCCGATCTGCAAGACTCTCCGGAAGAAATACCGGCCCTACGCCAACAATTACTAGAGGAAAAACTCGATCTGGTCAGCGGTTGGAAAAAAGTGCGTTATGATAATACCCTGACCAAAAATATCCCTTCTAAGTTTTTTAATGCCGTTACCAGAAAAGTATCGGGTATTCCCTTACACGATTTTAATTGTGGATTAAAGGCCTACCGTAAACAAGTTATCAAAAGCATTGAGGTATATGGCGAGATGCACCGCTACATACCGGTACTGGCCAAATGGGCGGGTTTTAAAAGGATCGGAGAGAAAGTAGTGGAGCATCGTCCCAGAAAACATGGCCATTCTAAATTCGGTTGGGATCGCTTTGTGAATGGGTTTTTGGATTTACTATCGATTACATTTGTAGGTCGATTTTCAAAACGCCCTATGCACTTTTTTGGACTTTGGGGCTCCCTTTGCTTTTTAGGAGGTCTTATTATGGCCATCTACCTGGTGGTTGCCAAATTAGTATCAAGTGAATTTGCTCTAACCAATCGTCCTGCTTTCTTTTTTGCCCTTACCTTTTTGATACTTGGTATGCAATTGTTCTTGGCAGGATATATCGCCGAACTAGTGGCAAGGAATGCACCTGGGCGCAACCACTATCTGATTGAATCAAAAATAGGCTTGTAATGGCTAGTGTTGCCATCATCGGTCCTGCACACCCTCTGCGGGAAGGAGGAATCGTAAGTTTTAATCACCGACTCGCTCTTGCCTTTAAAGAAAATGGGCACGCTTGCGAAATATGGTCCTTTTCGCTACAGTATCCCTCCTTTCTCTTTCCGGGAAAAACGCAATACTCAGACCAACCCCCTCCCGCAGATCTTACCATTCATCGTGCGATCAACTCCATCAACCCGCTAAATTGGATTGCGGTAGGAAAAAAAATAAAAAGAACAAGACCTGATCTGGTCGTCGTTCGTTTTTGGCTACCCCTAATGGGCCCTGCGTTGGGCACTATCTTATCGATAATCAAAAGAAATAAACATACACGTATCGTTTGTATAGCGGATAACATTGTTCCTCATGAAAAGAGACCGGGTGACCGCCTTTTTACCCGTTATTTTTTACGCTCCTGCGATGCCGTAGTAACCATGAGCGATCAGGTAAGCCGCGACCTGCAGCTTTTTCAGAATGCAAAACCTTACCGCCAAGTACCCCACCCGCTCTACGATCACTTCGGGGACATCGTACCGAAGTCGATCGCCAGAGAAAAACTGGGTCTAGATGCCAATGAAAAAATGATCTTATTCTTTGGATTCATAAGAAAGTACAAAGGACTTGACCTGCTACTAGAGGCCATGGCCGATCCGCGACTGGCTCAACAAAAGATCAAATTACTGATTGCCGGAGAGTTCTACGAAAATGCGAAGCCCTATCAAGAGCTAATAGATCGGTTGGCATTAACTGACCGGGTAATTTGCCACACTCATTTTATTGCTGACCCGGACGTTCGCTATTATCTATGCGCCGCCGATGCCGTGGTACAGCCCTACCGGCATGCCACTCAAAGTGGTGTAAGCCCTCTGGCCTATCACTTTGAACGACCCATGATCGTTACGAATGTAGGTGGACTGGCCGATGGGGTTCCCAACGAAAAGGCCGGACTAGTCTGCGAACCCGAGAGTCACGCAATAGCCGATGCCATTTTGCGTTTTTATGAAATGGGTGAGGTTTATTTTGCTGAAGGGATCCATATTCAAAAAAAGAAACTAAGCTGGGAGCGATTGGTACAGACCACCTTGTCGCTGGCCGGCCTTATTAAAGATGAAACTACATAGCGCAATAGCATTATCCTTGATCCTACTCTTGCTTTTGGCCGGAGAAAAAAAGCAAGCGTTTTCGCAAGAAAGGACTTTCTCTAAAAAGATCCAACCACAGGATCTGAAAATACTTTTACAGCGAGAGGACACCCTAAAGCAGTATGCCGAATACTTGGTGACCGATAGTTTACAAGAAGATAGAATGGTTTCGGACAGCATCTTTACCAGAACCCTGGTAAGAGCACTACGGATTCCGCATTCCTTTTGGTTTGAATTTGATTCTGTCATTGGGATCTCTTGTCGTTACGCTCCTGATTCCAGTTTTCGGATCTTTACTTGGAATCTACAATACGATGAATACTACAGCAGACAACGAGGCGCTATTCAACGTCAAACCGCAGATGGTTCTCTAGCGCTTTACCCGCTACGGGACGTCTCTGAATTTACGGATGACCCGGCTGATTCACTGCGACCAGCCAACCAATGGATCGGAGCCATCTATTACAATATCATTCAAACAAAATATCAGAATAAAAATTATTATACCCTTTTTGGATTTGACCCTAACAATATCAGAAGCAATATCAAATGGCTAGAGGTATTACAGTTCAACAGCAAGGGAGAACCGCTCTTTGGTGGCCCCCTTTTCAGCTATGAAAAAGACAGCGTCCCCACTCCGCCCCGTCATCGGGTAGGACTGGAATTCAAAAAAGGAGCACGCGTACTGATGGATTATATCGTGGACCTGGACATGATCTTAGTCGACCATCTGATCTCCGAAAATAACGACCCAGAGAATAAATTTACCTATATACCGGACGGAGATCAAGAGGGCTTCAAGTGGCAAAATGGAAAATGGATACACATCAACAAAGTCTTTACTCAAAAGCTACAAGACGGACAAGCCCCCAGAGAAAAGCCTTTATTTGACCAGCCGCAGCCTGGCAAACTACCCGCAACAGCACCGGGCAAAGGAAAGGGATAACGACTTGTTGTTTATTCGTCTAATTTCAATACGGCTAAGAAGGCCTCTTGTGGCACCTCTACGTTACCGATCTGCCGCATTCTTTTTTTACCCTCTTTTTGTTTTTCGAGGAGCTTACGCTTACGACTAATATCACCCCCATAACATTTGGCGGTAACATCTTTTCGCATGGCCGATATATTTTCTCGAGCTACCACTTTAGCACCAATAGCGGCCTGTATAGCGATCTGAAACTGCTGACGGGGTAGCAACTCCTTTAATTTCTCACAAAGCTTTCGGCCAAATTCCTGGGCGCGCCCACGGTGTATCAGAGCAGAAAGGGCATCGACCTTATCCCCATTGAGCAAGATATCCATCTTAACGATATCACTTTGTCGGTAGCCGATAGGATGATAATCGAAAGAGGCGTATCCGCGGGTTTGAGATTTTAGCTTATCGTAAAAATCAAATACGATCTCGGTCAGTGGCATCTCAAAGATCAATTCTACGCGTGTTGGCGTGAGATAACTTTGATTTATCAAGATACCCCGCTTGCCAAGGCAGAGCGTCATGATATTGCCAATGTATTCAGGCTTGGTGATGATCTGTGCCTTGATATAGGGCTCATCGATATGGTCGGTCTTAACCGGGTCTGGAAACTCGGTGGGGTTATTGACGATAATGGTCTCCCCCTTAGTAGTGGTGGCAATAAAGCTTACGTTGGGAACCGTGGTAATAACCGTTTGATTGAACTCTCGCTCTAAACGCTCCTGTATGATCTCCATATGGAGCATTCCTAAGAATCCGCAGCGAAATCCAAAACCAAGGGCCTGAGAAGTTTCAAGTTCAAAAGTTAGCGAGGCATCATTGAGCTGAAGTTTGTCCATGCAATCGCGGAGCTCTTCGAACTCATCGGTAACCACCGGAAAGATGCCGGCAAAGACCATGGGCTTTACTTCTTCAAATCCTTTGATCTGTTCGGGATGCGGGTTACTGGCCAGGGTAATGGTATCGCCTACCTTTACTTCTTTGGCATTTTTGATCCCGGTAATAATATACCCTACATCACCGGTACTGACCTGATTTTTCTCGGTCATCTTGAGCTTGAGTATACCCACTTCATCGGCTCCATACTCTTGCCCGGTAGACACAAATTTGACGATATCGCCCTTTTTGATCGTTCCATTTATAATACGATAGTAAACTATAATGCCACGAAACGAATTGAATACGGAGTCAAAGATCAGAGCTTGCAAGGGGGCCTCAGGATTACCCTTTGGCCCGGGGATACGCTCCACGATGGCCGCAAGAACCTTCTCTACCCCCAGGCCGGTGCGCCCGCTGGCATTAAGGATATCTTCTCTTTTACACCCGATCAAATCAACGATCTGGTCCTCGACTTCTTCGATCATCGCGCCATCCATATCGATCTTATTGATGACGGGAATTATCTCAAGATTATTTTCAATTGCGAGATATAAGTTACTGATTGTCTGTGCTTGAATCCCTTGTGTGGCATCCACCAAAAGCAAACAACCCTCGCAGGCTGCCAAGGCCCGACTCACCTCATAACTAAAGTCCACGTGACCGGGGGTATCGATCAGGTTAAGGATATATTCCTGCCCATTTGTGTGTCGGTAATTGATCTGAATGGCATGACTTTTAATAGTGATGCCCTTTTCACGCTCCAGGTCCATGTCGTCCAGCACCTGGTCCATCATGTCACGTTCACTAATGGTATTGGTGACTTGCAACAGGCGATCAGCCAATGTTGATTTTCCGTGGTCAATATGTGCAATGATGCAGAAATTCCTAATATTCTTCATGGAGCGACCCCTTCATTTTTCGGCACCGCAAAGGTAGGCCTTTTACCCCGATCAATTGTCCGTCTTGTGCTTGATTTGGTTCCAAATGGCATCCATCTCGGCCAAAGTCATATCAGAGAGTGAGCGACCCATTCGTGCGGCCTCCGCCTCGAGCAAGATAAACCGTCTGCTGAATTTCTTATTGGTCCGCTCCAAGGCATTTTCGGGATCGATACCTAAAAATCGCGCATGGTTGATCAACGAAAAGATCAGGTCACCGAATTCCTCCTCTACTCGCTGCTGACGACTCTCTCCCTCTTTCAGGGACTCCGCTTCTTTTAATTCGGCCATCTCCTCTTGCACCTTATCCCATACCTGTTCGCGATGATCCCATTCAAAACCAACTTGCTTGGCTTTTTCTTGTAAGCGTAAGGCCTTAATGGTGGCTGGCAAAGAGCGAGGCACCCCTTGTAATACGGAGGTTTTACCCTCCTTTAATTTAAGCTGTTCCCAATTACGCTTTACCTCTTCTTCGCTGTTGACCACTACATCACCATAAATATGCGGATGACGGTGAACCAGCTTATCGCAGATCCCTTCGATCACATCATGCAGTTCGAACTGACCTTGCTCTGCTCCCAACTTGGCAAAAAAGACAATATGAAGTAACAGATCTCCAAGCTCTTCTTTGATCAGCGCATAATTCCCATCCGTAATGGCGTCGGCCAATTCAAAAGTCTCTTCTATTGTAAGGGAACGAAGTGATTCGATCGTTTGCTTGCGATCCCAGGGGCATTTTATACGGAGCTCATCCATAATGGTGACTAACCGCTCGATGGACTGCTGATAATTCTTGATTGACATACTTAAAGATATATACAAAAATCATTTTTCGCTTGATGTTAGCCATTGAAACCCTTACTGCGAGATGGTAGCTTGCTTAACAATATCAAGATCGTCATAACCAATTGCATCCGATGAGTAAACTCTATTATTACACAGTACTACTAACGTTCTTGCTGACACAAAGCTGCCAAAAGGAGAATACAAATACGACTCCCGAAGAGACTATTACAGGAAAGTTCTGGTATCTCGATAAGAAAACCGTTGGACAACAATCGTATAGCTACAACGGATCTAGCACCTTCTCGTTTCTGCTAACAAGATCCACGAAGGCCTATCGAGACTCGGATGGCATTGAGGGAACCTATACCATCGCGGAACAACTCCCTACGACCGAACTAAATATCGAATCGAGTAGACGACTGATTGATGCGTATCAGGTGAGTTTGCTCGAAAAAGACCAACTCATTTTGACCTACACAAAAAATAATCTTTTGTACACCTTTTACTTTTCTACCAGACGTTGAAAAAGACATTACGCCATATTATTTATTTAACAGGGTGCATTTTACCAGTGCTATGCATAAAATTTATGTATTTCGATTCAAAGAAGCACAGATCAACTATCACTGGCAAAATCTGAAGGCGATCAAGGTATTGATGGATCAAAGCACTTTACCACATATACAGGTTAAACAAGCCGTTGCCGCCATAGATTCACTACAAAAGGATATGCAGCTAATAATGAGCATCGATAGTCTGCCAGGAACCCCCTAAAAAGGGCCCGAAGTTGTAATTTTAGTCTATGATCTGGACTAAAAGACGATGGTGTGCTATATGGCTTTGGTGCATTCTGTCTTTTTGTGTGATCAACTGTGCGCAAGGGCAAACGGCCCCTCTTACCCGAATTCCCTTTTTACAGGTGACCGGAGGGGTCATCATCATTCAAGCGCAACTGGCTCCATACGAGGATACGCTTCAATTTATCTTCGATACCGGTAGCAGCGGGATCTCGCTAGACTCCGCCACCGCAGGTTACTTAGGATGTAAACCAACCCGCGATGGTTTGCTCATCCGCGGAATTGCCGGTGTACGGGAAGTTCCTCAATTGCGACATCAAACTCTTACGATTGGAGGGCTTAGGACAGATTCGCTAGATTTTTATATAAATGATTATAGCGTTCTCACCTCGATCTATGGCGTACGTATAGACGGCGTGATCGGCTATGCCATGCTGAGTCGATACATTGTTAGCATCGATTACGAAAAACAGTCCATGGAATGGTTTGCCCCCGGCACTTTTAATTATCCTCGCAAAGGATGGTTACTTCAACCCCAGATTAATCGTTTACCCGCCTACCCTTTTACCATCCAGGAGTTGCAAACTAAAAGCTACCCCTTATTAATTGATATTGGTGCGGGGCTTAACCTCCTTTTCTCGGAGCGATTTGCCCAAGAGACCGGTGTGCTCGATAAGAACCGAAAAAGCTGGATCACATCGGGAGAAGGCATTGGAGGTCAAATTGAACTTAGACTTACCGTATTGCGCAGTATCAAAATTGGCCCCTATCGTTTTAAAAAAATACCGATCACTATTTTTGATGATCGCTATAATGTGACCAACTACCCACATTGGGCCGGATTGATCGGCAATGATTTGCTGAGAAGATTCAATATGATTCTCAATTATCCAGCCGGAGAGATCCACCTACGTCCAAATCGATTTTATCTTGACGATTTTGACTATGCCTATATCGGCATGGAACTTTATCTGATCGACGGCACCATCAGTATTGGATTTGTTGCCAGCAATTCGCCTGCCCAAGAGGCCGGACTACAAGTGGGAGATGAGATCGTAGCCATCAACAAAATCGTCTCCGGAAAACTCGATGCCTACAAGACCGAACTAGCCCATGCTTCAAAAAAAGTAACGGTTATCTACAAACGGAATGGAAAGATCGAATCGACCCTGGTAAAAACAATAAGGATTCGGTAATCGGCCGTAAAGTAAGTTGCATAGTAATCCCAATAAAAGTAGCCATTATAGTTATTATCAAATACTTTTTATTAATCAGCTATTTATATATTGATTAATATTACTCTATTACTGTAAAAAGAGTATTTCTACTTAGTATTTTTACTTTACTTTTACCCCACTGAAATGCCACTCTCGTTAAATCGGTAGAACCGCAAAGACCTAACGCTTCTTGCCTCTACTTTTATCAACGGCGGGTTGCATATGCAGTACCAAAACCAGTAACTGCATGCCTTACCAGACATTCACCCGCCGTCTTAGTAACCGATCTGCATTTTATTTTTCTATATTAATGCTACTGTCGGTGCTTTTTACATATCAAAGTATTGCGCAGTCTATTTTCACTTCTACACTCAACACAACTGGTTCCGCTAAACAGCTACTTGCAAACGATCCTCGCTTTCCAAGTTATTCTTTTGAATGGAATGTAGGCGAATCGGCCATCGTTACTACCAATAGTAACGGTAATTTGATGGTGACCCATGGGCTATTACAAGGATTTCTTTTGAACGAACCGGTAGTGCCTACAGCAAGAAGTTGGTTTCCTGACGAAATCGTCATCTTTCCAAATCCGGCCGTTGATGATTTTACCGTAGAATTATTAACCGGTATACAAGGAGACATTGTTTTTACCCTGTACAATAACCAAGGAACCCCACTACACCAACGATCAGTTCGCTACCAAGGTCTGGGCAGTACGCAGCACTTTATGGTTCGTCATTTACCCGCCGGGACCTATTTCTTGCGTATAAGTGCAAAAGGCTTACCCGAAAGTGGAGGCTATATCACAAAACAAGGCACATTTAAAATCATTAAAGTACAATAGAATTTTCTCTTAAAACCGCCGTTATGCTAAAATCCATCCTCTCCGTTATTGCCAGCTTTTTAATTGTTTCCGCAATAGCTCAATCGCCTCAGCTACTAAACTACCAAGGGGTAGCCCGTAATAGCTTTGGTAACCCCATACAGAATCGTTCCATGACGCTTCGTCTGAGTATTCGTAACGGCGGTAGCAATGGGTCTGTTGTCTACTCCGAGACCAGATCAGTAACTACTAATAATGGCGGCCTCTACTCGGTTCAAATCGGTAGCGCAGGGGCCACGGCCACTACTGGAACGATAGCTGCTATCAACTGGCAAGTGGGTACAAAGTTTTTACAAGTAGAACTCGATCCAGAGGCAGGAAGTAATTTTATTGATATGGGGACCCCACGCAACTGGTCAGCGTTCCCTATGCGCTAAGTGCGGGGGCGTCTCCTCCCGTAGGTGCAGCAAGTGGCGACTTATCAGGAACTTTTCCAAATCCCTCCATAGCTATTGGTGCAGTCAATACCGCTAAGCTAGCCGATGGTTCTGTAACGACCATTAAAATTGCCGATCAGTCCGTTACCAGCAATAAGCTGGCCGATGGAAATGTTATTACTGCAAAAATGGCCGATGCGAGTGTCACCGACGCAAAAATTGTTACGGTAAGTGGGTCAAAGGTAACTGGCAACATTACGGGCAATGCAGCAAATGTAACCGGTACGGTTGCCGTTGCAAACGGAGGAACCGGAGCCACCACCGCTACTGCAGCTAGAACCAATCTTGGGCTAGGCAATGTCGATAACACTAGTGATCTGGCCAAACCCATCAGCACCGCAACGCAAACAGCACTGGACCTAAAAGAAAATGCCAGTAATAAATCTACCGCCACATCGCTGGGCACCAGTGATGTCCTCTACCCTACTCAAAATGCCGTTAAAACCTATGTAGATGCACAATTAGCCTCTGGATCAACTCCCGATGCTACAGCCTCTATTAAAGGTAAATTACAGCTAGCCGGAGATCTTACTGGGACGGCTTCTTCTCCTTCGGTAGCCGCGGGGGCCATTACTACCTCGAAAATTGCTGATGCAGCAGTGACCGATGCTAAAATTGCTAGCGTAAGTGGATCCAAAGTATCAGGAAACATTACGGGCAATGCGGCAAATGTAACTGGTACCGTTGCCGTTGCAAACGGAGGAACCGGACAAACTACAATTAATGGTGTCAAAACAATATTAGGTCTGAATGGTACCACGGTAGCTATTGCCAGTGAAGCGGGTCTTACTAACCAAGGCAATAACGGAATTGCCATAGGAGCTGAAGCAGGAAAGAACAACCAGAATGTAAACGCAATAGCCATCGGGGCTGGTGCCGGAAGAACCAATCAAGGTCTAGCCGCTATTAGTATTGGATATGTCTCAGGAGATGTATCGCAAGGGGTCAATGCTATTGCGATAGGAGGTAATACAGCTCAAGCAAATCAAGCCGATCAAACAGTAGCCATAGGCTATGCAGCTGGGCAATATAATCAAGGTACAAATGCGGTAGCAATTGGGGCTTTTGCAGGAAATAACGGGCAAGTAGCCAACAGTATTGCCATCAATTCAAGTGGGCCCTCCTCTCCGCTGAATCCAACGAATGCAGGCCTGTATATCAGCCCCATCAGAACTGCAAGCGCCATCAGCAACGTGTTGTATTATGACCCAAGTTCAAAAGAAGTGACGTATGGAACTAGTACTGGCGTCACTACCGTGGGGAGCATAGCGGGCTCCTCCAACGTGAATGGAGCCACCATTAGCGGAAATACAATCGCCCTGGCGCCAGCCAGTTTAACAAATGGCGGCATCGTTACAACCTCAGCGCAGACCTTCTCCGGGTCAAAAACCTTCTCTTCTGATATCACAGTAAACGGAGTTAAAGTAGGAAGGGGGGCAGGAAACAATGGTCAAAATATTGCCATAGGTGCCGATGCTTTAGCCTCTGGTACAGGCACCAGAAACACTGCTGTTGGGTATGGCGCAATGCGACAGTACAACGGGACAAGTTTCGATAATAATACTAGTATCGGATATTGGAATATGTCGGCCTTGACTAGTGGAAATGGAAATACATCGGTAGGTGCGGAGTCTATGTTAAGTATAACCACAGGCACTCAGAATACGTCGATTGGCAACCAGTCTCTTATCAGTACCACCGGAAACGATAACGTTGGAGTAGGAAAAAGATCAGGTGAAACAAATACGACTGGAAGTCAGAACACATTCATTGGAACTAATTCGAATGCCGGTTCCAATAATTTATCAAATGCCACTGCCCTTGGATATGGAGCAACCGTAGCCACAAGCAACACAATACAATTAGGGAATAGCAACATAAGCAATGTTAAAACAAGCGGTACTCTGACCGCAGGGGTGGTCACCTACCCTAATACGGATGGTACTGCAAATCAAGTACTAAAAACTAATGGTAGCGGTACACTGAGCTGGAGTACACCAGTAGTGGGAGCCGCCACAGGGATAAACAATGATATTACACAATTAAATGGACTAACGAATCAAAAATTGATAACGCAAATTGCTGGGCCTATCAATACCTCATCCTATTCGGCTGGCGATGTAGTATATGATCAAAGTAGTGCCACTTATTACTTCTTTAAATCACAACTCCCGCAGTCATCTTCTTCCTATAGCAATCCAACTTCAAGCTTTGCCATTTTTGACTTCGGACGTGTGGTAATAAGAATGAGGCCAGATCGAAGCAATAGTATTGCCTCAATAACACTGAAAGTAAATGGGATCACTAATGGAGTTTTATCTATGTATTCTGCACTAGGAGCCAATGATCCTGCATGCCATATTTGGAACAATCCCGTCGTAGCCGTTGATGCAGCGACTTTAATGCGCTCTTCTTCACCTACCTCCGGTTCAGGCTATGTAACATTCACGTTTGGTACCCCCATATCTGTGACCGCCAATACTGATTATTATCTAACCTTTTCTTCCGCATGCGGTTCTGGAAATATTGAAGTAGTAAGTAATGCGACTGAAGCCAATTTTGCTATCTCCTATGGCACTACTTCAATTAATCAAGGAATCCCTGCTGTTAGAATTAATTATAACACATATGGTGTTACTAGTGTAACACTTTAGCAAAAGTCTAATTGCTCTTCTAACGCAAGTATACTTTTCGCAGAATAAATTTAAGCACTTTTACTTAGATTACCCCATTAAAATACTTATTACTCGTAAAAATACCAAGAAATTAAAGGAGCAATAAATTATTTTGATATATTCGGTACAAAAAAAAAATACCATGAAACTCACCATCGGGATCCTTGCCCTCTCCGCCTCCATCCTAGTATCATCCTGCAATAATATGGCGGGAGATGATGATTATTCCAACGCTGCATCAGACATCTGCGATTGCGTGAATAAGGCAACCCAAAACCTCTCTCCCGAATTCAAACGGTTAATGGAAAACCCAACTGACCAAGAAGCAATCACCAAGTGGGCAGAGGAAAATCCGACAGAAGCCCTTGAAAGTCTTGCCAGCGTCGGAGATATGCAAACGAGTATTGAAAACTGCACAAAAAAATTAGAGGCAAAATACAAAGATTTATACACCAATGACTCTGAAATGGAAGTACTCAATAAACTCATGGATAAACTTAAAGAAAATAGTGGCTGTAGGTTTACCTATAAGGTTATGCTAAATGGCTTGCAGGGTAAGTATGAATAAATAACACAAATAATAGTACCAAAATAAAAAACCCGAATCATATCCATTCGGGTTTTTTTGTGCCCAAGACTGGATTCGAACCAGCACAGCCTTTCGGCCACTACCACCTCAAAGTAGCGCGTCTACCAATTTCGCCACCTGGGCCACAGTCCGATTAAAAATCGGCGGGGTGCAAATATAACGACTATTTTTTGAGCGAGATCGTAAAGGTGGTGCCCTTTCCAAGTTCTGATTGCTTGACAAACAAGGCACCCCGATGATACTCCACGATAATGCGCCGCGATAAGCTCAACCCCAGCCCCCACCCTCTTTTCTTAGTGGTAAATCCAGGGGTAAAAACTATATTCCACTGCGACTTGGGTATTCCCTTTCCCGTATCACTTACATCGATCGTTATGGAGCTTTCTGTTTCAGCTATGGCAACCGCTACCTTTCCGTCTCCGTTCATGGAATCGAGTGCATTTTTAAGCAAATTCTCCATCACCCAGTCAAAAAGCGGGGGCGAAAGCTGGGCATAAACGGGTTGGGGTGAGTCTGTCGTAATAGTAAAGACGATCTTGGCGCCGGCTCGCTTTTTCATATACTCTACCATGCTGCCAACCTGTGCGACCAACTCAGTTCTTTCTAATTGAGGGGGGCTGCCGATCTTTCCAAACCGATCCGTGATCAGCTGCAATCGATCCACATCTTTTTCTAGCTCGGGCACCACCTTTTCGGCACCGGGCGATTCTCTTAGCATCTCTACCCATCCCCGAAGAGAAGATACGGGGGTACCCAACTGATGCGCAGTTTCCTTGGCCATCCCTACCCAGATCTGATTTTGAGAGGAACGATAGCTCGTATGGAGAGAGGCGATGGTCAATAAAATAAAAAGTGCAACAATACCCAGTTGCACCAGTGGAAAATATCGAACCTGATTCAACAAGACCGATTCGCCATAAAAATATCGATTAAACTTGGTGGGATCGGCGGAATCCCTCCAGACCAAAGAATCGTTTCGCTTTCTGAATTGCTCGAGTTTATCAGATAAGAAAGAAGGAGAAGAGGCCGCTTGTGCGCTATCCAGATTAACAAAGTTGATGATATTGTCATTTTCATCGATCTCGATGATCGGAATAAAATCGTTGCGAGTCGTAATCAAACTGGCTAAAAAAACCTCATCTTCCTTCGACACATTACTAAGATATTGAGAGGCCTCAGCCCATTGCTCTACCAGTCCTCGTTCGCGCAAAGCGATCTTCTGCGCCAGGTATTGTGAATAGAACAGGGTGCCGATCACAATACCAATGGCTAGCAGCGAGAGTAGGGTTTTCCAATTAAAAAGACTGCGTAGCATAACCGAATTTAAGGGAGAATCATGGGCATGCCTTATTTTTGAATAACTATTTTATCCGTTCAATGCCTTTACCCACTGTCGCCATCGTTATCTTAAATTGGAATGGATCTGCACTGCTACAACAATTTTTACCCTCCGTACAGGCCACGCAATACGAGGCATTCAAGATAGTAGTCATCGACAATGGATCTAGCGACGACTCCATTGCCTTTCTTAGAAACACCTACCCTGCCATTCAACTTATTTGCCTTTCTAACAACGAGGGATTTGCAAGAGGCTATAATTTGGGGCTTCAACAAGTAGAAGCCGACTTTTTCTTACTCCTCAATTCTGACGTAGAAGCACATCCCTCCTTTCTGAACCCGATGGTATCGCTACTCCAACAAGATCAATCGATCGCAGCCTGCCAGCCAAAGATCTTGCGACTCGATCAGAAAGATTGTTTTGAGTATGCCGGGGCCGCCGGAGGTTGGATCGATCGGTTGGGCTATCCTTTTGCCAAGGGCCGCGTATTCGATCATCTTGAAAAAGATCGGGGACAATACGAACACCCTGAACCCATTTTTTGGGCTAGTGGCGCGGCTATGTTTATACGAGCGAACATTTATAGAGAGTTGGGAGGATTTGACCCCTCCTTCTTTGCCCATCAAGAAGAGATTGACCTTTGTTGGAGAATACAATCGGCCGGCTATAAGATCTTCAGCTGCCCGCAGGCGATAGTTTGGCACAAAGGAGGAGGAACCTTACCCACCGGCAATGCCAAGAAGACCTTTCTCAATTACCGCAATAACCACATTATGTTATTAAAGAACCTGCCCATCCTATCCCTATTATGGATTTGGCCACTACGCCTGGCCCTGGATGCCCTTGCGGCCTGGCGGGCTTTATTTACTGGAGATGCCGGCTATTGGTGGGCGGTCGCCAAGGCCCATTTTGCCGCCTATGCCTGGCTATTGGCTGAGAAATCGAATAGTTTGTTTCCCCGGCATAGGACCGATCGTTTGCCGGGTCTGTATCGAGGCGCTGTCCTTTGGAAGTATTTTGTGGGCCAAAAGAAAACCTTCGACCAAATTGTAAAGACCCCTGCAAAAAATTAGATTCGATCCCTTAATTTTGCCCTCAAAATAAGCCCTATGAGCGCCCAACAGGATGTTCAACAAGAATACCAGCAGGAATTAGAAAAAATACAGCAATCTGACTTTACTCATAGCTGGATCTCCTCTTCTGGCTTTTTATTTTACCTGCAAGTGGGATGCCTGGTCGCTTTTTTATTCGGGGCCTGTAGTATGCTCTATACGAAACGCTACCAAAAAATTACGGCGCCCGTCCAAGAGAGCAGCCTCTATACCCCAAAGTATAAATAAGGGGCTAAAATTTTTTTTGAACCCCAATAGACCTTATTTTTACTCCCCGCTCTTTAAACCATTAAAGAGTTTAGTTCTTTATCCGCGGAAGTAGCTCATTTGGTAGAGCACGACCTTGCCAAGGTCGGGGTGGCCGGTTCGAGCCCGGTCTTCCGCTCCAAAAGTCCTCTCTTGACAAAGAGGGGATTTTTTTTGTCGCCCAATGGCCCTGGTGGTGAAATTGGTAGACACGCAGGACTTAAAATCCTGTGGCCAGCAATGGCCGTATCGGTTCAACTCCGATCCGGGGCACCAAACCTCCCAAACATGGGAGGTTTTTTTATGCGCATACTTTAGCTAGTCCACGTCAGTTCAAGCTTTCCTATCGTGCAATACCCTACTTGTACTTCTTGAGACAAGGGCGTAAATAAAATACTGAACGTATTACGATGCGGATCAATTTGCTCAATACGAATTTGCTCTCTAAAATCAATACCGGACTGCCCTTGCCATTTATATACGGACTCTTTTGCCGACCAACAACGCGTTAGCCACTGAGCAGCGTCAATTCCTTCTTGTAACTGCGTTAGCCCGGCACTGGCCAGTAAAAGGTCTTGTTCTTTATCACTTAAAAATTTATGCCGGATCCTAAAGATCCGATCGCCTGATTGTTCAAGGTCTACCCCTACCGGACCGGCCGTAGAAACGATGGCAGCGGCATGATCGGCGCAGTGCGTAAGCGAAAAATAAAAGGATCCATCGGCCACACCGGGTTTACCCGAATCGGATACTACCAGGTCGCTAAGCGAAAAACCAGGACGCAGTTGCTGCAATACGTAGCGCGCTGCCAAATGCCGCAATTTTACCTGAGGGTGATCGATGGTACGGGCTGCGTAAACCTGTTGCTCAAAAAAAGAGAGGGGTTCGCTGATCTGCCAAACGGCGACCTGCAGATGGGGTTGGGGCCTTTGTTGAAAAATAATCGGCATAGTAGAGAGAATCCTAGTTATTTTGCCGGTACCTAATCGAAGATACTACTATGATACTCTCTGATAGCAGAATTTTGGAAGAAATAGAAAAAGGCACCATCAAGATCAATCCCTACCGCCCGGAGTGTCTGGGCAGCAATTCCTACGATGTGCACCTGGGAAAAACACTGGCCACGTACAAAGAACACATGATCGATGCCAAAAAGCACAACCAAATTGATTATTTCGATATTCCTGACGATGGAATCGTACTCTATCCACATATATTTTATTTAGGTGTTACCGAGGAGTACACCGAAACCCATGCACACGTTCCTTTTCTGGAAGGAAAATCTTCCACGGGTCGTTTGGGTATCGATATTCATGCTACCGCCGGCAAAGGGGATGTAGGGTTTTGCGGAAACTGGACACTGGAGATCTCCGTAAAGCAACCGGTCAAAGTGTATAAGGGAATGCCGATCGGTCAATTGATCTACTTTCCGGTAGAGGGACCTATTCAAGTTTCTTATCAGCAAAAGAAAAATCCCAAGTATAGCAACCAGCCCGATCGGCCGGTTGAGAGTATGATGTGGAAAAACACATTCTGAGCTTTTTTACAAGCCTTGCATTCCTTCTTTTCGGGTAAGAGCAATTACCCACCCTACTACTTCGTGATAACTTCGCATGCCCTTCGGCTGATCGTTGGCCTGTAAAAAATACTCATACCCTGTCATGATGATCCGTTCTACAGGTGTTTGATAAGAATTGTAGAAATCTCTAATAATACGAAGATCATTTTTTATCGGCACCGGAATAGACTTGTAAACTGCCATAGCGCGCGTTGTATCGAGTCGATATAATTCTGACTGCGCATATCGGAACAACTCCAGATAAACGGAATACCGAAATAATGGATCCGGATGATTTTTGCCCGCCAGGTATCCTACAAAATTGGCTTCGCTCTCCTTGGCATAACCCACCTGGTGGGCTAATTCGTGCAAGGCCACAAATGGCTGCAACATGGGAGGAATGGTGGTGTTAACCTGTGCTTCTCCACTGAAGGGATTATAATATCCTTGAAAGCCTAAATAATTGCCTACATAGCTGTATAAAGAGGGCTTGACAGAAGATGAGGAATGGGATAAAAAAGAATAGGGAAGACCAGTTACTCTGTAAGGCAGCATGGCCTGTGCAAATAAACTGCGTTTACGAAGTGCAGACCACTTATCCTGCTGGGGCAATAAAGATCGATTGGAATCGGCCTTAGCCAATAAGGCTATTGTGAGTGTGTTGATCTCTTCGACGCTGGAACTATCGGCCTTTAATTGCAATTGATAGCCGATCCCGGCTCGGCTATAGTTAAGCCCCCAAAAAAGATTAAAAAAAACGTAGATGAACAAAAAAGAAAAGACAATTTGCTGCGCCCCCTGTACAAGGTAGCTTCTGTTTACTCTTTTGCGATAGAGATCGCGGAACAAACCAGTGGTTTTGAAAATGATCAATAAAAGCAACAAGCCATAGAAAAGATCACCCACACTAAAAGGGATCCATCCCAACAAAAAACGTTGCAAGGCCGCTAACACCGGAAAGAGACCCCGACTATAGTTTCGCTCGATCCACTCCGGATAAAATGCGACCCACTTGATCCCTACGGCCAATATCACCAATATGACCCAGGCCCGGTTTTTCATAAGTCTGCTGTAGAATCGAGCCAGGCGTTCTTGAAGGGCTAGATAGTTTAGTTTATTCAAAATCAATCATTTAAGGAGGATGGCCTTGGCAAATTAACGAAATATCTATCAGGTCATTTTCAGATAAATCCCTTACCTTTGCGCACGCTGAAAACTTGCTCTATGGGCCGTCGACGGGAGTACGACATAGCGTTCGTGGGGTTAAAGCCCGGATTGCACGAGTTTCATTACGAGATCAGCGATAAGTTCTTTGCAGCCTTTCAACAGCAGGATTTTCGCCATTGCCTGGCCAAAGTTAACCTGCAGTTAGAAAAGCAAAGCGGTTTTATGCGGCTCACCTTTGAGATCGGTGGTAAGCTCGAAGTCACCTGTGATCGTTGTAACAGCGATCTACCACTGGAACTTTGGGATGAATTCACCATTACGGTCAAAATGGTAGAGGAACCCGAATTGATGAACGACCAAGAAGAGGATCCCGACGTTTATTATATCGGACGAGGCGAAAGTCACTTGAATATCGAAGACTGGGTCTATGAATTCATCAACCTAAGTTTACCGATGCAAAAGACTTGTCGATTCGAAAAGATGGATGGGCCCCACTGCAATAAAACCGCGCGCGAGCTGCTTAAAAAATTAGAAGAAGATCCCTCTCCTGAGAAGAAAGACAATCCGATCTGGAAAGGACTCGATAAATTCAAAGACCTTTCATAATATTTTAGACAAGCAAAAGTTGAACTATGCCAAATCCTAAACGCCGACACAGCCAGCAAAGAAGTGCCAAACGCCGCACGCACTATAAAGCAACTTCCGCTACCCTTAGCAACGATGGCACTACTGGAGATACCCATCTGCGTCACCGGGCGCACGTAAGTGAAGGTAAACTGTATTACAAGGGAAAGCTGGTGGCTGAAAAAGCTCCGCTGAAGGTCAAGTAATTCATGTTGATCGGAATTGATATGATGGGCGGGGACTATGCCCCCGCTCAGGCCGTCAAAGGCGTAAAAGCATTTCAAGAACGGTTCCCGCTGATCCCTCTTTGTTTATTTGGTGCTGAATCGGTCTTATTGCCCCTGCTGCAACAAGACCAAGTCTCCTTAGAACATATTACGATAGTCCATGCCCCCGATCAAATCGGCATGCACGAACATCCTACCCGCGCGCTTAAAGAAAAACCACAATCATCGATTGCCATAGGTTTTGGCTGGTTATCACAAGGCAAGATAGCTGCCTTTATGAGTGCCGGTAACACGGGCGCCATGTTGGTGGGAACACATTTTAGTATCAAACCGCTCGAAGGGGTTATTCGCCCCACCATCTCTACCATTATCCCCAAGATCGATGGTGGCACGGCCTTACTACTCGACGTAGGACTCAATGCCGACTGTAAGCCGGAACACCTGAACCAGTTTGCCATTATGGGATCTGTCTATGCCAACGTAATGCTAGGCATCGAAAATCCAACGGTAGGACTCATAAACGTAGGAGAAGAAGAGACCAAGGGCAATGCCCTAACGCAGGCCACCTATCCTCTTCTCAAAGAAAATAAGCTGATCCACTTTATTGGTAATGTAGAAGGGAGAGATATCTTGACTGGCAAGGCCAATGTGATGGTCTGCGATGGATATACCGGAAATATAGTGCTGAAAATGGCTGAATCCCTCTTTGATATCGCAACTCATCAGCAAATTGATACCCCGTACTTTGGTCGCTTTAACTTTGAAAACTACGGCGGTACCCCCGTACTGGGTGTTTCTAAACCTGTGATTATCGGTCATGGCATTTCTGGCGAAAAGGCCTTTATGAACATGCTTTGCCTGGCAAAAGACATGGCAGAAAAACAGGTAATGCAAAAAATGAGCATCGCCTTGCGCCCGCAGGCATAGCGCCCCATATTCCAATTTGTTACAAACCGGGCTCTCTTTTTCCTCCTCTTACAAGAACGGTTAAAAAAGAAAAGCCGTCTTTTCAGACGGCTTCTTTGTGATCCCGCTGGGACTCGAACCCAGGGCCCCAACATTAAAAGTGTTGTGCTCTACCAACTGAGCTACGAGATCAACCTCGTTTTTGGGAGTGCAAAAATAAGTCTCGTATTCGTTTGTACCAAAACTTTTTAGATACACTTATCAACCCATTTTCTTCATTTTTTAAAGTAGGTTTGTATAAACTGGGATATGGAGCAGTCCTTCAACAATAAAGTGGTAGCCATTACCGGAGGCACGGATGGGATCGGCAAGGCACTGGTGCAGGCGATGTTGGCAAAAGGAGCCACCGTGGCGACTTGTGCCCGCAATCAGGATAAACTCTACCAACTTCAAACTCAAAATGCCGGTGCTCCCCTGCTAACTGTGGTAGCCGATGTAAGCAAAGAAAACGATTGCCGCCATTTTATCGAAAGCACCTTGCACGCTTTCGGAAAGATCGATATCCTGATCAATAACGCCGGTATATCCATGCGCGCCCTGTTTGCCGACGCCGAAATAGACGTGATCCGCAAACTGATGGATGTGAATTTCTATGGAGCCCTCTGCTGTACCAAATACGCCCTTGATTCGATCATCAAACAAAAAGGGGTCATTGTGGGCGTTTCTTCAATAGCAGGTTACCGTGGGTTGCCAGGACGTACGGGCTATTCGGCTAGTAAATTCGCACTACAAGGCTGGCTGGAATCACTTCGAACCGAAATGCTCGACAAAGAAGTTAATGTTATGTGGGTCTGCCCGGGCTTTACTACCTCGAATATTCGCCAAGCTGCCCTTAATGAAAAAGCAGAGGCCCACGGAGAAACCTCCATGGACGAAGAAAAGATGATGTCAGCCGCTACTTGTGCCGACCACATCGTCAAGGCCATTGAGGAACGCAAGCGTACCCTGATACTAACATTCAATGGCATCAGGACCGTTTGGTTGAATAAACTTTTTCCAAAACTGACCGATAAACTGGTCCATCGTTTTTTCTTTAAAAAAGGAAAGTTGATCCAATAAGCATGGCCCTGATTACCCTAACATCAGATATTGGGAGTCCCGACTACTTGGTAGGGGCCATCAAGGCACAGCTCTTACAATTGAACAGCGATTTTCAGTTGATCGACATCTCGCATCACATTCCCCCTTTCAACTATACGCAAGCAGCCTATGTGTGCAGAAGTGCCATCCGTCACTTTCCGCCCCACACATTTCACTTGATCATGGTCGACTTGTTTGGCACCCGACCGGATCATTTATTGCTGGCCTTTCATCACGAACAGTATTTTATCTGCGCCGATAACGGTCTACTTAGTATGATACTGGAGGAAACTCCTGACATCGTTATGGGAATCCCCCTCGAAAACACCAGCCCTCGAACCACTTTGCATGTCACGGGCATTATGGGGCAGGTGGTAGACCGCTTGAGTAAAGGAGAGCCTATTCTCTCCATTGGGAAACCAGATATCGTTATTACGGAGAAAAAACATTTACGCCCTACGATCGAACAACAATACATAGAGGGACAAATTATTTTTATTGACGGTTTCGAAAATGTGATCGTCAATATTACCCGCAATCAATTCGAAGAGAACAGAAAAGGCCGAGGATTCAAGATCGTCTTCAGGGGCAACGAAACCATCGATCAATTGAGCGAAAGCTATGCCGATGTGGCCGAAGGAGATAAACTGGCTCTTTTTAACAGCGCAGGCTATCTGGAGATCGCCATAAACAAAGGCAATGCGGCTGGCTTATTTGGACTGAAGGGCTACTCAGAAAAGAGTCGGCAAGGACAGCTGGCCTACCAGACCGTTCGGGTTTATTTCCAATAATCATCTCGAAGGGCACGCCCGGCCGATTTAACGAAAACTTACCCGGCTATCCCCTATTTTTGCCTATAGCAAAATCACCTGAAACATGACATTTCGTAAAGCGAACAACCTCAGCGGTTGGCTCATCTTTTTGATAGCCCTGGCTACCTATGTGCTCACCAGAGAAGCGCGTGGCAGTTTATGGGATACCGGCGAGTTTATTGCCAGTGCCAAAGGACTGCAATTACCTCACCCCCCGGGAGCGCCGCTATTCGTATTGCTGGGACGATTCTTTATTGTTTTGTTCGGGGACAATCCGATGACCACGGCCAGCGCAGTAAATTTTATGAGCGCCCTGGCCAGTGCAGCAACGATCTTGCTGTTGTTTTGGAGCATCACCCATTTTGGAAGAAAATTATTTGCAGGTGCCGGAGAAGAGCTTAGCGGGGGTCAAATTGCCGCCACCATGGCCGCAGGGGCCGTGGGAGCCTTAGCGTATACATTCTCAGATTCTTTTTGGTTTAGTGCGGTGGAAGGCGAGGTATATGCCCTATCCTCTTTTTTTACCGCCCTGGTATTTTGGGCTATGCTCAAGTGGGAGCAGGCCGATGAACGGGCCGGTGGCGATCGCTCACTGCAGTTACGTGCCGACCGCTGGATCGTATTCTTGTTTTTCATGATGGGATTGTCCATTGGAGTGCATTTGCTGAACCTACTGACCATTCCGGCCATCGTAATGATCTACTATTTCCGTCGTTACAAGTTCAGCGTAGCAGGAGCCATCCTGGCCTTTCTGATCGGCTGTGCCATAACCGGCCTTGTGCAAGTGGGAGTCATTCAATACTCCATGAAAGCAGCCGGAGAATTTGACATCTTTTTCGTCAATCAACTAGGCCAACCTTTTTTCTATGGCTTTGCTTTTTACTTTGTAGCCCTGGCTGCGCTAATCTTAGTAGGATTACAGTTCAAAGAGTCCCAATTTAACAGGCCCCTGTTTGCCGCATGGTCCTTGGTCTTTTTGTTTTTGCTGCTTACTCCCTCGATCGTGGTGCCAGGCGATGGACTCAAAATTGGAGGCATCCTCTTACTGTTGATCTTTGCAGGGCTGTTGATTGCTTTTTTCAAACCCAGTGGACTACGCATTCTCAAACTTTCACTATGGTCCTACGCCTTTATCATGCTGGGTTATTGCTTGTACTTTACGACACTGATCAGATCGAATGCCAATCCTGGCATCGACATGAACAATGTCGATAATCCTATTAACCTGGTCTATTATTTGAGTCGCGAGCAATATGGCAGCGCCCCGTTAGTATACGGTCCTCATTTTGCAGCAGACCCCTCTAAAGACCTGGCTATTCAAGAAGAAGGCGTCATAGATAAAATAAAAGCAAAGAGCCAAACAGAGGCCTCTAACATTCATCAATCTGAAGAGCTACGCGCCGGAAGAACCTTTGAACAAATTAAGGATAGCGTCTATGCCGCATTAATAGATGATGCATACTTTATCAAAAGCGAAATGAAGTATGTAAAGGGCGATAAGCGATATATTCCCATAGGAAGATCAAAAGAATATAATTATAGCTCACGGGTCAAACAACTCTTTCCGCGCGTCTGGGATTCAAGCGACGACCAATATCATGCCCAATTCTACGCCGAGTGGTTGGGCCTTCGGAATCCAGAGGATGGAAGCTACAATGCCCCTCGTTTGTCAGACAATATTAACTGGTTCTTCTCTTATCAAATGAGCTGGATGTATTGGCGCTACTTTATGTGGAATTTTGCCGGCAAACAAAATGATATCCAGGGAATGGGTAATGTACGAGACGGCAACTGGGTTACCGGGATCAGTTTTCTGGATAATGCAAGGCTGGGCGATCAGTCGAAGTTACCCAGCAGTATGCGCCCCAATGCCGGGACTAATTACTACTTTTTACTTCCCTTCTTATTGGGTGTGATTGGCTGCGTTTTTCAAGCGGTTCAACGACCAAAAGACTGGATCGTTAGTTTCCTTTTGTTCTTCTTTACCGGGATTGCTATCGTGCTTTATCTAAATCAACCCGGTAATCAGCCTCGTGAGCGAGATTATGCCTATGTAGGGTCTTTCTATGCATTTGCTATTTGGATCGGTCTTGCCCTGATCGCTTTTGTGCAGGCCGCTGCGCAGCGAATTGACGTAGTACGCCAAACGGCTGTCATCGGACTATCTGCCTTCTTAGCATTTTGGATAACTTTTATGAGCTCATTTCCCAGCGATGGCTGGGGTCCGGTCATTAATGCCTTAGCGGCAGCCGGTATGACGGCTTTCATAGGCGGAGCCCTTAGTTTATTACTTGGTCTTATATCAGATGGAGGAAAGAAGTACAACCTGCTGGTTAGCCTGGCGACGGTTTGTTGCTTGGCCGTACCCGCCCTAATGGCCAACCAAAACTGGGACGATCATGACCGCAGTCAAAAAACGACCGCACCTGACCTGGCGCGCAATTACCTAGAAAGCTGTGCGCCCAATGCCATCATATTCTCATTTGGAGATAACGATACCTATCCGCTCTGGTATGCACAAGAGGTAGAGGGCGTTCGTACCGATGTGCGGGTTATAAACAATAGTTTACTCGGCATCGATTGGTACATAAACCAATTGCGATACAAGATCAACGATGCTGATTCACTCGATGTACTATGGGGTCCTGAGAAAATTCAAGGTAACACCAGGAACTTTGTCTCCTATACTCCCATTGAAGGCATCGATCAAGAGGCCTATTATGACCTCTATGATGTTATGAAAAACTATGTCGGTAGCGATGATCCCTCGCGGATGGACAATAGCAGAGGAGAGGCTCTCAATATGCTACCGATCAACAAGGTAGTAGTGCCTGTGGACCGCGCTACGGTATTGCAAAATGGAACAGCCAACCCCGAAGACAGCATCTTTACCGATTTTGGATTTGCGCTACCGGAAAGAGGGCTAATGAAGAACGAATTGATCATTTTAAATATCATCGCTTCCAACAAATGGAAACGTCCCATCTACTTTACCTCTCCGTACGGTGAACTTGGGTTTGGACCTTTCTTGCGCAAAGAGGGACTGGCCTACCGATTGGTTCCCGTAAAACCCGCCTATTCGCAAATGAACTGGGTAACCGATCAGGCCATGCGCTCGAACGGACTGGGAGGCACGCCTATTCGGGATAATAATTTGGCGGTGATCTACACGAACCTGATGGAGAAGTATCGTTTTGGCGGAGCCTCCATAAACGGAATGTACTTTGATGAGGAAAATCGTCGACACATGCTCAACATCAGAGAGATCTATGCCGAGGCTGCAGGTAATTTAGCCGATGCCGGTAAAATGACGGAGGCCAAGGCCCTGATCGAAAAGATAGAAAAAGAGATCCCAGCTACTGCTCTACCCTACGCGATGGTAAGCCGTTACAATAGCCATAACCAGACCGCACTGATCTATCTGGAGGCCTGCTATAAGGCCGGAATAAAAGAACTTGCCGCTAAGGTTGGAACGGCTATCAAAACTGATCTGGAGCAACAAGAAAAATACTATAAGTACATCAGCGCAAAAAAACCAAAAGCCTACCCACAGTTTCAAGGTGCTGAGGAGCCCATCAACGAACGACTACTGCTGGTACTAAATGAAATAGAGACCAAATACAAATAATATGGATTTGACCTTTAACCAAAACGAAGACCATCTGCGCAGCTTATTGAGCTTGTGTGAGCAGCGAGCGGCGCAGATTCGGTTGGGAGGAGGCAAAAAGGCCATCGAAAAACAAAAGGCGAAAGGTAAAAAAACAGCCAGAGAAAGAATTGAATACCTCGTAGACAAGGATAGTTCCTTTATTGAGTTGGGTTTATTTGCCGGATATGAACTTTACCAAGACCAAGGAGGATGTCCTGCTGGCGGTACGGTTGCCGGGATAGGATATATCAGTGGACGACAAGCGATCATCGTCGCCAACGATCAAACGGTTAAGGCGGGTGCTTGGTTCCCCATAACCGGAAAAAAAAATCTGCGCCTACAAGAAATAGCCATCGAGAATCGATTACCGATTATTTACTTGGTGGATAGCGCGGGGGTGTATTTGCCCATGCAAGATCAGATCTTCGCCGATAAAGAGCATTTCGGAAGAGTGTTCCGCAACAATGCCAAGATGAGCAGTATGGGGATTACTCAGATTGCCGCCGTAATGGGAGCTTGCGTTGCCGGAGGGGCCTACTTACCCATCATGAGTGATGAGACCCTGATGGTAGAGGAAAACGGTTCGGTATTTCTAGCCGGATCCTATTTAGTAAAAGCGGCCATTGGCGAAGACATCGATAACGAAAGTTTGGGCGGGGCAGCCATGCATGCCACCATCAGTGGTACGGCCGATTACACGTTTGCCACAGAAGAGGCCTGTCTCGATCACATAAAAAAAACCATGTCCTTGCTCGGTAAATCGTCCAGCGCAGGCTTCGACCGGATTAAACCGATTGCCCCTGCCAGACCCTCCACCGATATCTATGGACTTTTTCCAAAAGACGGAAAGCCTTACGACGTACAAGAGATCATTGACTGTATTGTAGACGCAGGCAGTTTCTCTCCCTTCAAGACCGGATATGGAAAAACCATTGTCTGCGGATATGCCCGTATAGAGGGATGGGCCGTGGGTATCGTGGCCAACCAGCGTAAGATCGTCAAGAGTGGAAAAGGCGAAATGCAGATGGGAGGTGTTATCTACAACGACAGTGCCGATAAGGCCGCTCGCTTTATTTTAAATTGTAATCAAAAGAAGATACCCCTTCTTTTTTTGCAAGATGTAACCGGTTTTATGGTGGGTAGCAGAAGCGAGCAATCGGGCATCATCAAGGATGGCGCCAAACTGGTCAATGCGGTCTCAAATTCGGTCGTTCCCAAGATCACGATCATCATGGGCAATTC
>Ga0194130_10000839_pt1 | contig 54129 bp, 55 predicted proteins | sample TA2KigsurfametaG_FD_160084 | JGI IMG/M metagenome (GOLD analysis project Ga0194130, IMG submission 160084) | Freshwater microbial communities from Lake Tanganyika, Tanzania - TA2015050 Kigoma 12 surface | ecosystem: Environmental > Aquatic > Freshwater > Lake | place: Tanzania: Lake Tanganyika...
GCGGTGGGACTCTACATTACTGGATGCAAAGGAGGGGCACATCCCCTCCTCTGCACTCCTCCCCTAAAAGCCCAGAAAGGCAGCATTGGCCAAATTCGTAATTGCAGAACTTGACATACACAACTCATGATGCCACCACGGGCCGCCCAGCGTGCTACCAACGGCCGGCGATCTTTCCATACGCGTCGGTCTAGTCACAAAGTGTAGATCTCTCGCACCTAAAAGAAGGGCAACTAGTCAATTGACGGATCGCCTGCGATCCACTCATTGCAGCGGCCCCGGCGAACGGCTTAGCAGGAAACGCCCGGTTAAATTCCTCGAACGGGACTTTGTGGCCAACTTCCGAGTAGCGTGCAATCCAGGAAGAACAGTTCTACACCGTGAGAGTCTTTGCGCAAATGTCCTCGACGTAGCTCGATGAGCTTGGTCAAGTCGATACCGGATACGGTATCATCGCCATGTGGCTTCCACGCAAAAAATGCTATCGAAAATGCGCCTGGTGCAGACGGGCTGGCGTATCGAAGAATTGCAATCAGTTGCCAGCGACAACCATTTAGAGTGGCGTCGGCCCGGTCGCGGTGGCAGCCACGTGATTTTCAGCTCACCCGGTGTGCGGGAGATCGTATCTGTACCGTCAAAGCGGCCCATCAAGCCCATCTACATCAAGCAATTCCTGGCCCTGGTCGACGCGGCAATCGAGGTAAAGCAAAATGAAATCTAAAAAGAAGCCGACTCCTGATGCTTATCAGTTCACGGTTCGCCCACTTTCAAAGGAAGAAGGCGGTGGCTATCTCGTTGAGTACCCCGACATTCCGGGCTGTATGTCCGATGGCGAGACGATCGAAGAGGCAATTGCCAACGGCCGGGAGGCACTGCGCGATTGCTTGGACGTCATCAGCGAGTCTGGGGGCAAAGTCCCCAAACCTGAAGTTGCGCCCGCCCAGTGGCGCCAGCGTCTGCCCCGCACTCTTTACTTGAAGTTGACCAAACAGGCGGAGCGCGAGGGAGTCAGCATCAACAGCTTGGTAACGGCAATCATTGCCGAGGCGATCGGCGCCAAATTGAGACTGCCACCACCGACCCGCTAGCCAACTTGAGAGAGTTGCCGAGAGAGATCTCTCGCCAGTCGCTCGGGGTGCGCCTGGATCGTCGATGCAAGCAGGTGGCCCGAAAGCGGAGTTCTGGAAGGTTAAGAGGTCCTGCAAGCATCTTTCGAGGCGAGGCTGCTCAACCCCAAGTCTTGATTCCAGCCAATCGGAAGCACTCAGCCTACCTATCGCGATAGGCAGTGACAAACAACTGGCCTCAGTCAGCGAGGGCACGTTATCGGCTCAGCCCCAATGCCGACAACGTGCCGTGAATCGGCCGTTAAATCCACCCCCTACCCCACACACGGATTCACCACCCTCACCCCCCTCATCCTCGTAAAATCCCGATCCGCCGACCACAGCTCCTCCACGCCATGACTCACACAAATCGCATGAATCCTCGCATCATGCACCTGCGCCCCCTTCAACCGCCCACCCAGCACCGTCCGCTTCAGCGCATCCCAATACCCCGCCGTCTCGCAAAGCATCTTCAACCCCGGCGACTCCATCCAGACCTCCACCTGCTCCACCGCCGCCTCCGCCGGGCTCGGCACAACAAAAATCCGCCCATCAGTCACGACTGACAAAAACTCATGCACACAAGCCCACGGAATCCCCCAACTCGCCCTCCCCTCCGCCAGCCTCCTCACCGCCGCCGCAGCCGCGGCATGGTCAGCCAGATCCTTCCGGTGCGCATAAACCAGAATGTTCGTATCCACAACGATCATCGGCCCTGCCACTCCTTCTCATCCGCATAGGCCCGCCGCGTCAGCTCACTCAAACTCAAGCCGCCCTGCAATCCACCGCCCCCAGCAAAACTCCCATCCCGCAGCCGAAAGGGCGTACCCGCCGCGCTCGACCGCGCACTGACCACACTCCGCAGCCCCTCCTCCACCAGGTCGCGAAAGCTCACTCCCTCCTCCTTCGCCAGCACCTTCACCTGATCAAACAGAGGATCCGCGATCTCGACAGTAGTCTTCATATACCCATACTGCCATAAATATAATATGGGTTATATGGGAATTTTCGTTCACAAGTTTTTTGAAAAAATCATCTCCAGTTAATTCAATAACTTAACACTCTGGCCAACCTCGCACCCCCCACCCCCACCCGCTATCCTGTCCTCGGAAGAAATTCCACAAAACTCATCCCGAAAGGCACCCAACCCAATGTCAACCAAAGCCCAGATCCTGGCCAACATTCAGAACGCACAGAAGTCCACCGGTCCCCGCACCGACCAGGGCAAACAGCAATCCGCAAAGAACTCCCTCCGCCACGGCCTCAACGCCTCGGCCGATTCCCTCTTCGCAGCCAACCCCCAGGAGCAAGCCCAATATAAAGCCCTCCGCGAGCAGCTCTTCCAGCAAATCGTCCCCTTTGGCCCCGCCGAGGAAGTCGTCTTCGAACAATACGCCTTCTCCACCTTCCAGGCACTACGCGCCCAACGCTTCGAAGCCGACGCGCAAGACCGCTGGCTCGCCAACCCCGAAAACCAAACCTTCTTCCTCCAAATGGAACGACTCATCAAACAAGGCGCCCTCTACGAACGCCGCGCCCACAAAGCCTTCAAGCAACTCTCCCAACTCCAACTCGACCGCTTCGCCGCCGTCGAAATGCACGCCGAACTCAAAGACGTCGAGCTCGACGAAAACATCTCCCCGGCCCTACCCGCTGCCCAACTCAGAAAACACGAACTCAAACAGGAAGAAGCCCTTTACCTCGGCCTCACCGTCCATCACGGCTTGAAACTGCAAAACGAAGAAACGAACCCAATCCACCCCGCGCCCATGCTCGATGCCGCCTGAACAAAACGAACCCAATCGCCCCTCAACGCATCACCCGGTCCAGCCACGCATAGCTCAACTGCCGCACCTCCGGCGGAAAATCATGCTCGCAATCCGGATGCTCCACGCGAATCCCGGCATGCCGCGAATCCCGCACCGCATCGTCCACCCCACTTGCGTCAAAATTCGCATCCCGCAACGGAGCACTCACAAACACAGGCCGCGGCGCGATCAAACGCAGTACATCCGCAAACTCAAACGGCATCTCCTCGGCTCGCCGGCCAGCGATCTTGGGCATGTACCCGCGATGCGACCACCCCTTCAAATCACCGCCCATATACTTCCGAAAACTCGTAAACCCGCAACTCGTAATCACGGCTCTTACCCGTCGATCAAACGAAGCCAAAAACAGCGAATTGTGCCCGCCCAGCGAGTGGCCACACACCGCCACACCACTCACACCCAATCCATCCAGCAGACTCACCGCGCGCATGTGGTTCACGATCCCCTTCATCGTTGCGCTCACATACCCACTGGCATAAGGATCATACCGGTACTCGCCAAAATTTGGATAATCCGGCGCGAGCGTCACGAACCCACGCAACGCCAGCTCCCGCGCATAATGCAGATTCGGCTTGCCCCCCAGCCCCGCCGGCTCGTCCTTGCCAATCCGCGTTGTCTGATGCAGACACAACACCGCCGGCCCCTTCCGTCTCAAAGCATCCGGCGGCAACAACAACCACGCCGGCACCTCGTCGTCATACGTCACATGCCGCCGCATCAGGCCCCCGTCCAGCCACTCGCCGTCCACCTTCCACACCGGCTTGCCATGCGCCACCCCCGGCAGCGGGCCCATGATTTCCTCAAGCTTGGCAACAGTCATATCCTAATAGTTTGGATCTATTCTTCTCCCGCCGCATTACCAACCTCACCAAGGTCGTGCTCGTCGAAAGCGGCCCCCGTTCATTGTTCGACGGTTTCATCGGTGATCTCTATGAGCTGCATGGCCAGGACATTCAGATCGATCTGGTCACCTGCTACACAGGCCACCCCCAGGGCTTCCGTCCACAAAACGGAGCCATTTACCGCGTTCAGGATTACCGTGGCTGGGGCGGAGCGAAAACTCTCGCTCGGCTCATTCGATCCAAGGGTCCCAGCGTGCTCGGTATCATCTGCGCCGGCGTCCCAGTCATGTCCAAGTGGAAGTGGCTGCTGCTGGTCGCCCTCCGCGCCAAAGTTTTCGTCATGAATGAAAACGGCGATTACTTCTGGATCGATTATTCTAACTGGAAGGTCATCCTCCACTTCATGGCCTTTCGCGCTGGCATGGCCGGCGACAACGGAGTCTGGCTGCCGCTGCGCATGCTGGTCTTCCCCTTCGGCCTGGCTTACTTCGCCGCCTACGCCGCCTGGCTGCACACAAGAAAATGGGTAAGGAACATATGAAAGCAATCCAAGTCTTCGAAACGGGTGGTCCCGAAAAACTCGTCTATTCCGACAAAGACATCCCTCAGCCCGCCAAGGGCCAGGCCCTCGTCAAGCTCGCCGCCAGCGGCGTCAACTTCATTGACGTCTATCACCGTACCGGCCTCTATCCACAACCCATGCCCTTCACTCCGGGCATGGAAGGCGCCGGCATCGTCGAAGCCATTGGCGAAGACGTCACCGATGTCCAGGTCGGCCAGCGCGTGGCCTACGCCATGACCATCGGCTCTTACTCCGAATACGCCGTCGTCCCCTCCTGGCAATTGGTCCCTGTCCCCGATGGCGTCACGCTCGAAGACGCCGCCGCCATCATGCTCCAGGGCATGACCGCCCATTACCTCGCCCACTCCACCTTCAAGCTCGAGCCCGGCCACTCCTGCGTCATCCACGCCTGCGGCGGTGGCGTCGGCCTCCTGCTCACTCAAATCGCCAAGATGCGCGGAGCCTTCGTCATCGGCACCACCTCGGCCGCCCCCGGCACACCCAAATACGAGCTCGCCATCAAAGCCGGCGTCGACATCATCTCCAGCTACGAACAGTTCAACGTCAAGGGCGCTCACGTCGTCTACGACAGCGTCGGTGCCTCCACCTTCGAGGCCAGTCTCAACTCCCTCCGCGCCCGCGGCATGATGGTCACCTACGGCAACGCCAGCGGACCCGTCCCCGACATCAGCCCCCTCAAGCTCAGCCAGAAGGGTAGCATCTTCCTCACCCGTCCCACCCTCGGTCACTACGCCGCCACCCGCGACGAAGTCACCTGGCGCAGCGGCGACCTCTTCAACTGGCTCAAGTCCGGCCAGCTCTGGCTCCACATCGAAAAGACCTACCCCATGTCCGACGCCGCCCAGGCCCACATCGACCTCGAAAGCCGCAGAACCTCCGGCAAACTCCTGCTAAAGAATTAGCATGCAGTCCCCATAGCTGAAGAACCGGTACCGCTCCGCAACCGCGTGGCGGTACGCCCGCATCGTCAGCTCATAGCCCGCAAACGCGGCCACCAGCATCATCAGGCTCGACCCCGGCAGGTGGAAGTTCGTCAACACCGCCCCAACCGCCTTGAACTCATAGCCCGGCGCGATCAACAGATTCGTGTCCCCAGTCCCAGGCTCCATCGTCGTCTCGATCGTCCGCACGCTTGTCGTCCCCACGCACACCCGCCGCCGCGCCGCCTTCAGCTTGGCCGAAGCCTCCGCGCTCACCTCATAGAACTCATGGTGCAGCGTCATCGTCTTCAGGTTCTCATCGCTCAACGGTTGAAACGTACCCAGGCCCACATGCAGCGTCACCTCGGCAATCTCGGCCGCAACCCGCGCCAGAATCTCAGCCGTAAAGTGCAGCCCCGCCGTTGGCGCCGCCGCGGCCCCGGCGTGCTTGGCGAACACAGTCTGATACCGCTCCTTGTCGCTAGCCTCATCTGGCCTGTCGATGTACGGCGGCAGCGGCACATGCCCGATCGCCTCAATCGATCCGCTTCCCTCCAGCTCAATCTCCCGCTCCCCATGCTCAAGGTGCGCCGTGATCGTCGCCATCAGATCCGGCGCAAGCTCCACCTTCTGCCCCACCGGCAACTTCTTGCCCGGCCTCACCAGCGCCCGCCATCGCGTCGCCTCTGCGTTCAGGCTCCGCAACAGAAAGATCTCGATCTTCCCCGTCGTCCCCGGCCGCTTGCCAAACAGCCGCGCCGGGATCACCCGCGTGTTGTTCAACACCAGGCAATCGCCCGGCTCGATGTAGCTCGGAAAGTTCTCAAACCGGTCATCGCGGATCGTCCCCGCCGCCCGGTCCAGCACGAGCATCCGCGAGCCAGAGCGCTCCGGCAAAGGCCGCCTCGCAATCAGCTCATCGGGCAGGTCATACAGGTAGTCTTCGATTTTCGGTGTCACGGTTAAACTAGAGGTTTGAGAATCCTTGGCATTGAATCCTCCTGCGACGAAACCGCCGCTGCAGTCGTCGAAGACGGAACCAGGATCCTATCTTCCAGCGTAGCGTCTCAGCTCGATGTCCACCAGAAGTACGGTGGCGTCGTCCCCGAACTCGCCAGCCGCGAGCACGTCCGCGCCATCGTCCCGATCGTCCGCGAAGCCCTCACCCAGGCCAACACCCGCCTCGAAGATCTCGATGCCATCGCCGTCACCCACGGCCCCGGCCTCGTCGGTAGCCTCCTCGTCGGCCTCACCTACGCCAAGGCGCTCTGCTTTGCCAGGAACATCCCCCTCATCGGCGTCCACCATCTCGAAGGCCACATCCGCGCCGCGCTGATCGGCGTCGAGATCGAGTACCCCGCCATGGCCCTCGTTGCCAGCGGCGGCCACACCCATTTATTCGAGTGCCTCGCTGAAGGCGAGTATCGCTTGGAGGGCCGCACCCGCGACGACGCCGCCGGCGAAGCTTACGACAAGGTCGCCAAGCTCCTCGGCCTCGGCTACCCCGGCGGACCCGTCATCGACGCCCTCGCCGCCAAAGGCAACCCCCGCGCCGTCCGCTTCACCTCGCCCAAACTCAAAGGCAACCTGAGCGACTTCAGCTTCAGCGGCCTCAAAACCGCCGTCCTCCGCTGGACCGAAGCTCGCCGCCTCCGCGGCTCCTTCGATCCCGCCACCGACCCCGAGACAATCGACATGCTCGCCAGCTTCCAGTTCACCGTCATCGAAGAGCTCCTCAACCGCGCCGGCAATGCCGCCGAACGCATCGGTGCGAAAGCCCTCGTCATCTCGGGCGGCGTCGCCTCCAACCGCGGCCTCCGCGAAGCCGTCAAAGCCCGCAACTGGCAAATCCCCGTCTACTTCCCCGAGCCCAAATGGAGCACCGACAACGGCGTCATGATCGCCGTCGCCGGCTGCTCGCTCTACCGCCAGGGCCGCTTTTCAACCTTGGATCTCAAAGCCCAGGCCAACCTCTCACTGGCCCGATGAGATACTATCGCCAAATATGGATCGTCGTACTTTTCTAGCCGCAACGGCGGCTGCTTCGCTCGCCCAAGGTGCCATCAAAAAGCCCATCGGCCTCGAGCTTTATAGTGTCCGCAAGGAGTTCGCCAAGGACATGGTCGCCACCATCAAGGCGGTCGGCAAAATGGGCTACGATGGCGTCGAACTCTACGGCCCCTACGCCGAATGGACTCCCGATCAGGCCAAAGAAGCCAAGAAGTTGATCACAGATTCTGGCATGAAGTGCTTCTCCGCTCACACCGGCGCCAAGTACTTCACCCCCGAACACCTCGATCGCGTCATCGAACTCAACGTCATCCTCGAGAGCCGCTTCATGATCATGTCGAGCGCCGGTAAGGTCGAAGGCCTCGACGGTTGGAAGGGCGTCGCCGCTAAACTCAATACCGCCTCTGAGAAGCTCGCCAAGCTCAACAAGGGTACTGGCTTCCACAACCACGCACTCGAATTCCGGCCCATTGATGGCACCAAACCCATCGAAGTTCTTGCGAAGGAGACCAGCAAAGACGTCGTTCTCCAACTCGATGTCGGCACCTGTATCGAAGCCGGCACCGATCCGATCGACTGGATTAAGGCCAACCCCGGCCGCATCAAGAGCCTTCATATGAAGGATTGGAAGCGCGGCCTTGAAAAGCCCCACGATGGCTACCGTGTCCTCCTCGGCGAAGGTGCCGCGGATTGGAAGGCTATCGTCAACGCCTGCATCAAGACCGGCGGTGTCGAACACCTGCTCGTCGAACAGGAAGGCAGCCAATACTCCGAACTCGAGACCGTCGAAAAGTGTCTCGCCAACTTCAAGAAGATCATGGCCTAACTATGAAAACCATCTCACTCCTCCTCCTCGCTACCGCCGCCTTCGCTCAGGAAGGCGTCACGGTGAACCTCAAGTCACTGATGGCTGATTACAAGAAGAAGGTGGTCGCCATCGCGGGCGCCTTCAAGCCAGAAGATCTCGACTTCAAGCCAACCCCCGAAGTGATGTCAGTCAGGCAAATCGTCACACACATGGGTGAAGCCAACTACTCCCTCTGCGCTCAACTCAAAGGGGAAGCCAAGCCCAAAGTGGCAGGTCTCGCCGAAAGCTTCGACTACTGCCTCGCCGCCATTGAAGCCGTCGACGGCAAGATGGCTCAGAAGACTACCGCGAAGAATCCCCGCGACAAAGGCTGGATCGCCCTCCACCTGCTCGAACACACCGCACTTCACTATGGCAACCTCATCACCTACATCCGCATGAAGGGGATGGCTCCGCCGAAAGGCTGATCAGGTTTTCTTCCAGAGTCCACGCGATGGCTGGGCGGCTTCAGGGTGTTTCGAATCGAACGCCTTGCGGCCGCCCAGCTTATTTGCGTAATAGGCTTCGATCGCCGCTTTCCCTTCGAGAATCACAACCCCGCCTCCCGGCTCAAACGCAATCACAGGCTCATCCTGATGCGATAGATAGCTCTCCTGCGCACCATGCTGAATCAACGGCAACCCGAAGTGCCGGTTCAGAAACACTTGCACATCGAGCAGCTCAGGCGTCCGCACATGCTTGTTTCCCAGTCGCTCTTCCATCACGAACTCATGCACTCCTGGCGCTTTCGCCGAGATCAGACCGTAGAGATCATAGTCGCTACAGATGTATTGCTTGTGAGTCGTTAATCCCGATTTGCAGAGATACAAGACCCCATAGTGTTTGTGGTTCGGGTCCATTTCCACCATGTAGTGCTTGCCGGCTGGCAGATACATTCTGCCCTCTCCGCTGTGGATGACGCTGAGCGACTCTTCCCAGTTCTTTTTCACCCCTTGCATGTCCCGTCCGCCGAACGCTCCGGGATGTATGTAGGGACTCACCACCAGACCACCGAGAACGTAACGGCCGACATCGATCTTCGCTGTCTTTGCCTTGATGTCAAGCCGCTTCGGATAGTAGCCCGGCTGGCCATAAAAACGGAAGGCAAGTGGGTTGGCGCCCCGCACCAGAATGTAAACCTGGAAGTGCTTGGCCGCCAATAAAAAAACCCGCGTATGACGCGGGTCGATGAGGTCTGCTGGCTGCATGTTACTTGCTCGGGCGTTCGCGCGAGGCGATGATGCGGTCGATGATTCCATACTCGATCGCTTGTGGCGCTTCGAGGATGTAGTCGCGTTCGGTGTCGCGCGCGATCTTGTCGATCGGCTGGCCCGTGGCGTCGCTCATGATGCCGTTCATCACTTCCTTCATCCGCAGGATCTCGCGGGCGTAGATGTCGATGTCGGTGGCCTGACCGCCGAGGTTCGACATGGAAGGCTGGTGGATCATGATGCGCGAGTGCGGCAGGGCGAAACGCTTGCCCTTGGTGCCGCAGGCGAGCAGTACTGCTGCCATCGAAGCAGCCTGGCCCACGCAGTAGGTAACGATATCGGGCTCGACCAGGTTCATGGTGTCGAGGATCGCAAGTCCCGCGGTGATCGAACCACCGGGGGAATTGATGTAGATGTTGATGTCCCGATCCGGATCTTCGCTAGCCAGGAAGAGGATCTGCGCAACAAGCAAGTTGGCGATCTGGTCGTCGATCGGGGTGCCGAGGAAGATGATGTTTTCCTTCAGCAGGCGCGAATAGATATCAAAGCTGCGCTCGCCGCGCGTCGTCTGCTCGATCACCATCGGGACGAGGACGGAGTTGTGATATTCGGGGGTATGGTTCTTCGGCATCAGTTTTGCTACTGCACTAATGCTAACGCGATTCTGTCGATAGCGGTCCTCACCTCTTGGGTAGGTGCGTTGTAATTGTTGGCCACAATCTGGAATGCGATCAGGCCGAAGCGTTTTGACTGAGCGTAGCCACCCAAGGCTGAGACGTGGGAAAGGCTGCCTGTCTTGGCCTGGATCAAGTTGGCTTGAGGCGACTTGTTGAAGCGGTTCCGCAGGGTTCCATCCTCGCCACCGACGGGTAGCGCATCGCGGAATAGTTCTAGTTGTCCCTGCTGCTCGATAAACCGCAGCAATTGCACTACTGCTTTGGGGCTCACCAGGTTCAGCCGCGACATCCCGGAACCATCTTCGAGGTTTACGTCCTTTTCGTCGATCCCCGCCTTCTTCAGAAACTCAGCGAACGGCATCTTCTGCTTGGCGGCACGCAGCAGCAGTTCGGCATGCAGATTCTGGCTCACTTTGTCGACGACCTGAATCACCTGTGCGAGCGGCGGCGAGTCGCGCCGGGCCAATTCCACTGTTTCGATTGCCGCAGGCGCCTTGTGGCGTGCGTCGGCTGCGCCATCCACCCGAATCCCCTCTTCTCGTAATACATGCCGAAAGGCCGTTGCCGCATACAAAGCTGGGTCGTCGACAGCAAGGTCATTCTCATAGTTTCTTGTGAGGCCACCGCTGATTCGCACCACGCGCGAGCCGGGGGCACGCTCGAGGCGGAGCCTTCTGGAATTTGAATCCACTTCGTTCAGAAAGGCGAAGTATTCGACTGGCGGGTCGAGCGTCAATCCGGCGGAGTTCAATTTGAGCGAGAAGATGTTGTCGTTGAAGGTGAGAGCGCTCACTGGGGCGCCGTATTCAAACAGGCCGTCGTCCGCGCTCCAGCCGTTCGGGATGAGGTCAAATTCCTGGGAAGTGTCATCGCCCAGGATTCTGCCGGAGACGTGGCGCACCCCGCGGTCTTTCAGTTGCTTGGCGAGTTGACGCAGAGGGAGCAACAGATCTTCTTCAAAGGCCTTCTCGCGTCGGTAGGGGTATTTTCTAGCCGAGAGACTTGGGTCGCCGCCGCCGTAAAGGACCAAATCTCCTTGGATGCGGCCGTCTTTGTCAGGGGCGCTTTGGGCAAGTACTTTAGTGCTGAAGCGATGATCGGCACCGAGAGCCGTGAGCGCGTAAGCCGTCGAGAAGAGCTTGGTGTTGGAGGCCGGAATAAAGAACTGATCTGCATTCACGCTTGCCAGCACACGGCCATTTTTGAGCTGAACGGCGTGGATTCCCCAATGAACCCGCGCATTCTGCTTGAGGATCGGCTTGAGCTTGCCCGCAAGCGGCTGGGCCGGGAGGACAGTGATCGACAGGAGTAGGATGAAGGTGATGCGGTGCATACGGCGAATTCTTATTGTGACGGCATTCGCAACTCTGTGGGGGCAAGGGGGAAGGCCTCAGGGCCTGCCACTCAAGTCGAAGCCCGCAGACTACGAAGTGTCGGGAGATGCCGGCAAGCTGCAAATCGGTGCGACCTACATGGGGCGGAGTTTTGGTGCCGGAGAGAAGGGAAGCCTTCACGACGCCGGGAATTTCATTGTGGTAGAAATCGGGGTCTTTGCCAGCAAGACCTTTCAGGATGAGCTTCGCACCGCGGACTTCCAGCTGAGGGTTGATGGGAAAAAGCTTGTTCTGCTTCCTGTTGCTCCCAATCTGGTGGCGCACACGTTACGTAACCGAGACTCCGACCCGCAACGACGACGCTTGATTCTGGGCGGTGGAATGGGAAATGGCGGGATTGTTGTTGGCGCGCCGACGCCTCCCGAGAACGTGATCAACAATCCCGACGGTCCGCAAAACTGGAATGCTGCGATTGAGAGCGGAATCCCCGAGGGGGCGATTCATGGCAGGGCAGGGAACCTGTTCTTTGACTACCCGGGTAAAATGACTAAGGTAAACTGTTTAATCTTGGCTTACGAAGGACTGGGCGGAAAACTGGAATTAAAGCTACGCTAAACGTATAATAGGAACTTGGCCTAATGCCCTCATTTTCTTTCCGCGTCCAAAGGCGGCTCGCTGCTTACCAGCGTCTGTTTCGTGAGCTCGGTCTCGTAGCCAAGGGGCTCGCGTCCACCGACCACGTTGTGCAGGCGCACATCGTGCCGATTCGCCGTTGCAATATCGATTGTGGCTATTGCAACGAGTACGACGACTTCTCGAAGCCCGTGCCGACGGACGTCATGTTGGAACGTGTCCGAAACCTGGGCCGGTTGGGTGCAACTCTGATCACGATTAGCGGCGGTGAGCCGCTGCTGCACCCAGACCTGGACGACATCATCCGAGAAATCAGGAAGGTCGGGGCCATTGCCGGGTTGATCACCAACGGGTATTTGTTGGTTGAAGATCGCATCAAACGATTGAATGCCGCCGGGCTCGATCACCTGCAGATTTCGATCGACAATCTGATGCCGGACGAGATTTCGAAGAAGAGTTTGAAGGTTCTCGACAAGAAGCTGCAGTGGCTGGCCGAGTTTGCAATGTTCCACGTGAACATCAACAGTGTGGTGGGCGCGGGAATCAAGAATCCTGAAGATGCCTATGTGATTGCGACTCGCGCGCATGAGCTGGGTTTGAGCTCCACGGTCGGGATCATTCACGACGGTAGCGGACAGTTGAAGCCGCTGGGACCGGTGGAGAAAGAAGTGTTTCACCGGATTCGCAACCTCTCAAAGAAGAGCTACGCACGTCTGAACCAGTTCCAGGACAAGATTGCTGATGGCGTACCGAATGACTGGCAGTGCCGTGCGGGTGCGCGGTATTTGTATGTTTGCGAAGAGGGTTTAGTCCACTACTGTTCGCAGCAGCGCGGTTATCCCGGCACTCCGGTTACGGAATACACGCTTGAAGATGTCCGCCGTGAATACAACACGAAAAAAGGCTGTGCGCCCCATTGCACAGTGAGCTGCGTCCACCAGACTTCCATGATGGATTACTGGCGTGACCCACAAACGCTTGAAGCCCCAGCACTCCCGAAGAAGGAAGTTGAGCTGGTTCAGATTCAAGCCTCCAGCCGTTAGAAGAAGGCAGTCGTCTTGATGCCCGAGATCTCAAAGGGTCGTCGGCAGCGCTGATTCTTGCAGGTCACCTTGTCGTCGAGCAGCACCATGTAGCTGAGCGACTTTTGAAACTTCGCTCGATCCCTGTCGTCGGCGTTGCCGGGAAGGCGGTCGCGCTTCTTGCGCACGAGCCAGCGCAGTTCATAGGTATCCACGGTTCGGCAGAAAGGGCAATTCAGGCTAGCGGGCTTTGTTGTCTGCGATTCAACAAAGAACTGCCGTTCATCAATAGGCACTACAAGTATTTTTGCAGTTGTGCGCGGTATTTTGTGTAGCCCCAGGACGCACCGATCAATAAAAGTCCCAAGACGATGAAGCTGAGGATGCGGGGAAGCGTATCGAGTTCCCCAAGGTCGTAGAAGAAGACCTTCAGGATGCTGAAGAGAAACAGGGCGATGCCGCCGAGGCGAATCGGCCGGCGTGCAAGGTAAAGCCCGGCGGCAATGGCACAGATGGCTTCGAGCGAAAGAACGATGGTGCCCGCGGTTTTCGGGATTGTGACGAGCGTGACAAGTGCCACTCCGATCAGCGCTGCCCAACTGGGCCAGGGCGTGGTGGTGAACCACCGGCCGGCGGCGAACAGACAAACGATCAAGGTCAGGGTCTGAGGCAAGGCGAGATGGATGCGGAGGAAGGGATACTCCTGCATTTTCGTTTCTGGAAAGACGACGTAGGTGATGAAGGTGAGGAGTGCAAGAATGCCCTCTGCCGTGAGGGTGAGGGCGACGGTGGGTTCCATGCGGTTGCGGGCCAAGCCCAGCATGGCAAGGGCGAGGATCAGCATGAGCAGCAAGAGTGGGTCGGAATCGGCATAGTGGGTAATGACCCAGATTGAGGCAGCGAGCAGCGTGAGCGCTTCGCTGGCTGCCTCATAGCGGACATTGAGGTAAGCGCGTGCTGCTGAGGCCACAACGCCCGCAATGGCGAGGATACCGAAGACAGCAGCGACGTGTTTGTTGTTCTCGAAACGTGTGGCGGAAAAGGTTGCGACGAGGAAAAGGCCATCGTTTGCAAGGATCCAAAGCGGATTGCGCAAGGAAAATTCGCGCATGCGTTCGCGGACTTCGAAGGCGGCGAATAGAGCGAGATTGAACCAGGCAATGGGATGGCCGATGAATTCGAACTCCCAATCGCGAGCCCCGGTTGAGATTTCACAGAACCAGGTATAAAGCAGGATGCCCCAGGGAAGATCGCGCCAGCTCATGCGATGGCTGAGCCAGAGCCCGCCAAGGGTGAGAGGGTAGGCCGCCCCATAGACGAAGGGCAGCGAAGGGCTGGCACCCAGCCCGATGTAGGCGGCGAGGAATCCGAGGGTGGCGGCGCGCTCGCTGCCGAACTGGACCGCCTGCCAGACCGCGACAACCGCGATGGCCGTTTGCAGAGCGACGCCCAGATAGAGGTTGTCGAAGACGCGGGATGCTTCAACGGCGTGGGCCGCGTAGGCAGTGGCGTAGAGGATGGCGAAGCCGCCGCCCAGCATCGCGAGGCTGAAGGGGCGGAAGTTGCCCCGGTGTTCATACCAATAGCCGGCGGCGAGCAGGGCCGAGCCGACTGAAATTCCGATCGCGATCTTGCCAGCTGGACCAAGGAAGGTCATGGCGTAGCCGAGGAAAAGCGTAATGCCAATAACGAGCAGGATGACGCCGATGCGGTTGAGCCAGTTGGTGCCGACAGCGGCTTCCCAGTCGGTGGCGACTGCGACTTTCCCTTCTGTTGCTGGTGGAGCCTCTGGAGGCGGTTCGGGTTGTTCGTTGATTAAGGGCGGCGGAGGCGCAGGGATGGGCTCGCCTGACTCGAGTTGATAGACGCGGCGTGTTAACGCTGCGACTTGCGACTCAAGGCGTTTGATGCGGTGCTGGAGGTCCTCAGTCACGGTTTAGTGATTTTACGCGAAAGAATGGCTTTGTTTTTTCGGCCGGGTCCATTGTGAATTCTTGTGAGGTCTTGGCGGGATCATATTCGCGCCAGAGCCAGGTGAGGGCAACCGGAACTTCGGCGTTGCCCTGAGCCGTGCTGTGCGGGCCGCTGCCCCACTTGAAGAGGAAGTCGTACTCCTTGAGCTTGAGGGAGTTGGCCATCTGGATGTTCTGCAGGGGCCAGGAGCCATGATTGTTCTCGAGGTCTTCGCTACCGTCGGAGAGGAAGACGCGGATGTTGCGCTTGGGCTGTTTGCGGATGGCAAAGGGGAAGATGTTGCCACCATCAAGCTCGCCGGGCTTCCACTGGATGCTGGTGAAGCTGCCGATGCGGGAGTAAACGCGAGCGAACTCCTCAGGATGCCACCAAGCTGCGTTGAAGGCACAGATGCCGCCGGAGCTTTCACCGGCGATGGCGCGGGAGTAGCCGTCGGTGCGGAGCCTCCACTTCTGCGAGACCTCGGCCAGGATCTCGTCGAGCGTGTAGCGTGTGTATTTGGCGGTGTAGGTGTCGTAGAGGATGCTGCGCATGGGGCGAGTGCCGACCTTGCCAGGGGAGATGAAGACGTGGATCATCATCGGGATGCGCTTCTGATGGGCGAGGTTGTCGAGTTGGATCTGGAGGCGGTTGGCTGCAACGCGGGTCGAGTATTTTTCGCCATCCTGCCAGACCATGACAGCCGCGGGGATGGAGCCGTCATATTGGGCTGGCGTGTAAACCCAGTAGTCGCTTGCCATGCCTTCATAGAGCTTGCTCATTGAGGTGAATTTCTCGCTGATCTTGCCCTGGGGAACTCCGGGTTGCTCATAGGCTTCCGGGCCGAAGGCGGACAGATCGAGGCGGCCGCCAAAGCGTTTGCCATCGACCATATAGTGATACGTGTGCGAGGTGTAGATTGCGAGCTTGGTGGAGCCGATGAAGTAAGGCCCGGCTTTCTTCATTGCAGAAGCAGGGGCGTCGTCAACTACGAGTTGGGGAAGCTTGGCGGCCTTGATGGCGAAAAGCGCATCGGGACCAACGGCAATGGCTGCTTCGCCTTTCTCGAGTTGTTGCGCTGAAAAGGTGGCTTCGATTGCCTGAATGAATTCTGGGGAGGAGGGCTTGGCGGCCAGCTTGAGGACGGACGCCGGGTCGGGTTTCTGGGCGCTCAGCAGAAGGGCCGCGCCAAAGAGGAGGATAATGGGTCGCATAAAGAGACCCTAAGATGCTATGGGATATAGCCGCGCTGCGCAATACGGTTACCGCTGGCGACAGAAGATTCTTCTTCGTTCCAGGCGACACCACTGCCGCTGACCCAGCGGTTGTAGAAGTTAAACAGGGCGCAGACGGTGATGGCGTCGTAAATGGCTTCGTCTGTCCAACCTGCTTTTCTGAGTTTCTTGACGTCTTTTTCTTCGATCTCGGCGGATTCAAGGTTGACCTGAACGACGAACTCGAGCAAGGCCCATTCTGCGTCGGTAAGGTCGGCATCGCCTTCAAGTACCGCCCCGATGAAATCGTGGCCTTTGCCTTTTTTGACGCGGCCTTCTTTTTCAAACAGAACTGCGGCGGCCTCGCCATGGGAGTCACGGCAGAAAGCGCACTCGTTGCCTTCGCTGGTGATCGTGGCGATGAGTTCGCGGAACGCGGGACTCAGTGGTGAATCGCCCCGCATGACTTCCTGCGTGAATTGATTTAACAAATCGGAGGCCTTCGGTTTGAAGGCCAGCAGGTGCATGATGCCAGGGATCTCTTTGCCGGCGGTGCGCAGGGCCTCAATGCTTTTGGCATAGTGGCCACCCGCTTTGCGCGGGTTTTCGATCTCTGGAAGAAAGGTATCCGCCATTGCTTCAGTTTAATGGATGAAATGGGGCAGTGGGGTCAGTTTCTGGCCAGCATCCACCTGAGCGAGTAATGCCAAGAGGTCTGCCTGCTTCAAAGGCTTAGGAAGGTAAGCATCCATGCCGGCGTCGAGACACTGCTCGGCGTCACCTTTGATGGCAAGAGCGGTAAGAGCAATGATGGGGAGCCTGCCGCCGGATTTCGCTTCCTCAGATCGCCATTTGCGGGTGGCATCGAGGCCATCCATTTCGGGCATATGGACATCCATCAGAACGACATCGAACTTACTGCTGGCGAGGGCGTCGAGGGCGAGCAGGCCATTGCCGACGCTTTGCACTTCATGGCCGCCCTTTGAGAGGATCTTCTGGATCAGTGTGCGGTTGACAGCGTTGTCTTCAGCGACAAGAACCTTGAGGGGGCGTGCCGGAGAAGTGGGCGTAGCTTCAACGGTCTGCGATGTGGGCTGCGCCTCGGGCAGAGGAAGGGTGAACTAAAAAGGGCTGCCCGCATTGGGCTTGGAATCGACAGTCAGCCTGCCGCCCATCATCCGCACCAGTTCTGATGAGATGGCCAAGCCAAGGCCGGTGCCGCCGAACTTGCGCGTTGTTGTGGCGTCGGCCTGTGTGAATGCGTCGAAGATCTGCTTTTGTTTTTCGGGTCGAATGCCGATGCCGGAATCGGTCACGGTGAACTGGATGTCATATTGACCGGATGAGGGAGAGCGGAAGGAAAGTTCAAGGCGGACAAACCCTTGCTCGGTGAATTTGACGGCATTGCCGAGCAGATTGACGAGCACTTGCTGGATGCGTCCCGGGTCCCCAGAGACGTGCTTTGGAATACCCGGCTGCATCTTAAATTCGAGATCCAGGTTTTTGGCCTGGGCCGCGAGGCGGAGGATTTGGACGGAGCGTTTGGCCGTGTCAGCGAGATCGAAGGGGATGGCCTCAAGGGTGAGCTTGCCGCTTTCGATGCGGCTAAAGTCGAGGATGTCGTCGAGGATTTCAAGCAGGCGGTGGGCGGAGTTTCTCGCCATGGTGAGGTTATCCCGCTGCTCTCCGGTGAGGTTGGACTCAAGCGTAAGCTCGGTCATGCCCAGGATCCCGTTCATCGGGGTGCGAATTTCGTGGCTCATGTTGGCAAGGAACTGACTGCGGGAGCGCGCACTGAGTTCGGCCATTTTGCGGGCGTTGGCCATTCTGGTGGCGAAGAGAATCACCAGGGCGAGAGCCAAGAGGGAACCCCAGAAGAGATTTTGAAGGAGTTTGTTCTTTTCGCGGGCGAGATTGAGCCAGAGGATGAAGGCGGAATCGGTGCGGTGCAGGAGGCGCCAGCGGATGGCGATGTCGATCATCTCACCCGATTCGACCATCGTATCGATGGCATCGCGGATCCGGTCCGCATCCTGCTGGAAGCCAAATTTGGCAGCCAGGGCGAAGATCCGTGACGAGTCTTCAGCAAAGAGAGTGCCCATGCGCATGGGCTGGCAGCTTGACGGGCGATTGACCATGACGCCGTCGGCAACCCGATAGTCGATCAGTGCGGCATCGACTTTGCCTGTGCACATGGCGTCGAGTGACTCCGCTCGACTAGAGAAGACTTCAATATGAGCTTTCCAATCGCGAGCAGCTTTGGGCAAGAAACGGCGCTGAGGCGAGGCGATGGCGAGGCGCTTGCCCTCGAGCTGAGAAACGTTGAGAATTGGCGCAGACTCGGGGAAGTGCAGAATGTTGCCGACGCGCCACCAGTCCCGAGTGAGGTACATGGTCTTGTGGCGTTCCTCATAATCGGTGGCGAAGGGCCAGAGATCTGCGATGTCTTTTTCAAAGGCTGCTTCAGGGCTGTCGGTCTTGATCCAGACCAGTTCGTAGCCGGCGATTTGAGCGGCGCGGTTGACCACTTCTACAGCAAATCCCGTTGGCTTGCCGGAATCGTCTCAGTAGTTAAATGGCTTGCTGTGACTCGAGCCAATGCGCAAGCGCTTTTCGCCGCCCAATGACTGGCAACTGGTGAGCCCCAGAACTAAAGACAGCAGTATGAGCCGAATCCCCATTTACCTTTCGGGCATATCGGCGGCCTGAGCCGAAGTGTTAGCGGAGAGACTTGCGGATGGAATCGAGCAGGACAGGTTCGGCGTCGGGACCGACGCGGGAGACAGCGCTGGTTTCGTAGCCCTGTTGCGGATAGGATACGGCTGTGCCGATGTACATGGGACTGTAGTCACCATAGGCAGCCATCGCCGTCCAATTACTGCTGTTTTCTTTGATCGCAGCAAGCTGATATTCAACGAACAGTTCGCCGGGCATATGGATGATTGCGGCACCGTCGAGTTGGAGGGACTGGATGGTGATGTTGGGGCCTGGAGTGAGGCAACGATTCCACCAGGCGAGGTAGCGTGCATGGCTGGCGCGGTCGCGAGGGGTAGCGTTCGGGTTATCGAGAGTGCGGCGGATGGCGGCTTCGTTGAAATCGGTCCCTTCTCGGTGAGCGAGGCGGATGGGCAGGGCTTTCCAATTGAGCCGACCGATGGGTCGGGGTGACTCGTTTGAGAGCGAGGCTTTCATCGCGCAGGTGATCTTGCTGGCGAGTACGGTGCGATTCTCAGGGGATCCGTCGTTATACTTGCCAGCACCGATATTGCCAGCGGCACCGGTGAAGTAGACGTGAAAGCCTGACAGAGATTCGCGGGCGATACCGACGAAGTCTGGGTTCACGACGCCTTTGCCGTAATAGGACATGGGGTGTGTGGCGTAGTAGTGGAGACTGGCGAGGCGGGTTTGATTTGAATAAAACGAGACTGTCTTCAGTGCGGGGTCAATGACGCCGTCGGGGGCGGCACAGTAAGGCGAGTTGCGGCAGGCCGTGAAGCGCTGAAAGACAAAAGTCTTGCCGTCGGGAGAGAGGATGCGGCGGTTGGAGGCGACGCCCTGGACATCCGCTGTGCCGGTAGCCCAATCGGTGACGGGAGTTGGCTTTGATTTGCGAATTGCGGCGGCGACGCGCGTGAGCGCATCGATGCAGAAGGCGGCTGGGGTAAGAGTGTCTTTGGGGGCGAACTTGAGTGCACCTCGGTCGTCGCCAGGTGCGTCGTGTTGGTGAACGGTTTGGACAGCAACACGGTCTGGAGTGGTTCGGGCTGCCTGGGCGAGGCGGGTGCGCCAGTCGAGATGCGAGTCGCCGCCGATGCCGAGCCAGTCGACGGCACACAGGACGATGGGCTTCTCGCCGGAAGGATACAGAACGACGCCTTTGGCGAGGAGCGGAGATTCCACGCGTTCGGCGGGGACTACCAGGGAATAGCAAAGAGGAGCGCCGATTGGGGGCGTAACGTCGACGGCGAAGGTCGAAATTTTTAGCTGAGGTTTGGCGGCCAGGGCGGGGGCGGCGAAGAACAAGTGACGTCTCGTCAACATGCTTAATATGATAGTCTTCTGGTGAAGTCCCGAGTTCCATTGAGAGGACATAATTATGTCGCGAACGAACACTCCGCTGCCGTCCTGCCATAACATACAACGCCGCCATTTTCTGAAGGCCGGCGCTGCGCTGATGGCGCTTGAAAACTTCCCTCATCACCTCTATGCAGGTACGCAGAAGAATGCTCAGGACCGTGTGTTGTTAGGCCCGGCGAAGGTGCCGGTATCGCGGCTCGCCATGGGCACTGGGACGAATGGTGTGGGTGGAAGTTCGAACCAGACGAAGAAGCTTGGGTTCAAGGGTGTGTCGGAGTTGTTCCGCGCAGCTTATGACCAGGGCGTGTTCTTTTGGGATTCGGCCGATCAGTATGGAAGCCATCCTCACTTGAAGGAAGCTCTGAAGACGGTGCCGCGGGACAAGGTAACGATTCTGTCCAAGTCGCGCGCAACCACAGCGGCGGACATGAGGGCGGATCTGGACCGGTTTCGCCGAGAGATTGGCACCGACTATATCGACATTGTACTGCTGCACTGCATGATGGACGAAGACTGGGACGTGCGCTTGAAGGGTTGCATGGATGTGTTGAGTGAGGCCAAAGAGAAACGCATCATCAAGACGAAAGGCGTGAGCTGCCATACGCTGAAAGCACTGAAGACGGCTGCCAAGAGCCCTTGGGTAGAAGTGGATCTGGCGCGGTTCAACCCGGCTGGTGCAGCGATGGATGACAAGCCGGAAGTCGTGGCCGATGTGTTGAAGCAGATGAAGGCGGCGGGTAAGGGTGTTATCGGGATGAAGGTATTGGGGGCAGGGAAGTTGCGGACGAAGGCCGATGAGGCCATCCAGTGGCATCTGGCCCAAGGATTGACGGACTGTTTCACGATCGGCAGCGAGAGCCGGGCCGAGATGGAAGACCTGTTGAGAAAGATTCCAGCCGCTTCGACGCGCGGCTAACTGATCACAATCAAGGAGAGTGAGCGAAATGATGAAAGCAAATTGGAAGACCATCGCGGCTGGCGTTGGTGTTTGCCTGTTGGGGACGATGATGGTGGCGCAGACGCCGAAGAAAAGTGGTTCTTCGATTCTGCAGCCGCAGATGACGGTTGCCGCCGATGGCGGTACCTATGACAAGCCGATGGGCAAGATTGGCGAGCCGGCGAAGGCTGGCGACGAATGGTCGGCAACGACCTTGGGCGCTTCTGTTGACGGCAAGCCGAACCCGGGCGCGAAGCCGATCACGATTGCGGGTGAGATCCTCGATTTCTCCTGCTACATGCAGATTGGCAAGCATGGCGACAAGCATCGGGCCTGTGCGCAGAAGTGTTTCAAGGCGGGGCAGCCGATCGGCCTGCTGGCCAAGGACGGCACGATGTACATGCTGATGGAAGAAGAGCATGACCTGCGGCGCGATGGACAGACGGATTTCCGCACTGCGGCGATCGACCATGCCGCTCACATCATGGAAGTGAACGGCACGCTGTGGCAGCACAACGGCGTGAAGGCGATCTATGTCCATGGCTTCGTGAAGAAGTAGGCAAGATATGAAGTCGAAGTACTTTCTCGGGCTGGCGCTGATTGCGCCAGCCTTCGTCCTCCCGGCTGCAGATCCGGCGCTTGAAGTTCCTCTCGGGTTATTGCCCGTGCGGTTCCCTGCCAATAACGCCTATACGGTGGAGAAGCGGGAGTTGGGACGGCTGCTTTATTACGACAAGAGGTTGAGCGCAGATGGGACGGTGGCTTGTGCTTCGTGCCATGCACCGGAGAACGCGTTTACCGATAACAAGCCGGTGAGCAGCGGGATTCGTGGACAAAAGGGCGGGCGGAGTGCACCAACAGTGTTTAACCGCGCTTATTCGCTGGCTCAGTTCTGGGATGGCCGTGCGGCGACCCTTGAGGCGCAGGCGGCTGGCCCGATGGCGAACCCGATTGAAATGGGAAATACCCATGAAGCCGTGATCGCGACGCTGAAGGGCATCCCGGGATATCGGGCGCGATTCAAGCAGGTCTTCGGGAGCGAAGAGTTCGGTATCGACGAAGTGACCAAGGCGATTGCGACCTATGAGCGCACGGTGCTGAGCGGGAACTCCCCCTACGATCGCTACAAGGCCGGCAACAAGAAGGCGATGACGGCATCGCAAGTTCGTGGCATGAGCGTTTACTTTGATAAAGCAAAGTGTGACCAGTGCCATGAGGGCATCAACCTGACGACGAATGCGTATCACAACCTGGGTGTCGGCATGGACAAGCCGAACCCCGATGAAGGACGGATGGCGGTGACGAAGAACGCGGCCGACTACGGCGCTTTCAAAACGCCGACGTTGCGTGAGATCGCCCGCACGGCTCCGTACATGCACGACGGCAGCCTGGCGACGCTTGAAGAAGTAGTTGACTACTACGACAAGGGTGGCATCGCGAACAAGAATCTCGATGAACGCATGAAGCCGCTGAAGCTAACAGGCGAGGAAAAGAAAGACCTCGTTGAGTTTTTGAAGGCATTGAGCGGTGAAGGCTGGCAGGCGAAGCTTGCGCCGCCCACCGTGTTTCCCAAGTAAGGACAATTCATGAATTCCAGACGGAATGTACTCGGTGGCCTCCTCGCGGGGGCCACCACTTTAGTTTTTGAGGCCGGATGTGGCGGCGAGAAGAAGCGAGTGATTGGCGTGGTGCCGAAGGGACGGGCGCATTTATTCTGGCAGAGTGTGCAGGCCGGGGCGATTGCGGCTTCGCGCGAGACCGGAGTAGACATCTCGTGGAATGGGCCGGCGACAGAGACGGATTTCAACGCGCAGTTGCAGATCGTCGATTCGATGATTAACCGGCGCGTGGATGCGATTTGTCTCGCTCCGATTGATAAGAAGGCGATGGTGAGCGTGGTGGAGCGCGCTGCGGCGCAGAAGATCCCGGTGATCATCTTCGACTCTGCAGTGGATACCGAGAAGTTTGTGAGTCAGGTGGCGACGGATAACTACGCCGCGGGTGCGATGGCGGCCGAGCGCATGGGCGAGTTGCTGGGGGGCAAGGGTGATGTGGTGATTGTCGCTGTGCAGCCCGGCGCGGCTTCAACGATGGCTCGCGAGAGCGGGTTTGAAGAAACGATCGCGAAGAAGTTTCCTGAGATCAAGATCGCGGACAAGCGGTTCGGGATGGCTGATTATGCCAAGAGTCTGGCGGTGGCCGAGAACATGTTGACGGCGCATCCGAATGCGGTTGGGCTGTTTGCTTCGAATGAATCGAGCGCGGCGGGCGCGGCGCAGGCGTTGCGCGGCCGGGCGAATTCAAAGGTGAAGATGGTGGGGTTTGATTCTTCCGCGCCGCTGGTGGAAGATCTGCGCAAGGGGCTCATCGATTCGCTTGTAGTGCAACAGCCATTCAAGATGGGCTACGAGAGCGTGATGGCGGCGCTGAATCATCTGGGTGGCAAGCCGGTTGTGAAGATCAACAACCTCGAGCCGAAGCTGGTGACGGCGAAGAATGTCGATACGCCTGAGATTCAGGCACTGGTGAATCCGGATCTGAAGAAATATCTGCCCTGAGCGTACTGAGACCTCTTTCTACGCAAATGAAGATTGGGATTCTCGCAGATGAATTTTTCGATGCTCGTGTTAAGGGCTTCGGCGGATTTGGGTGGGCTGCCTATCGGTTACTGCAATTACTGGAGAGCCGATATCAAGGCCAGGGTGAGAGGGTGTTTATTTCCGGTTTTCTCCATGAGTCTTTTCCCGGAGAGGAACTGCAGGTTCACGGCAAGCGCGTTATTTTGCGGGGCGCCACCACTCTACAGGATCTGCGCAAGCTGCGAGCCGAAAAGTTCGACCTGCTGGTAAGCATCGATTACAACGGGACGTACACCCGTTATCTTCGAGCGCTACCGCGAACACCGGCGATTGTGTGGATACGGGATCCACGAACGAGGGCGGATGTCGGGAAGATTTTGAGCTGCCGCATTCCCGGACAAGAGGATGTTGTGCCGCAAGGATTGGTTTCGACTGATGGCGAGTCGATGCTGGGTATCGAATGGGAGTCGCGAGTGCTGGGGCGCAAGCTGATGTTGGCTACACCAGCGCCACAACTGGTGATGAAGATGAGTGATTGCTACGGATTTGAGCCGGACCGGGTTGCGTTCTTGCCAAACCCCATCGAGTTGCGGACGGACGAAATAGAGAAGGGTGAAAGGCCGTCGGTCGTGTTTCTAGGGAGGCTTGATCCCATCAAGCGTCCCTGGTTGTTTGTCGAACTGGCAAGGCGAATTCCGCATGTGGAATTTGTGATGTTGGGGCAAGCTCACTTTCAAGGGAGCGGCGCTTATGCGGTGGAGGATGCACCACAAAACCTGACCGTGATGGGGCATCAGGGCGAGGAAGTAAAGCGGAAGGTTCTGGGGCGAGCTTGGGCGGCGATCAATACTTCAATTCATGAGGGCCTTGCGGTCAGTTTTTTAGAGTCGTTCGCCTGTGGAACCCCTGTAATCAGTTGTCAGGATCCTGAGTTCGTTGTCAGCCGCTTCGGCCGATTTACTGGTCGCTATGGAGGAAGTGGCTGGGAGGGGCTCACTGCTTTTCAGCAAGCGATTGAGGGAATGTTGTCTGCACCAGAGATCTGGTTTGAGCGAGGGCGGCAGGCAAGAAATTGGGTTCGCACACAGCATGGTGTGGAACAGTTCTGGCGCCACTGGGACGAATTGCTGGTGGAGGCAGGGCTGTGAAATACAGCGTGGTTATCACAACACGCAATCGTCGGGAGTTGCTCAGCGAAACGATCGCTTCCGTGCTGGGGAGTGTTGAGAAAGAGCTCGAGTTGATTGTTGTCGATGATGCCTCGACGGATGGGACGCGTGAGTATCTGACCACCATTAGGGATAGCCGGTTGGTGATTGAAAATCTGGATCCACATCGGGAACGATCTTTTGCGCGCAATGCCGGGCTGCGACTGGCGCGAGGAGAGTACATCATGTTTCTCGATGATGACGATCTCTTGCGGCCTGATGCGCTGCCGGTGCTGGCTCACCTGCTGGACCAGCATGACGATGTGGTGATGGCCGTCGGGGGAATGCGCTTCCTCGAGAGAAACGGCGACTCAACGCTTCGGCATATGGTAGACCGCGAAGTGATTTTGGAATTGTGGGAGTTGCTCATGCTCGGGTGGTGGAGTAATTCTGGACAGAATCTTTACCGGGTATCAGTGCTAGAGAAAGTGGGTGGATTTTCGGAAGAATACACTCCCTGTGAAGACCGGGAATTCCTGTTGCGAGTGAACCGGCAGGGTCGTGCCGCTCTGACCCCCAAAGTGGTGATGCACTACCGCATTCATGGAGGGCAAAGCAAGCCAGCGAATCTGAAGGAGTTGCGGGATCGTGTCTATGCGGAACAACTTGAGGGCCTCGATTCGGGGCAAAAGCGGGAAGCAATCAGACTGCGGCAGGCGGGGACCCAACTTGAAGAAGGGGGGCGAATGGCCTTGCTGCGGGCGATTGTGTCATGGCCGCGTATGATGGTTCACCCTGCGTTGCGCAGACAGGTCTGGTGGGCGATGCGCAACGGGCAGATGAACTTTTGAGAATGCTATGAAGACCGCCGTGTTCGTTGGGGAATATCCAGGCTATTCGTTGACTTTTGTCGATGCCCAGATTCGAGCGCTGCTTGAAGATGGCAATGACGTTGAGATCTATGCGGAACGGAAACCGGTGGGGCGGGTGCCGAAGCCGCCGGAGTTCCTAACGCAGGTGAAAGTGCATTATGAGTTGATGCCGGAGAGTTTTGTGGCCCGTCTAAAAGGACTTGTGGCTGGGTGGTCATGGCGATGGCCCGCTTTCCGTGCGCTGAACCCATGGAGCTTTGGTCGTGACGCAATTTCGCTGCGCTCGGTCTGGTCGGCACAGGCGTGGCCGTCAGGGCAATACGATTTTGTACTCTGTCATTTTGGGCCGCATGGGCGGAAGGCCGTTTTGGCCCGAGCGGCAGGGTTGATTGAGGGACCTGTGGTGACGGTGTTTCATGGCAACGATCTATACACATACCCCAAGCAATTCCGCTTTCCGATTTATAAGCCGTTGATCGAGAAGGGTGACCTTTTCTTTTGTATTTCAGAAAGGGGGCGAGAACAACTGCAAAAAATGGGTTGTCCTGGAGATCGCATCGAAGTGTTGCGGATGGGAGTGGATACAGAGTTGTTTTGTCCTGGTGACCGTAAGAGAGGGGAGCGGGTTCGCATACTGACTGTCGCCAGGCTGGTTGAGAGCAAGGGAATCTGCACGGCAATGAAGGCGATGGCAGGTATTGAATTTGACTATGAATGGCATCTGGTGGGCACCGGCCCGATGGAAGAGGAATTGCGCCAAGAGGCGAGCCAGTTGGGAGTTAGCGAGCGAGTGCGCTTTCGGGGTGCGCTGTCGGTGGCCGAAGTTAGAGAGGAATTGCAGTTGTCAGATCTGTTTGTGTTGACGCCCGAAGAAGATCGGAATGGGGAAATCGAGGGAATCCCGGTTGCCTTGATGGAAGCGATGGCGTGTGAGCTGGCCGTGGTGTCGACGCGTCACAGCGGTATCGAAGAGTTGATTGAGGATGGCTGTAGCGGGTTGCTGGCCATGGAAGGCGACATCGACTCAGTTCGCGCAGCGATTCAAATTGCATTGGCTGATCGGGGTCGGCGCGAAGCGCTGGGCCGAGCGGCCCGTCAGAAGGTGAAGCGAGATTTCGATCTTACTTTCTGGAATCGAAGACTCATTGACAGAGCGCGAGAAATCAGCAGGGAGTGGAGCAGTTGATCTCGGTTATCGTGCCAACCCGCAACCGCCCGGAGCAATTGCAGCAATGCCTCAACGCGTGTCTGAATTTGACGGAACCAGGCATGGAAGTGGAAGTAATTGTTGTTGACGATGGAAGCGACGAGCCAGCAGTGGCCCCAGAGGGAGTACGATTGCTGCGGCAACAGTGGCGTGGGCCAGCAGTAGCGCGGAATGCGGGAGCAAACGTAGCGCGCGGCGAGTATTTAGCCTTTATTGATGATGATTGCCGGCCAGAGTCCGGTTGGCTTGTTGGGATGGTCGAGGAACTGAGGCAGTGGCCCGATGCGCTTGTCGGCGGACTTACGAAAAACGGATGCCGCGAGAGCATTTTTTCAGAGGCATCACAAACCCTGGTTGACTATCTCTATGACTTTCTACAACGTCACCGGGAAGAGACGGCTTTCATCTGCTCGAATAACCTTGTGGTTCGCCGGGAATCGTTTTTGAAGGCAGGAGGATTTAACGAGCGCTTTACAAGTGCGGCTGCCGAAGATCGCGATCTCAGTGAACGATGGATGGTGAAACGGTACGTCTCTACCGCTGTGGTCTGGCACTTTCACGACTTGGCCCTGTGGAGATTTCTGCGCCAGCAATTTCAATATGGGGTGGGCGCAAGTCAGCTGGACAAGCTGCGTCAGGCACGCATGGGCGAGCCGCCGAAGCAGAAGGGCAATTTCCACCTGGGACTCGTTTGTTGGCCATACTCGAAATACGATTTCGGTAAGGCAACGGTGATGGCTTCGCTGTTACTGTTGAGCCAGTGTGCTCATGCAGCTGGCATAGTTGCGGGGAAGGCGGGTTTTAAGCTCTAGAGTTCTTTGAGGCGGACGGCGCGGAATGAGATCGGCTTGCCAGGATTGAACTGCAGGCCGATATGACCTTTGAGGCTGCGCGTGTTGCTGGTTTCGAGGACCTTGACGCCGTTCATGAAAACGGTGACCTTGGGGCCGATGTGGATGACGCGGATTTTGTTCCAGACGTTGGGGCGGATCTTGTTGGGTTTGGCTTCGGCGATGCCGACGAGGGAGCCGGTTTTGAAGTCTTTGCGGTCGTCGTAGATCTGGAGTTCGTAGCCAGTCTCATGGGGCTTGCTCAATGCGGCGCTGCGAAGGAAGACACCGCTGTTACCGTCAGCCGTGGTTTTGTATTCGAGCGTGAGTTCGTAGTTGGTGTATTCGACTTCTGTGCGGAGCCAGGAGTAGGGACCCTGATCGACGGTGATGACGCCGTTGACCACTTTGAAGTTCGCGCCGCCTTCGTTGACCCAGCCGGCGAGGTCTTTTCCGTTGAAGAGATCGAGTGCGGTGAGGAGGAGGAGCCTGGTGAGTGTCATGAGGCGTTGTGGTGCACCCGACAGGACTCGAACCTGTGACCCTTTGCTTAGAAGGCAAATGCTCTATCCACCTGAGCTACGGGTGCCTACGTTTTCATGATAACGCCTCGGCTTGTGCGGCTGTGTTAGACTCGTAGCCAAATGAGAGCAGTTAAGCGTTTTGGGGTCTGTTTTGTTTTCTGCTTTTTGATGAGCAGCACTGTGTGGGGACAGGTTTCCTCTGGCACGGTTACCGGAACTGTGAGCGATGCGGGCGGGGCGCGGGTGGCGAAAGCCAAGCTGGGGTTGACCAACCTCGATACGAATGTGACGAGCGCGACGGAGTCGAACGAACTCGGGGAGTATACGTTTCCTCTGATTCCTTCTGGACGTTATTCGATGAAGGTGGAGCAGACAGGATTCCAGACGGCGGTTACGAAGGAATTGACGGTTGAGCTGGGGCGGACCATTCGGCTCGATTTCACGTTGCAGGTGGGGCAGACTACGGAATCGGTGGTGGTGACTTCAGCGGCGCCGTTGCTCGATAGCGAGACGTCGACGGTGGGGCAGTTTATCGAGAATAAGACGATCGCCGATATGCCGCTGAACGGAAGACGCATCGGCGATTTGATGGGGCTGGCGGGGAATGCGGTGTACATCACTGGTGATGTGATCCGGCCACGGGTGTCGATCGCAGGCGGCCGGGCCGATCAGCAGCAATGGATGCTCGATGGGGTGAACGCGTCGAACGTGGCGATGGAGAATCCGCAGGCGCTCTTCAATCCGCCGGTGGAGTCGGTGCAGGAGATTCGAATTCAGCAGAGCGGGTACTCGGCGGAGTTTGGAAACTCGTCGAGCGGCGTGATTCTAACGACGACGAAGTCTGGGGATAACCGGTTGCGTGGGAGTGCCTACGAGTATCTTCGAAACGATCAACTGGATGCGCGGAACTTCTTTGCGGCATCGCGGCCGCCGCTGCGGTGGAACACGTTTGGCTTCACGGTTGGTGGGCCGATCATGATTCCGAAACTGTATAACGGCAAGAATCGTAGCTTCTTCTTTACCTCGCTCGAGTGGCAGCGGCAGCGGATTGGCGCGGTGCGGTTGTTGACGGTGCCGACGATCGCGGAGCGGAATGGCGATTTTTCTGCGACGCGGACGGCGGCGGGGCAGCAACTGACGATTTTTGATCCGTCCACATCGCCGCGTGCGCCGTTCCCCGGCAATGTGATTCCTGCGAACCGGATCGATCCGGTTGGTAAGGCGCTAGCGGCGTTTTTGCCAGAACCCAATCGCCCACCGACGAATGCGGCGGGGGCGAATAACTTCAACGCGAATGCGTCCAACGGGTTGAACATCACGACTTCGACCTCGAAGTTCGATCATATTTTCAACGACAGCAACCGGATCAACGTGCGGTATTTGCTGCATGATTTTCCGACCTTTGCGACCGCGGTGTATCCGACGGCCGCGGCGGATCCGAACTCCAACACGCAGGGGCGGCGAGCCTATTCGACGATGGTGAACTACATTCGCAACCTCCGACCAACGATGCTGAATGATTTTCGATTTAACTGGCAGCCGCGGTTCTTTATCTTTAGCTCTGTGGGACTGGGAGAGGGCTGGCCGACGAAGATCGGTTTAAAGGGAGTGGATGACCGAGCGTTCCCGAGAGTTGCCCCGACAGGCTATGCCGCGTTGGGGAATACGAATCACGAACGCATTCAGCAGCCGATTTGGGACATGCATGTGGTGGATGGTTTGAGCTGGTTCCGCGGGAAGCATGCGATCAAGATTGGGGGAGAGTATCGCTGGGGACGCAACCAGGATGTTTTCAACCAACAGATCAGCGGCCAGTTTAATTTTGCGCCGCAGCCGACGGCATTGATTGGCAACGCGAATTCGGGCAACGCGATCGCAAGCATGCTGGTGGGGTTTCCGAATTCGGCAAGCGTGCTGTCGACACAAACGCTCGACCGGACGCAAAGTTACTTTGCGCTCTATGTGCAGGACGATTACAAAATTGCCACGAACTTGACGGTGAACGTGGGAGTGAGATGGGAGGCACATACGCCGAGGCTGGACGCGAAGGACCGTCAAAATGGATTTGATTTTGGTGCTACCAATCCGGTCAGCAACACGCCCGGAGTAATCACGTTTGCAGCCCGGGATGGTGCGCCCCGCAATGTGTACGACGGCGACTACAACAACTTTGCGCCAAGAGTCGGACTGGCCTGGAAGCCCCGAGGCAGCGCGAGGACGGTTGTGCGCAGTTCGTATGGAGTGTTCTTTGGGCCCCCTGTGCCGGGGTCGAACAACACGGCGGCCGGGTTTGAGGTTTCTGGAAGTTTTCAGACTCCAGACAATGGGATCACGGCGCCGTTCTTGTTGCGTAATGGAGTTCCGACGCTGCCGAGCACCGCGAACCTCGGGCCCGGGTTTGGGGCTGTGCGTCCTGGCCAGCCGATCGCGTTTTCGCCATCCTTCATCGAGGTGAACCGGCAATTGGGATACACGCAGCAATGGAACTTGTCTATACAGCGGGACCTCGGCTGGAACTCTGTTTTGGATGTCAGCTACACGGGGACGGTTGGGCATCGGCTGAACGGACCGAATACGAACATCAACCAGGTGCGGCCGGAATTGCTGGGGGCGGGGAATGCGCAGATCCGGCGGCCGTTTCCGCAGTTTGGCAACATCGTCTCGATCGCGCCGATGTGGGGCAACTCGAGTTATCACTCGATGAACGCGAAGTTTGAGAAGCGGTTCTCGGGTGGATTGAATTTGCTGTCGAACTATACGTGGTCGAAGTTTATCGACGACGTGGCGAATGGGTTCGAGAATGGCAACATCCCAGGGGGCATTCAGGATTTCTACAACCGCAAGAACGAGAAGTCGCTTTCTGGGAACGATGTGAGGCACCGGATGACGATGAGCTCTGTGTACGAATTGCCGTGGGGCCGGCAGCGGCGATGGTTGAACCAGGGGTGGGCGGCTTCCTTGCTAGGAGGTTGGAATCTCGGAGGAATCATGACGCTGCAGGCGGGCTCGCCTGTGGGAGCCACAACGCAGAACAATACCTTGAACGCGTTCAACCCCGGAGCGCAGCGTGCCAACATCTTGCGGCCCGCGGATCTGCCGAAGGGTGAGCGTCGCGTGGAGCGATGGTTCGATACGAGCGCGTTCGCATTGCCTGCTCCGTTTACGTTCGGGAATGCCTCTCGTGCGGCGACGACCGGGCCAGGCATCGTGAATGTGGACGTGAGCCTGATCAAGAATTTCGCCTTTGGCGAGCGGATCAACCTGCAGTTCCGGCTGGAGAGTTTCAATATCGCGAACCGGGCGAATTTCGAAGAGCCGGGTGCTGCGCTTGGGGCTCCAAATTTCGGAGTGATCACGGCGGCAAAGGCGGCGCGCACGAATCAGCTCGGGTTGAAGCTGGTGTTTTAGTTAGCAGGGAAGGTCAAGGACAACACAACTCCATTCGCCTTCGGTGCGCTCGCTGAGTGTGCCGAGGGCGAAAACCTTTTTAACGAGGATGGCTTCTTCAATGCCGAAGCCAGCGAGGATGATGCGGGCACCGGGCTTGGCGGCGTTGATGATGTCGTCGGCGAAATTGACGAGGACGGTCGCGGAGATGTTGGCGGCGATGAGGTCGAACTTTTCTGCTGCCAGGCAATCGGGCATGCCCTGGACGACGGGGACTTCAGCGAGTTTGCGGGTGATGTGGCAAGAGTCGGATTCGACATCGACTCCGACGATGAAGCCGGCGCCGAGAAGTTTGGCACCCAGCGAAAGCAGGCCCGCGCCGCAGCCGAGATCGAGGACGCGCATCCCGGGTTGAAGGTATTCTTCGATGGCGATTAGAGTGTGACGGGTGGAGGGATGCTCGCCGGAGCCGCAGGCTGCGCCGTCCTGATAGTGGATGCGCCAGCGGCCCTCGGGGGTGGGTTCGTCACTCCAGGAGGGCGTGAAGAAAAACCTTTTGCCAACCAGCCGGCTTTGCCAGGCCATGTGGCTGACGTTGACCCAGTCGGTTTCATCGGTCTGGACAGGGACGCCGAATTGACTGGCTTGTTCTTCTGAATCGAAGCTGGCCTGGAGGAGCCAGGCGCCGCCGGGTTGCTCGGTCTCGGAGATGCCGGTGGTGCCGGCCTCGAAGAGGTCCGCGATGCGGAGGTCTTTTTCGTCTTCGGACAGCTCAAGGGTGATGAAATAGTTGGGCACTTAGTTTTTGGCGAAGCGTTTGAAGAAGCTCGTGTCTTTCCATTTGGGGGCGTCGGCTGCGTCCGCGGCGGAGCGGATCATGGAGGCGAGGACGCGATTGTATTGGGCTGCGGCTTCTTTGTCGAGGGGTTGATCGAGATCATCGGAGACGGCGTGGTAGCGCTCGCGAAGCCAGGTCTGGATGGTCTTTTCTTCGGGGGTGCCTTTCTTGTAGCCGAATTTGAAAGCGAGGGCGGGCGTGCCGTTGCGGATGAAGCTGTATTGGTCGCTGCGGATGAAGCTGTTGCGCTCGGGAGCGGGGTCGGGCCAGACTTCGATGCCGGCTTGTTCTGCGCCCTTGCGTGCGAGATCGCCGAGAGTGGATTCGTCGACGCCGAGGATGACGAGGCCCTTGAGTGGGAAGAGCGGGAGGTACATGTCCATGTTGAGATTGCCGACGACGCGGGCCTTGCGCTCTTTGCCGAAGGTGGGATTGCGGGCGTACCAGGAGGAGCCGAGGAGGCCCTTTTCTTCGGCGGTGAGGGCGATGAAGGCGACGCTGCGTTTGAGTGCGGCTTTGCTGTCGTTGAGGTGCTTGGCTGCTTCGATCAAGCTGGCGACGCCGCTCGCGTTATCCATGGCGCCGTTGAAGATCTTGTCGCCGGTTAGCTTTTCATTGATGCCGAGGTGGTCCAAGTGAGCTGTGACGATGATGAACTCGTTCTTGAGAACTGGGTCGGTGCCGGGACGGATGCCGATGACGTTCATGCTTTCGACCTTTGACTGGGTGAAGGCGGTGCGGGCTTCCATCGTTTGAGTGAGCGGGAAGTGTGGCAGAAGCTTCTTTTGATTCGCGAGCTCGAAGATCTCCTCGATGGTGTGGCCGCTGCCGGCGAGAAACATGTTGGCATGGGCGGGGTTGATGGTGATGGCGAGCTTGAGGTCATCCTTGCCGCCGACCTTTTCGTCAATGGACATGCTGGGGGTGAGGCGCGCCTGGGCGACGCGCTGCCAGGGGATGTCGCTGGTGCGTGGGTTGTTGATGACAGCGGTTCCGACCGCGCCCGCTGCGATGAGTGCTTTGGTGCGTTCTCCGGCGGACTGGTAGTGGCTGACGAGAGGACCGGCGATGCCGGAGGGCTGGCCGGAAATGTAGACGGCGATTTTGCCCTTGAGGTCAAGGCCTTTGAGGTCGTCGTAGTTGGCCTCAGGGATTTGTGTGCCGTAGCCAACGAAGACCATCTGGGCTTTGAGCTTTGGGGTAGGCGTCGTGCGGATGTTGATGTTGGCGTGGGTGCCGAGGGTGAGGTCTGTGCGCGTGGCGCCAGAGACGAGGGCGAGGGAAGATTTGGATTCGTCGATGCGGCGCTGAACGAAGCGGACCTTCTGCATGTAGCTGGAAGAGGAAGCGCCGGGGATGAGACCGACCTTCTCGTATTCAGCGGCGACGTATTTGGCGGCGGTCTCGTAACCCTCGCTGCCAATGTCGCGGCCCTTGAGTTCGTCCTTGGCCATCATCTCGACATGGGCCCACCAACGGCGGCCTTCTTCAGACAGACGGATCTCGCTTGCTCCCAGCGAGAGGGCCAGAAGCAGGGCCGGTATTTTCATTGCATGGTTCCTTTAGTAGTAGTCGGCGCAGGACATGTAGTAGCCGCATTGCTTGCAGAACAGCTTGCACTTGCGCTGTTCGAGCTTGAGGCTGCAGACGGGGCAGAAGAGCATCGGTAGATCTTCGGGTAACGTTTCTTTCTTCTCTACGTCCTGATCCATAACTCATCATTATATGAATGGCGCTACAATCAGGGCCATGCGGCGGCCTATCGCAATTGTTACTTTACTTGGCTTGCTTCTTTCCTGCGGGCAAGCGCAGCAGACGGTCCGGCGGATGCCTGATGATCCGTTATTGCCGAAGGAACCGGTTCGCGGAACCAATGGTGCCGTGGCGGGAGGCACTACGGCGGCAGTGGATGCGGGGATGCGCATCTTCAAGATGGGCGGCAACGCCGTCGACGCCGGTGTGGCAACGATGTTTGCGGCTGCAGTGGCGGAATATTCGCATTTCGGATTTGGCGGGGAAGCACCGATCCTGATTCGCACCAAGGATGGCAAGGTGCATTCGATCGCGGGCGTCGGGACGATGCCGAAGCTGGGGACGCCGGAGTTTTTCAAGAAGCATCAACTGGAGCCGCTTGAGGTGGATTCCAATGAGCCGAATGGGTTGACGCGGTACCTGCCCGTGACGGGATTGCTGCCGGCGATTGTGCCCGGGATGGTGGAGGCTGGTCTGGTGGCCTTGCGGGAGTTTGGGACTTTGAGTTTCGAACAGGTGATCGGGCCGGCGGTTGAATTAGCCGACGAGATGACTGTGGATGATATGCGCGCCGCGGTGGTGCGCTATTCGCGGCCGTTTTTTGACCGGTGGCCCACGTCGAAGGCGTACTTTATGCCGGAGGGGCGGCTGCCCCGGCCGGGAGAGACTTTCAAGCAGCCAGCGCTAGCGAAGACGCTGCGGGCGATGATTGCTGCGGAGCAACGCGCGGCGGCGCTTAAGAAGCCACGGACGATTGCGATTGATGCAGTGCGGGATTACTTCTATCGCGGTGAGGTGGCGCGGAAGATTGATGCGTTCTCGCGCGCCAATGGCGGGCTGATCCGGTTTGAGGATTTGTCGACGTTTCGGCTGAAGCCCGAGGCGCCGTTGATGGGGACCTACAAGAACTATTCGATTTACAAGCCGGGGTTCTATACGCAGGGACCGGCGAAGATCCAATTGCTGAATCTCGTCGAGAACATGAATCTCGCCAAGATGGGCTTTGGCAGCGACGAATACATTCACAACATGACCGAGGCGATGAAGCTGGTGTATGCGGATCGGGATTCTTATTATGGGGATCCGAACTTTACGAAGGTGCCGGCCGAGGAGTTGTTGTCGAAGGAGTATGCGAAGGAACGGCTGAAGTTGATCACTGATGAGGCGAGCCTTGCGTTTCGGCCGGGAAAAGTGAAGGGTGCCAATGGGACGCATCCCTCGCAGGAAGAGCTGGTACGGCGGCATATCGACGATGCGCTGATGTATGGCGATACGACTTGCGTGAATGCGATTGATAAGGACGGGATCATGTTTACCGCGACGCCCAGTGGCGCGGCGCTGCCGAGCGTGATTGTGGCGGATACCGGGATTCCGCTGACGCAGCGGGCGCAGAGCTTTTACTTGATCGGGAATCATCCGAACGATGTCGCGCCAGGCAAGCGGCCGCGCGTGACGCTGACGCCGTCGCTGATCTTGAAGGATGGCAAGCCGGCGATGGTGATGTCGACGCCGGGCGGAGACAACCAGGATCAGAGCCTGGCGCAGATGTTTTTGAATGTGGCTGAGTTTGGGATGGATGCGCAACAGGCCGTTGCCGCGCCGCGGTTTCAATCGCGGCATCTTGTGTCGAGCTTCGACAATCATGCGATGAATCCGGGGAGCCTGCTGGTGGATGAGCGAATCGGAAGGCCGGTGGCGCTGGCGTTGAAGCATCGCGGGCATCGTGTGGAGTTTCGATCGCGCTTCTCTTCAGGGGCTGCGCCGACGATGATCCGCATGTTGCCGGACGGGACCATCGAGGCTGGGGCGGATCCGTATTCGTTCCGCCTGGCGAAGGCATTCTGAGATCACGGTGCGGAATCTGATTGTCGTGGCCGGGCACGCGATCGTGCGGGATCTGGCGCAAGTGGAGCGGGATGAAGGCTGGTTTCTGCTGGACTTTCAGAGGGGCGAACCGAGGAAATTCATCGGGCATATCCGGCGGGCAGTTGAAGAGGCGCACCGCGATTCGGAAGCTATGTTGATGTTCTCAGGAGGACCGACGCGGGTTGAGGCAGGGCCGCGGACGGAAGCTTTGAGCTATTGGATGGTGGCGGATCACTATGATTGGTTCGGGATGGATGGGGTAGCTTCGCGTGCCTATCTGGAGGATTTTGCGCGGGACAGTTTTGAGAATTTGTTGTTGGGGATTTGCCGGTTTCATGAGGTGATCGGGCGGGAGCCGGAGCATGTGACGGTGGTGAGTTGGGAGTTCAAGCGGGAACGGTTTGAGCGGTTGCATCGCGGTGCGATCGGTTGGCCTCCAGAGCGGTTTAGCTACGTTGGGGCCAATGATCCGGATGCGATTGAACAGGCGCTGCGGGCGGAGCAGAGTGCGCGGGCCAAGTATGAAGCGGATCCCTATAGCCTGGGTGAAGAATTCCGGATGAAGAAGGACCAGCGAAATCCGTTTCGAAGGCAAAACGGTTATGCCTTGAGTTGTCCGCAGTGGTTTGGGGAGGATCGGCCGTGGCGTTAGCGAGTGTGGATCTGGGTGGGACGAATATCGCGGTGGCGATTGGGGTGGCGGATGGGACGATTCTTCGAGAAGGGCAGATAGCAACGGAGGGCCATCTGGGGCCTTTGGGCCTGTTGGAGCGCATTGCGGAGTTGGTGAAGGAGTTGGCGCCAGAGGGAGTGGAAGCATTAGGAATGGGGGTGCCGGGGCTTTGCGATCCCAAGAGCGGCGAGACGTTGTTTCTGCCGAATCTGCCGACGCAGTGGCGGGGTGTGAAGGTGAGTTTGATGCTTGGGGCGCGGCTGGGGTGCGCGGTGTATCTGTTGAACGATGCCCGCATGGCGGCGCTGGGTGAACTGGACTACGGGTATGGCCGCGAGTGCGCGGACTTTGCGTTCTTTACTTTGGGGACGGGGATTGGGGGTGGATTGGTTTTGGATGGGAAACTGCGGCTCGAAGGTGGCGAGTTGGGGCATCAGTCGATCCTGCCGGATGGGGCGTCGTGTGGATGTGGGTCGAATGGGTGCCTTGAGGTGCTAGCGAGTGCGCCGGCGTTGATTGCGGAGGGAGTTCGTTTGATTCTGACGGGGCAAGCGCCGGGGTTGTTGCGATTGGTTGAAGGGGATCTAAATCGCGTGACGCCGAAGGTGATGAGCGAGTGTGGGGATGAGGCGGTACTAGCAGCGATTGAGAAGGCGGCGCGGTATCTGGGGATTGGGGTCGCCAATGTGGTGACGATCCTGCATCCCCGGATGGTGGGTTTGGGTGGAGGGCTGGCGCAAATGGGGGATTTGTTGTTTGAGCCGGTGCGGGATGAGATGAGGCGAAGGGTGAGGATGTTCCCGGTGGATGACGTGCGTATCGAGTTGTCGCAGACGGGAGCGAGGGCGGGGACGCTGGGTGGCATCGCTTTAGCTCGGCGCGCTGGTGTGATTTGATGGAATGACAAACAACATGCTGCAACTAGGATTTGTATCGGCGATCTTGCCGGACCTCGAACTCGAAGAAGTTTTGACCTTTGCCGCGGAAGAGAAGTTCCGCTGTGTGGAGGTGATGTGCTGGCCTAAGGGTAAGGCGGAGCGCCGCTATGCCGGTGTGACGCATATCGATGTGGTGGGATTCACCGCCGACGATGCGAAGCGAGTGCAGGATCTGACGGCTGCCAAGGGTGTCGCGATTAGTGGCCTCGGTTATTATCCGAATCCTTTGACGCCCGATGCGGCTGAGGCGAAGGTTTATACCGAGCACATCAAGGCTGTGATCGCGGCGGCGAAGCTGATCGGGATCCCGGTGGTGAACACGTTTGTGGGGCGCGATTGGACCAAGAGCGTGGACGATAACTGGCCGCGGTTTCTCGCGACCTGGAAGCCGCTACTTGATTACGCGGATGATCATGGGATCAAGATCGGCATCGAAAATTGCCCGATGTCGTTTACCAAAGATGAGTGGCCGGGCGGGAAGAATCTGGCGACAACTCCGGTGATCTGGCGGCGCATGTTTAACGACCTGCCGACGTCGAACTTTGGATTGAATTTTGACCCGAGCCATTTTGTGTGGCAGGGGATGGATTACGTGAAGGTGTTGCGAGAGTTTAAGGACCGCTTGCATCACATGCACGCCAAGGATGCGCGTCTCGATCGGGATCGCTTGAACGAAGTGGGTTTGCTTGCGCACCCGAACGAATACCATACGCCGAAGCTGCCCGGTATGGGCGATGTGGATTGGGGCAAGTTCTGCGGGACGCTGGCTGAGGTGTACGACGGGCCGCTCGCGATCGAGGTGGAAGACCGGGCTTATGAGGGAGACCTTGAAGCGCAGAAGCGGAGTTTGATGATCAGCCGCAACTACCTCAGCGCGTTTGTGGGCTAGGGTGGCGTCTCGTTACCTGTTGTTCTGGAAGCCGTATGGCGTGTTGAGCCAGTTCACACCCGAGCCTGGCAGCAAGCATAAGACACTGGCCGATTTTGTGAAGGTGCCCCGCGTGTATCCGGTGGGGCGCCTCGATTGGGACAGCGAAGGACTGATGCTGTTGACTGACGATGGTGAGCTGCAGCATCGCTATACGGACCCCAAGTTTGAGCATCCGCGGACGTATTGGGCGCAGGTGGAGGGGGAGGTGTGGGCGGAGGCGCTGGAGTTGTTGAGCAGTGGTGTGAAGGTGCAGGATTATGTGACGCGGCCGGCAGTGGTGCGGGTGTTGAGTGATGTGGATGTGGAAGGGTTGCCGGAGCGGAGCGTGCCGATTCGACACCGCGCGACGATCCCAACTTCATGGATCGAGTTGACGTTAACGGAAGGGCGGAACCGGCAGGTGCGGCGGATGACAGCGGCGGTTGGCTTGCCGACGTTGCGGTTGCTGCGGGTGAGGATGGGGGAACTGACGTTATTGGGATTGCGCCCGGGACAGTATCGCGAAGTTAGCGCACCGAAAATGCCGCCACGACCGGGAAGTGGTCGGAAGGGTAGCGGCCCGCGTCGTTCATCGTAAGGATGGTGGCGGACTTGAAGCTGAGTTTGCCGGTGTGGAGGATCCAGTCGATGCGGTCTGCGCCGGGCTTGCCGGTGAAGCCGTGGAAGGTGCCGAAGGAGTTAGCGGGGGCGGCGTCGGTTAGAGATTGTGTGAGGAGCTGGTAGGTTTGCGAGGCGGTGCCGGTGTTGAAGTCGCCCGTAAGGATCGTGGGGATGGTCTTGGGGAGTTTGGCGAGAAAGGCCTGAAGGACTTTGGCACATTCGAGGCGTGCCGCCTCGTCTTCGCGGCGATGGGGAAAGTGAGTGTTGACGAAATAGAGACGCTTCTTTGTCGCGGTGAGTTCGAACAGGCCCCAGGTGACCATGCGCGGGAGACTCATACCCCAGGCGGAAGACATGACGACTTCTGGTGTGGGCGAAAGCCAGAAGTTGCCCGATTCGATGAGCTTGAGTTTGTCTTTGCGGTAGAAGACGCCCATGTGTTCGTCTTCGTGGTTGCCGCGTCTCGACAGGCCGAACCAAGCGTATTGGGGGAGCTTTTCGACGATGTAGTTGCCCTGGAGTTCGAAGAGTTCCTGAGTGCCGATGAGGTCGGGGTTTGCGTCTTTGATGGAATCGATGAAGAGGTCTTTGCGGAGGGACCAGAGATTCGCTCCGTCGCCGGTGGCTGGATAGCGAACGTTGTAGGAGAGAACGCGGAGATCTTGTGCCGCGAGCGTGGCGGCGAGTAAGAGGAGGAGCGTCCGCATTAGTTCCAGTTTCTGAGCCAGATGTTGCGGAAGCGCATTTCGGTGCGGGGAGCTTTTGGGAAGCCGGAGTGATCCTGGAGGCGGATCGGGCCAGGTTCGCAAAGACTGGTCTGCTTGCAGCCAGCACCTTTCTTGGGCATGACCGTGTTGTGCTGGACGAGGATGCCGTTGTGCATAACGGTGGCGAGGGCGGGCTTGTCGAGTTCGCCGCTCTGGGTGCAGGTTGGGGCAGTGAAGATGACGTCGTAGGTTTGCCATTCTTCCGCGGGCTTGCTCGCGTTGACCTTGGGCGGAGCGAAGCCGTAGAGAGCGCCGGCGATGCCGTCGGCGTAAGTCGGGTTGTTGAGCGAGTCGAGGACCTGGAGCTCGAAGCAATCCATTAGGAAGACGCCCGAGTTTCCTTTGAGCTGACCCTTTTGATCGGGCATGGCGGGGAGCTTGTATTCGATGTGGAGTTGGGTGTTGCGATGTTTGGTGTTGGAGACGGCGTCTTTAGCTCCCGTGACGCAGAGCATCGACTTGTCTTTGTCGATGGTGCAGCCTGTGGATGCGCCATCGGGCTTGGTCCACTCGTTAAGGCCGGAGCCGTCAAAGAGGATGATGGCATCGGCGGGAGGTTGCGAGGGCGAAGCGCCTGGCTTGACGACCAGAGGCTGGGCGCTGAGATGAGCTGCGATGAGAGCGAAGAGTGCGAGCGGACGCATGCCCTCGATTCTAACCGTTGCGTGCGCGGACCTGGCGGAGCTGGTCGCGATGGAAGGCGATGCGCTGCTTGTCTCGCTGGTGAAGCTCGGGGGCGGTGAGGAGACGGTTGAGGTTATTGATGGCGCGATCGAGGCGGCCGCGATCGAAGCGGCCACGGGCTGCGTTGAGCTGAAAGCGCTCGAGGTTGTCGACAGCTTCAGAAAACTGACGGACCGCCCAGCGATCCCAAGCGGCGCGTTGGCCGATGCGGGAGAGATCGGTCTGGATCGAGTCGATGGATTGCCTTGGTTGTGGGCGGCCAAAGGGATCGGAACTGCGGTAGCCGCCGAACTGAGCGAGGACTGTGCCGCCGGTGAGCAGCGCGATGGCGAGGAGCTTTTGGTTCATATGTGCCTCTCTTGACTGGTTGGACGCAGGTGCGGATGTGTGGTTACTTGGATGTATGGTTCGCTATCTTCTGTTGTTGTGCGCGCTGGTGGTGTCGGCGCGGAATCCGATTGAGACTTTGATTGGCGATGGGACGCGAGGGCTGAGCGATCAGCAGGTGAACAACCCCTATGGGCTCGTGATCGGGCCGGATGGTGCGCTCTATTGGTGCGACATCGATAGCCATGTGGTGAGGCGGATGGATCTGAAGACACGCAAGACGGAGGTGTTTGCGGGGACGGGGAAGAAGGGCAACTCAGGCCAGGGTGTTGTGGCGACGGAGGCCGATCTCGATGAGCCTTATGAGGTGCGCTTCGACAAGCAGGGCAATCTGTTTTTTGCGGACATGAAGGCGCATGTGATTCGACGTGTGGCAAGAAAGACGCGGATCATTACGACGGTGGCGGGGACGGGGAAGGCCGGGTTTGGCGGGGATGGTGGGTTTGCGACGAAAGCGATGTTGAACCAGCCGCACAGCATTGCGTTTGATCCGCAGGGGAGATTGTTGATCTGCGATATCGGCAATGATCGAGTGCGGCGGCTGGATTTGAAGAGCGGCGTGATTGAGACCTATCTGGGGAATGGACAGAAGAAGGATCCGGAGGAAGGAGCGAAGCTGCTTGAGACGCCCGTGCTGGCGCCGCGCGCGATCGAGGTGGCCAAGGATGGGACGCTGTACTTGATCAAGCGGGCAGGGAACGCGTTGTATTCGATCGATCCAGGCAAGCAGGTTTATCACTTGCTCGCGGCGAAGGGATTTAATGGACCGAAGGGAATTGCGGCGGGACCGAAGCGGACGTTATTCATCGCGGATACGGAAGCGCATGCGGTGCAGCGGTTTGACTTGAAGACGGGCAAGATTACCAAGGTGGCGGGGAGCGGGGTGCGAGGGGACGGACCGGATGGGGATCCGCTTGAGTGCAAGATGAACCGGCCGCATGGGGTGTTTGTGGATAAGAAGGGGTTCCTCTATGTCGCCGACAGCGAGGCCCACCGTATCCGCCGGATGAAAATTATATTAAAATGAGTCGTGAAAACACGTGTCCTTGTTGCGCTCGTGGTGCTGGTGGCGCTGCTCGCTGCAGAAGAATCCCGAAGCTTTACGCCCGTGCAAAAGCGGTGGTGGGCGATACAGCCTGTGGCGCAGGTGATGGTGCCAGCGGTGACGGGCTGGGTGCGCAATGAGATTGATGCGTTTGTGCTCGAAAAGCTTCAAGCGAAGGGCTTGACGCCCAGCCCGGCTGCGTCGCGGGTGACGCTGCTGCGGCGGGTGACGCTCGATATGACGGGGTTGCCGCCGACGGTTGAAGAGATGCAGAATTTTGTCGCGGACAAGTCAACGAATGCCTGGGAAAAGGTGGTGGACCGGTTACTGGCTTCACCGCACTATGGGGAACGCTGGGGACGGCATTGGCTCGATGTGGCGCGGTATGCGGATAGCGATGGGTTCAAGGCGGATGATACGCGGCCCCATGTGTGGCGGTATCGGGACTATGTCATCAAGAGCTTCAATGACGATAAGCCGTATGACCGGTTTGTGAGGGAACAGATTGCCGGGGATGAGTTGTATCCGGGAAACAACGAGGCACTGATTGGAGTTTCGTTCAACCGGCATTTCCCGGATGAGTACAACGCGGCTCATATCCGGCTGCGGCGGCAAGAGATGTTGAATGACATCACGGATGCGGTGGGCTATGCGTTTTTGGGTGTGACGCTGGCTTGCGCGCGGTGCCATGATCACAAATTTGATCCGCTCTTGCACAAAGATTATTACCGATTGCAGAGCTTCTTTGCGAACACGAGGATTCATGATGGGGTGCTGCTCGATTCTGCGGAGAAGCAGAAGGAGTATGCGGCGCAGTTGGCGAAGTGGGAGGGTGCGACCGAGGGGATTCGCACGGAGATGCAGGCGTTGCTGAAACCAGCGAGGGAATCGTTTTATGCCGAGAGGCTGAGCCGGTATCCCGAGGATATTCAAGAAATCCTGACGATGAAGCCGGAAGCGCGGAACGCGGAGCAGTGGGTGCTTTATCACCAGTCGGTGTCGCAGGTGACGTTCACCGATAACGAACTGCGCGGGAAGCTCAAAGGGTCGGCGCTGGCTCGCTACAAGGAGCTTGAGACGCAACTGAAGGGGTTTGATGGGGTGAAGCCCGAACCGCTGAATGTGGCGCAGACGATTCGGGATACCTCGCGGGTTGCTCCGAAGACGTTCGTGCTGCGGGGCGGGGCATGGGATGGGCAAATGGAAGAAGTGCAGCCGGGTTTCTTGAGCATTCTCGACGCGAAGGATGTTGCGCCGGCGAACGTGTCTGCAGAGTCGACCGGGCGGCGCGCAGTGTTGGCGAACTGGCTTGCGAGTGCATCGAACCCGCTGTCGACAAGAGTGATTGTGAATCGTGTGTGGCACTACCACTTTGGACGCGGAATTGTCGGGACGCCGAGTGATATGGGTGTGATCGGCGAGCGGCCATCGCACAAAGAATTGCTGGATTGGTTGACGGCGAAGTTTACTGGCGAAGATGGGTGGAGCCTGAAGAAGCTGCATAAGCGGATTCTGATGAGTGCGACGTATCAGCAGAGTTCGGATTCGCGCGCGGAAGCGGCGAAGGTGGATCCGGAGAACAAGCTGCTGTGGAAGTTTTCGCGGCGGCGGCTCGAGGGTGAATCGATTCGCGATTCGATGCTGGCGGCTAGCGGGATGTTGAACACGAAGATGGGTGGGCCGGGCGTGTTTCCGCCATTGCCGGCTGGTTCGCTGCCGAAGGGGTATCAGCTTTGGAAGGCGGTGCCCGAATCGGATGAGAACCTGCGGCGGAGTGTTTACATCTTTGTGCGGCGGAACTTGCGGTATCCGATGTTCCAGAGTTTTGACTTCCCGGATACGCATGAGAGCTGTGCGCGGCGGCAAGCGACGGTGACGCCGGATCAGGCACTGGAGTTGTTGAACGGCAAGCTGATCCATGAGTGGGCACGAGGCATGGCGCGGCGCGTTGATAATGATCGTGGACTCGATGTGTCGGCGAAGGCCGAGCGGGCGCTGCGGATGGCGTATTCGCGGGTTCCGAATGCAGAGGAGATCGCGAGTGCTGCTGCCTTCTTGAAGAAGCAGGAGAAGGTCGCCGGTACGCCCGAGGGCGCGCTGGAGGATCTGTGCCACACCTTGCTGGCGTCAAACGAGTTTTTGTATATCAACTAGAGGACTTATGAACTTGAGCAGCCGTCGTCGGTTTCTGGCACAGGGTGGAAACGGTTTGGGCGCGATGGCGTTCTCGTCGATGCTGGCGGCTGAGCGGGACCCGAAGCCGCATCATGAGCCGAAGGCGAAGTCGGTGATCTTTCTGTTCATGGAGGGTGGCCCGAGCCATATCGATCTGTTTGACCCGAAGCCGAAGTTGAATGAGATGCATGGACAGCCGATGCCGAAGAGTTTTGGCAAGCTGATTACGGCGATGGGGACGGGGAATAATGCACTGCTGGGTTCACCCCGGAAGTGGAGGCAGCATGGGCAGAGCGGGACGTGGGTGAGCGACTGGTATCCGCATATCGCGCAGCATGTGGATGACATGGCTGTGGTGCGCAGTTGCGTGGCCGATGGATTGAACCATGTGGGCAGCGTTTGCCAGATGAATACCGGGGATATTCTGGCGGGGCGGCCGAGCATGGGCGCATGGGTAACGTACGGGCTCGGCAGTGCGAACAAGGATCTGCCGACGTTTACGGTGTTGATCGATGACAAGGATCCGCTGGGGAACACGAAGAACTGGAGCTCGGGTTTTTTGCCGGCGGTGGTGCAGGGGACGTTGTTCCGTCAGGGCGAGACGCCGATCTTGAATACGAGGCTTGCGCCGGGGCAGACGGCGGCGCGCCAGTTAGGCAAGATGGATTACTTGGCTGAGCTGAACCGTCGATGGGGTGCGGACAAGACGGAAGATAGCGAACTGGATGCGCGTCTGCGGAGCTACGAGCTGGCCTACAAGATGCAAGCGGCCGGGCCGGAGGCGGTGGATCTGTCGAAGGAAACGGCAGAGACCAAGGCGCTGTACGGGATGGATGAGCCGGCGACGGAGACGTTTGGACGGAACTGTTTGTTGGCGCGGCGACTGGTGGAGCGGGGTGTGAGGTTTGTCGAGTTGTACTGCGGTTCGGGCAGTGGCTGGGATGCGCATACCGACATGGAAGGCAATCACGGGAAGTGGTGCAAGGTGTCAGATAAGCCGATTGCCGGGTTGCTGACGGATTTGAAGCGGCGGGCCTTGCTCGATTCGACACTGATTGTGTGGGGCGGAGAGTTTGGCCGGACGCCGTTTAATGAAAAGGGGACTGGAAGGGATCATAACCCGTGGGGGTTCACGATGTGGTTCGCGGGCGGAGGTGTGAAGGGCGGGCAGGTGATTGGAACGACGGATGAGATTGGGCTGCGGGCGGTGGAGCGGCCCTCGCACGTGCATGATATTCATGCGTCGATCTTGTGGTTGATGGGGCTCGATCACAAGCGGCTAACGTATATGCACAATGGGCGCGCAGAGAGGCCGACGATTGTGGGTGGGGAGACGATGATTCCGGAATTGTGGGGCGGGAAGGTGGGGCGGGTTTAGCCCCACTCGTTCTGTTCCATCAGGGGAATCGCGGGACGCTTACAGATACATGCCGCCGTTGACGCGGAGGACGTGGCCGGTGATGTAGCCAGCGCCTTCGCTTGCGAGGAAGGCGACAGATGCCGCGATGTCTTCGGCTTTGCCGAAGCGCTTGAGCGGGATCACGTTGAGCATCTTCTCTTTGACTTCGTCGGTGAGCACTGCAGTCATGTCGGTCTCGATAAAGCCGGGGGTGATGGCGTTGACGGTGATGCCGCGGGAGGCGAGTTCCTGGGCGAGCGTCTTTGTGAGGCCGATGAGGCCCGCTTTTGACGAGACATAGTTAGCCTGCCCTGCGTTGCCCATTTCGCCGACGACGCTCGCGATATTGATGATGCGGCCCCAGCGCTCTTTCATCATGCCGGGCATGACGCCCTGGGCGGCGAGGAAGGCTCCAGTGAGGTTGGTCTGAATGACGCTCGTGAAGTCTTCGAGCTTCATGCGCATCGAGAGGCCGTCCTTGGTGACGCCAGCGTTGTTGACCAGAATGTGGATGGGTCCCGCAGCGGCGATGGCCTGTTTGATCGATTCCTGAATCGATTCGGGGCTGGCAAGATCGATGGGTTGGACCAGGGCCTCGCCACCCTCGGCGCGGATGGCGACGGCGGCGTGTTCGAGCTTGTCGAGATTGCGTGCGGCCAGCACGACTTTGTGTCCAGCGGCGGCGAGCGACTTGGCGCAGGCCAGACCAATTCCACGGCTTGCGCCGGTTACGAGTGCAGTTCTCTTCGTCACCCTTCCATAATAAAAGGAGATGTCTTATCAGGATTTATCTGAATTCATAACCGCCCTCGAAAAGGCGGGCGAACTAAAGCGGATTCCCTTTGAAGTGGACCCGCGTCTTGAGATTACGGAGTTTGCGGATCGTGCCGTGAAGTCGGGTGGGCCGGCGTTGCTGTTCGAGAAACCGAAGGGTTCGAATGTGCCGCTGGCGATCAATTTGTTTTCAAGCGACCGACGAATGGAGATTGCCTTGGGGGTGAACTCGCTCGATGAGATCGCGGATCGCATTACAGAATATCTGGGGATGAAGATGCCGACAGGGCTGATGGGCAAATTGAAAATGTTGCCGAAGCTCGCGGAGATGGGGAACTTCTTTCCGAAAGAGGTATCGAGTGGGCCCTGCAAGGAAGTGATCCAGAAGGACAACTTCTCGCTCGACGATTTTCCGATTCTGCATTGCTGGCCTGAGGACGGTGGGCGTTACATTACGCTGCCGCTGGTCTTCTCGAAGAACCCGAAGACGGGCAAGCGGAATTGCGGCATGTACCGGATGCAGGTGTATGACTCGAAGACGACGGGGATGCACTGGCAGTTGCACAAGCAGGGGGCGGATCATTACCGTAAACTGCTGGCCGAAGGTAAGCAGAAGCGGATGGAGGTGGCCGTGGCGATCGGTGCGGATCCGGCGACGTTGTATTCGGCGATTCTGCCGTTGCCGCCTGAGCTCGATGAAATGATGATCGCCGGGTTTATTCGCTCGAAGCCCGTGGAGATGGTGAAGTGCGAGACGGTGGACCTGGAAGTACCGGCGCAGGCCGAGATTGTTCTCGAGGGTTATGTGGAGTTGGGTGAGTTGCGGACGGAAGGGCCGTTTGGAGATCACACAGGCTACTATTCGCTCGAAGACGACTATCCTGTGTTTCACTTGACGGCGATTACGCGGAGGAAGAAGCCGATCTATACGGCGACGATTGTGGGCCCGCCGCCAATGGAAGACTACTGGATGGGGAAGGCGATCGAGAGGATCTTTATGCCGCTGCTGCGGATGCAGATTCCCGAGGTGGTGGATATGGCGCTGCCGGCGGAAGGTGTGTTTCACAACCTGATGCTGGTGAGCATTCGGAAGGCTTACCCGGGGCATGCGCGGAAGGTAATGCATGCGATCTGGGGGCTCGGGCAGGCGATGTTCACCAAGTGCATTGTGGTGGTGGACGAGGATGTGGATGTGAGGAATTACTCGGAGGTGGCGTGGAAGGTGTTCAACAATATCGATCCGCAACGGGACACCGAGTTTGTGATGGGGCCGATTGATTCACTGGACCACGCGAGCCGGTTGCCGAATTATGGATCAAAGATGGGAATTGATGGCACGAAGAAGTGGCCGGGTGAAGGATTTACAAGGCCGTGGCCACCGGTGATCACGATGGACCCCGATGTGAAGAAGCGCGTGGATGAGATGTGGAAGAAGGCCGGTATGGAGCGGCAGTGATTTGGTAAGCTGTTACAAGTAGCTTGCGGTGCCCATAGCTCAGTCGGTAGAGCGCCGGATTGTGATTCCGGATGTCACGGGTTCAAGTCCCGTTGGGCACCCCATCTAAAAAACATTTGTGAGTGTGAGCGGCCTTTTTTGGGGCCGCTTTTGCTTATTTAGAACGCTTTGGGGCGGCCGAACTTGAGGGTGGATTTCTTCTTGCGGTTGTCAAACTTCTTGTGGACGGGGGGCTTGCTGGCGGGGCGGGCGACTGCAGGTTTCTTTTTTGCAAAGACCGGCTCTGGGGTGAGTAAGGCTGCGAAGAGCAGTGTGAGAAAGATGGCGAGCGGTTTCACAAGGGAACTATCGGCAAGAGTGCAGGGGAGAATTAGGAATCTGCGGGGACAAATGTGAGGGCAACGGCTCCGAGGATCAGGAGCATGGCAAGGGAGTAGTTCCAGCGGAGGCGTTCGCCCAGGTAAAGCCAGGCAAAACCGATAAAGACGACCAGGGTGGTTGCTTCTTGAAGGATCTTAAGCTGGTAGCCGGACATCGTTTGAGAGCCGATGCGGTTGGCGGGGACCATGAGGCAGTATTCGAAAAAAGCGATGGCCCAAGAAACGAGAATGACCAGCCAAAGAGGCTTGCCCTTATATTTTAGGTGGCCGTACCAAGCCACGGTCATAAAGCAATTGCTTGCGAGGAGCAAGCCGAAGGTAATCCAGCCGGGCCGCATTTAGACTCGCGGCGGAGTAGTGATGACGATGGCTTTGGCGGTTTGAGTGCCGACTCCGCGATAGGAATGAGGAGCGGAGGAGTCGAAATAAACGCTATCACCGGTCTCCATCATGTACTCTTCATCCTGATAACGGATGGCGACGGAGCCCTCGATGACGTGGAAGAACTCTGCACCTTCGTGCATATGTTCTGTGGCTTCATTGGGGCTGCGCAGGGGAAACTCAGCGAGGTAGGCCTGTAGACTCTTATCCTGGGCGCTGAAGGCGAGGCATTCGAAGAAGTAGCCAGGGGTTGGCGAGTCGGTCCGCTCGGGGAACTGCATGCGTTCATCCTTACGGACAATACTGAAAAGTCGCTTTCGGCGCTTGTCGGTGAAGAAATAGTCCAAACCGACGTCGAAAACCATGGCAATTCTGGCAAGAGTAGGGAGAGTCGGGACCAATTTGCCGTTTTCCAACTGGGAAATCATCGACGCCGAAAGACCGGTGTGCTTGCCGAGATCCACTAAGGCTATTTTCTTTTTCAGTCTGAGTTGACGGAGTTTGTTGCCAAGATCGTAAGACGAAAGGACACGGCGGATCGTCGCATCAGAATTTTCAGCAGATTTAAAATTATCTTTACTTTCGTTCATTGAAATGGCTGGGATTTGCGGTAAGCTATAATTGCTTTCAGTATTTTCTTGCGTGAACTGGGAGCTGCTGCTAGACTCATTCATGTAGCTTAATATTTGATCCTGTAAGGACTTTAACATGATTCAAAATCGTCGGCAAGCTTTTGTAGGCATCCTCGATGAATCTTTGGTTGACATGGCACAGGCTGGAAATGACCAAGCCTTCGCAGAACTGGTTGAGCGCCACTATAACACTTGTCTTAAGCTCGCCTTGTCGATCTTAAGGGACAAATCTGACGCTGAAGATGAAGTTCAAAATGCCTGCTGGAAGGCTTTTGAACACCTCGCACAATTTAATCGTGAGGCAAAGTTTTCAACCTGGCTAACCAGGATCGTCGTGAATCAGTGCCTGATGCGGTTGCGACAGGCCAAGCGCGCGAAGCTGTTCTATATTGACGACACGCAGGTGGGCGATGAGGTAGTGACTCTGGAATTGCCAGATGAAACGCCGACTCCGGAACAAACACTCGGTAAGAAGGAAGTTGCTGGCGTGGTGCAGGCTGAGATCGACCGCATTCCCCCACTACTTCGCAATGTGTTTGTGTTGCGGGATGTGCAACAACTGCCGATGGAACAAGTCGCGGATCAACTCGGTATCAGCGTAGCAGCGGCCAAGAGCCGATTGCTGCGGGCACGGTTGGAATTGCGAACGCGGCTGTCGAAGCACACCAGCAGTCTGGGTGCAGCATCACTGATCACAGCCTAAGGCTGAAAAATTGATTTTGGTTTCTCTGGCGCCGGTTGCGCAACCGGCGCCTTGATTGTTTCCAGCGCGAAACGTACGACGCTCTCGAGCAAGGCGGCTCGTGGGTAGTTGTTTTTGTCGAGCATGGTTTTAAGCGCCCCGCCTTTCATTGCTTCAAGGGGGAGAGCGAGCGCGAAGTGATCGCTGCGAGCGGCTCCGATGACCATGGAGCCAGGAACGATCGCGTCCTGTTCCGTGAGCTGGGCGTCGTTGCGAGAAGAGAAGCCGTTCATGATGGTCCAGCTTTGGACCATGGCTTTCGAGACCTTGTCGGCATCGGCTACCGCAGGGATGGAGAAAGTGGGAACGAAGGGGCGCGGGTATTGGCTGAGGAACATGCGGCGACGCTCGACGGAGAGGCTCTTGAAGCCGTCACTTAGGTCGCCCTCGCAACCGCCTTTGCCGTTGACCTTGCCGAGCATGCCGCTGAGCCGTTCCGGTAGGGCATCCGCAACAGGCGAGCCTCCGCTGGCTCCGGCGATGCTGACGAATGCGGCGATCATCGGACGGATATCGGGTTCAGTGGCAAGAGCGGTTTGAATGTCGGGTGTGCCCTTGGAGTAGCCAACGAGCAGGAATTTGCGTTTGTCTTTGGACCAGCGTTCGCGCAGATATTTGGCGATAGCTTTGCCGTTGTCTTCACTGGAATTGTTGGGAACACCGAGGAGTTCGGCATCGAGGCCGTACTTCTGTTTGAGAATGGCGCGACCCTTATCGAAGGCGGGAGCATCGGAGGCACAGCTGGAGAAGATGCCGGGGACTACGACGACGCGGAAGTCTTTGGAGATGGGCTTGAGATCTACTTCAGCTTCGGCTGGAGTTTCGATGTATTCGGTGCAGGGGCCCCATTCGCCGCCGTCGGGGTTGACCTTAAGAACGCTGCAGAAGAGGTTTGAAAAGCGAACTGCGTCTTCGTTGCGCTTCTGCTCGAGGTAAACGAGGAGGGTCCGTCCGTCGGAGCGGAATTCGCCGCCGTGGGCGGTTTTGGCTTCTTTGACGGGGTTCTTGTGGGTCATGTACGTCTTCTTGACGACGAGCCCGCTTTCTTCGAGGGTTTGGCCGATGTAGTCGCGTTCTTTGTCGGTCTCGGGGTCGATCTTGTGGGTGATCTTGCCGTTGCGCTGGTCTTTCTCTAAGCCGATGTCATGCGTGCCAGCGCCGACCCAGACATCAACTCCGTTGACCTGAAACGGGGCCTTCCAGATGCGGAAGTGGTGGCGTTGGGCGACGACGACGAAGGGGACGGCGTGGGCGAAGCCGTAGTCCTGCGGGCGGTCAAACATGAGGAGTTCGCTCATGGGGATGGTGAGGTAGGCCTGCTTGGACATGCTGATGAGGATGGCGTTTATGACCGAAGATTTGACGCTGCGGTCGACCTGGACCCAGCCGGCCGATTTGAGTGCGCCAGTGACGGCGGCTTCGTTGCCGACGACGATGAAATTGACGCGGTCGCCTTCTGTACCTTCGGCGTCGACGACGCGGGTGGGGAGGCTATCGAGCTGGGCTTGGGTGAGTTCGACGACAGGAGCGGCTTTCTGTTTGGTGAGTTGAACTGGGGCCTTTGTGATGCGGATCTTGGCGCGGAAATTTCCTTCGCCGCGGTCATTCGAAGCAAGGTTGACGCCGAGGAAGAGGTTGCCGCCGAGAGCGACTTCGCCGTCGCGAGCGATACCGACGACGAAGGGCTGAGAGGTTTCACGGTCGCCGATTTTGCCGATGACTGCACCGCGGCCGGCGGTGTTAACAGGGAGGCTGCGGAGGAGATCGCGAAAGCCGCGGGCGAGGCCGGTGGGGCCGGTGGGGCCGGTGGGGCCGGTGGGTTGGTCTTCGTTGCGGCTGCCGCGCAGCGTGATTTCGCCGGAGACTTCGATCGAGTAGCGATCGCCGCGGTCGAGTTTGACGCCGGTGTTGAGCCAATTGGCAGCAGCGTCGAGTTTGACCTCAACGGTTTGCTGCGCTGTGGCTGAGAAGGCGATGAGGAGAAGGGGGAACCAGAGCCGCATATCCTCACAGTACAACGTTGTCGCGGCCTGTATTAACCTCAATGGAACATGAGTAACTTGACGCAGCCGGTGATTCTGTTTGATGGGGTTTGTAATTTGTGCCATGCGGCTGTGCAGTGGGTGATCGATCGGGATCCCAAGGGTGTGTTTCGGTTCGCGTCGTTGCAGTCGGAGGCGGCGCGGGAGGTGTTGCAGGGTGTGGGGGAATTGCCGGATAGCGTGGTGCTGGTGGATAAGGAGGGAGTGCACACGAGATCTGAGGCCGCTGTGCGGATTGCTGCTCGGTTGGGATGGCCGTACCGGATTGCTGTTTTGGGACGGGTGATGCCGGGGCTTCTGCGGGATGCCGTGTATGGCTGGATTGCCAGGAACAGGTATGGGTGGTTCGGGAGAAGTGAAAGTTGCCGGGTGCCGACGGCGGAGTTGGCGGGGCGGTTTCTGGATGCCGACGAGAGTATTGCGGTGCCGGAGCGAAAGGAAGAAGTTCGTGCCCGCGTGGGGTGGTGGACGCGGTTTTTGTGGGCTTACACCTTGCTTTATTTGTTTCCGCTACCGGCCGTAATTGGACACAAATTCTATCCGTGGCTTGCGTTGCAGACTCTTGGAGTATCGATCAAGTACTTCCCCGCAGGCAGTGGAGACACCACCTATAACTATGTGGAGGTGGCCTTCACTTTGCTTATGGCTCTTGTTGTGTCGCTAGCGTGGAGGTGGGGATTGCCGTACTGGACAGGTGCGGTGGTGCATCTTTTGATCCGTTATCGATTGGGACTCACGATGCTTGGCTACGGTTGGGCGAAGTTGATCCCGATGCAGTTTGGGCACCCCGGGCCTGCGAATCTGTTGAGGAGCTATGCGGATTCGTCGCCGATGGGATTGGTCTGGACCATGATCGCAGCAAGCACTCCGTATCAGATGTTTCTGGGCGCTGTGGAAGTGCTGGTGGGGTTGTTGCTGCTGTTTCCTGCAACGGCTTTGGTGGGTGCATTCGGGGCTGCAGCGGCCTCGATCCAGATCATGGCGTTGAATTATTGCTACGACATTCCGGTGAAACTGTCCTCGACACATCTGTTCTTCTTAAGCTGTCTGTTGATCTTTCCGCAACTGCCAAGGCTGTTTTCGTTTTTCGTTTTGAGGATTCCGACGGTTCCCCCGCCGGACATGCGGTTGCGCCTTGCTGGCAAATGGTGGCCGCGATTGGCGTTGGCGTTGAAGTGCTTCATTCTCGGCTCGGTTATGGTTGCGGGGCCGATCTATAGTTATAGGTTTTGGAAGGCCGAGCGGGCAGTTGTTGAGGCATCGCCTTTCCATGGTTTTTATAGTGTGGATCCTTATGAAGGCAAGCCCAATTTGAAGCGATGGGTGCGGGTGGGGATCACGGGCGACAGAATGATGGCCGTGGTGCTTGAAACAGGAGAGCTCATTCGCTTTGGCTTACGTCATGATGCGAAGGCGGGGACCCTCGAGTTGAAGCCCTTTGGATCGGCTCTTCCGGAAGTCTACAAGTACACGCATCCCTCGGCGGGGACCTTGCAGTTGGAGATTGGAGAGTTCAAGGTGATCCTACGGCAGGACGCGAAATCGAAGAGCCTGCTGTTGACTCGGGGCTTCCACTGGATCAACGAACTTCCTTTCAACCGTTGAGGGGATGTTGCTAGTCATGTGGGATTGTTGAGGAGGCTAGCGCTTGACCAATTGCTCATCTCATCTTGAATTTCCCTGGCTTTCGGCTTCCAAAACAGAAAGAATGGAGGCCATGAAGGGGTACAGCAAATGGTGACACGCCGGGAATGGATGGGTGCGAGTGCGGCCTTGGGGTCGCAGATCGGTCGGGAAAGAGTTGTGTATGTCAAGTTCTGCAATTACGAATTTGGCCAATGCTGCCTTTCTGGGCTTTTAGGGGAGGAGTGCAGAGGAGGGGATGTGCCCCTCCTTTGCATCCAGTAATGTAGAGTCCCACCGCC
>Ga0194130_10000840_pt1 | contig 54125 bp, 56 predicted proteins | sample TA2KigsurfametaG_FD_160084 | JGI IMG/M metagenome (GOLD analysis project Ga0194130, IMG submission 160084) | Freshwater microbial communities from Lake Tanganyika, Tanzania - TA2015050 Kigoma 12 surface | ecosystem: Environmental > Aquatic > Freshwater > Lake | place: Tanzania: Lake Tanganyika...
TCACGATGGACCAAGACACCAACCCGTCGTCCGATCTCAGTATTGAATTCGTATCGGACACCGATGCCTGGAAGCGGAGTTTCAAAGATTTCCACGTCAACATTATTACCGAGGAATGATGGGGATTTGTAGTTCAATTGCAGAACATCAGCTTCCCAAGCTGAGAATGCGGGTTCGGTTCCCGTCACCCGCTCTAGTTGCCCGACCAAAATTCCCAACAAGTTGTCTGTACGGTGTCGCCGGTGAGTTCGCAGTTCGATGGTGAATTACTCGATGCCATGCGTCGAGGTAGTGATTCTGCCTGGGTTGACGCATACGACATGCTTGCCGGTGACTTGCGGTCGTACATCGCTCGTCTTGGTGCTCTCTCACCAGACAATGTGCTTGGTGAAACCTTGTGCATCTCGTTCGCGACATCAAGAAATTTTGAGGAGCGCCTGCTGAATTCTGTCCATGGGCATTCACAGTGGCCCACACCACTGAACCTCGGAATTACTGGTTGAAGTTCTCGAAGTAGCGACTCGCCGTCGGGCCACGCTGACCTTGATACTTCGAGCCACGCGCACCTTGGCCGTACGGGTTCTCCGCTGGTGACGTCATTTTCATGTATGAGATCTGGCCAATCTTCATACCTGGGTACAGCGTGATCGGAAGGTTGGCGACATTCGCCAGCTCGAGGGTCACATGACCGTCAAAGCCAGCGTCAATAAACCCGGCAGTTGAGTGAATGAGTAGACCCAACCGACCGAGCGAGCTCTTGCCTTCAATGCGTGCCACGAGGTCGTGAGGCACCGCAACACGTTCAAGCGTCGAGCCCAACACGAATTCCCCGGGATGCAACATGAACACGCCGTCCATCGGAATCTCGACCATCTCAGTGAGATCGGTCATGTCCTTCTTCACGTCGATGATGCCTGCCGTGTGATTGCGGAACACACGGAACAAGTTCGACACCTTCACATCGATGGAGGAAGGCTGCACGCACTTTTCATCGAATGGCTCGATGATGATGCGACCAGCCGACAACTCGGCTCGTAGGTCTCTGTCCGACAAGATCACGAGTGCGAACCCTAGCCCGCGACCAAACTGACGAACGCCCAGATGGCGGCGATGGCGCCGATCGTGGCCATCGCAACTGTGCGCGCAACCGGGGCTTTGGTGAGGTTCTCGGTGTCTTGTTGCTCGATTGGTGGCTTCACCAAAGCGAGAATATTTCCGACGGCCAATGCCCCACCGAGGGCCAGCACCAACCACGTGATGAGGTTTTCGCCGAGGAACATCCCTCCATTGTGGCTGTTCTCTGGTTGCTCGAACGAGTTCAGTCGTCGTTGGTGAGGGTTTCACGCACGATGTACGCGGGACGCTGCTGAGTCTCCCGCAGGGTGAACGTGGCGTGAGATGCAATGAAAATGGAGAACAGCAGATGCACTGCCTGCAGACCGACCAACACCACAAGCAGCAACATCGGCCCGGATAAATCACCGGACACCAGCATGAACACAGCAGCTACCACTGCGATGATGAACGAGGCAACCATCAACACCGCAGACCACGTGACAAGACGCGAAAGGAGACCGGTTCCCTGGGAAGCAAGAGCTGTGATGGCAGATGAGATGAGTTTGTAGAGAGGCCACCGAGTGCCGTTGCCACCGCGGCGTGGCTCAACTTCAAAGTGCACAAACGTTGCCGGATGGCCCAGGTACGAGAATATGCCACGAGTGAAGCGCGCTCGCTCACGTAGTTGCAGAAATTCAAGAGCTATGCGACGCGAGAACACCCGGAAGTCACCAACGCCCTGCGGCTCGGTCGCCCCGTCACTTGCAACCTCACGCAGAGTGTGCAGCAATTTCTTGGATGCTGAATACCACGGCTTCTGTTTCGGAAACGTCATCACACCAACAACGTGATCTTCCCCGCTGATGGCAACTTTTGCCATTCGAGCCATGACATGCATCGGGTGTTGTAGGTCAGCATCCATCACACCAATATGCGCCGCCAACTCAACAGCGCGTTGCACACCCGCATACACCGCTGCGTCTTTACCAAAGTTGCGAGTGAAGCGAACAAGTTCAATGCGGAAAGTGTCGCTGTGATGCTTCGCAGCCAAGTCCTTCACCACATCAGCAGTTGAGTCGGTGGACCCATCGTCTACGACGACAAGTGTGAGCCGCGTAAGCCCACCAATGTGGAGAAGTTGTGCTTCAGCTTCACGAATGAATTCGGCGATCGCCGATTCTTCATTGAGAGCAGGTACGACGACTGCCAGCGTGCCGAGCTCGGGCGTGTGCGTCACGAGAGCCGAGCCTAACGGCGTGACTACATCTCGCGGGCGGCGTTGTCGAACTTGGTGTACGGCCCTTGGAAAACGAGTTTTCTTGTACCGATGGGTCCAGAGCGGTGCTTCTGGACAATGATGTCGGCCCAACCACGTGCGTTGAGGTTCTCAGGGTGGTGCACTTCTTCGCGGTAGATGAATATGACAACGTCGGCGTCTTGTTCGAGTGCACCAGATTCACGCAAGTCAGCCAACTGAGGACGTTTGTCCTGGCGCGTTTCCAACTGACGTGACAACTGACTAAGTGCCATGACAGGAATGCCGAACTCACGGGCCAACAACTTCAAGTTTCGGCTGATCTCACTAACTTCCAACTGACGTGTCTCAAAATTGCTGCTACTACCCATGAGTTGCAAATAGTCGATGACGACGAGCACAGGAAGTCCTTCACGCTGAGTGACACGACGAATTTTCTGACGAATCTGCATAACGGTGACCTGTGAGTTGTCGTCGATGTACAACGGAATGTCGAGGCGGTTGACGGCATTCGACAATTTCGTCCAGTCACTGTCTTGTAGTCGACCGGTACGCAAACGATCAGATTCCACCATTGCTTCGGCAGACAAAATTCTTTGGGTTAGTTCGGTTGCCGACATTTCAAGTGAGAAGAACAACACAGGACGGTTTGTTTTCTTCGCAGCATTGACTGCTGCACCAAGAGCGAATGCCGACTTACCCATTGCAGGTCGAGCGCCGACAATGTTCAAAGTTCCGGGTTGCAGACCCGACAGCAATTCGTCGAGGTCGTGATAGCCGGTTGGCAGACCAGTGATGGGGTTCTTGTTGTCGTAGCGCGCTTCGAGAATTTCAGTGACGTCATCGGTGAGTTCGCTCACGCGCTTGATGGTGTCGGCCACTTTGTCTTCAGCAATGGCAAACACTCTCGACTCGGCTGCATCGAGCGCAGACGGAATGTCGGAGGGTTCGCTATATGCAATATCAGCAATTTCGCTCGCAGTACGAATGAGCTTGCGCAAGGTGGCAGTGTCTTGAACGATCTTCACGTACCGCTCGGCACTGCTGACCGAGGGTGTGGCGTTCTGCAACTCAACCAAATAGTCAAGACCGCCGATTTCATCGAGCAAACCTGCACGACGCAGTTCGTCGCCAACAGTGACAGGGTCGACTGCTTCAGACGACGACACCAAAGCGCGCACGGCATCAAAGATGTGTTGATGTGCCGGCTTGTAAAAGTCGTCTGCCAGCAGGTTGCGTTCAACAGCGACACCAATGGCCTCGTCGGACAAGAACATTGCACCAATGAGGGACTTCTCGGCGTCGACGTTGTGCGGAGGCACACGCAAGTCATTGCGGGCCGGTGCTCCGTTCGTGGATGAACGCGCGCGTCGAGGAGATTCAGTGGTGGACATGGGCTGTCTTACCCTGCCTGTTTTTGCCTGTGGACCGCTAGGGGTGTAACCCTGGGAATTCCTTGTGAATAGGGCTGTGTATAGCCCTTACAGCCTGTGGATGGCCTGTGGAGAAAGCTGTTCACCTCAGCCAGCAACGACATTGAGAGCGATGTTGCACTCAACGTCGGCATGGAGACGCAAGATGGCATTGTGTGCTCCGACCGCACGAATCGGCTGAGACACCACCTTCTTGCGGTCGACCTCGATACCAGCCTGGCTCGACAGTGCGTCGGCAATATCGGCAGCGGTGACCGAACCAAAGAGTCGACCCTCAGCCCCAGCCTTGGCGGTGATGGTGATGGTGCGATCCTTCAACTGACCAGCAATTGTCTGCGCGGCCTCTCGGTCGGCCGTCTCACGAAGGTCGCGAGCCTTGCGCATGGCATTGGCCTGGTTGACCGCGCCCGAAGTGGCGGCAAAGGCCATGCCACGGGGCAACAAGTAGTTGCGTGCGTGACCATCGGCCACATCGACGATGTCGCCACGGCGACCAACGCCGGCGATGTCTGAACGAAGAACGACTTTCATGATCAGGCCTCCACTGTCTCTGCGGTCTCAACCTCTGGGCTCATGCCCTCGTCGAGAGTTGACTCTGCCATCTCGGCATACTTCGCCTCGATGCTCTGCTCGTTGGTCTCGCCGGCGTCATCGTCGCGACGCTCACCGCGTGGCGCACGCGTGCTGGTGACGCGCTTGGTGTACGGCAACAAAGCCATCTCACGTGCGTTCTTGATGGCATTGGTGATCTCGCGCTGCTGTTGCTGGTCGGCACCGCTGAGGCGGCGACCGCGGATCTTTGACCGGTCGGTCATGAACCGCTGCAGCAGGTTGATGTCTTTGTAGTCGATGAAGTCGGGCTTGCCACCTGAGAAAGGGTTGGACTTCTTCTTGATTCGACGGTTCGATTCTTTCGCGAGCCGCGCTTTGTTTTTCTTGCTTGTCATGACTGTGTGCCTCTAAATGAAATGGTTATCGATACTGATGTTCGAGCCTCAGAAGGGCTCTTCGTCGCCTGCGTAGAACGGCTCGGGCTGGCTTCCGCCACCACCAGAGCGTCCGCCACCGCCGTTGCCACCACCATCGCGTGGTGTGCGCTCAACTTGCGCGGTTGCCCAACGCAAGCTCGGTCCGAGTTCGTCGGCAACGATTTCTATTGCGGTGCGCTTGTCGCCGTCACGGTTGGTGTACTCACGCTGTTCGAGACGACCAGTGACGATGACGCGTGAACCCTTGGTGAGAGTTGCGGCGGCGTTTTCGCCAAGTGTTCCCCAAGCAGTGATGTTGAAGTACGAAGTTTGCTCTTGCCATTCGCCGTTCACCTGATAGCGGCGACCGACAGCAATGCCGAATGAGGCCACGCCGCGTCCACCAGTGGTGAAGCGAAGTTCTGGATCGCGAGTTAGGTTCCCGACGACTGTGATGGTGTTATCTGCCATGTGATACTCCTAAATATTAGTTCTGCGGGCTAGTTGCCGATGCAACCGTTCAGGCTGCCGACACCAAGCCGCGACGTGCAGCTTCGGAATCGGGAAGACGGAGCAGTTTGTGACGCAACACGTCGTCGGAGATGCGGAAGCCACGCTCGACTTCGTCGAGTGCACCAGCAGGAGCGACGATGTTGAAGATGGCGTAGTAGCCATCGTCTTGCTTCTTGATGGGATACGCAAGACGGCGCTTGCCCCACCAGTCGGGATTGCCATGCACTTTTCCGCCGACAGCGGAGACATTGGTGGTGATGGACTTCAACCAACCATGCGCATTGTTCTCATCGAGCTTGCCGCTGAGAATGACCATTAGTTCGTAAGCACGCATTGCGTGTGACCTCCCTTCGGACCCGAGTGTGTGCCCGGGGCCCCCGTAGGGGCAGGGTGAATATGACGGGCGAAGCGTATCGGCACGTCGCCAAGGTGCCACAGGGATGTATCAAGGCATCTCAGATGGGGCGTTTCAGCACCGTCGGGGTTGAAACCCGCGCAGCACACGCGCCGTAGATTGAGCCACATGACCGACGTGACCGATGCCGACACAGGCTCCTGTCACAGTTGCGGCGCTACCGACGAGCATGTCACGGCGGTGCACCGCATGTATGTGGTGCCAGAGGATTGGGAAACTAAGCCGTCACAGACGGTGGAAGACGACATCGGATTGTGGTGTTTCTCATGTCGCACGCACTACCCACACGTGCTCGTCGACTGATTACAGCCACCTACATTCGCGAATCAGGAAGATGTAGCGCCGCGTCGTTGCGCCGGACGACGACCAGTAACAGGAAGCACACGTAACAAGTGGTGCCACGAACACGACGGGCACGCTTCCACCACATATGCGGCGTAATCGTGCGGTGACTTCTGAAGCGATGTGATTTCGCTGCGCTTCGTAATGCAGCGACCGTGTTTTGGTAACCCATGACCGAACACGTAGGTGAGCAGCACCACATTCACTTCTTCACAGATCGGACATGGTGTCGAAGTTTCCTCGCCGAGGTTCCGAGCAGCGCGAATCAATTCCGGATGCGCATCACACACAGAATCTTTCGAAATGCGACCGCGCTTGACTTCGTTGATCAGTGCCCGGCGCGCGAGACGGTGGTCAACGACACCGTTGGCTCCGCGCAACATGCTGGCACTGAACGTCATGTACGCGAAGAATAACCGTTGGGTCGAGATTCGTCATACAGTAGAGACATGTCAGATCCCACGGGCGGTCTGTTACGCGCGGTCATGCCCGGACCCGAAGTGTCGTACGGAACCGATGTCAGCTCCGACGGCGAACTTCGGTTGTGCGGTGATGTACGTGGCAAACGCGTCATGGAGCTCGGCGTGTATGGCCCAACACCAAATAGTGTGGCGCTCGCCCTGCGGGGTGCTCGCACGATTGCTGTTGACCCGTCTGACACGAACATCGCCAAAGTTCGCCTGGCCGCAGAAAAGTCCGAGGTGAAAGTTGAGTGTCACCGCACCGAACTTGCAGACCTTGGGTTTGCCACCAGCTCACTATTTGATTTGGTGATCTGCGTGCATCAAGTGTCGCGCACTCACGACATCGCGCGATTGTTTCGCCAGGTCCACCGTTTGCTGAAGACCGAAGCGTCCTTCGTGTTGGCACTCACACATCCGGCTGCAGACATTTTCGAGGGTTCTGATCCCACTGCCAAACACAAGTACGGGTCGAAGTCACCCGGCATTGGTGACCTGGTTATGTCGCTACAACGAGCAAACTTTGCCATCAACGCGATGCATGAGTTGTCGTCAGTTCGTGAGCCCCGTGCCGTAGTTCCAAGCACGCTCGTGTTGCGCGCCCACAAACTCGGTTCATAACAAACGCGGTCAGTTCAGGCGACGGCGCGGAGTGCGGCGCAAGTCAGAGACGCGTTCTTTGTTCTCTGCCCACCATTTGTGCAATCGACGTCGAATTTCGGCATCACCGACAAGACCTTCTTCGAGGCGAATGTCCATCAAGAACTCAAGTGCCGCACCAACAGCAGGGCCTGGGGTGAGCTCGAGAATCTCCATGACCGTCGCGCCATCCAATTCCGGACGCAATGATGCAAGTTCCTCGCGCTCGGCTAATTCGGCGATGCGTGTCTCCAACTCATCCATTCGGCGCGACAAAGCCACAGCCTTCTTTTCGTTACGCGTCGTGCAGTCGCAGCGAGTGAGCACGTTCAACTCAGACAACAACGGACCGGCATCGCGCACGTAACGTCGCACGGCGCTATCGGTCCAACCCATTTGATAGGTGTGAAAGCGCAAGTGCAACGCAACCAACTCGGTGATTGCTTCAACGTCTTCATTCGGATATTTCAGCGCTCGCAAACGGTCACGTGTCATGCGTGCACCAACTACTTCATGATGATGAAACGTGACACCCTTGCCATCTTTAATGGACTTGGTGCGCGGCTTACCAATGTCATGGAACAGTGCCGCAAGTCGTGTTTGGCGAAAATCAAAATCGGGGGCTGCACCCCTGCGCACGTTCTCGATGACAGCAATGGTATGTGTGAGTACGTCCTTGTGACGGTGAATCGGATCTTGTTCCACGCGCATCAGGCGCAACTCTGGAAGGAACACGTCTGCAAGACCCGTGTCGACCAAAAACCACAAGCCAGCACTCGGGCTATCAGTGATCATCAATCGATCGAGCTCGTTGCGAATTCGTTCCATTGACACAATCTCGAGGCGCTTGTGCATCGCGCGTACCGCTTTCACCAGCGCGTCGTCTGGTGTGACTTGCAGTTGTGAAATGAACCGAGCCGCTCGCATCATGCGCAGCGGATCATCATTGAAACTTTCTTCGGGCGACAGTGGCGTGCGCAACACGCGCGACACCAAATCGACCATGCCGCCAAACGGGTCAACTAGCTCTGGTTGATCGCTCGTGACTTCAAGCGCCATTGCATTGATGGTGAAGTCCCGACGCGACAAGTCAGTTTCTATGGCATCAGCAAAAGCCACTTCGGGTTTCCGTGAGTCGGGGGAATAGGCCTCAGCGCGATGTGTCGTGATTTCGTAGTTGCGACCACGCACATCGAGACCAATGGTGCCGAAGCGCTCGCCTTGGGTCCACAGTGCATCTGCGATATCGCCAACAATGCGCTTGATCTCATCTGGCCGAGCGGTGGTAGTGGCGTCGAAGTCGATGTTGGCCGGGTCCACTGCGTCGGTTGAGTCACCTGACATGAGCAGATCTCGCACCGTTCCGCCCACGAGAAACAGGCGATGACCCGCGTCGCGGAAACGACGAGCCAATGGTTCCATCTCATCGAGGATTGGTGTGAAGCGGGCGGGAATCATGCGAAAAATAGATCGGGACGAGACTTCAATCGTGGTGGACCATCAACGACGCTACCGTTCGCCCGTGGCTTCGACCGTTCTTTTGCGTCGCTCAGGAGTGCTGTGGACCGGACCCGTGACGGTGCGCGTGCGACCGTGGCCGCATCGAAACGACATGGCATACCTTATTCTCTCTGGCGCACACGACGAGGGCTCTGCACTTCCGCACCCTGATGTCATCGCAGACTGGATGCGCGAACTTGCAACTGTCGGTTACCAGTCAGTTCGCACCACCGCAGTCGCACCAGCCAACGCGGCGCGCTTGGCACAGGCAGGGTTTGCTGCCTGCCAAGAACTCGACTTGCTGAGCGTGGTCATCGATGACGCAGTTGTCGAACAGCCGCCGAATGACCTTGGCATTCGCTCCGCAATCACAATCGGGCGACGACTCTTCCCGAGCACTGCAAAACGACTGGAGGACATCGACCGGCGTTCATTCGGTGATGAGTGGTCACTTGATGCAGTGTCTCTTCGTGAAGCGTTACGTGCCACGCATGTGTCTGCTGTGTTCACGGTTGGGAACAGCCGACCGCATGGGTTCGTGATTGTCGGCCACACTCGTGGCATCGGATATGTACAACGGCTTGCCGTCGCACCAGATCATCAACGACGTGGAAGTGGAACCGCACTGATGGCGGTGGCGTACCGCTGGCTTCGTCGCCATCGATGCTCTCAGATAGTCGTGAACACCGAGACCGATAATCATGCAGCCCTTGGTCTGTATGCCAAATTTGGCTTTCGTCGTCTGCCAAACGGGTTGTCAGTGATGCAACGAGACGTACAGGCTGGGTACTGATGTTGTCCATGCGAGGCCCTCGACTCACGCGAGCTCTGACATTGATGGCATGCGCGACTCTTGCCCTCATCACATCGCCGTTCACTGGCAGCACACGCGTGCACGCAAAAACCACTGGCACATTGCGCGTGGCGGAACAGCCATTCTCCATCACAACTGCGCGCGCCACATTCGTTTTTCAGACAAGTGCTCTTGCAAACATTCCCTTTGATGCACAATTGAAAGTTCAGTTGCACAACCCGGTTGCATCACGTGAGTCGTTGCAGTTGGTTGCCGATGAGAGCGTCGCCGTACGCATCACCGACGAAGTCACCTTCGACTACTTCTTGTTGCCACGTGATTCATTGAATCGACTTGTCGTTGTTGTGCCCATTCAAACCACGAAACCGGCGGCGAATGCGCTTGACCTCATCCAACCTGGGGTCTACCCCATCACCTTCACCATCGTGTCCGACGACCGTGACCTCGGCAGCACAATGACATTTGTTCATCGCCCGAACGCTGACGATGCGCTGAACAAAGTGAAGGCGTCATATCTCATCAACTATCTGCCAGATGCTGCCCACGGACCAGACGGCGCCCCCGTCATCACTGATGCGCAACGCACTGCCATGGAGCGTCTCACCCAGATAGTGGTTCGAAACAAAGTGCCATTGTCACTCACACTTCCCGCCGAACTGATTGAAGGAATGGCTGAGTCGGCGAACGCGAGTGATTTATTGACTCTTAGCGACCTCAGCAGTGCTCTTGCCCAACGGTCGATTCTCTCAACAACATATATGCGGCTGTCGCCAAGCACAGCAGTCGTCGAAGGCTTGGACAGCGAGTTCACGAGACAGTGGCGACTTGCCGAAGACGTCATCGGCGCCAATATTCCAGCAGCGAAACTGCAGCGCTCTGTGTACCCCGAGGCCAACATTCTTGATGATCGCGGGGCTGTGCTCCTGCCTGACCTTGGAGTGCGCAGTGTGTTGTTGTATCCCCAATTGTCGGCAGGGCTTGCGCGCACCACACCAAACGGCGTGATTGCTCGCATTGCTTTGCCAAACGGGTCGAACCTTGGTGTGTACACCGCACTCGCCAAGGTCGAGGCGTTGTTCGATGACAATGTCTCCGACCCGACACGAAGAGGTATTCGTCTGGCGGCCGAACTGGTGATGGAACGAGCTGACTTGTTGCGGGCTGGTTACTCACCGACCGACATTCATCTGGTCATTGCACCACCTACTGGTTTGGTGCCGCGACCACTCGTCACGTCCAGTTTCCTCGACGCCATTAAAGGAACGTCCGCACTTCAACTTGTCGACTTGTCGAATGTGCCGAGCGTTGATGCGAATGCGCCGACAATGTCACTTGCGCCGCGATCGGTGGTATCTGTCACCGGTATCGGTGCAGCCATCTATTCACTCAACGTTGAGCGCACCACCGTTGGCTCAATGTTGCCAGTTAACGACGCGCGCCTGATCTCGTGGGATCGTCAGTTGGCGATTGTTGCCTCGCGCGGAGCATTGGCGCCGGGCGGTGCTGACGAGAACATCAACGGACTGAAGCAACAGTTCAACGCCATTCGCCAAGCAGTGTCACTGCCCGAACTCGACTCAGTCACACTCACCGATCGCCGCGGCACCATTCGCATCATCTTGCGAAACTCGGCGGACGTGCCTCTGACCGTGCGGCTCACTGTTGCGAGTGCCAAGTTGATACTTCCGCAAGCGTCACAAATCGTCGAACTTCCGGCATCATCCAGCACCGACGTCACCATTCCGGTTGAAGCCCGATCAAGCGGCACATTCCCGGTCACCATTCGAGTCACCACCCCCACAGGTCGTGCGCGAGTCGTGTCACCGGTGACCATTACCGCAAACGTGAATGCCATCGCTGGTATCGGACAGTTGGTCGGCTTGTCCGCTTTATTGCTGGTGGGTGCGTGGTGGTTCGCCCATTGGCGCCGCCAACGACGCGAACAAGCAATTGAAGAGAGTACGGTTGGCGCACCATGACAATTCGAATAGTTACCGACAGCGCCTGCGACCTTCCCCAAGACGTATGCGACCGCCTGGGCATCGTTGTGGTGCCCCTCTCCATTCGTTTCGGCAACGAAGAATTCACCGACCGAACCGGCATCACTGTCGACGAGTTCTGGTCGCGCTGCCATTCGTCGAGCGTGCTTCCCGAAACAGCAGCTCCGGCACCTGGTCAGTTCGAGGCTGCCTATCGCCAGCTGAAGGCCGACGGAGCAGGCGGCATCTGTGTCATCAACTTGTCTGGTGACCTCTCGGCCACCATGCAAAGTGCCGAATTGGCCGCTAAGTCCGTGGCCGCAGACATTCCGATCACGGTGGTTGATAGCCGCACCGTCAGTATGGGTCAGGGTCTCGTGGTGCTCGACTGCGCCGAACGGGCCAAAGCAGGCGCTTCCCTCGACGAGGTCGCATCACTTGCTCGCGGTTACGCAGACAAAGTGCACGTGTGGGGTGCTCTCGACACCCTCGAGAACCTGAAGAAGGGTGGCCGTATCGGTGGTGCCAAAGCCCTGATGGCCACTGCACTTGCCATCAAGCCCATCATCGAAATCCGCAACGGCAAAGTGGAAGAAGGTGGACGTCAGCGCACACGAAGCAAGGCGCTTGCCTTTCTCATCGACCAAGTTCGCTCCACTCCGAACATCGTGCAGTTGGGTGTCCTTCACGCCAAGTGCCCAGACATCGATCAATTCGTGTCGATGTTGAAAGAGGTGTATTCCGGTGACATCGTCGTCGGAGACATCGGTGCTGTGGTCGGATCACACGCTGGTGTCGGCACCATCGGAGTTGCATTCCGCGTCGCGAACTGACCGTACAACTAGCGTTATGCGACGAAATGGTCGCATCGCTGAAGCCCGAAGCATTGATAGGTGGGCGCTATCGCCTCGACCGTTCAATTGCTGCCGGCGGCATGGCCGAAGTGTGGCTTGCAACCGACATTCAACTCGGTCGTCAAGTGGCAGTGAAGTACTTAAAGGACCACATTGCTGACGACGAAACAGTTGTCGAGCGATTCCGTCGTGAAGCACAAGCACTTGCGAAGTTGCATCACGAAAACATCGTTCCGATCTATGACATCGTCGAAGAAGGTGCCCGAACATTTGTCGTCATGAAGTTCGTGGATGGCAAGAGTCTGCGCGAAGTACTCGATGAAGCGCGACGCAAAGACCCTGAACGCAGACCTGCCCGACTTGGTTCATCACTCACCGTGCACATCGGTCGCTCCATTGCACTTGCGCTGCAACACGCCCATGACCAAGGAATCGTGCATCGCGACATCAAGCCCGGAAACATTCTTATTTCCAGTAATGGAAAAGTTCTTCTCTCCGACTTCGGTATCGCAAAAGCAATGCACGGCGGCGAGACCGAGACCGACCTCACCAACCAGAACATCATGATGGGTACGGCCAAGTACTTGTCGCCTGAGCAAGTGAAAGGTCGACCCCTTGATGGTCGCGCTGATATTTATTCACTTGGGCTTGTGCTGTACGAGTGTCTCGCAGGAAATGTGCCATTCAAGGGCCAGAACGACCAGGCCATCGCAATTCAACGTTTGCAACGTGACCCCACACCACTTGCACCGCTGTGCCCTGGTGTACCAATCAACTTGACCGACGTTGTACACAAGATGTTGCGACGAAAGCCCGAGAGTCGTTACTCAAATGGTCGTGAAGTGTCGACAGCACTTCAGGCTGCACTTGCAGGCGATCCCAATGCACCAACTCCCGACATGGGTGGCAGTGATCGCAACGCTGTCACGCTTGGTCAAGATCCGCTTATCACGCGCGAACATCCACTGCCGCCGCAGCGTGACCTCACGCCCGCACCGCCGACAATCGCAACTCAGCCGCGCACGCAGCATGACGATTCGTCTGACATTGAGCGCAGTTCGACCCCGCGCACAAATCGTCGACCCGAACGTGCGCTTCCTCGTTCACAACAAACCAATCGGTCCCGTGGCATGTTGGCAGTCGGTGCACTTCTTGTTGCCGTTCTCGTCACTAGTTGGCTGTTATGGACCGGCCTGCGTTCTTCACCGTCGACTGCTCCTGCACCAACTGACCCAGCAGCTGCGGCCCCGGTGGACAATTCGCCAGTCACAGTGGTGGGTTTGAGGAGCTACGACCCCAATGGTGACGATTCAACAGAGAACGAAGCAATGGTGACCGCGTTGTCTGATGGCAACCCAGCTACGTCGTGGGCGACGTTGTGTTATCAGAACGAATTCTTCGGCAGCAAGCGTGGTGTGGGAATTGTGATGCAGTTGTCACGACCCGCAACCGGACAAGTCAAAGCTGAAGTGCGCACCTCACCGTGGCGCATCGAAGTATTCGGTGCGCCAACTCTTCCCGACACGCTCGAAGGTTGGGGTGAACCAATGAAGGTGAATAACGGCACCAACAGCGGACCTGCCAGCTTCGATGTCACCACTCCTTCATCACACGTGCTCGTGCTCTTCACTCAAATCGGACCTAGCAGCCAATGCAGTAGTGCGAATCCGTTCAAGGGAGTGTTGAGCGAACTCTCCTTCACGGCCGGGTGACGCACATGCATGCGCGCGACGAAGAACTTGTGCGTCGCGCACAAGGCGGAGACCGCAATGCCGTCGACTCATTGCTTCGTCGCCACTACGACAAGATTCGTGCTGTCGTGCACCGCATCGTCATTAACACTCACGATGCAGAAGATGCAACGCAGACGGCGCTCATTGCGATTGCACGAGGTATTGCATCGTTCGATGGGCGATCATCGTTGTCGACGTGGATGTATCGCATTGCGACGAATGCGGCAATTGACGAAGTGCGTCGCATACGCCGCCGACCACTTCCAACTGATGATGATGTGCAACTCAATCAAATGACTACTGACTCGAATGAAGCAACCGTCACGCAGATGACCGTGGTACAGGCATTACGCGAGTTGCCCGAGGAGTTTCGCACAGCACTCGTGCTGCGTCATGTCGCCGACCTTGAATATGAAGACATCGCAGCCATCCAGAATGTGCCAGTCGGCACCGTGCGCTCACGTTTGTCCCGCGCACGCGAACAAATGGCCCGATTGATAGCCGATTCCGAAGGTTTGGGACAGAACGGGAACGAATCACACCGCGGACATCGTCAGACTGAAGACCCAGAGGATTCACAGTGAATACGACACCTCCACCTCCCCAGCCGCCGACATCAGACGGACCGACCGACCTCGCAATACAGCGAGCGATAAGTGCTGCGCTTGGAAATATGATTGCGGCTGACGACACCACCAAAAATGCTCATATTGCAGCTGCTTTGCAAGCTTTTGATGACATGCCAGTCGTCGATCGTGTGGCTGTCGGGTCGGGTCGAAACAGTCGGAACTGGCTCGCCTCTGCTGCAGCTGCTGTAGTTCTTGCCGCCACTGCAGGCATTGCTGGGTACCTCGTCAATGGAAGCGGAAAGAGCGACACCACCGTTGCCGCCGAGAAAGATGAAGTGACAACTCGAAACACTGCGACCAATCCCTGTGGTCAAGCGGTATCAGGTGCTCAGTTTCTGAACACCACAACTGTGGACGGCAAACAAGTGCATCTCTACCTACGAACAGATGCAGGCAAAGTTGAAGTGGTGCTGCTGAACGCTGAGACATGTGCGCAAGAAAACGCGTATGTTCTCGCCCTCTCGGGTGGATGATTCCGCTTCGTCGCAATCCGAACACACTTCAAAGTGCAGGCCAAGTCGCCGTTAGGCTGACACGGTGGCCGGTAATCCGCTGAATGATCCTGACTTGGCGACAAAAGTCGTCAACGTGATTGACGGAGTTGTCTCGTACATCCGCGATCACACCACTCGCCCACTGGTGAAGTCGGCACGTGGTTTGGTGTTTGGTCTTCTTGCAACATTCGGTGTATTCGCCATCATCATTCTGTTCGCCATCGTCGTGTCGCGCGCATTGCAGTCGTTGCTCAATGTGTTTATGTCGCGTGACGCCGCAGTATGGCTGTCATATTTCATCGCAAGTGCCGTGTTCTTGCTCGTGGGAACCATCCTCATGCGCCGCCGTCACGTCAAGGAGTGATCAATGTCTGAAATTCGCAAAGTCATCATCATCGGCTCTGGCCCTGCAGGTCTCACCTCGGCCATCTACACAGCGCGTGCTTCGCTCGCACCACTTGTCATCGAGGGCGAACTATCGTCTACATCTGACCAACCAGGTGGGCAGTTGATGCTCACCACCGAAGTTGAGAACTTCCCCGGCTTTCCCGAAGGCATCATGGGACCAGAGCTCATGAGTCGTTTTCGTGAACAGGCTTCACGCTTCGGCGCTGAATTCATCACCGAGAAAGTCACGAAGGTCGATTTCTCTTCGCGTCCTTTCCGTGTGTGGATTCGCGACACCGAATACAAGGCACAATCCATCATCGTCAGCACCGGCGCACAGAGTCTCATGCTCGGACTTCCACGCGAAACCGAACTCATCGGACATGGTGTATCGACATGTGCCACATGCGACGGTTTCTTTTTCCGCGGTCATGAAATCGCAGTTGTTGGTGGTGGCGACTCTGCCATCGAAGAAGCTTCGTTTCTCACCAAGTTCGCGTCGAAGGTCAACCTCATTGTGCGTCGTGACGTGTTTCGTGCGTCGAAAATCATGCAAGAGCGCGCGATGTCAAACCCAAAGATCAACGTCATATGGAATTCTCAAGTCACCGAACTACGTGGCACCGACACGCTCAGCGGCGTGACGTTGTCGAATTCGGTCACGGGGGAAACCACACAACTGCCTGTCACGGGTCTCTTCATTGCCATCGGACACCGCCCGAACACCGATCTCTTCACCGGAATTCTCGCCATGGAAGACACTGGGTACTTGGTCACAGTTCCTGGTTCCAGTCGCACGAACATTGAGGGTGTGTTCGCCTGCGGTGACGTGCAAGACCACACCTATCGACAGGCAATCACTGCCGCGGGCTCGGGCTGTATGGCAGCCATCGACTGCGAGCGTTGGCTCGAAGCGGAATAGTTCGCACGCCTTCGGCGTTGCACCAACTAGATTTCATTCGCAACGGAAGGAACCACCATGGGTGCAAATATCGTCACGCTCACCAGCTCGACATTTGATGAGACCGTCAACGCTTCAACAAAGCCGATTCTCGTCGACTTTTGGGCTGAGTGGTGCGGTCCCTGCAAAACGATCGCGCCCATTCTTGAGCAAATCGCAAGTGAGAACGGCGACGACATCACCATCGCCAAGCTCAACGTCGACGACCACGGCGACATCGCCGGTCGCTTCAGCGTCATGAGCATTCCCACCATGATCGTGTTCGACAAAGGTGAACCCGCCAAGCGCATGGTCGGTGCAGTTCCGAAGAGCCGTTTGCTCGAGGAGTTGTCAGAATTTCTTCCCTCTTCCCGCTAGTACCGGGCCAACGCGGCGACGCTGTCCGCAAACTTCAGCGTCGACTATCGGCTGCAGGTTTCTTGGCTCCGCATGCAGCGGACGACGCAGTATTCTGTGGTCGCACGCACGCGGCCTTGCTCGCATTTCAAGATGCGTACGGATTGCGCGCTGATGGTGAATGTGACGAAGTGACATGGTCGATGCTCGTTGAAGCATCGTGGTCACTTGGCGATCGACTTCTGTATCTGCGCTCACCGAACCTTCGTGGTGACGATGTCGCCGAACTGCAAACACAGCTGTCGCGCCTCGGATTCGACTGCGGTCGGGTGGATGGCATCTACGGCCCCTTCACAGTGCGGGCAGTCACTGAGTTTCAGCAGAACTGTGGGATGGCCGGGGATGGCATCTGCGGCCCCACCGTGGTTGACACCTTGGGCCGCATCGGAGGCCAAAGCGGCACGGGGCCCGGCATTGCCGCTGTGCGCGAGTCCGAATCTCTCGGTCCCAACAGCGATCTGCACCGCATCGCCGTCGGGCAATATGGCACCACCAGCAACATTGCCCACGCTGTCAGTCGCCGTCTGAAGGCTGCTTTTCCTCAAACGATCGCGGTGGAAGGTGAACCGGTGGACCAAGCCCTCACTGCCAATCGATTCGGGGCCGATGTGTATGTGGCAATTGAGCCGTCGCCGGATGCCGGTTGCACCTTCTGTTACTACGAAGTGCCCACGTTCTTCAGTGTCGGTGGAAAGTCGCTCGCCCTCAGGCTGTCCGACACGATGTCGAGGAAAATGCCCGACATGCCCTGTCGTATCCAGGGCTTACGCATGCCAATCCTGCGGGAAACCAAAATGCCAGCAGTGGTGTGCGCGGTTGGACCAGTCGATGTGGTGTTGCAGCGAGCCACAAAAATGGTTGATGTCATGGTGTTGGCCGTGGCGGAATGGCTCGCGGAGCCCCTCGGCTAGTTATCCACAGGATGCTCACAGGTGTGGGCATCGTTCATCCCTCATCCTCAACGTTTTCAAGAACCTCAGGGTTGTGTGAGACAACTCTCAACTTCTGTGGACAGAGTGTGGATAACTCGGTTCTAGTCCTGACCTTCGGTCATCTTGCGATAAATCCGCTCGAGATCTTCCAAGTCAGCAAAGTCAATAGCCACACGTCCACGCTTACCGCTCATGTTGACCGCCACTTTGGTCGACAAGTACTCAGACAACAGATTCTCAAGCTCCAGAAGTCCCGGGGGGCGAAGCGCGGTACGACCGCCACCGCCGGTTCCGGGTTTCGGGTCTGGTTTGCGACCTTGGGCATCACGCACTGCATCTTCTGTGGCGCGAACCGACCAACCTTCGTTGACTGCCAACTTCGCGAGTCGTTCCTGGGCAGATCGATCGGGAGTGCCGAGCAATGCCTTGGCGTGACCCGCGGTGAGCCGGCCATCAGCCAAATACCCCTGGACGACAGCAGGCAAAATGAGCAACCGCAAGGCGTTGGTGACCGCGGCGCGGCTCTTACCCACTCGCTTGGCCACGGCTTCATGAGTGAGCGAGAAGTCTTCCGCCAACTGTTGATACGCCGATGCCTCTTCAAGTGGAGTCAGGTCTTGTCGGTGCAGGTTCTCGACAAGGGCCTGCTCGACGCTAGATAATTCATTCACTTCGCGTACAACAACTGGTACGACTGTGAGCTTTGCCCGCTGCGCCGCACGCCACCGGCGCTCGCCGGCGATCAGCTGGTAGGTGCCATCGCCCTTCTCCCGCACCAACAATGGCTGCAAGACACCAATTTCGCGAATGGAGTCGGCAAGTTCTGCAAGCGACTGCTCATCAAAGTGAGCACGGGGCTGATTTGGGTTGGGTTCGATGCTTCCCACCGGCACATCCCGCAACGCCGAGTTCGGCACCGCCGGGGTGGTCGATGAAGTGTCAGGTTCAGAAGTAGCAAGACGATCTGTGCCAGTCGCCCGCTTGTTGTCGTGCGGGATGAGAGTCCCGAGACCTCTACCGAGTCCGCGGCGTTGCGCCATTGCTCATCTCCTTTGCGACGGCCCGGTAGGCCTTGGCACCGGGCGATGAGGGGTCAAACTTCAGAATTGACTTGCCCTGTGAGGGGGCTTCGGCCAGGCGCACATTGCGTGGAATGACCGTCTTGAACACGAGGTCACCGTAGTTGGCGCGCACGTCGGCCTCCACTTCGTTGGCCAAGGTGGTGTGAGTGAACATCGTGAGCAGAAAGTGACCCACCCGCAGCTTGGGGTTCAGGTTTTCCTTCACTTCATTGACAATCCAGCTCAGGTCCCGCAAGCCTTCGAGGGCGTAATACTCACATTGCACCGGTGCCACGATCATTGAAGCGGCCGTGAACGCGTTGATCGTGAGCATGTCGAGCGACGGGGGGCAGTCGATGAAGATGTAGTCCCAATCGTTGGCAACTGTCTCGATGGCGCGACGCAAGCGGGTATTGGGGCTCACGCGGTCCTTGGTCATCACCTCGGCGGCGGCATCAGCGAGAGTCTTGTCCGATGGGGCGATGAACAGGTTCTTCTCGGCCGTGGCCTCGATGGCGTTCTCCAACGATTCGGTACCGAGCAGCACCTCAGACATGGTGGCATCCAAGCGACGAGCGTCAATGTCAAGACCTGATGAGGCATTGCCCTGGGGGTCAAAGTCGATGATGAGGGTGCGAAAGCCCAGTTCTGCGAGGGCCGCACTCAAGTTGACGGTGGTAGTGGTCTTGCCCACGCCACCCTTCTGGTTGGCAACGGCAATGACGACCGGGAAGGTCGACGGGGTTGAGGGGGTCGCAGATGACGAACCAGCGGTATCGGTCATGGCGTTGATTCTCCTACTCAGCTGGTTGGGCGGAGACTGAGCGTGGCCATTGTAGACCTGTGGAGAACTTCGGGAGGTGGATACTGCAAGACTTTCTTGGGGTTTCCGGGGTTGTCTGGGGGCCTTGAGAATGTTCCACGTGGAACATCTGGACCTTTCTAGGACGCCGATTGTTCCACGTGGAACATTACGATTCCCTTGAAATACATGGGTTTGCTGAATCCGAGGACCTCAAGGTCCGCCCCAGGCCAGCGATTCGAATCGGGCTCTGGGGGCTCTGACACGACTAGCCGGCCCCCTATCTCGAGGAAGGGTCGGGCGGCTTCGAGAGTCTCCGTCGGAGGCCCAAAGCCTCGGCTCACTGCGGCCGAACACCGACCCGCCCACCTTTCGTCGCGGGCCACCGTGGTGGTGTCCCCAGCAATCACCGTCACTCGATCGGCAAGACCGCAGGCCACTACCCCTCGACTAAGGGCATCTGTTCGAGCCTCCCGTCGGTCGACCAACACAAAGGTGAGGTCGGGTCGAGCCTCCGCCAAAACTAAACCTGGCACGCCCGCGCCAGTGCCGATATCGACTACCGTGCCGGAGACACCCTCAAGACCGGCGAGAAACAACCGGGCGTGCTCGATGACTTCTTCAATGGGGCGTTCGCCCAAGGTTCCGAGCCGTTGAGCGTCGGCCAGCACATCTGCCACGCTGCGTCGACCGGTCATGGGCCACAACCTAGTGAGCCACCTGGCCCAACATGCAGACAGGGCGCCCCACTGGGGCGCCCTGTGCTGTCGATATGTGAGGTTGGTCAGTCGCCAGAGGCGATATCAACGACCACGCGACGGCGTGGCTCTTCACCAGTTGAGCGGGTGACAATGCCTTCGACCTCAAGCAACGCATCGTGCACAATCTTGCGATCGGCCGATGCCATCGGCTCAAGTACTCGAGCCGAGCCCGATTCCTTCACTTCCTCTGCCACCTTCAAGGCAAATCGGCCAAGGGCTTCCTTACGACGCTCGCGGTAACCGGCAACATCCACGCGAAGGCGGGTGTCTTGGTCGCCGAGGCGACGCTGGCTAGCGACGCGAGTGAGATCTTGGATGGCGAGCAGGGTGGTGCCGCGTGGGCCCACCAACAAACCGAGCTCATCGCCGTTCACCTGAACGTCCAACTCGGTGTCCTCGCGGTTCACCACCACGTCGGCCTTCAAACCGAACGCGGTGACGAGGCCACTCAGGAAGTTGACTGCAGAGTCGGCCACTGCTGCCGGGTCGACATCGACCTTCTCGCGTGGTGGACGATCTTCGCGTGGCTCACGAGCGGGGCGCTCACGCTTTTGAGAACGATTCTCATTACGGCCCCCATTGCGGTCGCCGTCACGGCCGCCTTCGCGACGACCGTTGCCGGACTCGCCGCCACGACCCTTGTTGTTGCGACCACGTGAGTTGCGCTCACGACGTTCGCCCCCTTTGCCGCGAGAGCTGGTCGGACGCACCCGAGCACGCACGCGTGCCTCGCCGCGAGTACGACCGAAAAGGCCGGGCTTTGGTTCTTCAACAACTTCGAAGTCGGCGTCGTCTTCAGCGACTCCCAACTGATCGAGTGCGAAGTTCTTGGCCTCTTCGATGGTGCGGCCTGTTGTCTCTACCCATTCCATGGTGTTGTCCCTATTTCCTTGTGTCGTGTCGAGTTGTTACTTCCCGGGCTTGCGATGACGATTACCGCTACGTCCGGGAGGTGTTGGGCGATTCACACGCCCACTCGGTGAAGGCTTGTTCTTTGACGGAGTCACTCGCTTGCTCACGATGGGAGCTGCGGGCGAGTCGTCAGCCTTCTTCTTGGAGGACGACTTGTCCTCTTCGACTTTAATGTCGCGAGCTTTTGTGCTCGCTTGTTGCGCTTGGCGTCCAAGTGCACCTTCGTCTCCGTAGAAACGACGCGTGATGTACCACTGCTGCAGAATGCGAATGACTGCTTGCACTGCGTAGTACACGACAAGGCCAGTTGGAAGAAACACTTGGAAAAACGCAAATGCAACCGGCAGATATTGCATGATTTTTGCTTGCGTCGCCGACATGGTGGGGTTCACCGTGCGGCTTGCAATCATGCGCTGCTGAATAAGAAACAGCGCAGCCATTGCGATGACAAGAAGCGCGTACCACAAGCCGTAAGCAAAATTGTCTTGCAGCGCTTCTACTGGAGTAACCGCAAGATCAAGACCAAAAGAAACCATCTTTGATTTCTCGTTGAGCGACACGAACAACTCGGACGCCTTGTCGATGTACTGCGGATCGAATTTGCCATCAGCACCAATTTGCGTGAGGCCATGCAACACGCGGAACATGATGAAGAACACCGGCAGCTGTGCGAGCAACGGAAGACATGACGCCAACGGGTTCACCTTGTGCTCTTGGTAGAGCTTCATCATTTCTTCGTTCAGTTTCTGACGATCGCCCTTGTACTGCTGTTGCAGTCGACGCATCTCAGGTTGCAGGCGTTGCATCTCGAGCATGCCCTTCGTGCTCTTCAACGTGAGCGGGGTGATGAGCAACATGATCGCGACAGACACCAACGCGATGGCGATGGCGTAGTTGTGGGTCCACGCGTAGAACGTGGCGACCAACCAGGCGGCTGCTTGAAACATGTCGGCGATCCTTCTTTGTGTCTTCTGTGTCTTCGTGAGAAACGGCGGTTAACGAACGTGGGAGCTTGCGGGCTGACGGGTGGTCGGCTCGGGAACGGGGTCAAAGCCAGAAGGCCCAAACGGGCGGCAACGGGCCAAGCGGCGGGTGGCGAGCCACAGCCCGCGACCGGTGCCATGGGTCTCGACCGCCTCAATGGCATACGAGGAACAGCTGGGGTAGAAGCGGCACGGGCTCGGGCGACCCTCGCGGGACACCTGGTACCAATGCATCAAGCGCAACACCCTGACCTTCATGCCCGGGCTCCTGCGGAACACTTCTCGACCAACTGGGTAAGAGAATCAGCGAGAGCCGAACTTGACTGCCCGGCAGCCTTCGGGCCGGCCGAGATGACGTAGTACCCAGGGCTGAGGCGAGACTCGTGAGATTTCACAAGTTCACGAAGTTGACGGCGTAGCCGGTTGCGTGCGACTGCCGAGCCGACGTGGCGGCCCAGGGCGTAACCCACGAGGGGTCCGGGAAGGGTGGCGTCAAGAACCATGGTGCAGGACAGGGGTCCAGAGCGGTGACGTTGACCCTCGAGCGCAACGCGCCGAAAGGCCGACCGGCTCTGAATGCGGCCGATCAAGCGCTGAGGCGGTAACGGCCCTTGGCGCGACGTGACTTCAACACGGCGCGACCGGCGCGTGTGCTCATGCGTGCGCGGAAACCGTGCTTGCGTGCCTTGCGGCGATTGTTTGGCTGGAATGTGCGCTTCATTGGGGCTCCTCGCGCAGGTGACCCGGGGTTCGGGACACGAGTGTCGATAGTTGATGCCAGCTGGTGCCATGAGCGAGCCAACGGGCAGTCGTCACAGGCTAGGTGGCGGGTCTGCCAGCCCACAACCCGGCGCGCCCCCTTTCAGTCGCCCAATTTTGGCTCTGTCCACAGCCTGATACTCTCGCCGGTTCCAACGAAACGAGTTGGGGGTCCGTCCACACCCTGTGGATGTGGCTGTGGACGGAGGGGACAAGGGTAGTGAACAACCACGAAGCGGTCTGGAACGCAACGTCGCAACTGCTGAAGGCACAAGTGTCTGAAGGAGTTTGGTATTCGACATTCAACGATGTCGTTGCGCTCGCCAGTGATGAAGATTCTCTCCGGTTGCAAGTGCCGAACACATATGTACGTGATCGGATTATCTCGCGTTACCGCCCATTGGTGCTCGACGCACTCGAAGAGATCGGTGAAAGCGATCGCGTGCTCGTCGTCGAAGTGAACGAAACACAAACAACCGATGACGCCGCTGACTCGGTCGCCATGCCAACTGCTGATGACTATGTCGCCCCCGCAACCGACGAAAAAGTCAATGCCAACAAGGGTTCTGCGGTCGGTCTCAACCCCCGTTACACCTTCGAAAACTTCGTCAAGGGTGCTTCAAACCAGTTCGCACTCGCAGCTGCGTTGCGTGTGGCCGAGACTCCAGCTCGCTCATACAACCCGCTGTTCATCTACGGCTCGGCCGGTTTGGGCAAGACCCATTTGTTGCAAGCCATCGGTTGGTACGTGCACGCGCATTACGCCCACTACGTGGTGCGGTACGTGTCTACTGAAACATTTTTGAACGAATACGTCGATGCCATTCGTACGAACACCACTGCTGCGTTCAAGCGCAGGTATCGCGAAGTTGATGTTCTTCTCATTGACGACATCCAATTCATGGAAGGCAAAGAGGGTCTGCAGGAGGAGTTTTTCCACACCTTCAACAGCCTCCACGGAGCCAACAAGCAGATCGTCATTTCATCCGACCGGGTGCCCGATGCCATCCCGACCCTGGAAGATCGCCTCCGCGGCCGATTCCGTTGGGGCCTCATCACCGACATTCAGCCCCCGGACATGGAGACCCGCCTCGCAATTCTTCGGAACAAGGCCGAGCGGGACAACACCCACCTTGCACCGGACGTGCTCGAGTTCATCGCTTCGAATGTCACCTCGAACATCCGTGAGTTGGAAGGTGCTCTCATTCGCGTGACCGCCTACGCCAACCTCACCCGCGAGACCCCGACCATAGAGATGGCACAGCAACAGCTGGCTGACCTCTTGTCAGACACCGCGCCGAAGCATCGCACCGACGAAGAGTTGCTAACCGAGTGTGCCTCGTACCTCGGGTTCACCGTAGAGGCCTTGAAGGGCAAGAGCCGTCAGCGCCCGCTGGTGTCGGCCCGTCAGATAGCCATGTACATCTTCCGCGACATGACTGAGCTCAGCTACCCAGCCATCGCTCGTTTGTTCGGGGGACGTGACCACACCACGGTCATTCACGCCGTCGACAAGACCCAGCGCCTTATGCGCGAGCGCAAGCAAGTGTTCGATCAGGTCACCGACCTCATCGCCAAGTTGAAGAAGGCCAACTGATTTACATGTTCACTCGTGCTTTTACTGGTGTGGATGACCTTGCGGATTCCGTGTGTGTTCCGTGTGGACACATGTCGAAAAACCACGTGTCATACACAAGCAAGGAAATTGCACGCGTGCAACATGTGCATGGTGCTACTCCGGTCCACACACCCTCATTTGTTGTGACACAAGGGTTTGGTACACCTTCTCCACAATCCACAGCACCTATTACAACCATTAGTTATTAATCAGCCACTGCTAGTGGTAATCGCACGAAAGAAAAACCATGAAGTTTCGAAGTGAACAAGGAATGTTGGCCGAGGCACTTGGTGCCCTGTCACGCATTGCCACGTCTCGTAACTCGTCTTCACCTGCGCTTGCTGGCGTGAAGCTGCACCTGAATGACGACACGTTGGTGGCCTCAAGTACCGACAACGACATCTCGTTGCAGTTCACACTTTCGGTCGGTGGTGAACGAAACGGCCAAACTCTCATCAGTGCTCGTCTGTTGAACGACATCGTGCGTGCCCTTCCAAACGGAAAACTCACTGTTGATGTTGGTGCTGACTCCGCGACACTCAGCGCCGGTCGTTCGCAATTCACTGTTCCCACGCTGAACGCTGTTGAATTTCCTCGCACCACACCTGCGCCGGCAAACCCGGTCACGATGTCAGCGAAAGATTTGTCGTTTGCTCTCAATCAAGTTGTTCGTGCAGCCAGCCGTGATCTCGGCAAGCAACATCTCACCGCCGTGTTGTTACGTGCCGAAGACACAGGTCTTCGCCTTGTTGCTACCGACAGCTATCGCCTCGCAGTGCGCGACATCGTGGGCACTTCAGTGCTTGGGTTCGGCCAGGAATTCCTGCTTCCGAGTCGTGCGCTTGGTGAATTGCAACGACTTCTCGACGCAAACGAAGAAATCAGTATTCGTTTCGGTGATATCGAAGCAACTTTCGAAACACCGACAATGCAATTGACCACTCGCATCATCAACGCCACCTTCCCGCAGTTCAAGCAATTGATCTTGCCGAAGTACGACAACAAATTGATTGTTGCTCGCGAAGCACTTGTCGACGCACTTCGCCGTAGCAAAGTGTTGGCCCACGACAACACCACGCCGGTGCGTCTCACCATGGGTGAAAACGGATTGCGCATCACGGTGCAAACAACCGATCAAGGTGCGTCAACAGAAGACGTCGATGCAACATTCAAAGGCAACGAAATCACCGCAGCGTTCAATGCCGATTATTTGCTCGACGGTGTCGACGCAACAGTTGGAGACGAAGTCAGCATCGAGTCGACTGAACCGAACAAACCCGCAGTCATTCGCGGCGTTGGCGATGACTCGTACTTGTACTTGCTCATGCCGCAACGGGTCTGATGCACATTTACCGGGTCGAGCTCATCGACTTCCGTATCTACAAGAACGCGGTCTTCGATCTACACCCAGGTGTCACTGCTGTCGTCGGCAAGAACGCACAAGGTAAAACTTCACTTGCCGAAGCGATGAGTTACATCGCGACACTGTCCAGTTTCCGCGGAGTGCAAAATGATGCGCTCGTTCGTGAAGGCGCAGACTCTGCCTATGTGCGCGCAAACCTGCGACAAGTCGACGGTCGTGAAGTAGTCATCGAGTGCGAGATCAATCGCGCGGGTCGCAACCGGGTGCTCGTGAACAAACAACGCTTGCAACGCATTCGCGACCTTCTTGGCGTGGCGCGCACAACAGTGTTTGCTCCCAGCGATTTGCAACTGGTGTACGAAGGGCCCGGCTTGCGCCGCACATTGCTCGACGACGCACTGGTGTCGCTGGCACCACGCAACGACTCATTGCGTCTTGAAGTTGATCGCATCGTGCGTCAACGCAACGTGTTGTTGAAACAAGCGGGCGGGCGCCTCACCGACGACATTGCATCGACACTCGAAGTATGGGACGAAAAGTTCGCGCAGTCCGGCGGCGCCTTGGGCGAGGCTCGCGCCAACTTGGTGGCCAGGCTCACCCCACATGTGCAGCGGGCCTACGAGCAGTTGGCGGGCGAGCCGACCGCGGTCGAGATGATGTACGAGCCGCCCTGGCGCCGCATCGGGCTGGCTCAGGCCCTCGCCGAATCCCGCGGGGAGGACCTTCGCCGTCAAATCTCGACGGTCGGCCCCCATCGCGACGACGTGGTGCTGCAGATAAAAGGTATGCCGGCCAGGTCCCATGCGTCCCAAGGGGAGTGCCGCACCCTGGCCCTTGCCCTGCGCCTGGGGGTACACACCCTGGTCACCGAGGACACCGGCTCGGCCCCACTTCTGGTGCTGGACGATGTGTTGTCCGAGCTCGACCCCTCCCGATGCACCGCCCTGCTTACCCATATGCCCCCTGGCCAGGTCATCATCACCACGGCGGGGGCGCTGCCGTCTGAGGCACACCCCGATGCCATCATCACCATCTCAAACGGAGCGGTGGTGTCATGACACAAAACGAACGACGCGAACCTCGTCGACTCAACGTCACCGTCGATGCTGCATTGCGTCGACTCAATGGTGGCGACACATCTGCCATCGGTGGCATCTTCGGAAACTGGAGGACAATTGTTGGTGACGCAATTGCTGATCACGCACAACCAGTACGACTTGAAAAAAGAGTTCTCGTCGTCAATGTTGATGACCCTGCGTGGGCAACACAATTGCGCTTCCTTCACGATGAGGTTGTGCACACATTGCGCACATATGCAGGTGACAATGTGGACAGAATCGACATCCGTGTTCGACGTACCCGATAAAAACACCCTTTTCTGCTAGTCTTTTCACGCCATGGCTGCATCAAAGAAGGCACCGGCGAAGAACCCGTCCGCTGATTACGGCGCAAAGGACATTCAGGTTCTCGAAGGTCTCGACCCCGTTCGTAAACGTCCCGGTATGTACATCGGGTCCACTGGTCTCGCTGGTCTCCATCACCTCATCTGGGAAGTTGTCGACAACTCCATCGATGAAGCGATGGCAGGTTTCTGCACCAAGATCATCGTCACGCTCACACCCGATGGTGCGTGCAAAGTGGAAGACAATGGTCGCGGCATTCCGGTCGACCCGTATCCGTCAGGTCCGCACAAAGGAAAAAGCGCTGCCGAAGTGGTGCTCACCGTGCTGCACGCCGGTGGCAAGTTCGGCGGCGAGGGCTACAAGGTGTCCGGCGGCCTCCACGGCGTGGGCGTCTCAGTGGTCAACGCTCTCTCCACCCGAGTGGTTCTGGAAATCGACCGCGACGGCAACCGCTACGGCATGGAATTCCAGGACGGTGGCAAGCCAAAGGGCAAGCTCTCGAAGACCGGGTCCACCCCTGGCCGCGGTCGCAAGACCGGAACCACGGTCACGTTCTGGCCCGATCCCACCATCTTTGCTGCGGAAGGCATCGAGTTTGTCGCCCGCACCGTTATGGAGCGTCTGCAGACCATGGCGTTTCTCAACAAGGGTCTCGAAGTGGTGTTCGTCGACGAACGCAAAGGTCGCGAACAAGAAGTCACCTTCCAATACAAAGGTGGCATCGTCGACTTCGTCAAGCACCTCAACCAGTCGAAAGAGTCGCTCTTCAACAAAGTCGCGCACTACGAAGACGAAGATGAAGACGAAGGCCAGCAACTCGACGTCGCCATTCAGTGGAACACCGGTTACTACGAAGGCATTCACGGTTACGCCAACGGCATCAGCACCGCAGAAGGTGGCATGCACGTTGAAGGTTTCAAAACAGCGCTCACCAGCGTGGTCAACAAGTACGCCCGCGACAAAGGACTTCTCAAAGAGAAGGACGACAACCTGCTCGGCGAAGACATTCGCGAAGGCATTACTGCCATCGTCGCGGTGAAATTGCGCGAGCCGCAGTTCGAAGGTCAAACCAAGGCAAAGCTCGGCAACGTTCCTATGCGTTCATTCGTGCAGAAGAGCACCAACCGATTCCTTGCCGAGTGGATGGACGAGAACCCCACTGAAGCAAACCGCGTTGTCAAGAAAGCTGTCGCAGCTGCGCAAGCACGACTAGCTGCAAAGAATGCACGAAATGCAGTGCGACGCAAGACCGCATTGTCTGGTGCGGGCATGCCCGACAAGTTGAAGGACTGCTCAAGTTCTGTTGCCGAAGAGAGCGAATTGTTCATCGTTGAAGGTGACTCTGCAGGGGGCACTGCTGTCGACGCGCGTGATCCGCGCACGCAAGCAATTCTTCCTATTCGCGGAAAAATTCTGAATGTCGAGCGCGCACGCCTCGACAAGATGTTGAAGAACAACGAAGTGCAGGCACTCATCACCGCAATCGGTGGTGGCGTTGGCGATGAATTTGATGTGTCGAAGGCGCGCTATCACAAGATCATCGCGTTGGCCGACGCCGATGTCGACGGCAGCCACATTCGCACGTTGTTGCTCACGTTCTTCTACAGGCAGATGAAGCCGATGGTCGAAAATGGTTACGTGTACATCGCACAGCCACCGTTGTATTCAACCGAAATCGGCAAAGAAAAGATCTATCTCAAAGATGACGGCACAAAAGCGAAGTTCCTGAAGGACAACCCCAACCACAAGAAAGAATTCCAACGCCTCAAAGGTCTTGGTGAAATGGACTGGGAAGAGTTGCGCAGCACCACTATGGATGCATCAACGCGCACGTTGTTGCAGGTCACCGTCGAAGAAGCCGCGCTGGCCGACGACATCATGAGCGTGCTCATGGGCGACGATGTCGAGAGTCGCAAGAAATTCATCACCACCAATGCGCGCGACGTGCGCAACTTGGACTTCTAGGCAGGCAGTCACATGGCCGGAAAACGCAAAGCCCCAGAACCACCGCCGCAGGAACCAGGCGAAGCAGTTCAGCCCGTTCCCTTGCAAGACGAGATGGAGCGGTCGTTCCTCGACTACGCCATGTCGGTCATCATGTCGCGCGCGTTGCCCGACGTGCGCGACGGATTGAAGCCGGTGCACCGCCGCATCATCTGGGACATGGAACAACAAGGGTTCCGTCCCGATCGACCGTTCGTGAAGTGCGCCCGCGTCACCGGTGACACCATGGCGCGCTATCACCCACACGGTGACAGCGCCATCTACGACGCGTTGGTGCGAATGGCTCAGCCGTTCTCCTTGCGCCACCCACTCATCGACTTCCACGGCAACTACGGCAGCCCCGACTTTGGTCCGGCCGCTGCTCGCTACACCGAGTCGCGTTTGCACCAGTTGGCCATGTTGTTGTTGCAAGACATCGACGAGAACACCGTCAACATGATTCCGAACTACGACGGCACCACCGAAGAACCTCAGGTGTTGCCGGCGCGGTTCCCGAACTTGTTGGTGAACGGCAGCCAGGGCATTGCTGTGGGCATGGCTACATCCATTCCGCCACACAACTTGGGCGAAATCATCGATGCCACCATGCACATCATCGACAATCCGAAGGCCACACCAGACGATCTCATGAAGTTCGTCAACGGTCCTGACTTTCCAACGGGTGGTCTCATTCTCGGCAAGGCCGGCATCATCGACGCGTACCGCACAGGTCGCGGAAGCGTGAAGATGCGCGCTGCCGTGACCATCGAAGAGGGTCGTCGCGGACGTATGGAAATTCGTGTCACCGAATTGCCGTACCAAGCCAGCTGCTCGGCCATTGCTGCACGCATTCAAGAGCTGGTCGACGGTGGTGATCTTGACGGCATCGCCGATGTCAACGATGCATCATCGGGTGGCGCCACCAACCTCATTATCGAACTGAAGCGTGATGCAAACGCAAACGTGGTGCTCAATAACTTGTTCAAGCTCACACAGTTGCAGTCCAGTTTCCCGGTCAACATGGTGGCGCTCGTCGACGGTGTGCCGCGTACGCTCAACTTGGCTGATGCCATCACCGGTTATGTCAACCATCAGCTCGAAGTAGTCACGCGTCGTACGCAATACCGTCTTGACAAGGCGCGCGATCGTGGACACATCCTCGAAGGCCGCCTCAAGGCCCTGAATGTCATTGATCGCATCATTGCGCTCATTCGTAAGAGTGAAGATGCAGGTGCAGCCAAAGACTTGCTCATGAAGAAGCCGTATTCATTCAGCGAGCGTCAAGCAATCGACATTCTCGATATGCAGTTGCGCCAACTCACTCGTCTGTCGCGCATCGACATTGAGAAGGAGTTGGCCGACGTGCAGGCGCGCATCAAAGAGTACGAGTCCATTTTGAAGAGTGATGCCAAGTTGCGTGGCGTCATCAAGAAAGAACTCGAAGACGTGCGCACCAAGTTCGCTACGCCGCGTGTGTGTCGCATCACGCACGACACGGGTGAGATGAGCCTCGAAGACTTGGTCGACGACAAAGAACTGGTCGTCGTCATGACCCAGGCTCAGTATGTAAAGGCCGTGTCAGCATCGTCGTTCCGTACGCAAAGCCGTGGTGGCCGCGGCGTCAAGGGTGCGACACTCAAGGAAGACGACATCGTGCGCCGAGTGCTGTTCACCACAGCGCATGCACACTTGTTGTTCTTCTCGAACCGTGGACGTGTCTACAAAATTCGTGCAGCCGATATTCCCGAGCGCGAACGTACCGCAAAGGGCATTCCCATTGTCAACCTGTTGCCGTTGCAGGCCGGTGAAACCATTCAGGCCATCATCGACACTCGTGAGTTCCCTGGCGAGCGCTACTTGTTCTTCGCAACCAAGCAAGGCACTGTCAAAAAGACCGCCTTCGATGCATACAACAGCAGCCGCCGCGATGGTCTCATTGCGCTCAACTTGAAAGATGGCGACGAGTTGGTGCGTGTTATCGAGACACTCGGTGCTGACGACATCTTCTTGGTGTCGCGTAGCGGACAAGTCATGCGCTTTGCTGAGGGTGAGGTGCGGCCGATGGGGCGCACGGCAGCTGGTGTGCGCGGCATTCGATTGAAGGCAAATGACGAAGTCATCAGTGTCGACGCCGGCCGTGGAGACGATTCTCTGCTCATCGTCAGCGATGCGGGTTACGCCAAGCGCACAGTTATCGGTCAATTCCCTCGCAAGGGTCGTGGTGGTCAAGGCGTCATCGGCGTGAAGATCACTGAAAAGAAGGGCCGAGTTGTTGCAGCATTCATGGTTGGCGAAGAGGACGAAATCGTCGCTGTTGCGTCGAACGGAGTCACCATTCGCACAGCGGTGAAAGAGATCTCATCGCAGGGTCGTGCCGCCACCGGTGTTCGCCTCATGAATGTCGATAAGGGCCATTCGGTCGCATCTGTCGCACCAATTCTCAGTACCGACGAAGACTGAGGTTGTTCGCCTTGTCGGTGTTCGGCGCTGTCTTCATGTGCATCGCTGCAATATGCGCAGTCGGGGTGTCACGAGTTGGCGCTGCACTTGTGCAACAAGCAACTGTGCAGAACATCGCGGACAGTGCCGCACTGGCTGGCGCCACCGCATTCGATGAAAGCACCGTGGCCACGTTGGTTACCATGCAGCACGCCGAGCTCGACTGTTTCGCTATTGATGACCTCGTCGTGCGGGTATGTGTCAGCAAAGGTGCACACGCCGCCACCGCTACTGCGGCTGCTGGGCTGGTGACCGTGCCAACAGCGTCATTGAATGACTGACCACGCATCACCTGTTGTCGTCAATACACTTGCCTCGTGGCCGACCGTAATGATGTAAGCGATTTGTCACGCGCATTGGTGCGTCGCCGTGTTCGGCGAGTGGTGCGCGTGATTCGCGACATCGACGTGTGGAGCGTGCTGAAAGTCGGTGCGGTGTTCCACCTCGCGTTGTATGTGGTGCTGCTTGTGACATCGGTGTTGCTGTGGAATGTGGCGAGTGCCACCGGAACTGTCGACAACGTGGAGTCCTTCATGGAGTCGTTCGGGTGGGACACCTTCACCTTCGACGGTGGAGCACTCTTTCGAAACGTCGGAGTGCTGGGATTCTTTTTGGCGGTGCTCGGCACCGGCTTATGGGTAATTGGTGCCGTGGTGTTCAACCTAATCGCCGAGTTAGTGGGTGGCGTGCGTGTGACTGTGCTTGAGGAAGAAGTGGTCGAGCGGTCCGAGTCTGCCTGACGCCCCAGCCATAGCCGGATAACTGGCCCGGTTGGGCGTGGCGTGGTCACCTATAGGCTTTCTCACTCTGTAGGACAGATGTTCCCTACGGGGCTATAGCTCAGTCGGTTAGAGCGCATCCCTGATAAGGATGAGGTCACAAGTTCGATTCTTGTTAGCCCCACGACACGTTGGCTTCGCTTTCAGCTCATCACAGTCGTAGTGAGAGGGACACAATCATGAAGATCAAGCACCTGGTTTTATTGGTCACATCTGGTTTGTTGGTTGCTGCTTGTGGTGGCAACGACAGCGATAGCAGAACGCGAAACGCTGTAATCGAGCGAGACGTCGCGTGCTTTGCCACGGAACAAGACAAGACCGACACGATGAACGCGATGAGTGAGCGCAAAGCTTCTTTCGCCTCCTTCGAGAAGGACTTCTACAACTTTTACAACGAGGTTGCCGCAGTCAATCGTCGGGTGTCCCAAGCATGGAACAACCAAGTCGCTCACCCCGAATGGAGTATTCGAAACACACCTCAATTGTCCGACAAAGGAAGACAGGAACTCAACGAACTTAGTTTGGAGTACAACGCAGTCTTGAGGGAGTACAACCTCTTCGGTGAATTCCAGAGAGGCACGCAAACAGTGGTGGAGGGTATGGCGTATTACGACACCAAGTATGAAAAAGCCAAGGCCGCCAGTGTGTGTGACACTCCGACAACGGTTGACACTCCGACAACGGTTGACACTCCGACAACGGTTGACACTCCGACAACGGTTGACACTCCGACAACGGTTGACACTCCGACAACGGTTGATACCAATCCAGTGAATGTCTTCGAAATCATTTACGACTGCTCTGCACCGAGCATCGTTGTGGTCGGACCAAGGCTCGTGTCTGTAAACGTTGATGAGAGGACACGATTCGAATTCTCGAGTTGCGAGGGAGCAGAACTTCAATTCAGAGTGGTGACGCCGGCCGAGGTTTCCGTACCGCCAACTGTCACTGTCACGGACGGAGTTGGCATTAACTTCCCTGAGCCGGGCCTGTACACAGTCAGTGTTCGCTTTATCAAGAAGGACATCCCAGTCTCTCCCTGGGGGTCAGCTTCAGTGATTATCGATGCGCCGACGACCGAAGTGCCCTGTCAAGGCAAGGCGCCGATCATCAAAGTGTCACCTGACTCCAACGAAGTGACCTTCACGTCGACATGTGAAGGAACCAGCACGATCGCATTCGACCTGTTCAAGAAAGATGATGTCGTGGCTCGTATCGGAGTGCACTCTGGTTACGCTGAGTCCGGTCAACCAGTCGATATTCGCGTGCCAGAAGCGTTCGGTGAGGGAACATACGACCTTAACGCCTACCACATTGTCAAAGTTTTTGAAGGCAGCTACGTGTACTACGGAGACCTTGCAACAGAGCAATTTGATGTTACTAAGGGTGGATCGACATCGTTCGGCGACACCGATCAAACGGTGACGAACTTGCCCGTTCCCTCGCTTCAACCATCTGACTCGAAGCCATCAGATTCAATGTCGTCGCCTTCGTCAACGACAGACGGAAGCACCACGACGGCAACCACCGACTCCTCATCGCCGACCTCCGGGTCACCACTTATCGAAGCGGTTGCTGTCTCGGAGTCTGTTGAATCAGTGAAATGCGATGCGAAGTGCATCGCAGCCGTCATGGAAAAGTCGGGAATCGCTGAGTCCGAGGTGAAGTCCCTCGAGGTCTCGGTGTTTGAAGGTCTATGGGTTCCGTTGCAGGCGAACAGTGACATTCCCTTGACCGGTCAAGTGACCGACTTGGCTGTTCGAGTGACGCCCAAGTCGGGTGACGCTGTCGTTCTCCGCACAACGATCCACAAGGGATCTATTACACAGACACCGTTGCAGAAAACCGAAGTGACGTCATTGTCACAGGTGGTGTATGTCGACTCTTCGAACTCTGAGGGCGCCTACACGCTGAGTGAGGCAGAGTCGACGTCCTTCCTCGGGTCAATGTGGTGGATTCTCCTTCTCATCTTGGTGCTGCTCATAGCGGTGTGGATTCTGTGGCGTCGTCAACGCCCGAGCATCAACAACACATCTCGGGAGTTAAAGTGAAGTTCATCAATCGAGTTGTTTTCGCTCTGTCCATCGCTGGTCTTGTGAGCATGGTCCTTCGCCTGATGGGCAAGGACAATCCACCGCAGCAGCAGGGCGGCTGGCGCGAAGTCACGCCAAATCGTTGACCATCGGAAAGTCGCGGAACAACTGATGGGGAACATCGGAATCATTGGTTCTGGCCTTGTCGGATCACGGGTCATTCAGCACCTCACGTCGTATTCACACCCACTTGTCACCACAAATCACTTCAATGTCAATCACGTGAATGGTTGCGACGTGGTCGTTCTTGCACACGGTGCGCCACATGCGGCATTGGCAGCGGTGCTGCTTGGGCAGGGGTGTCACGTTGTCAGTTGTTGCGATGATCTTGAAGACACCATGACAATGCTGGATTTGGCACCACGTGCACAATCGATGGGTCGCTCTCTTGTTGTCGGTGCTGCGTGTTCACCGGGCATGACCGGATTGTTGGTGAACCATGTGTCGCGTGCGTTCGATGCCATGGATGAAGTGCACGTTGCAGTGCACGGCACGGGCGGCCCACGGTGTGCGCATCAGCACCACAAGAACCTTGCTGGAACGTCCGTTGGTTGGCATGACGGGGAATGGTTGCAAAGCCCCGCAGGAAGTGGTCGCGAGTTGTGTTGGTTCCCCGACCCTGTCAATGCGCGTGACTGTTATCGACACGCATCGGCCGAGCCGATTTTGTTGCAGCGCGTCGCACCGCAATTGCAACGCATCACCGCGCGCGTGTCAGCCACACGTCGCGATCGCTTGACAGCGCGTTTGCCAATGTTGTCTCCACCACACAAAGAAGGTGGCGTCGGTGCGCTACGTGTTGAAGCACGTGGTACGCGCAACGGTGTCCGTCATGTGGAAATTGTCGGCATGTCTGAGCGCATCGCTTCGGTTGCGGCCGCAGTTGCAGCAAATGTTGCACATGTGCTTGCAACACAGCCTGTTACGCCAGGGGTACACGCAGTTGGTGCACCTGAGTTGCCAAACGGGGAGATTCTCGATGGTGTTCTTGCGACGGGACTGACATTGCATCAGTTCGTCGGTACCTGATCTCATTCCACCAATTGGCACCGACATTTCTCACTGATTCTCAGATAGCATTCCGACTATGTCCACCGGCCACCGTCACGGCTCAGACGTACCCGACGTGGCGGCCTTGCACACCGAAGCCGCATCACGCTTGGCCGATGTGGGGCAACGGTTCACCGATAACCGCAGACAACTCGTCGATGCACTCGCGCATGCAGATCACCCGTTGTCGATTCCCGAGTTGTTGCAGGCCACTGGCGATGTGGCGCAAAGTTCGGCATATCGCAATTTGTCAGTGCTTGAACGCGCGGGCGTCGTGGCAAAAGTGGTTACGAACGATGAATGGGCACGTTACGAACTGACGGAAGATCTCACTGGTCATCATCACCACTTGGTGTGTGGTTCATGTGGCGCCGTGCGCGATGTGGTGGTGCCAGGTGACGTGGAAGAACATCTAGACCGTGCCTTGTCAGTGCTTGCTAAGCGCGAGGGTTTCGTGTTGCAGCACCACCGACTCGACTTGGTCGGTGTGTGCAAGAAATGTTCATGAGGTAAATGGTGGATATTCCGTTTCTATTACCAGGAAAAGTTGTTGCATTGCCAGGTCGCGGCGAGATGATCGTGCGTCATCACCAACACCCTGATATCTCTGTGCCCACCATCTTGTTGTTGCACGGCTGGACGACGTCGTCTGACACCAACTTTTTTGCGGCATATGAAGAGCTCGCAGCGAGATACTCGGTCATTGGTGTTGACCACCGTGGTCACGGACGTGGACTACGGCCAAACGAAACGTTCTCGCTTGAGGCATGTGCCGACGACGCAGCCGATGTGGTGCGTGCTCTTGGCGTCAACAAAGTCATCACGGTTGGCTATTCGATGGGTGGGCCCATCTCTACACACTTTTGGAGTCGCCACAAAGAACTCGTGGAAGCGATGGTGTTTCAAGCCACTGCGATGGAATGGAACGCGACTCGCAAGGAACGCACGTTGTGGAAATTTGGTCGGGCGTTCTCACCGCTCGTGCGCGTGTTCATCACTCCGCGTGTCATCACGTGGGGCGTGAAGCGAAGCGTGTCACGAGGTCATGAGTTCCGCACCTACATTCCGTGGCTCGTTGGTGAAGCACGACGCAATGACCCGTGGTTCGTATCGCAAGTTGGGCGTGCATTGTCTACTTACGACGGCGAGCCGTTGGTGGGCAGCGTTACGGTTCCGGTGTCAGTTGTTGTCACTACGAAAGACACGTTGGTTCCACCCGACAAGCAACGCGCATTGGCCAAAGCAGCGGCAGCAGCAGTGTTCGAACTACCAGCTGATCACTTCGTGACCTTCCAGGGACCACGTGAATACGTGGACATTACGCTGAAGGCCGTTGACGCTGTTGTGAGCCGTTGTCGAGCTGCTCGCTGAGACGCGTGATTGCGTCGGTCAGCTCTTCGAGGTGATTCTTCAAGTCTTCGGTTGTCACAACGTCGTTCAACGCCAAGCGAACACCCGCCAATTCGCGCGCAAGGTATTCGGTCTCAGCCTGCGTACGCGCAGCAACGGCGCGGTCAACCTCTAACTGTTCGCGGTCACGATCTGCCTGGCGGTTCTGGGCGAGCAAGATGAGTGGTGCCGCATATGCAGCCTGCAACGACAAAGCAAGTGTGAGCAGGATGAATGGGTATTTGTCGAATCGCCAACTGTCGACGAACACGTTCAACAGAATCCACACGCACACGATGACGCTCTGCAGCACCAGGAATCGTGCAGTACCCAGCCAGCGAGCGATTGCTTCGCTGAACTGGCCGAATTGATCTTGGTCGTAGTGAATACCAACGCGTCGACGCTGACGCGGAGTTGATAGGTCGCGAACTCTCATGACGCCACCTGCTTCTGGTGACGTCGCCAGCCACGCGGCAACATGCGGTCGAGAACGTCGTCAACTGTGATGGCACCGAGGAGACGACCTTGGTCGTCACACACGCCAACTGACAACAAGTTGTACGAGGCCAGACGTTCTGCCACTTCACGCTCGGAAATATCGGGTGAGATGGTGGGCTCTTTCACCAGACAACGTAACAACTCACTGCTCGGTGGTTCGCGCAGAAGACGCTGCAGGTGAACGACACCCAAGTACGTGCCAGTTGGCGCTTTGAACGGTGGCTGCACCACGAACACTTGTGCAGCAATCGAAACCAACCACTCTGGGTCGCGCACTTGCGCAAGAGCTTCGGCAACAGTGTTGGTGGGACCCATGATGATGATTTCAGGCGTCATCAACGAGCCGGCTGTTCCTTCGGCATAAGACAACAGTTGGCGCACAACCGCGGCATCGTCTTCGTCCATTGCTTCGATAACTCGCGAGCGTTGTTCGCCCGGCATTTCAGCAAGAAGGTCGACGAGGTCGTCGTATTCCATTTCGTCGAGAACGTCGACGAGACGGTCGAGGTCGAGCGATGCGATGAGGTTCAACTGTTCGTCTTCTGGCATTTCCTCCAGCAGGTCGGCGAGTCGATCATCATCCATTTCGCGGGCGAGCAATTGACGCTGAGCAAGTGGAAGGGCACGCACAACCGCAGCAACGTCGCTTGGGTGCATGTCGCGAAGGCGTGCAGCTTCGGCAGCCATTTCAGTGGTGCCGGCGAACATTGCGCCGACGTCGTGCCAGTCAACGAGGCGATAGCTAGCGCGACGACCAAGTACTGCACGTCGTGCAAGGCGCACCTTCGACACTTCCCAACCGTTTTCTCGGTTATTGGTGGTTGGGCGTAGTGCGACATCGCTGATGGTTTCGTCACCAAAGCGCTTGTCGATGATGTCGGCGGCCAACAAGTGCTCGCCAGCACGCGGCTTGAAAGGGTTGAGGTCCACGTCCCAGCTACGCAGGCGCACACCGTTCGGGTCGAGACCACTGAGGCGCGCGGCGTTCACGAAGATGCGTCGACGCTGGCTGGTAGCCACAAAGCCGGTCACCCGCGGGGCGGCGCCTGGTCGGCCGGGCACGATGACAATGTCGTCGATACGGCCGATGGGCGAGCCACCCGCGTCAAGGAGCGGCAGGCGCATGATTCGGAATGCATAAATCAGGTCGCCTGCCATACGGGCAAGGGTGCCTGTGACTTCTCCGGCCGTGGCGACGCTTTATGCGCTGTTCATCACGGTGGCGACTGCTTCGCGTACGCGGTCCTTCTGGATCTTGCCCATGGGGTTGCGCTCAATGGTGTCGATGACCACGATCTGCTCGGGGCACTTATACTTGGCGAGACCAAGCGAGATGCAATGGCTTGCCAAGTCGGCGACAGAGAGCGACTCGGCATTGTCCAGCACCACGGCCGCGACCACCCGTTCACCGGTGGCTGAGTCGGGAAGCCCGATGACAGCCACATCGCGCACATTGGGGTGGAAGAGCACGGCCTCTTCAACTTCAGTTGCCGAGATGTTCTCCGCATTGCGAATGACAACGTCTTTCAGGCGTCCAGTCACTTGAATGTGACCGCGGGCATCAATGGTGGCGAGATCACCGGTACGAAACCATCCATCAGAAGTGAATGCCTCGGCATTCAACGTGTCATCGACGTAACCGAGAAAGCCCTGCACTCCGCGCAGTTGTAATTCTCCGTTCTCCACTCGTGCTTCACACCCAGGTCCGATTGGTCCCACATCAAGACCCAATTTCTCTTCTCGCCACCATTCGCCAGTCACATTCGGAAATTCTGTAAGGCCATACAGACCAGCCGCCCCGCGAACTCCAAGTACGTCGATGAGTTCTTCATTCACTTCTTGTGGTGTGGGCGCACCACCTGCAACCACGAGTCGAACGTGAGGAAACAGTCGCTGTTCTCCGGCTGCACGTTGAGCAGCGATGTACGCGCGGAAAAACGGAATGGCAGAGCCGAGAAGAGTTGGCTTGTGTTCGGCCATTCGAAGCGGGGTTGTTGCAGGGTCGAATGAATCGAACAACACCAACTTCATGCGAGTACGTAATGCGGTAGTGAGCATGGCGATGCCGCCGATGTGAGTAAACGGCCAAGCAATGGGGTACAGATCGTTCTCGTTCAACTCACACCGTTCAATCAATGCGAGTGATGCAGACATGGCCGACGTATCAGTGTGTCGAACACCTTTGGGCGTCGAGGTGGTTCCGGATGAGTAATACACCCAGCGACATTCATCTGCTCGTGTTGGTTCTGGCGGCAATGACACATCAGCGGCGCGGGGAAGTCGCAGCTTTGTTGATGTTGTGACTGGTGATTCGTAGTCCAGTGCAACGTGTGGAAGACCAAGCTCAACCGCCATCTGTTCGTGGTCAAAACCACGCCATGTTGTCGGAACCACAAGAAGTGTTGTGCCCAACTGTTTGCAGATATGTCCAACTTCTTTGTGCCGCAGCACGGGGATGATGGGGTTTTGAACGACGCCGAGTCGGGCACCTGCAGCCAACATGACCGCGGCTTCCAAAGTGGTGGGTAACTGCCACGACACCACGTCACCCGGTGAGACTCCGAACGACGTCAGACCACCAGCAACGAGCAGTGCCTCCTCACGTAACTGTGCCGCCGTCAACGACCGGCCATGGTCATCAGTGAGCAACACCGCGTCAGGGGACAAGCGGGCCACGTCATCGATCAACCTCCAGAACGTGTTCCCCACGGGCGCCACTATGGCACGAGAGACCCATCCCGCTAGCCTGTGCTTTCCCTCGGGGACGTAGCTCAATTGGTAGAGCGCCTGCTTTGCAAGCAGGAGGTCGTGGGTTCGATTCCCATCGTCTCCACCACTGTGAGTACGCCCAGCTCCACGGTGTCACACACCGCAGTTCTCCTTATCTCATGCCCCGACCGCGCGGGCATCGTTGCCGACGTCGCCGGCTGGATCACTGCTGTGGGCGGCAACATCGAAGATGCCGAGCAACACCGCGACGACCAAGACGCCATGTTCTTTCAACGAGTGGTGTTCACTCACGACTCTGGCCAGACCGTGGCAGACCTCAGATCAGCATTCGCGTTGGTTGCAGCCAAGTACGACATGACGTATGAGTTGAATGCGTTGCCGTGGCGTCCGCGCACCGCAATTCTCGTGTCGAAGACTGTGCACTGCTTGTCAGATCTGTTGACGCGTTCCCGCTACGGCGACCTCGGTCTTGATGTGCGTGGTGTCGTGTCGAACCACAACGACAGTCGTCAATTGGTCGAAGCATTTGGCTACGACTACCACCACGTTCCAGTGATTGACGGAGCGCGCGAGGCACAAGAGAAATCACTGAGCTCTTTGCTCGACTCGATGGATCTCGACTTAGTCATTCTTGCGCGCTACATGTTGGTGTTACCGGGGTCCATCGCGGAGCGTTGGCATGGACGCATGATCAACATCCATCACTCGTTCTTACCGGCGTTCATTGGTGCGAACCCATATCGGCAAGCACACGATCGCGGTGTGAAGATCATCGGTGCCACAGCGCACTACGTGACTGCCGACTTGGATGAAGGCCCCATCATTGAACAAGACGTGTCGCGCGTGACGCATCGTGATGATGTTGCTGAGCTCACCCGGCGTGGTCGCGACCTTGAAACGGTCGTGCTGGCGCGAGCAGTCCGCGCTCATGTTGAGCGACGAGTGTTGGTGTTCAATAACCGCACGGTCGTGTTCGGCTGATTTGGCAATGACGTGACCTACGTCGGTATCTACAACGCAGACGGGTCGCTACTTGGCGAGATCTCGTACGTACTCGCCAAGTACACCGGCCGTGGCCATTGCGAATTGTGCGACATCACTCACGGCACATTCAGGCGCAAGCGTTCGTGGGACAAGGCATGCGAGCAAGCTGACATCAACATTGAACTTCTTCATCGTGATGAAGCAACGACCGATCAGTTGAATGCAGCAGGCGACCTTCCCGCCATCATCAAGGTTGACGGCAACATCTGGCGTCTCGTCGCCGGACCAGCAGAGCTGGCCGCGTGCGACGGAGACCCAGAGCGTCTGATGACGTTGTTGACTACTTCGTAACTGTGAGGTCGAGCGATGCGCGGTTCATGCCGCCAGTCAGCATCTGACCCGACGCATTCAACTGCATCGTCCACTTTGTGCCAGCAGCTGCTGCGTCATACGTAGCGGCTCCGACACATGCGCGCAGATCGATAGTGAATGAAAGCTTTGTCGCAGTTGGTGATGTGTCACTGTCGGTTGCCTGCTTGTCGGTGAGGGGCGCGAGACGGTTACCCATGTCGCTCGCATCAGCGCCAGTCGCTGCGGTGAATGCGTCGTATGCGCTGTAGCTGGTGATGTCGCACGGCGTGTCCATCGTTCCAACGCTGGTCATGATGACGCCATATCGCAAGCCGCCCATGTCTTTGAATGTTCCGGTTTCACCTGCAGTGGCGAGGCGTTGCGGACGGAAGAAGGTGAGCGCCAACTTGCCGCTGGCGTCAGGTGTCAAGTTGCCACCGGTGTATGCGACGCCGTTGACCGTGGTGAGGTCAGGAACAGTGACTGCATGCGGGTTCAACATCATTGTCACTGACTTCTCACCAGCATCAGTTCCGAAGCGCAATGTGTAGACGTCGCCAGGCTTCACGTTGGTGAGGGTGTTCGCACCCTGATTGGGGAACACGCTTGCTTGCCAGTTCACACCGCCACTCGGGTCGTTACCTGTGTTGCGGTTGCCGAGATACAGCGCATTTCCGTTGTTCCCGGGGTTGGTACCAAGTGTTGTATCAAGACCGGAAGTTGGTGGCGCACCAGCAGTTTCAACTTTGAAGCCACCGTTGTAGGTACTCCACGCCACACCGGTGTTGCTGTTCTGCAAGTGAGTGTTGGTGTTTGTTGCCGTCGGAGCTGAACCGCCGCAGTACACGAGGTTGCCGCAGTCAACCCACACCCATTTCACCCCGTTCAACGACGCTTGACCGAGAAGATCACGGTTGCCAACGAAGAACTGAATGGAGTAATTGCCAGATGTTCCGAGAACGGCATTGACGTTCTCGGGGGTCAAACCTGTGCTGACTGAGGCGTTGAACAATGGGTTGGTGCTTCGCACTGCAATCCAGGGGTTCATCGCGGCTGATTGAGTAGTGGTTTTGTCAACGGCGTCAACTTCTTGGTCGCCGTCGTCGTCGGCATCGAGTGCATTTGGAAGACCGTCATTGTCAAGGTCACCACCTATGGCGATGTTTGCATCTTGCGACGACGCAATCGATGTGCCCTTCACTGCTTTGCCGCATGCATTCATCTGTGCAGTGGTGACCTTCACGATTCCTGCGGTGCCAGCACTCAAGGGTTGACCCGACGCACCTTTGGCCAGCACAGCGGAGCGAGTGTGCACGGTTGACACCGGTGCTTTTGCAGGAATCGCAAAACCCTGTGCCGTATTCAACTTCAAGGTGCCGAGCTTCACTGACTTACCGGCAAGTTGATGATGCGAGCAGGTGCTCTTGCCGACTTTCTCTTTACCAATCACGATGGGGCCGACGTAACGATTCGATGAGTCGACCAATTGCAACGTTGCTCGCTTCGATGCTGTTGCCGACGTACGCAGGCTGAATGATCCACCAGCATCAACAGCCGATACGAGCGACTGTCCACCAGCTCCGACCATGACGACTTTCCAACCCGATGCAGCAGCACCGAGTTTTCCGGACACTGTCACAACGCCCGCTCCTTGTGCTGGCGACACTGTCGCTAGCGACAGACCAAGAGACGCACTGACCGTGACGGCAACTGCACTCAGACGACGCTTCAGGCCACCACCAGACGATGGAACAACACGAGCAAGAAACACGACAACCCCCACATGAAAAGTTTTCAGTAAGGAAATGACGACTCATCCCACTGAGTGTCAAGGGTTCCTGGGCTGTGACTGGGCCTAGGCGTCGGGGGCGAAGGAGAAGATCACCCGAGCGGCCAAGTCGCGCCAGGCCTCAGGGCTGGGGCGATTCTCGGGGTTCAGGTCAGCGAGCACCAAGCCGAGTGGAATAGCTTCAACGATGAGCGCAATTGCCTTCGCGTCGAGGTTCGAGTTAACCAAGCCCATCTCTTGACCAAGTTCAATGGTCGACACAAGTGCGCTGCTCAACTTGGCTTGTTCTTCGGCTATGCGGTTCCACAAATCGGGATTGTGTCGTGCAGCTCACAGCACAGCAAGACGGTTCCACCGACTCACAACGCGTTGTGGTTCTTCGACACCACCGAAGATGGCGATTGTGTCGTTACCAAGATCATCAGATGTGGTGTTGGCAGTGACGGCATTCATGAAGTTCTCGATGTCACGCGCTGCGATTTCAATGAATTGTTGTGCGCGTACATGAGCGATGATGTCGTTGCGATCTTTGAAGTAGTGGTACAGAAGTCCGACCGCTACTTCACATCGCTCTGCCAATTCGGTGACACGCTACGCTGCCTCACCGCGTTGTTCAATAATCGCGCGCGCTTCAGAAAGAATGTGCTGCGCGACCTCTGGCAGATCAGAAGAGTCTGGTAGGACCAGTGCCATATGACTCATCGTAAGGTATGTGCGTGACATTGGAAAGAGCAGTGGTGGTCGGTGCGTCTCTCGCTGGCGTGCGGGCGTGCGAAACATTGCGTCACGAAGGTTTTGAAGGCGAGATCATCTGCATTGGTGACGAAAACCATGTGCCCTATGACAGACCGCCACTATCGAAGAAGTTTCTTTCTGGTGAATGGGACGCCGACCGCATTTCTTTGAGACGACCTGAAGCCATTGCAGAACTTGGTGTGCGGTGGAAGAGAGGCACAAAAGCTGTCCAACTGAATACCGATTCAAGAATGATTTCTCTTGAAAACGGTGATGATGTTTCATATGACGGACTCATCATCGCCACAGGTGGAACCGTGCGTCGTCTACCGAATCAGCCGGACATCGCTGGCGTCCATGTGTTGCGAACTCTCGACCAGGCGACAGCGCTGCGCGATGACCTGCGTGAAGGGTCAAATCTCGTCGTGATCGGCGCCGGTTTCATTGGTCTTGAAGCAGCAGCAACAGCGGCCCAACGTGGCGTGAATGTGACCGTGCTCGAAGGCCTTGATGCGCCACTTGTTCGCGCATTGGGGCCCGACATGGGGTCTGCCGTTGCGGCGGTACACGGGCGCAACGGAGTAGTTATTCGCTGCTCAGTCAAAGTGGCGCTCATTGTGGGTGAAGAAAAAGTCACTGGTGTCGAATTGTCTGACGGTGAAGTCGTTCCAGCAGATGCAGTGCTTGTGGGTATAGGTGTGTCGCCTTCAACCGACTGGCTTGAGGGAAGTGGTCTCACGCTGTCAGACGGGGTGGTGTGTGATGAGTCGCTGTGTGCAGGCCCTGCAAATGTGTTCGCAGCTGGTGATGTTGTGCGCTGGCCAAACACCTTGTTCACCGACATCGAGCCACTCATGCGTGTTGAGCACTGGACCAACGCTGCAGAACAAGGCGCGATGGCTGCACGCAATCTGTTGGCTGTCAGCAAAGGTGAGCCCACCACACCGTATGCGGCTGTTCCCTTTTTCTGGAGCGACCAGTTCGATGCGCGAATTCAATTTCTCGGTCGCACAACCACCGACTCGCATGCCGAAGTAGTTGCAGGCGACGTTGCGTCGGGAAAGTTTTGTGCGATGTACGTGACGAACAATCGGCTCACAGGAGTTCTTGGTGTGTCGATGCCGAAGTTGGTGATGCCATCACGCGCGCTGTTGTCTGTTCACACGTCGCCCGATGATGCGCGAGCATGGTTCGCTGACAAGGTAGCCAGCGCGTAAGTCACCATGGCCGCACCCGACCCCGAACGACTGCGTGTATGGCGCGAGTTCCTTACGTCACATGCGGCGATGTACAAGATGCTCTCGCGTGCACTTGAGGCCGACCACGGATTGCTACTCACGTGGTACGAAATTCTCGATGCACTTCACAACACAGAAGATGGCTCGTTGCGTTTCAATGAACTTGCAGAGAAAGTGATGGCACACCCAAGCAGCCTCTCGCGACAAGTCGACAAACTGGAAGAGCTTCGATATGTGGCACGCGAGCGAGCCACTCTCGACGATGGTCGTGGTTTGTTGGTGGTGCTCACTCGCGAGGGTCGCGACGTGTGGAAGCGTGCCAGCACCACCTATTACCGAATCGTGCGTCGGGTCTTCACCAACAGCCTCACCGAGACAGATGTGGTGGCCTTGAACCGCATCTTCGGCAAGGTGCTTGAGGCCGACTGATTCACTCTGCGCGTGACGCCTTCGACTAGGCCAATTCCGCACAAAGGGGGCAGACTTTGCCCATGGCAACAGCAGTAATCGTCGACGCAGTGCGCACCCCCCTTGGAAAGCGCAACGGAAAATTGAAGGACTGGCACCCAGTTGACCTGGCAGCCGAAACACTGAAGGCACTTGTGCAACGCAACGGCCTTGACCCTGTGCTCATCGAAGACGTCATCATGGGTTGTGTCATGCAGGTGGGCGAGCAGTCCCTGAACGTGGCGCGCAATGCGGTGCTCGCAGCTGGTCTGCCTGAGACCATTCCTGGTACCACGGTTGATCGTCAGTGTGGTTCCAGCCAGCAGGCCGCTCACTTCGCAGCGCAAGGTGTCATCGCGGGTGCATACGACGTGGTGATTGCATCTGGTGTTGAAATCATGACTCGCGTTCCGATGGGTTCCGCCGTCGCCGATGGCAAGTACGGATTTCCATTCGGACCACAGTTGAGTGCCCGTTACGCACCCGTTGGTGGTCTTGTTCCCCAAGGTGTGTCGGCGGAAATGATTGCCGACAAGTGGAACATCAGTCGCGAGGACATGGATCGCTTCGGTCTTCGCTCTCAGACGCTTGCTCAGCAAGCAACGAAGGAAGGTCGCTTCGAGCGCGAGATTTTGCCGGTGAACGACTTCGAAGGCAAGCCGATGACAACTGATGAAGGTTTGCGCGAGACCACCATGGAGACACTCGGGAACTTGAAGCCGTCATTCCGTAGCGTGGAAGAAGGTGGTCGCGTGACTGCGGGCAACAGCAGCCAAATCACCGACGGCGCTGCGTCGTTGCTCATCATGAGTGAAGAGAAAGCCAAGCAGTTGGGTTTGAAGCCACGTGCGCGTTTCGTGAACTTCTCACTCGCAGGTGATGATCCGCGCTACATGCTGACGGCACCAATTCCTGCAACACACAAAGTGCTCGAGCGCGCAGGCCTCAGCATTGGCGACATGGACGTGATTGAAATCAATGAAGCATTCGCATCAGTTGTGCTCGCGTGGGAAAAGGAACTTCACCCGAACATGGACATCGTGAACCCGAACGGTGGCGCCATTGCTCTTGGTCACCCACTTGGTTGCAGTGGTGCTCGTCTCATGACCACGTTGTTGCACGAGCTCGAGCGCACCGGTGGTCGCTACGGTCTGCAGACCATGTGCGAAGGTGGTGGCATGGCAAACGCCACCATCATCGAACGCCTCGGCTGAGAGACACCTATGCCAAGTCTTGGCTCTGTCCTGTGGTTTTTGGGCGGAGTCGTCATGTTGGTTGTCATCTGGCGAGCAGGTATTGGCATGTTGCGTTCAATGACAACTCCGTTACCTCCACCGCCACCAGCGGGCGAGATGCGACGCATCAAGTTGAACTATCGCTGCGGTGTGTGTGGGGTTGAGTTACGCATGACGATGGCACCAGATGAAGATCCGCCGCCTCCGAGGCATTGTCTTGAAGACATGGACTTGGTCGCGCCGATCGAGTGATCGAACCACAAATTTCCACAGATTGTGGAAAACCACGGGGATAATGACACCCGTGTCATTTCCTTTAGTGCCTATGTGGCCCTTATCTGGCTAGTGATATTTCGTGGCGGTGTATAGACCGCCGAGCACCATGGCCAAACCTGTGAACAAGTAGATGTTTGACCGGCCGCCGGGCACGAAGCCCAAGTAATAGAACAAAATCACCAGGGCGCCAAGGCCAAGCAAGATGAACATGAGATACGGCACCCACGGTGCGCTGTGTTTCTTGAACTCGGGTGTGGGCGGTGTGTAGCGGCTGGATGGTGCCACGTCGTGGGTGGAGTGCACGTGCGTGGGGTCGTGATGGGCCTTTGCACCCTTCTGACCTGGTTTGGTTCCCTTGGGTGTCACGCGTCCGCCGCGCTTGTTCATGCGTTGAGCCACGGGGCAAGTGTAATTGGTTGCCTCGTTTCCTCACCCAGCAGGCAGGCTGTGCAGGTGGCACGGATACTCGTCATCGACAGTTATGACAGTTTCGTCTACAACCTCGTGCAGTACCTGGGTGAGCTTGGTGCCGATCCGGTGGTGGTGCGCAACGACCAAATCACTGTGAGCGAAGCCCACGCCATGGCACCAGACGGAGTGTTGTTATCACCGGGGCCAGGGCGACCAGAAGAGGCCGGCATTATCTGCGATGCCATCACCGCATTTGCTGGCGTGAAGCCAGTGTTTGGTGTGTGTCTGGGTCATCAGGCCATCGGACATGTGTATGGCGGCAACGTGGTGCGCGCACCCGAGTTGTTGCACGGCAAGACATCGCACATCACACACGATGGAACGGGAGTGTTCGAAGGTTTGCCGAACCCGCTTGAAGCGACGCGTTACCACTCACTCGTCATCGACGCAGATTCCATGCCCGATGTGTTGCACGTGACCGCGCGCACGAGCGACGGAATGGTGATGGGTGTTCGCCATAAGACTGTCGACGTGGAAGGTGTGCAGTTTCACCCAGAGAGCATTCTCACTGCCGCAGGCCATGAGTTGTTGGCGAACTTCGTTCGCCGTTGCCACTAGCCAGTTGTTGTTGTAGTCGCACCTGTTGTTGGTGGTGCCGTTGTTGCGGCAGCAGCACGTCCGACTGTGAGCACCACAGTTGACTGCGGGTTAGCGAGGCTGTTTGCCGCTGTTCCTTGCGTGATCACCTTGCCGTCGCTGGAACTTCCTGCGGGTACTTCGATATAGCGCACATCTGCAGACAAGTTCACCTGCGCCAACTTGTTGCGCGCGTCGCCTTCGGTGAGGCCTTCAACTGCGGGCACGGTCACCTGTTGTGGGCCAGAGCTGACAAACAACGTGACTGCACGGCCAGCGTCGGCCGGTGTTCCGAATGCAGGGTCGGTGCGAATGACCAATCCCTTTGCAACGGCTCCACTTGCCTCTTCAGTGACAGTGACGACGAACTTGTACGGCGCTGCCTGCAGTGTCTCTTGCGCAGCAGTGCTGGTGAAGCCACCGACACTTGGCACCACAACTTGGCCAGCGCCGCCCGACACAATGACTTTCACTGCTTCGCCTGGTCGTAGCTCTCCACCAGCTTGCGGATCTTGCAGGATCACTTGGCCGAGAGCCAATGTCGGGTCGTTGCGCACTTCGCTGACAGTGAGCTCAAGGCCAAGTGGCGCCAACTTGGCAGTTGCGTCCTTCACCGAAAGGCCTTGAATTGCGGGCACTTTCACAGGCGCTTTGGCGGGGTTGTAGGTGAGCGTCACCGACTCACCGGTCTTCAACTCTGTTCCGGGTGCAGGGTCTTGTGCGTACACGATGTTGTCGTCGACACCGTTTTTTGCCGTGGCTTTCGGCACGGCAACCAAACCAAGATCAACCAATTGTTGCGACGCAGTCGACAACTGAATGTCGGTGAGGTTCGGAACAGAAATTGCTGATGACCCGCTGTTCAAGAACGATGCAATGAGCACCCCCATACCAACAACTGCCAACACCACAGCAACGATGGCGCCAATGATGTAGCCACTCATACGCCGCGTCTCGTTCTCATACATTGCATCGTCATCGCGCACGCCGCCAGAGCTCGGTCCGCCGACTGCTGGCATCATCTGTGTTGCTGCGTTTGGGTTCGTGGCATCAGCACCAATGCGAGGTAACACGCCGGTGGCACCAGGGTCAGAGGGCAACGCACTCATGGCCGTGGTGACGGCTTCAGCAGATGCGCCACCGCGTGCTTCGATCAGCGCGCCAACATCGGCACCTTCCCGGAATCGACGAAGATCGTCACGCACTGCCTCGGCAGTTTGATAACGAACATCGGGAAACTTCGCCAGACACTTCGCCACAATCGCTTCGAATGAACGCGGAATGCCGTCGACCAGTTGATTGAGAGGCGTGGGCATGTCGTGCACTTGTTTGTATGCAGTAGCGACAGCGTTTTCGCCCACGAACGGCGGACGACCAGCAACCATTTCGTACAACACAATGCCAAGTGAGTACAGGTCGCTGCGCGGGTCGGGTTGTGCACCTTGTGCTTGCTCAGGTGAGAAGTAGGTGGCAGTACCCATGACGGCACCGTCTTGGGTGAGATTGTTGTCGTGTGCTGCGTCGATGGCACGTGCAATGCCGAAGTCGGCAACCTTCACGTCTCCGTTCGACCCAATGAGAATGTTCGCGGGCTTCACGTCGCGATGCACCACACCGTTGCGGTGGGCAAAGGCCAGTGCGGCAGCTACTTCAACGGCAACGTCGCTTGCTTGGTTGGGGGTCAACTTGCCCTGCATGCGCAGAATGTCGGCCAAGGTGCGACCCTGCACGAATTCCATCGCCATGAAATAGGTGTTGCCGCTGCGTCCCCAGTCGTACACCCCGACGATGTTGGGGTGGTTCAAGTTGGCGGCCGACTGGGCCTCGCGGCGGAAACGTTCAACGAAGGCAGGGTCGGTGGCGAACTCGGGGAACAGCACCTTGATGGCGACGGGTCGGTCGAGCAGCAAGTCGCGCGCCAAGAAAACGTCGGCCATGCCACCTCTGCCGACGCGGCGTTCGATCTCGTAGCGGTCGTTCACCACCATGCGGTTCTGGTCACTCATACGTGCTCGACACAGGCTAGCGACTGTGATGCGTCAGGGAATAAGAGGTAGCGCGGCATCGAGCAGTCGTTTTGCGACTGGCCCAGCAAGTTTTCCGCCAGTTCCTGCGCTGATTTCCTCATTCACGCCCTTCAACATCACCGCAACAGCAACGCGCGGTTGTTCAGCTGGCGCAAAACCCATGATCCAGGCGTGTGAGCGTTGTTTCCTCGGATCATCGAACAACTGCGCAGTGCCTGTTTTCGCTGCTGCTCGCACACCGTTCTTCAGTTGCATGCAACATGCCGCAGTACCTTCTCGCACCACACCTTCCATGAGAGTCGTCATGGTGCGCGCTGTTGCAGCAGTCATCGGAGTTTTCCAAGGCTGTGGCTGAGTGTCGCTGATGACGGTGTTGTCGTGGGCAACACGACGTTGCACCACATACGGCTTCATCATCACACCGCCATTTGCAACTGACGACGCGATCATCGCCATGTGCAATGGAGTGAGCTGAACTCCGCCTTGACCAAAACCATGAATGGCGAGAAGTGCGAGGGAGTTCTTGAAATAGTCAGCGTCGCCACCAAAAGTGCTGGTCGCCGCACCAGGAAGATCAATCGGCACGGCTTCTTCCAGACCGAACCCTTTGACCCCGTTCACCATGGTGTCGGGGCCGAGTGCAACTGCAGTTTGTGCAAACGGAATGTTGCACGAACGAAGAAAGACTTCAGCTAGGTCACCACCACATGTTTTCTTTCGGTAGTTCTGAATGGGATTGTCGGTGTTTGGTGGAACCCACTTGTTTGTCACGGGAAAGTTCGACAAGTTGTTCAACGTGCCGGTCTCAAGACCAATGGAAGTTGTCAACACCTTGAACGTCGAGCCCGGCATGTAACGCTCTTGATATGCATTGGCGAGAAGAGGCTTTTCCTTGTCGGCTTGCAATGCCATCAACACATCGTTTGCTGCACCGGTGTCATGACTGGCCACCTGGTTTGGGTCAAACGTGGGGTTCGAATACATCGCCAGAACTGCGCCGGTGCGAGGGTCCATCACAACTGCACTGCCCACGCGGCCCTTGAGTGCTTGTTTGGCCACCTTTTGCAGGTCGGAACGAACTGTGAGCTCTACCGTTCCGGTGAGATCACGTGTGAAGAGGTCGTCGACACCTTGTACTTGTTGTTGGCCTGTCTTGCCAGTGAGCACGTCGTTCTCGGTGCGTTCAAGTTGCGTGGCTCCGAATGCGACGGTGTAGTAGCCGGTGATGTTGGCGAACAGGTCACCTTCGGGGTACTCGCGTTGATATTGAAAGCGTGCGTTTGGACGTGTCTTTGGGTCAATCTTCACTGTGCGCGCAACAACGTCGCCGTCTGAAGTGACGATGCGCCCGCGTGGAGAGTTGAACTGTCGTACCGTCACACGGTTATTGCGCGCATCTTCCACCAACGAGTCGCGTTGCAAGAACTGCCAACGATTCACCTGCAGGAATAACACCGCATACAACACGATGAATGCCATGGCAAGGTGACGAATGCGAATGTTCACTTGGCCGCTGCCTTCGTTGCAATACGGCGCGCACGCCAGGCTTCAATACGTTCCGACACCGATGCAGTATCAGTTGTTTCGTGGAGGCGACGCGAGGTGGTATCGCTGATGCGAAGTAGTAGTGCAAGCAACACATAGTTGGCCACCAACGACGAACCGCCGTAACTAACGAACGGCAGCGTGACACCAGTGAGGGGAACGACGCGCACGACACCACCAATGATGATGAAGGCCTGTACACCAATGATGGTGGTGAGACCAGTGGCGAGCAACTTGTCGAATGCACGGTCGGCACGAAGTGCAGTACGCAATCCACCACCGATGAGCAACACATAGGCCGACAACACTGCAACCGAACCAAGCAGACCAAGTTCTTCACCAATCGCCGCAAAGATGAAGTCGTTGTGTGCGGCTGGTACGGCGGCTGGGTCACCTAGGCCAAGGCCCGTTCCTGTGAGGCCACCTTCGGCCAATGAAAACAGCGCTTGTATTGGTTGGTAACCCCGTGACTCATATTGGCTCCACGGGTCGAGCCAAATGCTCACGCGAGTTTGCACGTGGCTGAAGGCGTTGTAGGCGACAACAGCACCGACAGCGAAGAGCCCAAAGCCCATGAGCAAGTAGCTGGTGCGTTCAGTAGCAATCCACAACAGCACCAAGAACAATGTGAAGAACAGAAGTGATGAGCCGAGGTCTTTTTCGAACACCATCACCACTACCGATGCTCCCCACGCAAGCATCACCGGAACGAAGTGCTGAGCTTCCGGAAGCACCAACTTGCCAATGCGCCAGGGCTCGGCGCCGATGAGAGTTCCTTCTTCTTTGGTCTTGGTGGTGAAGTACTCAGCAAGGTACGCCGCGAAGAACACGGCAAGCGAGATTTTTGCGAATTCGCCCGGCTGGAAATTGATCGGCCCAAGATTCACCCAAATGCGTGCGCCTCCGCTGGTGAAGCCCAGCGAGGGAACAAGTGGCAACAACAACAAGCCGACACCAACAGCAAGAGTGGTGTAGCGATATCGACGAAGATCCCCAACGCGTTCAACTACGAGCAGCGTCACTACGAAGGCTGCAATTGCAACGAGTGTCCACGTGGCTTGCAGTCGGGCGAGGCGGTCTGAGAGCCGCGAGATCATCACAAAACCGATGCCATGCAACAGGGCAGCGAGCGGAAGAAGCAGCGAGTCTGCACCACGTGCAAGGAAACGTACGGCTACATGTGCAACGACGAGTAGTGCGACAACAAAGCCCAGAAATGGTCCGAGCCCAGCGGGTATCGACGCGTTCTTGCCAAGTGATGCAAGCACGTAAGCCGCCACCGTGATGGCACCAGCAAGCAGAACGAGGAGCAATTCGCTGCGTCGTCGCGCACTGGCAATGGGGGACGATGCGTGTGGCAAGGTCAGGGAACCGTGGTCGATGTGCTGCTCGTCGTTGTGGAGGTAGAGGTGGTCGTTGTGCTGGTTGTGGTGGTGGTCGTCGCGCTCTCCACGAACTGCAAGAACTTCTGCGCTGTGAGCGAGGAGGAGAACGTGCGCTCGCTTTCCACATCGCTCACCACACTGGGCGGAAGGTCTTCGACCTTCACATCACTGACTGCACTGATGGTGGGCTTGAACCACAGCACGCCACCTGGACGGCCGCGATACACCACCACGACTCCGTCTTTCTCGCCAATGAAGTAGCCGCTTCGCGCGTACATGCCGAGCACGCTTAGGCCGATTGCCACAATCGCCACCACCACAATCACCGACAGCGTGACGAGCACTCGTGAGCGCTTCTTCTTCATCTCGGGTGCCGGCATCGCATCTGGAGTTGCGTCGTCTTGTAACGGTGTCACGAAAGGCCGGGTGCTGTCACCTGAGATGTCGATGTCGTCACCCATCACGTCGATCACTACGACAGTGGTGTTGTCGCGACCACCAGCGGCATTCGCAGCATTGACCAACGTTTGTGCTGCTTCACCAGGCACGGGGTGCATGCGGAGAATGTCGGCAATGTCGGCGTCGGTGACTTCATCGACAAGACCGTCGCTGCACAACATGA
>Ga0194130_10000845_pt1 | contig 53923 bp, 40 predicted proteins | sample TA2KigsurfametaG_FD_160084 | JGI IMG/M metagenome (GOLD analysis project Ga0194130, IMG submission 160084) | Freshwater microbial communities from Lake Tanganyika, Tanzania - TA2015050 Kigoma 12 surface | ecosystem: Environmental > Aquatic > Freshwater > Lake | place: Tanzania: Lake Tanganyika...
CACGATCTTATCGTCACCATCAACCGCAACTGTGCTGACCGAATCGTCTATGAAATACGAAGACGTCGCCATGTCCACAAATGTTGTGTCAATCGTGAAATTGAGACTATATGGCGTTACCTTCCAGAACGTTCCAGAGTTGCTTGTTCCCTCCGTAACCGCAACAATAGGTTCGGCAAGTACTTTTGCTGCCGTGTTTAGATCTGTTGCGCGTGTAAACGATGTTCCAGAATAGACATAAACACCATTTTGTTCACGTCGCGCCGAAGCCGAACCCGTTACTTTGGTAGGTGTATCGGCATACGCCTGAAACACATCAAAGGTAGTCGATGTAACAGCATCAATTTCATACGTTTGATTATATTGACCTGGGGCTATTCCAGTAATGATTACATAATCACCGGCAGCAAATCCATGGGCAGCCGATGTTGTAAATCTAACTTTTCCTGATGATGGGGTGTTTGGGGCGACAGCAGTAATTGATGCAGTTAGTTCCTGATCTTTGACAAGGACCCTATCTCCATTGCCAAGTGCTTGGCCATCTATGGTTGAGGAAAATGAGGCAAGGTTGATTCCAGTTGTTGTGGCTAGTCTCACTGGGGCAATCGTATTTCCAATTGTTTGCGAAAAGTCCGTATCTTCCGCACCAGTCGATAGGAGTCGCGCCACGTAACGTGTTGGTTTAGTGAATTCGCCGACGACAATTATTTTCCCATCAGACTGAACGGCTATGTCGTTAACCTGTCCGTTCAGGACGGTCGCCGCATTGGCAGTGAACGCCGTATCTTCGGTGCCATCTGAATTAAAGCGTCCTACATAGTTGGCGGGATCGGTAAAGGATCCACCGATCAATACCTTGTTATCATCCTGCAGATGAATACACAGCACCTCACCATTTATGTTTGTTGAAATATTTGAATTGAACTCAGAAACAACTGATCCAAAAGAATTTATTTTCTTTAAATATCGTCCGGTACCGTTAGTGAAATTTCCTCCGACGATTATATTGCCATCGGAAAGTATGGCAATATCGTTGACGGATGATCCGAATGTAGCTGATGCGTCGAAAGTTTCATCACTCGTGCCATCTAGATTCAGGCGCACAATGCGTGTCGCTGACGCTCCATTAACATTGAGAAAATCTCCACCACACAATATCTTTCCATCATCTTGTGCCTTGACAACATAGATGTCGTCGTCAAATCCGGTGCCCTGATTGTCGTCAAACACATGATCAAACGTGCCGTCATAGTTGAACTGCCACAGATATCTCGCCACCGAACTTACGGAAACACCACTCCTGATCGGTTTGTTCGCAGCAACGATTCGGCCATTAATCGATCTATCTATGGACGAAACTCGACCACAAAGGGCTAGTGCTGCTGTGGCGATAATTGAATCAGTGCTTCCAGATTTCATGCCAAGACTTCTGGTAGCAAGCTGCCAATACTTGAACAACTCTATATCAATATTTGATGTGCTGAGTTTCTTCTGTAGGGTACTGCCAGAAAATTGACTCAGCCACTCAAGATATTCAGAACTTACGTGCAGTGGATCTACCAGGTCGCTATTGGCCCACTCCTCTAGTCCATCTGCCGAGACGGGAAGTTCTTGTAGTGAATACGGGAACACATCTCGGTACTTGACCAAAGTCTGATCGGCAGAGTAGGTGAGGGTATCAAGTAGTTTATAGAAAGAGTATTCGGGGTCTTGTTGCTGATCCATGTCCCAATAAAAGTGTGGAATGTACTTTGCTCGTGCATTCTGAATAAAGTTATTCGCACTCCATCCATAATTATTTACGAGTGTTGGATAGGTCATGTAAAAAGGCTGCTGATTATGGCCGGAAATTACAATCTTCAATGAAACGGTATCGGTTTTTCGTCCGGCAGTTTCTGGGGAAGTAAACAAGTCACTTTTGGTAAGGCCATAAACATCAATAAATGACACAAGTTCTATTCCGAGGTGCGTTGACTCACTCTCGTTTTCGCGAAAAATTGTACTTTGTACCGTTAGTCGGTCCGTGGACGACTTCACGAGTGAGTGAAACTGAATTGTGTGTTCGTTGAATATGTCAACAAGCTCTACGTCGTCAAGATAGAGGGAGACAGTTGCGGTTCCTGTCGGAACGACCTTAAGGGCGTAGTGGGTGATGTGCTTCTGGTTATTCGCAACAACTGATATTGTGGCATTGTCTGCACGCCAGCCAGAATCATAGCCATTTGTCGGCACCAGAGAATCGTTGGCGTCCAGTGCCGAGAGATCACTAAAAAGAGGGATAAGGTTCGGTGTCCTTGTCATTCTAAACAGCTCTTCCGGTTGCCTTCACCATTACTGCGCCCATGAAGCCATTGTTTTGAGCCGAATAAGTAGACGTAATGTCCGAATATGTGGCTTGCAGTGTTCCTATTGCATCACCAGCCGTGGTTAGTGTCGATACCGCAAAAACATCACCAGATAATGTCGACCCGCCTGATACCAGAATTCCTCTATCTATGACGAAATTTATTTCGTTGTCATAGTCTGTCGCCCTTGTCAGGACCCAGTTTGTGGAGCCGCTTCCGACCGTCGTGACAGTATAGATGCCGTTTTGAGCAGCACCTGCCTGATTCTTTACGAGGATTCTGTCTGATACGCTTACTACGCTGCCGTCAATTTGCAGGGCCGCCTGAGCGCCGCTATTGGTAAGTGTCGCGCCGACCCCACTGGTGCCATTGCTGTAAGTAGCAGTGAGGCTTGCGGTTGTTGCGCGGGCAACCGTCTTGGAGGCCTTTCCAACTATGGGTAGGGTCGCTTTGTATAGGAATTCGAGATCGCCATTGCTGTTGAGGGAATACCCCGATGGGTAGTCAATAATACTTACTCGGCCAACAGACAATACTCCGTCTATCGATGAGGCCACAGATGCGATATAGGAGGTACGTAAATGCTGCTCAGCCAGGGGAAATGTTTCCCTACTCACGGCATTAAATACGAATTCCTGAATAAGTCGGACCATTATTTCCTCATCCATGGAATCGTCATAAATAACTTCGATCTCAATGTCTACGCTTGCTTCGAAAAAGTCATCGATACCAACCGACAGCCCGGCAGTTGACTTAGCGGCAACATCGGCAGAAATTTCAATTTGGTCAGCTGACTGCAAAAGCTGCTTGTTGCCATAGGCGTAGATTGTGATGTACCCAGTGTCCGAAGAGCCGCCAATACGCGTAGACTCCCCAGCTCCAGTCTCGTCGTACTTTGTCAAGTCAACAACGTAGCATCTTCCAACACTCTCATAATTGGCAAGTACATAGGACTGAACCTGCTTCGCGGTAACCAACGTTTCATTCAGGGACGAGAGAAATGTCCTCGCTCTACTTAAATAGGTTACGTCTGATTCTGGCTCAACACCATTGACGAATGGGTAAGTGGCATCAGGCGGATCGGGAATGCTGATCGTTTCGGCAACTACGACTGATTCTAGTCCACTAACGATGCTCAGCGATACAAATACATCACCTGCAGTCAAGACCGGATGGAGTCCAACATTTTGCGAATAGAGAATTGCTTGCTCGGTCTGGGGTGTCGTGATATGCCCCGGAATTATTACTTCTTCCGCTAATTGGAACGTATATTGAGCAGACACTCCCGCAACAGTCTCCGTATATCCGAATACTGTCCCTGCTGGTATTACCGTCTCGCCATCGTTGTCTCTGGCCGTCATATCAACAACAACCCTGGCCCGTGTACCAAAGCGGCGCTCCATGCCCACCATCTTGACGAGACCCTCCATAAGTCGCGGAGGCAGTCTATTGATTGTCCCGACAGAAAGAGCCGACATATAGGAAAATGCTTGAAATAGCGCGTCCTCTGGAGTCCCCTGCCTTAGGGTGAATTCCGGCAGGGTGCGTCTAGCTAGGTCTATTGCCCCCAGATAAATATCGACAGGCTGTACGTCGTAAATTGTGAGGTCAACATATTGACTAAAGTCAGCAGCCATTATTGTCTTCTCCTAAATGAGAATGAAATATTGCTATTTCCCTGCTGGTCGATGGTGTTCTCGACCTGAAGAATCTGAATCTCGGGCACGTAACGTGAAGCATTGATAACAAACTGACCACGATCTGCCATATTGAATGTTGGGTCATATACTCCGAAGTCTGGAGTAATTTTCAGTACGCCCGGTTCCGTTAGTGCTGCGATGCTCATCATCTGTTTATAGTAGTCATCACTACCATCTTCGAGTTTTTTGAATCCATAGGTATCGAATTCAAGTGGAAATTTTAATGCGTCCATAGAGACCAGCCATCCAGATCTAAAGTCCAATACACATGATACTTTATTTTTCTGTCTGGTTGTCCATGTCCTTGTATTGCGATAGCGCCATCTTTAGAGAATAAATGGTTGCTTCCAGGACAGCAATTCTCTGAGCTTGGGCCGTTATCTGTGTTGATAACGATTCGATTATTTTATTGACGTCAATCTGTACATCATCCATTTTGGGCCTCCAGGGCTGAAATCTTCTCGGTCAGTTCGGACACCTTAGCATCAAGTTCCTTGATGGCCGCGACTGCTGCTGACAGAATCTGAAGAGTACTAATGCTTTTAAGTTGTACTCCAGTTCCACTTACCGCGGAAGGAATAACCTCGTATACCTCGTCAGCAATAAAACCCAACATTTCATCGTATGGGTCATTATCGCCGAGGATTGGTTCACCCAGGTCGCTGAAACTGACGATGTCAAGCGGGTTAAATGTCACCGGTCTTAGGCCTCTTATGGCCGATAAGCCATTTAAATATGCAGTTACATTAGTTTTTAGGCGTCTGTCGGAAAAGTTGGCGGCCTGTGCAGAAATAACATTGTCAACGGTGCAGTTGACAATTGGGTTTGCCCACCTGAAGCCAATATTATTTGCTGTACCACCACCCACCGTTGCGCCGGTATAAGCAATCCCACCCCCACCACCACTAGTCGTTCCAGATGAATCGGCATATGAGGCCGTAGATGCAGACCCAGCAGAATCTGCATAACCAACGTGAGTATCGGCGTGAGCGGAATCATCGTAATACCCGTAAAGCCTCCATCTGCTACCAGTCCAATAGGTTTGCACACTGAAGGCATTGTTCTCATCACGGCGGTACAACCTAGTAGGCCCAGGCCTATTTGCGCTTGCCCACATGCCAGTCTGACCAGTAAGATTGGAAGATGCTAGACCACCGGAGAATGTTGTTGCAGTCACCGTTCCTGGAAAAGAAGTATTGCCGCTACCATCTAATATAGTTGCTGTCCTGGTTAATGAAGAAAATATTCCCGTGTACTGTCTTACGTAGATGGGTTCAGTTCCGTCGTCTGCCGTTGCAATTTCTACATAGCCAGCATTGCTTGCTGTTCCACCAATTCTTATACGGAACATGTCATTGTCTGCCATGTTTCCGTATATTAAATCGGCGGTGTTTGTCCCAGTAACAGTTTTTATCAAAGTACCATTGATGGCATTTGTTACGGTGAGTCCAGTTAAAGTACCAACACTAGTAATTGATGTTTGAGCCGCACCAGTAACGGTGGCAGCAGTACCCGAAACATTTCCTGTTACGTTGCCTGTTACGTCGCCTGTTAACGCACCAGTAAAAGCGTTAGCAGTAACAGTTCCAACTACCTGAAGCGCCGTTGAAGGAGAAACTGTACCGATACCAACACGGTTATTGGTTGCATCAACGCTCAGGGTATTTGTGTCAATGGTCAAGTCGCCACTAACGACCAATGACGTCAGGGTGCCCAGCGACGTTACATTGGGGTATGCGCCACTAATCGCCGAAGCAGGAATCGTGCCATCAAGTATGCGCGAGCCATCGATATATAGCGAGTTACCAAAGAGCGGATTTCGATTTGACATCATTCGATCCTATTGACAAATCCGGTAATGGTAATAAGGTTTCCCGTACCAGCAAATGCCCTAATCGAACGCGCAGCAGAACCAGTTCCAGAGATGATGAGTCCGGGAGAAATGAGCGATAGTCCAGTCTTGCTCGGAATTGGAGCTTTGATGTGATTATCAGGGCTTGTTGTGCCCCCAAACTCGATAGTGAGTTCAATTGAGCCCGCATGGGAGTTGTAGGCATATAGCCAAATCTCATCAAGAATATCGGCAGATATTTCCGTCTCGTGGATTAGGGTCCCTGGAGATGAGGTTGCTGCAACCTTAATAGCGGTTCCGCCGGACGATGCAGATAGGAGCTGTTTTGTATAGGTTGTCATGATGATCCCTAGGAAAAGATTTGATTTGCAAGAATTATGGACGAGTCTATCCCGCCGGACTGTTGGTATGGTCCAAAAACTACCATTTCACGCTGCTGCCCATCGAGAAATCCGCAAATTACTTTATCCAACTTCTGGACCGGCCTAATACCCTGTATGACCTTGCAATTTTCAATTATTATATTGAGTTTTGCAATAGACACAGAAACCGTACCATTGCTATTTATATATCTCACTTTTCCGATGTATGTTTCATTGGGCTTAGTGGGATGCTGGGATCCCTTCGTTGTCGAAACTTGCCTCATGTCAGCCATTGGTCATCCTCCAAGTCACCTAAAGTCACTTACTGTTGGGGCGGTGGCCTTAAATATCTCGCCAACCTGGAACGGAATAATCTTCCCATCTTCACGTTCAGGGCTTGCAAATGAAATGCTTACCGGGTTCCGTGATAGATGATCAAACGACACTTCGGTGATCAGGAATGGCCTGTTTTCAAACATTGGCACCCCAAACATCAAAACTGTCATGCCTGGCCTCAGGGCCGAGCCTGAAACATAGTCAATCTCAGCACTGCCATCAGCTGCCAACGGGTCATCCTCTGATTGGCGCAGCTGTGGACACTGGTGGAGTCTAAGGGCTCCTTTGATTGATTGAAAAATATTCCGGAGTTGTGGAGAAGAGCTGGCTATGTCGGGAGGCCACTCCAGGGGAACTATGTTGAATGGACGAATTTGGGCCTTATTGGTCTGTGGATCTACGTAATCCAAATTCAATTGATGAGCCCCCCATTTCCCTATGAGTCGATACTGGGAAACAAAATACAATATTCCGTTTGATTCAAATAGTAGATATTTGGCATCACTAGCCAAGTTCTCAAGAACGGTCCAGGTCGAGTCGGCCTGCTGGTCGCCGCTTGCCTTATTTATTTGCTTATTTTTTGTTGTGCGCTGCACTGCATATCTCAACTTATATTTGTTAGCGACAGCAATCACCCAGTCGCTTCCGTTTGCCTTGATTGCTCCAGGGTTTTTGTCGCGACGCATCTGCTGGACGGCCTTGGTTCGCATTTCAATAGTTATTGTTGGCGATGATCCTGGACCTGGGCCGACCTGGACTGAGGCGATCTCAAGCGATTGAACTAGCCACTTTTGGTCAACACGATAGTCAAATGATGCATTTCCGTAAAACTCGCCCTGGATGTCCGCGGGACCAATCCACGATGTTGTCTTGTAGATGACGTCACGACCAACAACGAAGTAGTTATTTCTAGTGTATGTGAATCCTGGATCAAGTATTGTTGCAGTTACCTGAGTCACCATAGTCATTGAATAGCTTACATTTAGCGACAAAATGGCGTTGTTGATATCGTACATAGTGCCTGACGATAGATCGCCTATCTGCAAGTCCCAATCATAATCAAGATATCCAGGAATAAATGTTTCATCCGACATGTAGATACCTCATGTTTGGATCAGAAGAACACTCTCGATTGGCTTCGAAAGGTACTCTGTCCATAGGTCTGGCCTTATTGGCGTTCGTCCAGCCGTGCTCCCAGGTGCTGGTGTTGTTGTCTGCAATGGAAGTGGATTTAGTTTGTAGGCTACGGATCTTTCTACGGGAAGCTCAATCAGCGAGATATTTACCTGAGCAACGGAGATCAATGACGGAGGTCCCTCGGTTCTTCTTTTTGCGGTAATTCCTAGGTCACTTATTGCCCAAGCGCATGGCGCGCCAGTTGTCTGAGATTGCTGTAACTGTATATTGAAAATATCGTCTAGTCCATATACGACAATCGGGGATGGTCGCGTCGCTATGCGGCGGAGCAATTGTATCCTATCTTCGATATCAATGTTGAGTCCATCGGGCACAAAGCTATTTCCTTGTCCATTATTGACGGAACGTTGGCCCGCAATAAGGAATGTCATCTGCACCCTACTTAGTCCATATGACTGCCATTCAATCAACGGTTCACCAAGTGTTCGTGGAATTTCATTCCATGATGATCCACCAAGAGTGTAGGAAATGGTACTAGGCACGTAGTCAAAATAGAATGACTCCTCTACTCGCTCACCAGAGGCGTCGGTATAGGCTTGTCGCAAGTGAGGCTTGATTGTCGATTGATTAAGTTTACTCATTGCGTCTATGTCGACGAGCTGTGACCCAGATGGCAAACGTATCACTACCGTTTGCTCGCTGTTGGAGTAGTCAATTGGCGTTGTTGGTGTACTGGATGGGGCAGAAACTCGACCAGATGAGCCAGTTCTACCGCCGCCGATTCCGGTTGAGTTGGACCCTGGCAAGCTGAGGGCCTCTAGCTTCTTCATCACCGCGGCCGTTATGCCGAATTCCGCATTGGCAATAGTGGCTGGAGTAAATCCCCTTTTGTCTAGCGCCGCCCTGACAACCTCATCAAAGTTTGTATGCCAGTTAGCGTTGGCCCAGGGATGACTAGATACTGGTAGTTGTAGTGTGAGGTAGTCATTAACTCGTACATCAAAATACTTGACGCCTAGATCTGTCCCCACTGGCGGTGGGGCAGGGGTTGGGCTTCCGTAATTTGGTTGCTCCGGCCCTGGTATGAATCCAGGATCAAGTTCTTTTTGTGATTCAATCCACTCGCGCAGCTGAGTAGATGTTTTGTATAGATAAGGTGACCTATCTTGCGTCAGGAAAAGCCACCTATAACCGCCTTCTGTTGACCCATATGGTTTGGGAGTGAACTGATTCCAGAACATATACGGAACTCTGGATTCAAGAGAATCTTGAGAGTTGACCAAATCTACTTTAAATAATTTTACCGCGCTATAGATCTCGGTATCCTTGTTTTTAACCAAACCCCATAGACCCGTTGACCACAAGCGGGCAATACTAACTTCATATTGAACCCCCGAACCTCTGGCTGTTGTTCCGACATTACCATGAGTTGTTAACCTAAGCATGTCGACATATGATCTTCCATCTCGCGCACTGAATGATACCGGTGGTTCACCGGTTAATTTAAATGTGCCATTGCGATTCAAGGAGTAGATTTGATAATTAGGCCACTCTCGCTTGGTGTTTGATGTCGGAGGCATGCTTATTACCTATCCTGTTCCAATTGTCAGTTGTGAATCATTAGTAAAAATTTGCGTATTCGGTTGTGGCAGGTAGTCCGTCCATAAATCTGGTCTTTGGGGGGTGACGGGGCCACTCTTTCCGCTTGTTGGGACAAGCTCATCAAATGTTGGCGGTCGGATGTTTATCAATACGGCATTTTCTACGATAATTTCATTGAGTGTAATACTGCACTGGGCCGTCGTAATGTGTGATGGATTTGTCCCCTGTCGCCTAATGGCCTCAATAGCCAGGTCCGCTATGACAAACTGCACGGGATTATTATTAAGCCTGGCTGCCGAATTAGACAACAAGCCATCCATGTTGTAAATGGTCACCGGTTGTTTTGATTGGTACATTTTGCGCAGTAAGGTAATTTGCTCATCGACCGAAACAAAAAGTCCATCAGGGACAGTCGTTTCGCCATCCTGACGAGTTGCCGCGATTAGAAAAGAGAACGACACTTTCATTCGCTGAAATCCTTGGAAATCAACAAATGGTATGTTTTTCGCACGCGGAACTTCAGTCCACTGAGCGCCGAGAGAACTATATTGTATGTCTGTTGGGATGTACGGAAAAACATACTTCAGTGTCGCTTGCTGAGTCGACCACCTAATGAGCCTACCGGTCGCCTCGTCGAATATTATTCGGTCTTCCTCTCTGATTGATTTTCCATTTTGGAAATCTGTAGCCGTCCGTACTGGAGAGTTGGTGACGTATTGAATCATCTGTGGTCGCGTATCGGTATTTTCAAGCGCCTTGGGTGTTGTGTATGAACTGCCAAATCGAACGATTACTTTTGATTCAACAGATGGTTTTGGCGTAATGCCAAAATCTACAACATTCTTGCTCGACTTATTACCCCCTCTGCCGCCCCCTCCACCCCTGGTGGTATTTGCGTTTGTGGTAGCAGCATTAGACCCGAAACCCGTAGGAAGTGTTTTTATTTCTGCCTTAGGATTATCTCGGAAAAACTGATTAATGTATGATATGCTAAATCCCTTGTCTTTGAGGGCTTTCGCAATTGCGGCCCTAATAACCAGGTAGTTGTTAGCCCGCGTTTGTGGTGGGATATTTACGGTAAGGAAGTCTCTCACGCCTGCAGTCCGGGTGCCAAGCGAAACCAAAACCGTGGAAGGGAGTGGTGCCGTGCTGGTTGTGCCAAGGGTGAAGGTCATTGCTGTAATTAGCTTATTTTCATTGAAGGCTCGACGCTCCTCTGGGCTAGTGATTGCTGCCTTTATTGCTGCCCTTGCTGCTACATCCCCATAATTTGGTTGATCAACCCCTTCTTCAAGAAGCCCATCCTTGGCCTCTGCCCTCACATCGATGCCTGAGACTGTTGCAAATTTGCCCATATCAATAAATACTGAGTGAAGTTTGCTCTCATCTGGTAGTTCAGCAAAACCCGGTCCTGGATAGGTCCATAGTTGACTATTGAGTGCGTGAATAGTTTCACTTGGAGATTGTTTGAAAAACGTATAGACCCAATATAGTTCTGGTTTTTGTTTGGGGTCAGGAAACGTTCGTATGGTTTTTTCTTTTATTTGCGGTTTGTAGTGTTCGTAGTTCTTCTCTGTCATAAACAGTGGTGCTGTCCAGAATTTGGCCAGTGCTCCGGAGGTTGGATTAGGTACGGCTTTTAGATCTATTTCGGGATCAAGATTTTTGAACGTTGCCGAACCAGGAATTCGTACATATGTTGTTCCAGATTCTTCATGAACACCAAGAACCTGTACGTGGGTAGAGAAACGATAATAATATCCACTACTAGAGGGCATTATTTACCCCTTCGCTCGGACATGGATCTCTCGCTTGACCGCATAATTGCGATTACCTCATTGGCAAGCTGCTGAGGATTCTTGTTATATCCATTGATATTAATTACATACTGACCAGCACTAGATCCCATTGATGAACTAGATACCCCTGGGTCGTTGTTGACAGAAGCAGCAACTGGTGTTGACGAGTCGCCCATCGGACCACTTGGTGGCACGACATGCAGGTGACGTGAGCCATTGGATCCATGGAACTCAGCAAAACCACCCGCTGCCTCTACTGAGGTTTTATACATCCCAAGATTTTGACCAGTCAAATCAAGTGCTCGACCCGTGACATGATCTGAGTTTATTGAGCCAACATCAAAATCCCTAACACCCGATGTTATCTTGCGCTTTCCGGAAATCAGAGAGTCAAAGTAGGAATGATTAACATATGTTGACTTAAACCTGCTACTCGGAGTATCACCACGGGGAGTCGCAGTATCACCTCCTGTTGATACGTTCACTGTTGTGGCCGCAACGGTCATATTGGTAACCTTTAGGAGGTTACCAAGATTTTCTGCGAATTGATCAAGTGCGATATTTACGGCACCTAGAGCATCTTCCGTAAGCCCAAGTATCTGAGTTAGTTGCTCGCCCGTCTTTGACGCTACGTCACCCTCGTCGATTGCTGCGCTGAGTCTACCGACCTTTAATCCAGATATCGCAAAAATAGCCTCAGCAAGACCCGCGCCAGTTGTAATATTCTTCAGATCAGGGTTTTTGATTGGATCAAGGAATGTGATAAGTTCCTGGTACTTGGCATAGTCTGTCATTGCCAAATTCGCACCCATCCCCGCCAAGTCACCATCTGCCGCTACACCCAGTTCGGACAGCTGGGAATTAATTATGTCCTGTAGTCCCGTACCTGCAACACCTAGACCCTCGTCCTGTATCATCTTTAGGACCGCTTGCATTTCTGGAGTCTGGAATAACGCTGCAGTATTCGGCGACAGGACACTTGAGAAATAGCTTCCCTGCGCAAATCCGGCACCACCTGGACCTATCTGCTTGCTTATCTCTAGCAAGGCTTGGAGAGAATCATTGCCATAATATTGAGTCATGAGGGGCATTACTTGGGATAAGAAATCCAATCCATGCTGCTCGGTTAGGGGGCCAGCTTGGCCTGCCTCATATAACGCCGCTGCTGCTTGGTCAATCGCGGCAGGGGCCGCAACCTGCTCTTGACGTTTGCGAATTCTGTCCATGATATTGGCTTGAGCATCAGCACCCCGCTGGAAAAGTTGTGCTTGCGTGTTTATTAGCCCCTCACCAATTGATTTGAACATCTCGTCAAAACCGACCCTAATATCAAATAGGTTCGTTCCGGTTTCTTTCGCAAGCGATAAAATTTCTTCTTCGCTCTTGTTGTAGGCCTTTGCCAATGCCTGAACAACGCTCGTGTACCTATCAGTAGCTATAGCTTGTACGCTTGTATTAATCGTACTCTGCTGCGACATCGTATTGATTCCAGTACCGATGCTCCCAAGAAGCTTATCTAATTCTTCCTGGTTTTTGATGTACTTGGACATCTCGCTGCTTTTATCATCAAAAAGAACTTGCAGATACTCTTTTGCCGCATCCTTTCCCTGGGTGTCGTATATTCCCTTGAGCGAATCAAGCTCCTTATTGAAATCCGCCAATGGTGCGGCGGCAGTTTCTAGCGTCTTGCCTATGTTTGATGTAGTTAGCGCGGATACACCCTGCTCCAAAACGCGACTATTTATGCCGTCATAAAACGCGGCAGTTGTGTCGGCAACGATTCTCTCGGCGGCTTTTTTGGCTTCCTGCTTGCGACGCTTGTTTTTATTCCACCAAGCTCCGATGCCACCTATTAGGGCACCGCCAAGGGCGCCAATTACTGCACCATATGGGCCAAATTGTGCTCCCAAGGCAGCGCCGCCAGCAGCACCCATTCCAGCCCCTGCGAGTGCGTTTCCTGAAGCTATGCCTCCACCAATACCGGCCACGCCAAGGCCCAACATTGGATTAATTGCAGAAAGTGCCGAGCCCAAGGCCAATGCCCCTTGCATCTCTTTGGGTGCGACGTTGGAAAGCATTCCCAAAGCCATGGACGACCCCATGTTCATGGCCATGCTTCCGCCAGTAAAACGTCCTTTTTGTCCCGTTTCGTAATCACCAAAGTTTTTCTTATAAGCGATACTCTCTCGTGGCTTTCTAAATAAGTTGCCAGCAAGAGTTTTCATTCTTCCCGGATTGACGTCCTGTATTAATCCGGCCGGATTAGTTTGGCGCATGAATTTACGCTTCCCACCCGGTTCGTATTTCGTCATCGGAAGACCAGTTTTGGGGTCCATTAATAGGTTGCCCTGGGGGTCAAACTGAACCTCCTGGTATTTCATTTGTGCTTCACGCATGGTTTTTGGCTGGAATAATGGATCGTTTTTGGCTTGGTCAAATGTTCTCAAAAACGAAGCAGTATCCCCCTCATATCGCATTTTCCCCTCCATGAGACCCCTGAATCCTCGCATCCTTCTTTGTGCTGCAGGATGTGCTGGGTTGGTTGATGACCGCGAACCCCCTGGGGTGTAGCCGACCATATTATTCGCCAGGCTGGTTGCTTGAGCTCTGGTAAGGCTTGGGTCGGCCGCCATTAAACGACGCCGGATATCGTTTCTTTCCTGTGCCTGCGCTGCTAATGGACTTTGCGACATACCACCAGCCGTGCTGCTCTTGGAACCAGCTGGTCCGATTCCGTACATGCCTGTACCTGGAGTTCCCGGTGGCATGATGACGCCACCCGCTCCCCCATATGCGTAACCACCATTAGGCCTAGACCCGGGTGGGGTGTAGCCAGCTGGCTGGCCCGACATCCCGCGACCAGCATTGGGGTTTGTCTGGCCCGCAGCCGTCGCCCCAGAGAGCGTAACGCTTCCCGCTGTCACCTGCATATTTTGTGTGCTCATTTGATTGGGGATAAGCTCACGCTGCTTGATGAAGCCGCCAACATTTTTCGACATTGACTTGCCGCCAGAGAGCAGGGACATAATCATGAATAGTGAGCCAAAGCCACCACCACCGAATAGGCTTCTAAATCCACCGAGCAGGCTAAAGACGGCATCGAGCATTAAGGCAATTCCATCAATCATTTTGTTTAAGAATGGCAAAACATCAAAAAACATTTCACGGAGAGTGCGCCCATATTCTGCGAGAACATTCAACAGCTTGCCGATCTTTGAGCCGAATGCAACAACTTCGTCGCTGTTGTCGACAAGCAGTTTGTTTGTGTGACTAAATATGTCGTTTTGACCTTTGAGCTCTCTTCCGAGGGCCTTGAACATGTCCATCAAAACCCTTGAGCCATCAATCATTGGCCTAAGTGATTCAACCATCCTGTTCCAGCCAAGCATGAATCTGTCCCACCAGTCCCCAAGTCTGTCGAACATGCCCTTGGTGGCCGGTAGATATTCGCGCATGATTTTAACGAACAGGTTTTCTAGTCTCTCCATTCCAGAGATGAGGCCCTCAAAGAAAGAGCCATTGCCGAACGCAACTAGATCTGGGACGACGCGCACGAATCCACGTCTAAAAATGTGAACTATTTCCTCAAATGTTTCTTTGGTGGGCTTAAGGAATGCTTGACCAAAATCGGCAGCAAAAGATTTGATTTGGGTAAATGATCCCTTGAACTGGCTGATAAGGGTGCTAGAAACCGTTGCGAACTGTCCTTCAACACCGCCAGCAGCAGCAAGAGTGCCATCAAGTATTGCTGCCTGTAGGCCTTCTTTTGTGGTGATATTGAGCTTTTTGAGAGCTTGCTCCATGGCTGGACCCATAGCCTTGGCAGCTTCTTTGATGGAACTAAAGGTGGCTTTCGGGTCATTGAGCGCCGCAATAAGCTTTCCTGCTGCAGCAGCGCCTGTCTTGATATCCTGACCAGCTGCACCGAAATCCATGAGCGCTTTAAGCATGCGCTGTTGTCCACCGCCATACGTACCGGTCTTGTATATCTCGGCAAGAGCCGCATTAAGGCCTTCCGCACCAACCGTAGCCAACTGGGCGTCGTTCTGCATCATTCGCATTTGAGTGTTGATTTGATTGATGCCCCTACCAAATTCACTCATGTTCGTGCCCCTGTAGGCATACATGGCTGCTTGATGCTCACGAATTGCTGCTGCCGCAATAGTTGCAGCAATGGTTATGCTTGCCAAACCACCCGCCACTAACTTCATGGTGGCGTGATATGCCTTGGCAGTAAACTGGCCAACAGCAAATGCGGCATGTACCGCCATTAGGGCAGCACCCAGGGCCCCAACCTGTATAGATGCAAACTTGGCCGAAAATGAAACAAACTTCATCAGGCCTTTGCCAAACATTTTGATCATCTGATCGACTTGGTCGAAATGTCGTTTCCATACACCAGTAGAGCTGTTCATGAGCTTCTTCTGGTCCTTGAAGTACGCCGTGGCTATGATCGCACTACTGGCGCTAAGCTTCCTAGCTTCACGGCCAATGGACTTCAACTGTTGCTTAAGCCGCTGGAGTTTCTGGGCTCCGTCGACATCGACGTCAATACTAAGTTTTGTATCTTCGTCAGCCATATTGCCGTCCAGTTTTAGGTATTTCTACCTAGCGTTTCTGCCTGGCAAGGCGCTCCTGCTGCTCCCTGTCACGCTGTACTACTTTAGCACAGGCCATCAAAATAAGCCATGTATCCTCGTCTTCGTCCAGTAAATCGAGGGGATTGCAGTGCCACACCTCTCCAAGTCTGGCGGCTGATATGATGAAGGAGTCGTCGGCGAGTTCGTCTACGACTCCGTCGTAGGGTCCGACGTATCGATGGTGTCGCCATAGCCAGCAGCGTCAAGAATTGACAATGCTGCAGCCTCCACGTGTGGCTCCAGTCCGAAAAATGCAATAACGGCATCTGGCACTGGACGACTGGCACCGGTCATGTCGAGGATAGCTGATGATGCAAAGTTGAGTACATAGCCATTTTCATCAAACACCTCGACGCCATCGACAATGATACCAACGGTCGTGTTGCCAACTACGTAGCAAGCAAACTTGGTCGCATCCATGCCATTCTTGGAATCTTCGCCAGAATTCTTTCGCCAAGACCGGAGCTTGTGCTGGGAGATATTGGGGCTGATCTTCAGCGTGACGCCAGGACGCTCGGGAACATCCATGAACTTAACTGGGCGCTCCACCTTTTTGGTGATGCGCTCACGCAACTTATCCAAAACAGTGGGTTCACTGTCGGCGTCTTTGCCCGTAGATGAGCGCTTGGCGGCCGGTGCTGAATCTTCGTAAAGTTTGTCTGTCATACGAAGCAACCTAGCATAAATAGATCATGCTTGCCGCAACTCTGTTGTATTTTTTAATCAGGTAGTAGTGTTGGTGTTGCGCACCGGGGGGCTGACGGACTGGACAGCAAACGTCATCGAGAAGGTGGCGGGTGCGCCCGACGAAGAGTCACCTTCTGGCTCGGTTAGTCCGACTAGAAGTGCCTTCGTGTAGGTACGGTCGGTGCCCTCCACCCTAATATCGCAGTTGTATACCTGAATATAGATATTGTAGTATGCCTTACCCACCAGATTGCGGAGGCTAGATACAAAGAGTCCCATTGTGTTGGCATCCAGCAGGCCGTCATCGAAGTGTGCGGTCAGAGTGATGTCTCCGATTTCAAAGGGGGCGCACAACACCGTAGGTGAACGCTTGCCACCCTCATAAATCTTTTCTACTGAAGCAGTAATTTCACCACCCGAGACCTGAGGGAAAACGAAGTCAGTAGGCGGCTTTGGGTCATTGACATCGACTGGCGAAATCGCGGCCTGAATCTGCCGCTGTGAAATCTTAACTGCCATATATATCTCCTATCAGACTACTGATGCGGTAAGGTTAGACTTAACGATGCTTACCTCGATGGTATCGGTAACGCCAGCGGGTCGTAGACCAACGCGAGCGGTAACAATTCCATCCTTGAGGTTGGTAAGTGGGTTGAGTGCGGCGTCACATTTGATAGTGTAGCCATGGTCAAGTCGTCTGCCATTGGTATCGAATGCCTCGTAGAGGGCGCCCTGGAGGCGTAGTGGCTCAAGTAGCGAGGTTAGTCGTGCCTGAACATCAGCAAATACCTTATTGCGACCGTCGATGGTGCTAAAGAGTAGGTCCTCCAGCTCACGCTCGGCCTGCACAACGACGTAGTTGACAACCTCTATGGCGTTTAGGTAGCGCCAGTTGTCGGTATCTGATGATAGGGCGCGAGCACCATAGACGCGAATCGAATTATTGATGATTCGAATCACGTTTAGCGACGCAGTGTCAAGGGTGTCGGCGTCAGTTTTGCCTACTTCACGCTCGATTCCAGTAATGAATCGTGCCGTTGAGTAGATTCCTGCCCCTGGCTGATGTTGGCCAGTCGTGTTGTGGGCGCGAGCACGAACCCCACAGACATAGCCGTCAGGTGGGATCAGTCTATTGACGCCCGCAGTAGTGGTTGGAGCATACACCCAGGGGTAGTACATTGCGCTACGCTCAAGTCCAAGCCCATCTGTTGCGTTGGCAGTTGCATATTCGGCAACATCCTGTGCGTTGGCGATTGTCGTTGCAGCTGCGGTATGGAGAATCGCAACCCTATTGTTCTCGACAGCATGGTCGATCAGGAGCTGTGGCACTGCACCAACTGCGCCGGTCGTTCCAGAGAACTCTGGGCAAGAAACAGCACCAGTTCCATAGGAACTAACGAAGAGATCAAGTGCGGTTCCCACCTCAGTCGAGGTTCCATCAGTGCCAGCCGCACCGCCAGTAAATGCGGCGAGAGCAGCAGCAGTTGGCAGGGCATCGGTATCGCCGTCTAGTGTTGCAATAACATAGTGCTTGGCAATCAGGTTGGAGTTGATCTTGCCAACGAGCTGTTCAGCGGTGGTTACGTTGCCAGTAGACATGAGTAGCTCATCGTCGTAGTGGATACTTACGTTGATAGCGCCAGTAATCGTTCCGGCAGCAACGGTTACGTCTAGATCATTGCCCCATGTGCCGTAACCATTTGCTGTAAGCAATACCGAGCCAGCAGTGGCGGTTCCATCCGTGTCAGTGGGAGTTGTTGTGGCATTCACCACGGTAAAAGAGGTGGTAGAGGGAACTGCAGTAATGGTGAATGTACCATTGAATCCTGCGGGCGAAAGACCAGCAGTAACAACACTGTCGCCAACTGCAAATCCGTGTGCGGCAGCGGTTGTATATGTGGCGCTGCCATCGGACGTTGTGATGTTGTTAATTGTAGCTACTCGGTCGAGGGTCTTGGACGCAGTAGTGCCACCAGCAGAAAATCCGATTCGAGAGACATAACACTGGCTTCCGCCCTCTTCAAAGAAAGCCTCTACAGTCGGATGTAGGTAGTAGGTCGAGACATATCCGCCAAAAGTGCGCTCAAACTCCTCCATTGAAGTTACCTTGACGGCCTCATCGATTGGTCCGCGTTGGGCATAGCCGACGAAAAATGCTTGCGAAGACTCACGTACAGTCGTGTTGGTGGGGCCGGTACGTACTGAGGTTGTGATGTTTATGCCAGGCATATGACCTTCCTAAGCTTCTAGAGGGGACTTTTAGACTCCCGCAACGTAATTGTATCCTGTTTTATCTTTTGAGGGAGAAACTAATCAGTACCAGGAATCAAAATGAATCTGATGCAGTATCAACATTATCATTATTATTACCATCGGGGGCGGACGTTTCATCATCAGAACGAACCTCGACCTCAGGTGTTTCGGCAACTGGTTCCGGCACCACCTCGGGTTCGGCTTGTGCCTCGACCACTGGTTGTTTGACCTTTTTTGTAGATTTCTTGGAACCATTAGTGGTTTCTCCGGAATCTGCCGCATCCGAGGCTTCCACGACAGGCTCCTCAACAGGGCCAGAAATAAACCCAGAAATAGGGCTCTCTTCCTTTAAATCAATAAAAACAAGCCCATTTTCCTGCATACTAAGAAGTTCTTCTGTGATGATGGAAAACGCCGTGAGGCCCTTTCGGTCTATGGCCCAGCCCTCATGACCCACAAGAAGTCTAGAACTTGTTAGGTTCCGAACAATGACCATGCCCGCCTCTAGGGCGTTGGTCATATCTTGACCCGACCTAATTTGGCGTCCGAAAAAGGTATTTTGATCCATACTAGTCTCCTTGAAACACAATCAGAATATCATATCTAGGCATCGGGTAGCGTTTCGCTCACTCCGAAACCCTCAATGGTTGTATTGATCACATCAACATCGGCGATGTCGCGCCGCATGATGATTTCGTCAATATTCATGTCGTATCCAATGTACGCGCCCGCCAAAACCCTGTCGCCCTTAAGGAGCGTCAAATCAGAAAACTCCTCACGTACGCTTGATTCTTCGATCAGCACCCTAAATGACCCTCGGGGGTCTGCGGCCTCCATCGTGGGGTGATCCATGAGGGATGAGCGAACCACCGTTGTGAGTCTATCGCGCATTGTCGTAACATCTTGATTACCTTCAGTTCGCACCCAAATATAGGTTCGCATTGTGTATCCGACTCGATAAATAGGGTCCTTGCCATCCCAGCCGATTCTTTCGAATCCATTTGTTGACACGACAACAGTGATCACTGTTGGCCAATCATCAAGGGCAATCGGCTCGTGGCTGAGGAATTTTACGGGACTAGGTAAAGTGATGTCGTCGACCGACCACCCATTTCTGTACTCCGTAAGTCGTGCAGGTAAATCTGACTGCAAATACGATGTAACGTATTCCTTGGCATAATGAGGGCCGTGCATTAAGCTGATGGTCATGGCGTCTCCATGCCTATACGTCCATCACGAATATACTCCTTCACGTATCCCTGCCATCTCTTACGCATGACATCTGGAGCAAAAAGAATTTCACGCTTAGGCATTTTGGTTGTTCCGTATTGATGGAATTTTGCGTATTTGACAGAGGTCCCAAAAGATGCGCGAGTTTTTTTTATCTCGTTCGGTCGTCCGCGTAAATTCGTCAGACTGCTAAATAACTTGCCGGTACGAATCATTGGCGGCATGCCTGGGAAATTGACCGACTTCCAAGCCGCATACTGTGCGTCGAGTGGCTTCCAGCCACCGCTAGGGAGGCCATTAGTTAGGAAATTATTCGACCACAAGTCCTCTAGGTCATCTCGCATTTTTTCAAACACAGGACTGAGGTCACGGGATCTCCTGTACATATCGTCAAGCGGATCGGTCAGCGCCTCTTCGTTGAAGTTGGTATCAAACTGAATACGAACCACATTGACATTTCCCACACGAGCCATTACGTAATCCTCTGCCTACGGTATTTCTTTACCGACATGAATTCCCTATCAGTAAATCCAGTTTCCAGAGGAGCAACATTTCTGGATTCTAGATCTTTTATACCCACAACATCATCATGCATGTTTTGCATTTCCCTGGTTGCCGCTCGAAGGATCAGGATCTTAAACACCCCTATTTCGGCGCCATCAAGACCGGCGTCGTAGTCGATGACGATAGTATCATTTGCGTAGCCACGGAAAAACTCGATACCGAATCTACGCACTACATAGTCATTTCCTGTTGCTGTCGCACTTGCTCGTGTTTTTACGGTGCCTGACTGATCTGTCGGCGCGGCCGTGATTGAGCTAGCCACGGTAAATGTTGTTGTCGACGGAATCGCAGCCACTTCATAGTCGCCGTTGTAGGTGCTGGGACCCAGGCCAGTGATTGTAATCAGGGAACCGACAGATAGTTCATGCGCCGCCGAGGTGGTGTATCTGACAAAACCTGCGGATGGCGTAGAAGAATCTATGGCAGAAATTGTTGACCCATAGGTTCCTGGCGTCGTATTTAGATCTACGGTAAATGATGTTGCGGTATTTATCTGATCAATTCTCAGGGCCGCACAGTTGTATGAACTTGGAACCATTCCCTTGATTGTGATGTATTGACCTTTTGTGAATTTATGAGCAGCTGAAGTGGTATAAGTTGCGTTCGTCCCACTAGTAGTTACGTTAGTAACTGTCGCCTCACGTTCGAGGGCTTCAGCCATGTATGTTCCGGAATCGTTGTAACTCTTAGCCAGCACACTATTCACTGTAGTTATTGGCGAATTACGAAATGCGATTGTTGTTGGCGGATTGATGTAGGTTAACGCAGTGTTTGTCGTATCGAGTGAGCTATTGTAAAAGAACGAAGCAGTAGGCATTCCCACGTGGTCCGAAGGCAAGACATACTCCTCAACAAAGTTTTGTACAGAAATTGGGCGACGTAAATACGATTCAAGTTCGCTTTGTAGGCCCTCCAAAACAAATTCTGCGGCATCACGCTGTCTAATGGAAAACGTAATATCCATGTAGGTTTGTAGATCTGAAACAGATACCAGTAAAGTCATGTGGCGCCCACCTGTGGGATATTGTTGTTTTTAACGGCGACGACGAGCTGATCTTCCTGCTGCGCGCGCTGGGCCACGACCAAAAAGATTTCTAAGTGCATTGGCTCCACGGGCCGCCGCACGACGGATACGCCCTGGACCACGACGTTCTCCAATTTCCTCATCTTCATCGGCATCGAGTTCTGGCTGAGGCATGGCTGCTCCATTCGCTTACTGAACACACCGATTGTAGCACGCTAGATTATCTGTCGTCCCCAGGGGGTGACTCGATAGACATTGGAGTGGGGTCAACTGTTCCGACTGGCGCCTCGATGGGCACCCATGCTCGTGAGTAGTTGTAATTTTGAATATCTCGCTGCTTAATAATGGTTGACTCCATCATCAGGTCAAATTCCACCGATTTCATCGCCAGGGCACGCTCAAGATCATTCTGCGAGTATTTCCTTGATCTTATAATTTCACGAATAATTTTTGAAAGGTTCTTTGCGACCAGCGACCCGCGACCCCTGTTGACCTGAGCATGAATGAGCATTGCGTCTATTTTGTCGCAATCAACTTTCACTACAGGCACAGATGGCCCGACTTCTTTCGAAATATGCCGATTTCCAGAAATGATACGGATGCGCTGTGTTCCGTCAATAATCAGATTATCGGCCCTCCTGACAAGCAGCGGTGATAAAATACCGTACTGCTTGATGGAGCTAGCTAACGTCACCATATCCGGCCTGAGAATGTAGGTTGCCTGCCAGTCTGGTATAACAAGATCATCAATTTTTACCAGCTCAATTTCCATCATAATCCTCGATTCCTTGCTCTAGGGCAGCCATCCGTATTGAGTGCGCTTTTGTCTTTGGCCCAACGGGAGTCACGGAGCGGTTGCCCAGTTCATTAAGAACGATATTCCTGATTAGCCATTCGACGGGGTAGGCGAATGGGTCGAGGGCGTGCTTTTTGCGAAACTCTGCCGCAAAACTTTTAGCTCGCCGCCGCTTGGTCGGTCCGACCATAAAGTGATCAATGGCTTCCCTGACCCCGTCCCAACCACGTTCGGCATAATTGGCAATTACTCGCTCAACATCGTACTCTGGCCACCAACGCCGCTGAGCATCAATTTGGGGGAAGCAGTCGTACAGTCTGTCGTAGAAGTCTGGTTCGGTGGCGACCAAGTCACCTATCCGACGTATGGCGATTGAGTGAAGCGGAATTCCAACACGGGTATTTGAACCAGTAAGTGCTGCCAGGTCATAATACTCGCAGTAGTCGGCACCGTGTTCTTCGTGTAAAAACTTAAATACATCATTGATTTGCCAGTCATAAATCACCTTGGCAAATTTTAGCGGCATGCCCTTTTTGCCCTTGTAGGGAGTCACGATGTAATTTTCGTGCAGCTTTTGGACAATCGACCTGTACCGAACCATGGACTCTGCGGCACGAACACCAGTCAAGAATGCGACACGACCCTTTTTGCCCTGCATGGTGTAGTAGTCGATGCCCTCGGGAACTGGCTTGTCGTGATTGTGTCCAAAATGATAGCCGGTTATTGCCCACGACGGAATATCGCGAACAAGTCGCCCTTCCTTCATTCGTTTTTCGCCCCATAAGATAATAGATTGACGTTGTCCGAGAACCCACACTTCTGCGCCATATGGAATACAGTACCACTCCATGTCAACCCAGTCATAATCACGAACCTTGTTAACGTAATCAATAACTAGTGGGCTGACCATTTCCTCATCACGAAAGATAACCTTGACGGGCCCGAGGCCACGCTCTTCGTGCACTTCTTTCGCGAGATATAGGACTGCACTTGAGTCCTTTCCGCCCGAAAACTGGACACAGACGGTGTCAAAAGTATCGTAGACGTGGCGAATTCTTTGACGAGCAGCATCGACGCAAGAAATAGCAAGGAACATTCGCTGTCGTGTCATAATATAAATCTACCTACCAAATACCCGGCCGTCAAGGCGCTGTTTGATTACTTTTATCAATGCGCGTCCATCCCTCCCTGAGGTAGTCCTCGTTCAGGACGCGCCGACGACCATGACCATTGCTCATCAAGTACCCATGACGACCCGTAACTTCACAAGTCATCCAGCAGATTCGTTCGAACTCAGCAATCACCTTGTCCATGTCTCGCCCATTGTCTGGATTTGACAGTGAATAGTAGTATCGCAGCCCACCGGATTTTTCTTTAATCTGAAAGATCGTGTAATAGGGGTCAATCTTTGCCAACTGCGTATCGCAAGCAGAAATCAATTTCCACCAGCCCTCGCCGCAGTCAATTGTCTTGGCGTAATTATCGGCAAAACGAGCCAAAACAGGTTCAAGGTATTCTGGATAGTTCATGCTGCCCACTTGGGTATTCGGATTCCGAGATAAATTCAACAAGTGTTTCCCTGTCACGAGGTACCGGGTCGCCCTCAGGCCAAATGAATTCCATTGGCGTTTCTCGGGTGTACCTTACGAGACCATCAGTCTCAATTCTACGATAACGAACAATTCGTTCAATTGTTGATTTGTGTCGGATCTTATCAATATCGTCATTGTGGGCCATCAGTAATCACCTCATACATGGAAGTGAACGTTTCGTAGTTGCAGGGGTAAAAAACTGAATCATCTATTTTCATAATGAAATCACCAAGATGAGCAACCCAATTTGTGTTCGACCCCTTGATGATGATGATTAGATCCGGCCTACTATCATCACCATTTTTGGGTATGACAGTAAGTTTACCATTGCACCAATCGGCCACCTCGACCTGATTGAGTGGCATAAACCTAATGGCCTCAACATCAAGGCCGATGCGGCCATAACGTCGCACCGTTAGTTCATCGGCCGTTTGTGTTGTTTTGTAGCGTCTGAAGAATTTCATGTAGCAACAACTTGATTTCTTTGAGTGTGTCATGCATTTCTACGATTGGATTACTGATCAGATTTGCCGAATAATGGGCCAACCCCTGTCGCTCGAGGCGCTCATTTTCTCTTTTTGCGTTTTCCATGCCAATTTCCCGCCAGGACATGTCGCTACTCATTTCTGTGAATTTTGCTTCAGGACGTACTCTTCAAGTATTGCCAGAATAGTAGCCTTTTCTACCTTCCCATCCAACCATAAATCTACTGAATGGGCGAGGCGAAAACATATTTCCCTAGACTCATCGCGCTCGATCAGTAGGCGTGCCGCTTCTTTACGCCAATACTCAACCTCGTTCGACATCGATGAGTTCTCGCGCTGAAGACTGCCGAGAATGTATTCTGCGTCAGAGCTCATGCATCCCCCCAATCAGTTTTGCCACCCTGAGGGCTCGATTGACTTCGTTAATCAACTCTGAATTAATGATTTCAGTTGTTGGCTCATGGGGCGCATTGGTGGATATTGAGTCAACAACTGATTGAATCGAAGTGATGTTGTTTGCCAAGATCTTTATTGCGTCCATAAGCCTTCGCTTTTCGTCAGTGAGACGCAAAATGCTATCAAGCAGGGATGACTCTTTTTCGGACGCGGTGTTACCCGATTCGTCAATCCATATTCCGCTCTTATCATAGCGCCACTCCATGAATGGCTGCGTTGAGACATGTAAATCCACGGTATCCTCGTTCACTGTTGAGTCAGATTTCTGAGTGTGAATCAATGAATGACATAAGCTTAGACGCGGTCGTATTACCATCGTATGCTGGCTCCGAACGTAGCCATTTAACGAACTCGTACCAGCGTCTCTGCTGCTCTGGCTCGTCAAACACAATGGTGTACTGAACTACAGCGCGAGGGGCGGACTCCGGCGATGCCACGGTGCTCCCCTTGACCGCGATCTCGTTGTGGTCCATATCCTTGGAGGCGGTAATACGTCTTTCGCCGTCCTCGTCCTCTTGCACTAGCGACGAAAGAACGGTAGCCCCAAGCTCTGATGGCGGTATCTGCTTGATGACAGGGGCGACGAAGGATGTCCCAATCCCTTTATCTGACCCGTCTTCATCATTGAGTGGCGACACAACGGACGCCCTTAGGGAGGCCTCCTCCATCGCGGCGATCTCCCAATCGTCCCAGCCTAGGGAGTCGAGTAGATCTGGGAATTGATCAACTACCGTGTCAATTAATTCCGCAACAAGCGACTGATCAGTATGACCTAGCTCGGATGTGCGGTTATCTGCAAGAGCAAATGCTATGGCTTTCTCGTTTTCAACATCGAGTTGAACGGCAGCTATGTGAGTCCAACCAAGCTTTCTTGCGGCAGCAAGTTGGTGGTTTCCCGCGATAACGGTAAATGTCCCATCACCATTTGGTTTTGCCACTATGGGCTTCACTTGACCGAATTGCGAGTATGAGGCGATGATTGCCTCAACGCTACCTTTCCGCGGATTTCCATCGAGGTAATTCAGATTGTTGACCTCTACGAGAAGTCCGTGAAGTGATTCCTCTACGTTGTATTTCACGCGACTACCTCCACTAACTCAATTTTGCATGATTCAAAAAGTCTTTTATATTCTGCCAGTTCAGTTCTCTGCTTAAGGTGATCACGGCATTACTTGTGCTCGTACGTTGGCATTGAGCGTACGCATGGCATCAATCGACGTGCGAAGTGATAAGAGCTTTTCGCGCTTGGACTTAACCAGGGCCTCGGCAATCTTATAGTCGAAATGTGCATCGGCAAGTAGATACTCGGCCCACGCTTCTCTTTCCTTAATAGACCCCTTGGCGGCTAGATATTCTTTTGCCCAATTCGACTTGTAATTTGCTTCTTTTTTAGCTCCGTCTTCGGCAAGACGCTCAAATGCCTCGGTCTCCTCTTCGAGTTCCGAGATGAGATTTATTAAAATCTCTTCTATTTCAACCTGACTGATTGGCGCGTTTCGACCAGGAATACTCATTCCCCCTGTCCCTTCTCTAGCCAGGACCAGTCTACTGACTTCAGTGACTCCATGTTGGATTTTGGCCACTCATATTTTCCACAGCCAAGATAGGACCGCCCCATTTCCTCCAGAACCCAAGCATCACATTGGTCGTCAGCACTAGAGCCAGACCAAATTATTCCGGTTTTAGCGGAAATAGCTGATATTACTTCGCTTTTTGCTGCGTTGCCCTTTCCTGTGGCGAATTTTGCTCTACTGGTTGGGGATATCTCAACGAATGGAATCGACATTTCGTACATAAGTAGTCGCACAACGCCACCTAATTCACCAATTTTATGAGATTGTGAGTTACGAGCAGAAAACGCATACCCCTCAACAAAGACCGCATCAATTGACTGTGTGGTGAATATGTTCGACAAGTCTTCACGTATGTCGAACAATCGCTCTGGGCCCTTGGACTTTACCGATATGGAGCCCGTCTCCCCCAGTATTGAATATCCAGTCGAAGTAAGTGATAGGTCGAGGCCCATTGTGTTCATGGGGCAAACACTAGCATGTCAATAACGCCAAAAGCGGGAGGTTTCCCTCCCGCCAGTGACTCCCAAGGTAACGGAATTGCTTACCTATTGGTATTGAGTCGTCACACCCCTACTGGGGGCTGAATCTATCAGCCGAAGCGATTGTCGGGCGAGATGGTGACAGCGCTGCTGTCGGACTCAGCGTCGACCACGATTGAGCAGACGATGTTGGCGCCAGCGGTGCCCGATCCAACGGTAAGAATGTCAAGGGTGATGATGTCGCCCTTATTGAAGTCAACGTTAGCGGCGGTAAGGGTGGCCTCATCGCTGGTTCCGGCGGCGGCAACCGAGAAGGACGCAGCGGTATCGGCGCCAACAAGAACGCTGGCGGTGAGTGCGCTGCCAGCGGGTGCGGTAGTTAGGGCAACGTAGGCGCCAGTGATCCTTCCGCTGAAAGGTGCGGCCATCTTGACTTCGCTGGTGGTTGCGAGGGTGCCAGGAATCTGAAGATTGATTACTGCGGGGGCTGAGCTCATGTTTGTTCTCCGTGTCTAGTGGGGTTGCGACAAATAGACTTTACTACATATTCGGCACCCTACGGCGCAAATACTAGTAAACTTTTTCTACCCCCATCCGTGGATAGATAACCCCAGGTCAAATGCCAGCTGTGGGTGATTGCCGATTCTGTTATGACAGGGCCTGCAGACGCACAGAAGATTATCTTTGTCTATGATCGATCCGCCCTGCGATCTACGCCTAATTTCATGAACATCCACACTTTGATTACGCACGTATGTCGCCTTTTTGTCGTGGGCAGCAAACACGGGGCAGGCTTGACAGTGTGGATATTGTCCGAGCATCTCCGCGACGACTTTACGCCGCTCAACATATTCCTTTGACTTTTTGGCACTCCTGTATCGCATAGCCCTCACTCAGAGAGCCGATGGGACTAGAGGCTCTCTACGTCAATCGTATCAAACTGCCACTCGTCAACCAGTGTAGCCCACAGGGCCTCATCAATGGGCGTTGGCTCTAGATCAAATTCTTGGATCATCGAGCGATGCTTAGCAATCGCGCGCTTGAGGAACTCAACCCTTTCCCAGCCACTTGACTCTACTGTTGTGCCAGTTTCGATCATCTTCGTAACTTCGATGAGTCGCTGTTCAACAAAAAACTTGAACCGCTCAATGCGCTTGCGTCGGGCCTTGTAGTGATTCCTCACATCGTTCTGCTGACGGCGCATTCCGAGAGACTGGAATCGGCGAACATCATTTTCCTCGTCCTCGGCCGCCATCTCCAACTGCTGATCCAGATTTGACTGCAGGGCGACTAGGCATCGCTGCCACTTAACCCAATTGTCGGGGTGCATTAGGGCTTCACGCTGAGTGGGGGAAAGCTTATTTTTAACCTCCTCAGCAACGAGGTAGGCGAAACTTTCATCAGTGATTATCGTATTCATTTTGATTCCTTTTTCCACGCTGGGCACAATTTTTGGAATGCGCACCAGTTACATAGCTTGCTTTTATTGTATGTGAAATTTCCAGTTTCACAGGCCTGCATGATTCTGTCGTACGTCTGAGTCACGTAGCTGACGGTCTCGCGTATGTCCTCATCCGTAACCTTATGGGTGAATTTAACACCATCTCTCAAATACAGCAACTGGAGCGATGAGACGCTTGCTACATCCAGCTGATGCAACATGGCTGCGTACAGCTTCAACTGGACGAACTTGTCTTTTACCCAGGATGCTTTGGGGGTTTTCCCGGTCTTGTAGTCCGAGACCACGACGAGATCATCTGAATCATTCTCAAATCTGTCGATAAAACCCTTAATATGAGCTGGTCCGAGCTTTCCATTAACCTCAAATTCGATTCCTCGTACCGCAATAGATTTGGGGTTTTCAACTTTAAAAATATTCTCAACACAAAACCAGGACTCCCACCGGAAATTGTGCACCTCAGTCGGGTGAACATAACCGTCAATCCTTTGCTCCCAGTTTGACGAATGCCAGACTTGTCCAGCGATTGACCTAACACTGGCAACATTGCGCTCATCTACAGGCAGGGCATAAAGCCCTTCCAGTATTTCATGAACAAAATTGCCAAGAAGTGTGGCTTCCGTAGGTGGCTCCGTCAGTCCATCAATTTTATTGTATTTAAACCTCAGGGGGCATTGATTAAATGTCCCCATTGATGATGCCGACAGGTACTGCGGAGGTTGGAATTTCAACTCCCGATGTTCAGTCATTGTCTTCTGTAATTTCCGATCCAGGAAACGAGATCTTGACGCTCTCTTCAATCAGGGCCGTCAAGACTTGCTTGGTCGCAGTATCTAGGGTCGGCTTGGGTGCTCCGTTGGAGTATTCCTTCCAGAAATCATTCAGCTGATCGCGCTGTTCCGCATTGAGGGAGCCGGTAACTTTGCGGAACTGCGTCCACATCAAGGCAATCTCTGGGTCCACTGGTGGCGTATTCGCCTTGCGCTCATGCTCGAACTCGGCAGTCAGGGCTTCGTCCGAGCGAGCCAAGTAGAGGGCGATACCCAGTTGCTGGGCAGCCTTCTTCAGGGCGTCCGAAACCGCACCCTTGAACTCATCGCCAAGGTCCACTATTTCGCCCTGCCTGGTTCGTTTGACTTTTTGACCACCGAAACCATCTTTACGTACACCCCAGTTAGCTTCACCAATAGTAAGTCGCACATGGGCCAAGATGAAATCTGGGTCAAGAACATCTCGCTCACACTTAATGATCTCCGATGACCAGCCATTTACGCCAAAACATCTGTTGAGGCGCGCAATGACCTCACTGACTGGAATGTAAGTGAGGGTGGTGCCACCCTTGCTCAATTCACGCTCCATTTCGGGCGGAAATGGCTCATTGAGATCGGCGAGGAGTTTTGCCAAACGCTCCTTCTCCCGCTTTTCGGCCTCTTGCTGGCGCTGGTCTAGCCTCGCGAAATATTCTTCGCTCTCAAAATCTGCGTTGCTCAAGAAATACCCCTTTGTCGTAATTGGTTCATTGGAAACTTAGCAGCACTGCGGCCACCGATCAAGTTGTACTAGAAGATTTTTGTTTGCGTGGGCACGAGTCGCACTTTGCCTTCGCTTTTTTCACAATATTTATCGGCATCAACGCCAATGGAGCGCAATGGAGTAAGCCTCCAGTACGAGGGGGCAGCGTACTCAAGCATTTTGATCATCATTTCGTCTGGCGTCATTGTGATTTCCCCAGTATCGGGGTCAACGGACAATTGATGAATCTTGCGGGCAACCTCAATGGCAAGTCCGGTGTGGTCCCACTTCTTTCGGTCATCGCCCTGCTTCTTTTCGACCTGCATGCCATTGTCTAGGAAAACAATATCACCATCCATGCGGTCAGCTACAGTATTCATTACTGTATCATTCACCATGACTACATCTTTGCGGAATTGATCCATCAGAATAAACAACTCCGCAAGCTGGTTGAGCCCGTCTTCACTGATTCGTGCATACTCTTCGACCTTCGCTGACAACGCAACGAATTGTTTGTTAAAAGCAGCAAGCTCTTCGTGAATCTCAGCCACCCAATATCTCCTTTGTCTCGTAACTCTAGATCACTATACCGATGCGTTTGCGCTGCGGCAACCCCAAACCCGTCAAATGGGTAAAAGCACCAACGGCCGAGTCCACTTGGTCGTCATGATCGCATGATTCTGGAAACGACGACATTTCATCGAGCCAGTCTGTAAGCCAGGCGCCCCGGAGGCATCGAACATTCCCATTTGCTATCGCTGCGGCAAAGGGTCGCGCACGAGTGATTTTATCGCCGGTCGACCGTATTCCGGCAAAATCAAAACCCGACAAAACGTATCGCGCATATTGGTCTACCAGGGCTTTTCCTGATGACCCAGGCTCCTGTTCCATGCGGATTGCCACGGTTCGACCATCCTCGTATGCGGTTTGACCAATGAACTGCTCCACCTTTTCGCCACGAAGACGAGCCCGCTTGACATCCAAAACATACGCTACACCACCATCAAACAACATTAATGTACCTACAGTCCAGTCTGGGTCTGGATTGCTTTGACTGGGTTCGGTGGCGGCCAAGTCCCAGAAACGCACTGCTCGCGCCACAGAAGTAATCGGGGGCAGTTCATCGTTATCTATGAGGACGACAGATTCACGGCTGAACATTGTTCCCAGAGTTGTAGCCCACCAGTCACCTTCCTCAAGTCGGCGCCTTTCGACCGGATCGAGGGCCTGAAGGGCCATTCGATATGAATCAGCATCAATTCCTGGGTTATCGGCAAGTCGTGAGGGAACAAAAATTCTACCCTTCTCCGCGCCCTCAACAATAAATCTTTGACGAACCCAGTTGGGGGCGGGGTTGCAGGCCGACCGCATTCGTAGGGGCACCTGGGAGAGGGGACCAGATGCTGGTCTGCGTAAACGCGAGAACATATATCTATAATCCGCTTCCCTGATTTCGGTCGCCTCGTCCATGCCGACAAATTGGAATTCTGCGCCCTTGTACCGTAGATAGTCCTGTGAGTTATTGAGATATCCGAATGAAATGCGAGCACCAGAAGGGAAGACGGCAGTGTAGTTGTTGGCATTCCAGCGCACGTCATCGTGTGGTGCCATCCAGTTGATAAAGCGGTCCATAATGGCGCCAGGCAGAGCCAAGTCAGCATATGTGCGACGGAAGATAATGGCCGAGTAATTTGGGATATCGCAATACTGTAAAGCAGACATTAGAAGAGCCGACGATTTTCCACCGCCAGCAGCGCCGCCGAATAGCGCCTCTAGCGCATATGTTCGAAGAAATACTTTTTGTGTCAGCGATGGTTCCTCTGGGCAAAATACCGGCATCTTGGGTTGAAGGTACTCATAAACTTGGTGCCAATCGGGCATAGTTGTCTCCAAACAGACTATCGTGCATTAGATTATGGTCTACCATACGGTGTGCCGGTGACAAGAAACGAAACAATGGACAACGAATCGTCTAAATTACGGATAAACCTCCAAAGACTGTTTTTTATGGTGAGGTTTAAGATTTTACGGCAAATATTTACCCGTGCCTCTATTGCTAATTTACTGATGATACTATTTATTGTACTCATTAGTATTGGCACAATGATGATTTGGCCTCCGGTGGGCTTTATTGCGGCAGGAGTGGCATGTGGAATTTACGGATTTATCCTAGGTCTTGAATAAACATGGCTTGGAATAAAATAGAAAACAAGGCCGTATTCGGCAACCAGTCCAAGGCTGCGATTATACCCCCGGGTTCACCAATTTCGACGAATCCCGGCTACGCAGGCAAGGGCTACAAAGACCCCTGGGATATCGAGCGCGCCTATCGCGAGGGCATGCAGAAGGTCACCTGGGTGTCGCGGTGCGTTGACGCGATTGCGGGAAACCAATCACGTCTTCCGGTCATTTTGCGTAAGGACAATTCACCGAATGGCGAAATAGTAAAGAAAAAGCGCGGAACTTCAATAATATTGGATTTGCTGAATACCCGCAGCAATCAGGGCGAAAACTCATTTATTTTTAGATATAGGGTTTCCTCGCAGCTCCTACTAGGTACTCGCGGCGTATTTATTGAAAAAGTGCGTAGTCGTGATGGCGGCGTCATGGCCCTGAACATACTCCCGCCCCAGCATACATCGCCAATACCGGACCCGAAGGAATTCGTTGCCGGGTATGAGGTGACGATGCCGGACGGCAAAAGGATTACACTAAAGCCTAGAGATGTGATTTGGATTCGCCGCCCACACCCGATTGACCCATACTTATCGATGACCCCGATGGAGTCAGCCGGAATCGCAATCGAAATCGAAAACCTGGCCAAGATGTATAACCGAAACTTCCTCTTAAATGATGGAAGGCCTGGTGGTTTGCTTGTTTTGCGTGGCGAGATTGACGATGATGACAAAGATGAACTGCGGTCACGATTCCGCGGAAACATTGGTCGCGTTGGTTCGGTTGGCGTAATCAGCTCCGACGATGGTGTTGACTACGTCGACACGTCATCAAATCCCCGCGATGCTGCCTATATTCAGATGCGTCAAATCACAAAAGAGGAAATCCTGGCCTCATTCGGTGTCCCCGAATCCGTTCTTGGAAACGCATCTGGAAGGACATTCAGCAATGCGGCAGAAGAGGTAAGTGTTTTTTGGAACGAAACCATGTCACCTCACCTGGAAATTATTGCTCGCGCCCTGGACGAACTGGATGATGAGCACTACATTGACTTCGACACATCCTCTGTTCCGTATCTAATTATCACCAAGCAGGAACGAGAGCGTTACCTTCTTCAGGAACTGCAAAGCGGCCTCATCAGTGTAAACGAATATAGAACCGGAACTGGACGCAAGGAAGTGGAAGCAGATCTGGCAGACAGCCTGCTAATGAACCCAAACCTGACGCCCATCGCAAATACTAAGAAACCGATGGAGACCCCTCAGCCCGGCGGTATGCCCGGAATGCCAGGGATGCCGCCCGGAGCGGGAATGCCCGGTACCCCGGGAATGCCCATCAATCCCCTGCCTCCAGAAATGGCGGCCGCACTAGGGGGTGCTGCTCCTCCTGGGGCAGAGTTGGGTGGACCTGGATTGGACCCGAATACCATGGCTGGCGCCTTGGCGGCAGAATCTGGCATGATGCCGCCAGCCCCCGCACCAGGGCAAACTCCCATGAACGTCCCGCCAGAGGTAGGTACCGCAGGAATGGCGGCGATGTCAGCAAATGTGGACATCGACCATAAGGATGAGCGACACGAGCGTGATGAAGACGTCGCTCGGTGGTCGCAAATACTTGACCGTTCGCTCGAACGAGTGTTTGAACGACAGCAGCGCGTCGTCCTCGAAAAAGTTAATGGACAAAAGTCTCGCAAATCATTGGCTTCTGGGTCCCTGACGGCAGAGGACATCCTGAATATTGATACATGGAACAAGCAAATGGACGAGGACATACGTCCAGTCCTATCTGCAATCGTCAAGGATTCACAAGAAACCTACCTTACAAAGTCGGCACAATACTCGCCACCGTCGGGGCATGAGGTTCTGACATTGCTTGATTCGCAGATGAACCGAATTAAGTCACGGAACGCCGTCACACTTGATGAGATCAATGCGGCCATATTCAACTCAATGGGAGTTAGGGACGAGGAAGGCCGCGCGAGCTTCCTTAGGTCATCAATGAATACAATTTTCACTGAAATACTCGCAAAGTATCGTCCCGAGAGGGCCATCAGCGAAACAAGAGTCGCTTGGGATTTCTCAAGACCATAAGTTTCAGTAATCTAGAGAAAATAGTTTACTGGAATATAAGAAAAGCAGGGTATTGTTGTGTGTGGTATGCTTTGGCATCTATGATTAATGCGGCGATTGGAGATTTATGAGCCAACTAGCAGGTGATTTTAGTTTCAAAGCGATGAATGGGCAGGTCAATGTAGACGAAGCCCAAGGTATCGTTGAGTGTTTCGTGGCTGCTGTTGGCAACAAGGATTCGGTTGGAGACATTGTCGCCAGCGGCGCGTTTAGTGAAAGTCTAAAGCGACGTAAGCCTCGCGTTGTTTGGGGGCACAACTGGAATGACCCAATCGGCAAGGTCTTGGAAATTTATGAAGTTCCAGCGAATGACCCACGACTCCCGGTAAAAATGAAACAAGCCGGAGTCGGTGGACTGTATGCTCGTGTTCAGTTCAATCTCGCCACAGAAAAAGGACGCGAGTCCTTCTCTAGTGTTGCGTTCTTTGGTGGCGATCAAGAATGGTCGATTGGTTACAAAACCATTAATGCGACCTACGACCAGAGTCTGCAAGCAAATATTCTTCGCGAAGTTGAGTTATACGAGCTAAGCCCAGTTCTTCATGGTGCCAACCAGCTGACCGCCACTATCTCCGTGAAGAGCGATGACGCAGAAAAGTGTCATCCCGGACATGGGCCCATGGGTATGGCCCCTCGCAGCGGTCTCGGTCCGGTGGTTCCCCCGAAGCTTTCAGTCATGCGCTCCTTCGACCCGCAGATGCCAGAAGAAGCCGACCCGCGCGGAATGTCCCCTATTGAGGCCCTCCTGACTGCGGTCAGGTCGGTAGACAATGATGACCAGGGTGATATTTTTGCCGAAGGTGAAGCATTAATGCTTGGCGATGAAGCACGAGCCCGACTGGAGCAAGAGGTGGCTCGTCGCTCAACGTCGCGAGTAGAGATCATTTCAGCAACAGAAAATATGGTTCTCCTCAATAGATTCATGGAAAGTGGCAATAAGGTCACCTATCGACTCCCCTATCACCATGAAAAAGAGACTGATCAGTACATGTTCGGCAAGCCCGAAAAGCTTAACGTCAGCAAGCCGGGCGTCACCCCACAGATGATCGTTCCTTCACAAATGCCCAGTATGCCTATGGCTGTAAAGCCAATGAATACGGCCAGCCCCTATGTCCTTTCGGCTCAGCCGATTAAAAGCGCATTTGAGATAGTCGCACATGCCTGCAAGTCTGTTGATTCGAGCATTTTCGATGATGAAAGTCTTTCGGACACACAAAAACTAGTCAATCTAATTGCTATACTTCAAGAGCACGTTGTAAAAAGCGCACCACGGCACGCAACCATGAAGTGTGCCCCACATCAGGCGTTTTACGTAAAGCAACTTCTTGATCCAGTAATCGAATACCATGGACTGTCATCAGAAGTATACGATGATGGTATTCACATTTTGGGTGTTTTTACAGACGATACAGTTGATGCTCTCCGTCGTTGCGAAAAAGCCATAAAGGCCGCAGTTAGAACCAAATCATTTAGGTAAGAGTCGCAAAGAAAAGGCTCCTAATGGAAGAAAACTCGAGCAGCATTGAATTTGTCATGGAGCCAGAGCTTGTATTCGACGAAAAAGCACTCGGTGGTCGCATAGGGCCCAAGATTGGTGGCGGACTAAGAAAGCCTCCGCCCGGAATGGTATTTGTTGACATAACCGGAGCGATTGACGGGGACGAAGACGGTATCGTATTTGAAAACACACCCTATGCTCGACCGATTATTCCACGAGCGGCAATTCCTAGGGCAGAGGCTAATCAACGACAGAGCGCAGCACTGTCTGGTGCACTGGAAAATGAAAAGCGACGTACTCCGGTTCCCCAAGCCGTCGATGGAGGAAGTGCATCTAGGACTGGAGATGAGCGAAAGAAGCCATCCAAACAGAGGAAGCTGACACCCGAAGAGTTGAGAATTCAACAGGAACAGAAACTGCGTGCACAGACTGTTCCGAAGAAACGCAAAAAGGGGCCCGATGCAGGCGAGTGGCAGGTTGGCTCGCGCTCAAGTACTGGACGATGGCAGGGCCAGCGCCCACCGAGCGAGGAAATCCAACCCAGCGCGGACCTGCGCGGCGCGGACCTGAGTGGCATGGACCTTAGTCGCGCGGACCTAAGCGGCGCGGACCTGAGCGGCGCGGTCCTGACCGAAGCGAGCCTGTTCGGCGCGGACCTGCGTAACGCAGACCTGGGGGGCGCGGACTTGACGGGTGCAAACCTGCGCGGCGCGGACCTGAGCGGCGCGAACCTGCGCGGCGCGGACCTGAGCGGCGCGAAACTGGGGGGTGCGAACCTGAGCGGCGCGAAACTGGGGGGTGCGAAGATGCGCGGCGCGGACCTAAACAGCGCGAACCTGGGCCGCGCGGACCTGATCGTCGCGAACCTGAGCGACGCGAACCTGCAAGGCGCGGACTTGCGACGCGCGGACCTGAACTACGCGGTCCTGTCCGGCGCGTACCTGGGCGGCGCGAAACTGGACGGCGCGGACCTGCGCGGCGCAGACCTGCGCGACGCGACCCTGCTCGGCGCGGACCTGCGCGACGCGGACATGCGCGAAGCGGACCTGGGGGGCGCGAAACTGAACGGTGCGAAACTGGATGGCGCGAACCTGCGTAACGCGTTCCTGAGCGGCGCGGACCTGAGTAAGGCGTACCTGATCGGTGCGAAACTGGATGGCGCAATACTGGACGGCGCAACACTACCCCCAGACTGGGAAAAGCAAATTGCCATGCGCCCAAATACTGGACGATGGAAAGGTGAGCGCCCACCGAGCGAGGAAATCCAACCCGGCGCGGACCTAAGCGGCGCGGACCTGAGCGGCGCGGTCCTGACCGAAGCGAGCCTGTTCGGCGCGAGCCTGCGTAACGCAGACCTGGGGGGCGCGGACTTGACGGGTGCAAACCTGCGCGGCGCGGACCTGAGCGGCGCGAACCTGCGCGGCGCGGACCTGAGCGGCGCGAACCTGGAGGGCGCGGACTTGACCGACGCGGACATGCGCGAAGCGGACCTGCGCGACGCGAAGATGCGCGGCGCGATCCTGTACGGCGCGGACCTGAGCGACGCGATCCTGTTCCGCGCGAACCTGATCGACGCGGACCTGGACAACGCGAAACTGAACAACGCGGACCTGACCGGCGCGAAACTGATCGACGCGAACCTGAGCGGCGCGAACCTGGGGCGCGCGAACCTGTTGGCCACGGACCTGAGACGCGCGAACCTGCCCGGCGCGGACCTGCAAGGCGCGAACCTGGGTAGTGCGAACCTGCGTGTCGCGATTCTGCGTGGCGCGATTCTGCGTGGCGCGGACCTGACCGGCGCGGTCCTGTTCGGCGCGAACCTGGACGGCGCGGACCTGCGCGAAGCGGACATGCGCGAAGCGGACCTAAACAACGCGAACCTGTACCGCGCGGACCTGCGCGGCGCGAGCCTGGACGGCGCGGACCTAAACAACGCGGACCTGCGGCGAGTGAACCTGACTGGCATGGACCTGCGCGGCAAGGACATATATGGCGTGAACCTGGCGGGCGCAGACCTGACGGGCGCGATCCTGGAGGGCATGGACCTGCGCGACGTGGACCTGCGTCGCGCAGACCTGGAGGGCGCGAACCTGAGGGACGCGGACCTGGAGCGTGCGGTTATGTTCGAGGCGCACCTGAAGGGCGTAGACCTGACGGGCGCGAACCTAACCGACGCGGACCTCGCATATGTGAACCTGCGTGCCACGAAGCTAGAGGACACGATCCTGCACGGCGCGGACCTGACCGAGGCGAACCTGAGTGGCATGGACCTGACCACGGTGGGCCTGACAGGTGCGATTCTGGAGCGCGCGGATCTGAGCGACGCGAAACTGGTCGGAACAAGCCTGATCGAAGCAAAACTGACCAGCGCGATTCTGACCGGCGCGAACCTGACCGACGCGAAACTGAACTACGCAAAACTATACGACGCGGACTTGACCGACGCGGACTTGACCGACGCCAACATGGTGGGTGTGAACCTGCGGGAAGCGCTCCTAGTGAACACGAACCTGACCGGCGCGAGCTTGTACGACACGGACCTGCACAATGTGGACCTGAGCGGCACGAACCTGCGCGACGCGGACCTGGCTAACGCGGACTTGACGGGTGCGGACCTGAGGGACGCGGACCTGGAGGACGCGGATCTGAACGACGCGAAACTGTTCGGCGCGAAACTGGATGGCGCGAACCTGGACGGCGCGGACCTACCACCAGACTGGGAAAAGCAAGTTGCCATGCGCCCACCCTCCTCTCCGCGCAGTTCAGTCTTGCGATGGGAAGGCCAGCGCCCACCGAGAGACCAAATCAGACCAGGCGCGGACCTGACGGGTGCGAACCTGCGACGCACGGACCTGAGTGGCATGGACCTTAGTCGCGCGGACCTGACGGGGGCGGACCTGAACTACGCGAACCTGTACGACACAGACCTGAGCGACGCGAACCTGAGCGGCGCGGACCTGTACCGTGCGAAACTGAAGGGCGCAAAACTGCGTCGCGCGGACCTGGCTAACGCGGACTTGACGGGTGCGGACCTGAGGGACGCGGACCTGGAGGGCGCGAACCTGGAGAATGCCTCTCTGAGGGACGCGAACCTGGTCGGTGCGAACCTGGACGGCGCAACACTACCCCCGGACTGGGAAAGACATGTTGGCTCGCGCTCAAGTACTGGACGATGGCAAGGTGAGAGCCCAACGATGGAGGAAATCAAACCAGGCGCGGACTTGACGGGCGCGTACCTGGCCACCGTGGACCTGGCTTACGAGGGCCTGAGCGGCGCGGACCTGAGGTTCGCACAACTGTACCTCGCGAACCTGAACGGCGCGGACCTGAGCGACGCGAGACTGAACCACGCGGACCTGGCGGGCGCGAAACTGAACGCCGCGGACCTGCGTCGCGCGGACCTGGCTAACGCGGACTTGACGGGTGCAAACCTGACCGGCGCGGATCTGAGAAACGCTAACCTGATCGACGCGGACTTGACCCGCGCGGACCTGCGCCTCGCGAAACTGGACGGCGCGGACCTGAGGGGTGCGAACCTGGATGGCGCAAAATTAACCCCAGGCTGGCAAAGATGGGTTGGCTCGCGCTCTATGACCGGACGATGGAAGGACGAGCGCCCACCGGACAGCGAAATCAGACCAGGCGCAGACCTGAGCGGCGCGAACCTGCGCGACGCGGACCTGCGCGGCGCGGACCTGTTCGGCGCGGACCTGCGCGACGCGGACCTGAGCCGCGCGAACCTGAGCGAAGCGAACCTGAGCGAAGCGGACCTGTTCGGCGCGAAACTGAGCGGCGCGAAACTGTTCGGCGCGGACCTGCGCGAAGCGGACCTGCGCGGCGCAGACCTGGTCTACGCGTACCTGAGCGGCGCGAAACTGCCCGGCGCGAACCTGCGCGAAGCGGACCTGCGCGAAGCGGACATGCGCGAAGCGGACCTGACCGGCGCGGACCTGGGCGAAGCGGACCTGGACGGCGCAGACCTGACCGGCGCGATCCTGGAGCGCGCGAAACTGAAAGGGGCGCTACTGAGGGAAGCGGACCTGTCCCTCGCGACCATGCGTGGCGCGAACCTGACCGAAGCGGACCTGACCGAAGCGATCCTGTTCGGGGCGGACCTGACCGACGCAGACCTGCGCTACGCGATCCTGGATGGCGCGAACCTGGTCGGTGCGAACCTGGACGGCGCAAAACTACCCCCAGACTGGGAAAAGCAAGTTGGCTCGCATTCAAAGACTGGGCGATGGAAAGGTGAGCGCCCACCGATGGAGGAAATCAAACCAGGCGCGGACCTGACCGAGGCGAACCTGAGTGGCATGGACCTGAGCGGCGCGAACCTGCGCGCCGCGGACCTGCGTCGCGCGGACCTGGCTAACGCGGACTTGACGGGTGCAAACCTGACCGGCGCGGATCTGAGAAACGCTAACCTGATCGACGCGGACTTGACCCGCGCGGACCTGCGCCTTGCGGACCTGAGCGACGCGGACCTGACCGAGGCGAACCTGAGTGGCATGGACCTGCGCGGCGCGAACCTGCGCAGCGCGAACCTGACCGGCGCAGACCTGCGCGGCGCGAACCTGGACGGCGCAAAACTACCCCCAGACTGGGAAAAGCAAGTTGGCTCACGCTCCACAACCTCGCGACCAACGCTAAGTCCAGACGTAAGTCCCACCGTATCTCGACTAGTAGACGACTACCTCGACACATACCCACCAGTCGGTTCAAAGTCACGCACAGGTCGCGGTCGGGGCGGGAAAACGTTCCCCAAGAAGAGCAAAGACGAAAAGCTAGGCCTGTTAACTAAATTCCTTGCGGATTCACTTATTGCCGCATTGGAAGAGTCCAAGGATGGCAAGTGGAAGCGTCCCTGGAAATCCCTAGGCCTATATCGCAATGGAAAAACTGGTAAGCCATACAAGGGGAGCAATCAGGCAATTCTTTCTATGGTTGCCGAACACAAGGGGTACAGTAAGCCGATTTGGCTAACCTACAAACAGGCACAGGAACTGGGTGGACAGGTCCGTAAGGGTGAACAAGGAACAATGCTTTCCTTTTGGAAGCGCTCTACCTACGCTGTCGCTGGTCCAGATGGTGAAACTGAGGAAAAAGATCGATGGATGTCCTCATTTTTCTACGTATTCAACATTGACCAGATAGACGGCATAGATCCTGCCCGATTCCCGGAGCCCGAAGTATTGGCTGAAGAGAATCGCATAGAAACGATTCAGCAAATTGTCGAAGAGCTTGGTGTGCGGTGGAAGGAGGGTGGAGACAGAGCCTATAACAGCCCCATGGATGACCGTGTCCAGATGCCACCATTCGGTGCCTTTGATTCTCCCGAGGCGTTTTATGCAACTTTGATGCATGAAATTGTTCACTGGACAGGCAACCCCGGTCGTCTCGATAGACCAAAAATGAATCAGTTTGGGTCACCAGAGTACGCCTACGAAGAATTGATCGCCGAAATTGGTTCGTCAATGCTGATGGCCGTACTCGGACTCGAAAGTCGACCGGACGAACAGCATGTGCAATATATTAAGAGTTGGTTGCAGGCACTAAAAGACGATCCAGGTCAGGTATCGCAGGCGGCTGCGGCCGCACAGAAGGCCGTTGACTGGCTCGTAAGTAATTCACCGACACTCAAAAAATTATTTGATGACTACTATCCGCCGATTGCTGATGCCATCGATGACGAAGAGGGTGGAGGGTTGAATGCGCCAGATATTGGCGATATAACCCCCGACACTGATGTTATTCCCCAGGAATCAACCAATAGCTGGGACTATGACTCATATGGAATTCCCGGATCGAAGAGCTCAACTAAGCCACAGTATCCGCGCAAACCACCAGCTCCAGCTTTTTCCGGAAGAGCCGCAGAGCTAATTAAGGATGCTCGGTCGTGGGATGAGTTCTGGGACAAAATGGGCGATGAAGAAATCATCTTCATTGACTACGAGACAACTGGTCTAGTTTTCGACGAATTTAACGAGTCGTCCAGCAATGGTCTTCCAACACAAATCGGCGCAGTGCGCATGCGTAATGGTAAGGTTATTGATCGTTTTAATATTTATGTAAATCCAGGAATACCCCATTCTGAGTGGCAACAGTGGTCGCGGGATAATCTGAAAGACCAGGACGGTAATCCAATCACCCAGGAATTTCTTGAAGACAAGCCTTCGATAGCTGAAGCTCACCAGATGTTTGTCGACTGGGCCGGTCAAGGGGTAATACTGGGGATGCAGAATGCCGTCTTCGACAATGAAGTCCTTGAAGATGCGCTGAATTCTTCAGGCATAGATTGGCGACCCGACGGCATATTGGACACCAAGGAAATTGCGGACGCGACTTTACCCAAATGGAGTCCGGAAAATGAAGATGCTCCATTTAGGGTCGATAAAAAAACTGGAGAAAAAAAACCATCCAATGGCCTTGCCGATATTACTAAGTATCTAGGAATATCGCTAGGCGAAAAGCATCATACAGCAGATTTTGATGCAGCGGCCACTGGAGAGGTGTTGACCCGGATAGTCGAAGGTGCAATCGAAAAAGGTTGGTCTACAGACATCCTTGACCCGGACAAGCGAGAAGCTAAGGAAAAATCAAAACAGGAAAAGTTTGACTCTGATATTGCCGCCTTCCAGCAGGCAAAAGATAAATGGATCGCTGAACAAGATGCTGGTTCAAAGTCGAGAACAGACCGTTCGCAGGCAGATTATATTTCCCTAGAGCTCTATGAGCCAGGTTCCAAGTCCACGACACGGCGATGGGGGTCATCACTTTCACGCGAGTCAGTCAAGTCGCCGCAGCGTCGTGGGGCCACTCATGTGGACGTTGCTCGTTTGGGCGAAGGGGACGTATTGCCAGATAATTGGGATGCGCCATCTCGTCCGCTCGGCGACCCAAGGTGGATTGTGCGTTCTGTGCGACCCAACCTAGACGGCACCATATCCATCACGCTTGGTGATACTAGCGGCGAAACAGACCTAGTGGATGTCGTGTTTGAAAAAGGTTCACTGGTTCCAAACGTGCGACGCACCGTTGGGTACGCAGTTCCACTAATTGGAAATGAACGTGATTCGGAAAAAGGTAAGCCAACATCACCTAAGTGGAATAGCCCTGAGGTTGTCTATCGACGCAATGCGGCAGCTGAATCGACTGAGTTTTCCTTATTTGATGATGATTTGCCCGCCCGCACTTCTCCGTTCGAGCAGCGGCTATTTGAGCGCGGACCGATGCGTAGCCAAAACACGAATAAGCTAAATCGAAACACCAACAGATTTACTGTCGACACCGTTGAAGACTCCATGCGATTTCTCGCAGACAAAGCACGACGTGATGGTAGATTTAACAAAGATGCCGCAGAGCGCGAACTTGCGAGATTACGCAGCGATATATCCTATGTCGGATTAGTTGAACGACTTGATAAAAATACCATTGCCGACCTCTTGGAGGGAACCTACACGGGGGAGTCTTATAAGCAACTCAACGAGATGCTCCGACGACGTGGCGAGGTGTCCGCGCGAAGGCGAATTCCCATCGGTTACCCTTCCAGTATTGCTGGCTCAAAGTCATCAACACGCCAAGACGGACGAGAAGAACTTCCAACCGGAACTTTTGTTGATAGGTCTATTGAAGGTCCTGGGGGCGGATTCTGGAGAGCGGACTTTGGTGAGTCGATGGTCAAAGATGCCACCGAAAGTGCTTCATATGATCGGGACCTGATAAAATACAAATTACTAGCTGATAGAGTTCGGGCAATTACACCCGATGAGTTGGTCGATATTGCCATGGAGTCAGAGGCAAAAGTTAATAAAACCCCAGCGAGGCGCGAAACTTGGCGATCCAAAATAGGGGAAATGTTGGGTAAGGTTACCGCAATTAACCTTGGAGATTCCATAGTTTTCGTTGCGAAGGACGGACTCAATTATTGGAAAATTGAAAAAAGTGGTGGACTGTACGAGCAGTTTTCCAGTATAGAGGAGTTCAAAAAAACGCTAGCTACGAAGATTGCGGGCGCCCAAAAGAGTAACATTACTTACAATTTCAACCCTTCTAACAAATCTAACAAATTTCAACGGTATAAACAGAATATTGAAAAAGTTAAGGATCTGTATGGTGGCAGTCATATCATTGGTGTCGTCAGAAGTGGGGACCACATAACTCTTTGGCTGGTGGATGAATTTGGATTTCCCGTAAGTCACAGGGCCGTGGGGATGTCGGGATCGCCCGGAAAAGATGATTCGAACTACATAAGAGACTATATCGCGGGCAAGGAGGCGCAGGAAAGATTTGAGACTCTTAGAGGAAGGCTTTCCGCAGATCCAGACTACCTAAGAACACTCATCCCATTTATAAGAATGAAACCAGTTGGACCTGTCACGGATGATATACCATGGGCAGATGAGCCACTCGATCCAAGTCTGGCCGATCAAGTGATATGGCAAATCCGTATTGAGTTAGACGAAAATAGGAATCCCGCAAGTGGTGCCGAAGTGCGCACACTTGTAGCGATAGATGTTTATAAAATACCACGAACCGATGGTTCCGAAGTATTTCAATTAACCGGTTTTGCGGTGTATGATGGGGACGCAGATCAAATAACTGTGACGTTTCCCACCAGGGAGTCAGCGATTGCATATGCCCTTTCCGAAGCATCACCACACCCATATCACGCGTGGACTACCAACATTGATTCTTCTACCAAACGACGTCTCCCCGAAGGGCTTGGGGAAAAGTTCGTTGTTGATAAAGACCTAAAAGCCACTCTTGCGGGCGACAGGGAGCTCAGCCGCCTTCTTGGCACTTCCGGGTCAAAGTCCGCAACAGGGAGAGATTTTTACCTTGAAACCTATGCGATGGCCGAGCGAACCCTCCTGGACATTGATGACCCTGCTGCAGATGAAAAATTCAATAGCCTCATAGATGGGTTGTCGAAAATCAACGACAGGAGCAAGGAGCTATTGCGGCAACTGGAAGATGAGCTAGCGAAGGCTGAGCCAGACGACGAAAAGGTAGAATTACTAGAAAGAGCCATGAAGGTTCATGACCTCATAACTCAGGCCGTGTCAGATGTCTTGATGGATACCGCATCCAGGAATCGACAGGCTCGACTTCGCAAGGCCGCCCTACCTATCGCCATGCGGATGCTCATAGATGAAAGTCGTGATGGTTCTTCCATTTTTAGTGAAGCGGAGATCATGAAAATATCACGGAGCCTGGATCAGGATGCCAGTGTCCTGTTTGGGTCGATACTCTCACAATCCATAACGGACCGTATCGCAGCAGCACTTCTTGTGCTTAAAGAAACTGGATGGCCGGAGTCATTTAATCTGTCGCTAGATGAGGATGATGAGCTGAGCGCGGAAGATCTAGAAAGATTAACCGATTCACCAACAGATGAAATACTTGCTCTCGCGCGCAATATTCTTAATTCAGAGAAAGGAAGGGTGTCCTTTGAGCGCAATCGCATGCGCAGGAGTCTGCTGCAAGATCTGGATTCACGCGATTCAGTAGCTGGCTTCAGGCCGCTACTCCTGGGTGACGCTACCGGCGGAAGCAAATCACTCACCCGCAATGTTTCACGGGTTAATGGACGCGGCCTGGGTGATTCGCGAGTTATTTTCCCAACCAATGATGGTCGCAATAAGGGCGACGCAATAGAGTATGCCTACTACGATGGCGGGCGACAAGAACTCAGTGTGCGATTTGCTGGCGGCTCTGGCGAATACATCTATGGTGGCATTTCAATGGGCATGGCAGGCAAGCTTGAAAGATCATTCAGGATTGGTAGAGATATCAATACCTTGATAAATAATGGCCAATATTCCTATCTAATCAAGCCAAACGGCGACGTCGAGGGGGAACCTACGACGCTGTCCCAACTACTTCGAGACGACATGGAGCGACTTAGATTCTATCCCGAATTTTCAGGCGACATAGCTAAAGAAATTGAATTTCTGGTGGACTCCCTGGAAAACGACCAGCAGCGAATTATGCGACTTGAGCCAGAATATTTTGACAATATTTCCTACAGACTATGGTCTACTGCGTCAAAACTCAGCCAGGTCAGTGGTGAGCATTCGGCAGCAGACCATGTCTTGGAACTCATAAATCTCATAGATGAGTTTAGATCTAGCGGACTTGCTGGTCGTGCCTCCAGGCGCAATCGTATGCCCTTGCGTGATAAAACAACGCTAAATCTCAACGATGATGAACTGGGCGAAATTAGGCAAGAAGTGCGCGACATACTTCGTGCTAATCCGGATGACGACGGTATCGCCGTACTTTCACGATTTGAGGAACAGATCCGTAGGGCTCAGGAAAATAAATCTCCCCTAGTTCTCTCCCGCAAGGACCATGAAGCGTATTCGATTGCGTATGACAGATTATTTGCTAAAGCGAATAATAAAGAAATAGATGCTCGTTTTGGTAGAACTGTTGGCGAGTCACTACTAAACCTTTCTGCACACAGTGGAAAGTACGACTCACCAAGACTTGATTCAAGCGGTGGATTCCGTGGTCGTCCACACAACAGCGGCGCACCGTCCAGGTATGATCCAACCGAAATAATAGACTGGGCGAAAAAACAAAAATCATTTATGGTTGTCCAGAAACTGGTTGAACGATATGAATCCAATGACGGATTTTTGACCGCACCCGAATGGCTTCGTCTGGGTGAATATTACATTAGTAGTCGTCGTAGATCTGGTGGCGGAGGTTCATCCTCCAGGTCGACCACAAGTCGCGGTATTCAGGGTTCACGATCCAGTACAGAAAGATCAGACACTGTTCCTTCCGAACCAACCGACGCAGACCTCGCGCAAATTGAAGGTGAATCAGATGGTGGCGCGAAAAAGAAAAAGACCAAACTGCCACCAGGTAAGTCAATATCGGAGATTTTCGGAAATCGACTTGATGGCCTTAGTCCAGAAGAGCAGATTAACGCCATGTTTGAAGTCGGTGTGGCAACGAACCAGAATAAAGACGGCATAAATCAGCAGGAATTCGAAGCAAGGGTGCGCGATCTTGAAGTTCAGCGACTCGAAATCGAGGCGACGGAACAAGAGCAGGCTATGCGTAAAGCAAGGTCTGATGCAGTTCGCAGTGGTGTTGAGTTTAATGAAGAAGAGTGGTGGGAGGGATACATAACTGCGCGCGAAAATCGACACCGCGAAATAATCGACCGTTACATGAAAATGCTTCTGGGGGACGATATTGAGAAGCGGACAAAGGCTGAGCGTTTCCTGGGTATCACCAGAGAACAGTGGGTGCAACGCCAAGAGGAGCAAGAAAGGTTCCGCCTTCTTGAAAAGAGCACCAAAAAAGAAAACGATACCAGAAAGACAAAAACATCGTATCCTCTCCCGGAGCTCATAAGAAGACTTCGTGGAGCCGCTCAGCGTCTCTCGGGGGCACTTAGTAGCGCAACTGATGGCGACGACGGCGGAGGTGAACTTTGGGAAACAATCGACTCAATACTTGAAGAGTTAGATTCGGATCGGGGCAAAGACACACCTCCAGACATTCTTTTGGAACAGATAGCGGACATGCTTGAAGACTACGCAAGATCAGAGTTCGGTCTAGCAGACTCAGATAGATCATCTGGCTATCTGAGTTCTGAGGTAAAAAAAAGCAAACGAGCTGCACGCCAGTGGAAAGATATTATTCTCAACTCACTGGGTGGGGCAGAATCAGAAGAAGATGACGAAATAGATGACAAAGATGATGGGGATTCGCCAGTGGCTGGATCAAAGTCAACCACAGCACGACAATCCAACGATAAGACATCGTTGTTCTCTAGACCCAAGTTCATATCCGACCCGGATGCCGAATATGAACTTGGGTTTGATGCGGGACTGGATCGCCTCGTCAGTGATCCCAGGAACTGGCAATACGACGATACTTGGGGTCAAAAAAAATACTACTATACTGGGCCTTGGCCTAGCACGATGCTCTCTTTTCCGAAGAACCCACCATCGTCGATACGTGATAAAATACAACCATTCAAGACGCAGGGCCCAGGAATTGTTTTGTTAGATGGTAGTAAAATCCCCCTGTACGACAATTTCCCGCGTGTGCCCGATGAACTTAAAAACATAATTATCGACGGCATACACATGGCGCCCCAACGAGATGAGCTGGAACTTTACGTGGGATTACTCATTCCGGGCGCCGATGGGGCGCGCTCCATAGAGATGCCTGGTTCAATCGGAAGAAAAAAACGATACAGACGTCGTAGGCCCTACTGGAGAGATGGGTATCAAGCGCCCAATAGTGACCTGTCTCAAATGACTGATGAAGAGCTGAAAAATATGCTCAGAGCGTTTGGCTATCCGACAGCGTTGTTCGATCCTACATTCGAACCGTTTGTACCAAGAAGATTGGGCAACCGCGATCCTGGTTTTATTGGACTAATTATTGACCCGGAAGACTTGGGTCCAGGCTCGACCCCCCGTAAACCAAAACGCGAACATAGCATTAATGACATTATTGGTGAACTGGATAGGCGCGGATACAACGTCTATGAAAGCGAAGATGAGTCATCTGATTGGTACATTGTGGAAAAGAGTGATGCCACCGACGTCGAAGTTTCACGACGCATAGGTGGCTCATGGTCAAAGCGAAGAGATGAAACAACTCCGCCAAATGATAGGGTAGAACCTGACGGTGATCGTGAAATTGATCCTGTCGATTATGTTATGGATATCATCGACTCCGAGAATGTTGAGGTAGACCCCCGGAGGCTCATTGACCTAATAGACAATTCGGACATTGATGAGATGTCAATGGATGAAGTCAACGGTGAACTTATCACTATTCGGGACGAGCTCGAGGACCTTAGACGCCGTGCCAATAAAGGGGAAATATCACGTATTGAATACAACGAACGTCGTAGGGAGTTAAATCGCCGTAAGGAAATGCTTCTTCGGAAAAAGCATGGCAACAAGGACGCCGCACGGCAGAGGACGCGCAATAAGCCACGCAGGACAACCCCACGACCCACAGTAACGGTAAACAACTCCGGAAACACCACGATAAATGTCTCTGGAGATGGCAATACCGTCATCAGTAGCGGTGGTCAGATTTCTTCATCAACGCCAACTGTAGGATCAAGGCGCAAGGCCACCACGCAGGTCGGCACTAGCGGAATAGACGAATTGAGAAAGATTGAACAAGCCCGTTCTGCGGTGCGTGGCGAAATCGGACCCATATCGGGCTCTAAGAGTTCAACTGGTGACGGGGAAAAATTAATCAATTTCTACAAAATGGAATTCGGTATGACTGGCGACGACTTTGAGGAAATCGTCCATGGGGTCGGCTCTGAGGAAACTATTAAAGAAAAACATGGGATTACGGACGAGGACATTGCGCTCATACGTGCGAACTGGAGATCCGCACTGCCAGTTGATGATTTAGCAAGAGCCAACGGCCACGACGAGTTAGATGTTCAGTTTATTACTCTATATGACGACTTGTTAAACAGACTAGACAAAAAAATCCGTCGGATCAAGGACGAACAAAACGAACGAGCAAATCAGCTAATTTCCCGTAATCAAAATCAACTCAATGAGAGACTTGAGCAAATAAAGAGTGATGCCGAACGAGAGGATTATGATGATCGCGTTGCTTCACTAAAACAACTCTATGCAGACGACCTATCTCAAAAACTAAAGGCACTTGATTTCTTAGTCCAGTATAGTATCGACGACATAATGAGAACTTTTAGGCGAGGCACCGCAGTTGAGTTCATGACAATGTACGCCGAGGGTGGCAAAATGCCGCAAGCAGATATACCATACTTTATAAAAAGCCTAGGACTACTGGATATGATAGGTAATGGTCAGCTGGCCATTCTCCTCCTAGATAGCATGGGCGTGCCTGACGAAATGTTTGAAGACGTCATGTCACAATTGTCGGCCGATGTTGAATCAGCATTTCTCCGAAGTAGGAACTTCGCAGAAGTTATCGAAGAATACGGGGGTGCATGGAATTCCGTAATCCACATACTCACACCACGTGTTTTTTTGAGAGAGCTATTCGGTGCAGACCAGGAGACTTGGAGAACATTTGTAGATCAAGGAACTAAACCTTCACTATTCGACAGCCAAAAAATAAACTTTCCTTCATTCGATGAATACGTCAAAACATTAGATATGCCCAGCGACCCCGAACAAAGAACTGCTATATCAAAAGCATACCTTGAAAGCCTTGCTACTGCTTATGATCTTCTGGTTAGCGTGGTTAGAGATCAGCCCGGTCTTGTCGTTAACGGACAGGCAACACCGAGGCTAGCCCTCATGTATGTAAAAGCTCTTCGTGGAAGTCTATTCCCGCACATTGAAAATATCGATGCAGAAAATAAGTCTTCAATAAAGTGGATTTCAGAAAATCTAAGCGCAGGCGTCGGAAGCCAATTAGATGATGATTCGGAGCAACTGCAATTTGACTACATGAGTGCAGCCTTGTGGGATTTATATGAAGCTGACTCGGTCTTCTCCAGTGGGGCTCCCTTCTGGCGCGATAGCATAGGCCTTTTGGGTCAAGTGACCGGTCTGAGTCGCGACGAAATACTTGAAAAAATGGAACAACATATTAACGTGTTTTATGACCCGACAGAGCTTTCAGAGATAAATCAAGCGAACCGACGGGATTATCTTGAACCAAAAATACTAAGATTTTTTAAGAATGGACTATCACTCTCGGAAATATCCAAACTAACTGGTTACTCCGAGGAGGCTATTATGGATATGGTTAGGCAAAATCCAAATTTTGAGAGATACATTAGGATGGTCCAAAGCGGCTTCATGCTTCGCGATGCCTACCAGGTGGCAGTGTTTGAGGCCTTGCGCGACGCTGGGCTAACAGCCGAAGACATCGCACTTAAACTGCGACTTGACCCAGACGTCGTACAAGACATACTGGATATGCTTGACGGCCCAGATGAGTGAGTTCGCATGAAAGCCCATGATGCGGCGAATGACTACCGGCATCTCGACCATTTAGACATTTCTACTATCTACGATAATTTATGCCGATTTGAAATAACTATTCCACCTAGTTGTAGTATTCTGGGTATAATATAAGGTGCGACATATGAAATTAGAGGAGAAATACTTCTGCCAGGTTGAACAGCGAAAGGCTATGATGCCTTGCAGTGGGTGCACCTATCACAATGGATGCCTACTCAAGTCAATCCACTATAAGGAGTCAATGGACATGAACTATGACGAAAAGGCCGTAGTAAAGATCGATGCCGACGGCGGCGTCGTCAAGTGCGCCAAAGGTCTTGGCGCCGAGGTGTGTGGCTACAAAGCCGACGCAACCGTTTGTGGTAAGTGCGGAGCTATGGCCGTAGAGGTCAAGATGGTCCCCGTCGACATGATGTCAATGGGTGAAACGGACGATGAGACCGAGCCCACCGAAGAGGAAATGAAGATGATGATGCGTCTCCGCAAGGGCATGAATAGATCGATGATGGAGGAAGAAGAGCTTCCGACCCAGGACGAACTCAAGATGATGATGCGTCGGCGCAAGGCCATGGACATGGCTAACGGATTTAGTACGGACATGGCCGACGAAGAAACCGCCGGTCTTCCCGAACTTGAGGACGACGAAGGGCCGATGAGTCGGGCGGATTCGGGGAAGGGCTATGGAATGGCCATGCCTAAGAAGAAGGCCATGAGGCCCATGGCTGCCAGCATGTCCGAAGATGAAGACATGGACGAAGAGTCCATGGACGACGAAGACGAAGAAATGACTGAAGTTGGAATGGAGGGCATGGGGGCCGAGGGCATGGAGCCCGAAGAGGAAGAAGACGAAGACGAGGAAGACGAAGACGAGGACGTCCTCGACATCGGCACCCCTATGCGTCCAACTAAGGGCGGAATGTACATGGGTCCCGGCGAGGACGATGACGACATGATGATCCCTGATCTCGAAGCCATGCGGATGGCTCGCCTTAGAAAACTGGGTACCAAATCGGCTGACATTGGTGTAAGTGGGTACATGTGCGCAATTGAGCGCAAAGTTTATCCAGGCGGTCAGCAAATCTGTGGCGACTGCCCCGGTGGCTGCATGGCAGAAAAAGGAATGCCCGGATTGCTTCATGTTGAAGGCCTGGCTGAGGCGATGTTCAAGGGAGCTGATGTCATCGACTCTGGCTACTCGGCCGTCGCCGACATGTTCGTCGTTGACGTGCAGGTTAAGTCCGGGCATGTCAATGAGGTCTATGTTGATGGCACAACTGGAGAGGTGCTCGGATTCCATAGATTGGACGACAGCGCTTTTGAGCAAAAGTCGATCCTCGATGACATCGAGCTCATCGATTTCAATGAAGCAGCGGAAATAGCAGTCAAGTCTCTCCCAGGTACTGTCGTAGCCGTTGAGCCTTCGATTTTTGAGGGTCACGACGCCTATCAGGTAGAAATCGATGGATTTGATGGTAAGGCCTACGACGCCTACGTTTCGCTTGATGGCCACGTACTTGGCTACGATGAATATCTGTCCAGCGATGAGACGGAAGACATTGAGGCTGAGGCTGCTGAGATTGCCCTAAAGCGAGCCTTCTCCGAGGAGACCCGAAACAGAATGGCGGAAGAGGGAACGGCCATGCCTGATGGCTCTTTCCCCATCGCTTCTGAAGATGATCTAAAAAACGCAATCATGGCCCATGGGCGAGCTAAAGACATCGAAGCATCAAAGCTTCATATTATGAAGCGCGCCAAGGAAATGAATTCAGAGGCTATGATTCCAGCAGAATGGTTGGCTGGCAAGAAAAACCTCGTAACCGAAGGTGATGCCGAAGGAGCTGACGACTTCCTCAAGACACTCGTGGAGTTTGAGTTGATGTCGGCAGAAGTTGACCTGGATAGCTGAACAAGAAGAACTTAAAGGGATTGGAGCCTGCTATGGCGGGTAGAGGTATCCCTCGTAGATACTCGAATCAGACTGTTAATACTGACTGGTTCTCAAAAACAGATAAAGCTGCGATACTTTTCCTTTCTCGCCAGGAAGTCTTGTCTCGTCAGGCTGTATTGGACCCCGACATAATCGTCAAAGCACTTGATGGCAACACCAAGTCCAATGGCTTCACCGGCGGCAAAAGGTCGTCCGGTCAGGGCGATGACCCCACAGTTCCGCAAATTAAACTTAATTGGAATCCACGGGCAAAAAGAAAACCCGGCCAGGTTCTCAAGCTTCATGCTTCGTATAGGGAGCTCACTTCCAAGGAGGGGGCAGACTGGGGGTGGGTCGACCCCCCAAGGCCGATGTCGAAAGCCGAAAAGGATTCTTCATGGAACAATTTTATAGAGGAGTATAAAAAGCGACCAAAGCCAATCCTGCGTTTCTTCGCCAACGGACCAGATGGTAAGCCCACAAAAAATCTTGTCAAAGAGATGGAGGTTACTCCTTTCGGTTTAGTTGACCGAGAGTTGGATGGCTCGAGTGTGCCCGTCCAGGCTAAAAGCGATAACTTTTCCCTACTATCAAGCAAGGCGCTAAAAGAGCTTCTTTCAACAACCCAAATCACTGGCCTGCAGGAGAAAAGGCTAGGCCGGACGATACGTGAATTGATGCCGTCACAGCGTCTTGACTTGGCACGAGCAATTAGTCGTGGACTAGTTGTTGACGCAGACGGGAAAATGCGCTGTCCACCAGGGACGCCAAACGCAAACCAGTTCACTGACATAACGATGAGTAACTGCATGTCGGTGAGTCCGGCAGAAGCTATCGGCCGTTTTCGCAGGTGGGCAAACAATATCAATGCTCGCGCTGATCAGATCAACACCGAGCGGCGTGTTGAAGAGATGGTTGGCGGTATTCAGGAACGCTTCGATAAAGCGCGCGAAAATATAAATACACGCGAGGGTTCGAAGCAACGTCAGGACGAAATAGATATTGTCAACGAAAAATTTCTGCGCGAACTTCGAGATGCCAATGGACTGTCCATCGACGAAAGGCTTACTGCTGCAGGGTTCAACCTAAATAACCGTGACGATATCGAAATAATCGAGACTACTAATGCTCGACACTTGATGGGTCTTGAAATTCTGCGTGAGCAGGGTGAGGGTCCAGAGTGGCGTGGTCTCGTTGAAGATATGGTGACAGTTGTCGAGGATCCAAACAACCCCGCTAACATTACTTATAAAACTTTCACATGGAATCGAACTAAGTCATTCAAGGACAATATTTCTGAATATAACGATTCGGTCAAATCATCAACATTTGCGCTGATGGCTA